>Ga0163151_10000354_pt1 | contig 81687 bp, 78 predicted proteins | sample OliLakLV19MP5IB2_FD_145596 | JGI IMG/M metagenome (GOLD analysis project Ga0163151, IMG submission 145596) | Freshwater microbial mat bacterial communities from Lake Vanda, McMurdo Dry Valleys, Antarctica - Oligotrophic Lake LV.19.MP5.IB-2 | ecosystem: Environmental > Aquatic > Freshwater >...
CATTACACGCTGTTGTGTGGTACGTTCTCGCATGCAAAGGCCTCCTGTGTGGTTCATCGCTCGTGTCGCAACGGCTTTGTACCACGCTGGAGGCCCTTTGCATTCTCAGCTTCGTGAATAATCCGGGCTAGTGGCGTCAAGGTGCTGATTCCTAGTCTAACGGTAGAGTGTTCGCAAGTCCTTGACCTTCTCGAAGGTGTTGAGTCTATCCATCAAGGCAGAGGTTGTGTTGGCACCATGACATCTAATTGTTAGCTGCGATTTCAAAGCGCGTAAAAGGGTTTTTCGGTTTTCTTTTTGTTGTGAGCGTCCGTTATTGAGCATTCGACTGAGCTTTACGGATGGCAGCGGTGATGAAATAACTGCCGAGGTGGACAATGCGACCTTTGGCACCGAAATGGCGGATGCCGTTTTCGATCCTGGTGGCAATTGAAACTTCGCCGGAAATCGATCAGCTTGAAACGGCTGCTGCCTTGGCGCACACGACGATGCTGTCGTTGAAAATGATGAAGTCGGGATGTGGGGGGGGCGACGTTTCCAGATTTCAAAGTGTTGTGTTCTTTTAGCGCTAGCAATTTTTTGAGGATGGTCATTGCTTGGTCAGGTTTCCTCGGGAAAAGGCGTAGAGGGAGGCAAGCTAACCTGCATTTTCAGTTCCATGAGTTAACAAGAGTTTCCGCGCATCGGCGATTTTTCCCGCCACTGCAGATGCGGCCACCGTGGCCGGACTGCCGAGATAGAGTTTCGCGTCCTTCGCGCCGAAACGGCCAGCGTTGTTGTTGGTGGCGGTGGAAATTGAGACTTCACCGGAGTGCACCGGGCCGATTACGGCATCGTTGCAGGGGCCGCAGCCAGGTGGCAGCATCACGGCGCCAGCTTCAATGAAAATGCCGAGCAAACCTTCCGTGGCCAGCCGGCGGTTTGTCGCTTCAGAGCCGGGCGCGATGAACAGCCGCACATTGGGTGCGAGTCGGCGACCCTTGAGTATCGCCGCCGCCGCAGTCATGTCTTCCCACATGCCGGAGCCGCAGGAGCCGATGAAGGCGTGGTCGATGAGCGTGCCTTCGACTTCGGATACGTTGACTGCATTTTCGACACTGCCCGGAAGTGACACCTGAGGTTCCAGACTGGAAATATCGAGAGTCAGGTCGGCGTCGTAATGGGCGTCGGCATCGGAATACACTGCTGAGAACAGACGTTGTGCCCGCGATTTTGCAAATTCGAGGATGGCTTTTGATGGCGGGACAAACACACCGTAAGCACGGATTTCCGTCGGTGTCGAGCACAGTGCCGCACGCGACGCGAGGTCGAACTGGTCGAGGTCGCCGGCGTATTCGAGCACACGGTAATCAAGATCGGCGCTGAGCTTGCCCTGTTTCAGCATCGCCGCAAAATGGAAGCCGACATCACGGGCATGTACGCCGGGCTTGAGTTGTCCCTTCAACGTCAGGCGCACGGTTTTCGGCACCATCACCCAGTTGGTGCCGGTTGCCAGCACGCGGCTGATTTCGCTGCCCATGCGAAAACCGAAGGCGCCGATGGCGCCAGCGTTGGTGGCGTGTCGGTCGTTGTCAAAATAGAACATCCCGGGCAGCAGCAGGCCGCTTTCCATCGGGAAAATATGGCCGTGGCCGCCGCGGCCGACGTCGAAGAAATTCATCACACCCCACTGCGCTGCTGCCTTGCGGTTGAAGGCGCCGCGTTCAGCCGCGCGCGGGCTGCCGTAGATGACATCATGATCGGTGACCATCATCACCTTGTCCGGCGTGGCGAGGCGGTTGATGCCCAGCGCATCAAGCTCGCGTTTGGCGCCCATCACTACGCCGTCGTGGATCATGATGTAGTCGGGGTCCGGGGAGACCACGTCACCTGGTTTCAAGGTGCTGCGCCCGCTTTTCGCGGCCAGCACCTTTTCTACTGCGGTCATGCCCATAGTGTTACAGGAATTCCCGCGGATCGGTGATGCACCCCGTTGCAGCGGATGCCGCGACTGTGGCCGGGCTGCCGAGATAGAGTTGCGCATCCTTGGCACCGAAGCGTCCGGCACCATTGGCAACCGCAGTGGAGATGGAAACTTCGCCTGAACCAATGAGGCCGGTGCGGCCGCTGGCGCAGGGGCCGCAGCCGGCCGGAATCACCATCGCGCCGGCGTCGTGGAAAATGTCGAGCAGACCTTCTCGAGTCATGCGCCGTGTTGAATCTTCCGAGCCCGGCACCACGATCATGCGCACGCCCGGCGCGAGACGCCGGCCCTTCAGAATGGAGGCGGCAATTTCAAGGTCCTCGTACATGCCGGAACCGCAGGAGCCGATGTAGGTGTGGTTGACCGGAGTGCCGGCGACACTGGAGAGGTCGGCGGCCTTGTGCGGCCCACCGGGCAGCGCAACCTGCGGGGGCAGGGTGCTGACGTCGAGTTCGATCTTGGCGTCGTAGTGTGCGTCGGGGTCGGCATAGACGGGGGTGAACGGGCGCTGTGCGCGTTCCTTGGCGTAAGCGAGAATTTCAGCGGACGGCGGGAAAAACACGCCGATGGCGCGCATCTCCGTCGGTGTACTGCACAGCGATACGCGTGCAGCGAGGCTGAACTGGTCGAGTTCGCCGGCGAACTCCAGCACACGGTAGTCGATATCGACGCCGAAATCACCATCAGCCCGCAGGTGTTTGCCAATGACAAAACCCAAGTCACGGGCGAACACGCCAGGCTGCAGTTTGCCCTTGATGGTGAGTTTCACCGACTTCGGTACCAGCGTCCAGTTGGTGCCGGTGGCCAGTACCCGGTTGATTTCGGTGCCCATGCGGATGGCCAGAGCGCCGATGCCGCCGGCGTTGGTGCAGTGGCGGTCATTGTCGAAATACAGTGTGCCCGGGGATACCCAGCCGCGCTCGGTGGGGAAGATATGGCCGTGGCCTCCACGCCCGGAATCGAAAAAGTTTTTTACACCCCAGGCCTCGGCGGCTTTGCGGTTAAAGGCGCCGCGGGCCGCAGCACGGTCATTCACATACACCACGTCGTGATCAGTCACCATCAGCACGCGGTCGGGATCGAACAGGCGGGTGATGCCCAGCGCGTCGAGTTCCTCTTTTGCCCCGCGCACCACGCCGTCGTGGATCATCACAAAATCGGGGCGTGGATAAACGATGTCGCCGGCCCTGACCGCGGCTTTTCCGCTGGTGCGGGCCAGTATCTTCTCTGCTGCGGTCATGCCCATCGGGGAAGTCCGTATCGTGCGAGAGTTATTGCTGCAGGGTATGGCGGTAAACTGTGACGTTGTGTGCGCTTGAAGTATAACTGGAATGCGTTTTGCTTACGGCATGATACATTTTCAGAATATTCGCAAAGGAGATTCCATGACACTGATTCGATATGTGGCGGCGCTTGCTGCATGCGCAGTCATCACGGGCACGGGCAATCAGGCGATGGCCCAGTGGAAGCCGGAGAAGGCCATCGAGATTGTTGCACCTTCGGGACCTGGCGGCACCACTGATCGCACCGCACGAGTCGTTGCGAAAATCCTGATCCAGCACAAGCTGGTGGACGTTCCGGTCAACGTGGTCAACAAACCCGGTGGCAGCGGCACCATCGGACTCAATTATCTGAACCAGCACCCTGGCGACGGGCATTACATGATCGTGGCCACCACTGGGTCGATCAGCAATCACATTCTTGGCCTGATTCCCTACAACCACACGGCTTTTTCGCCGCTGGCCATGTTGTTCGAGGAATATCTGGGTGTGAACGTGCTGACTGATTCGCCGATCAAAAGCGGCAAGGATCTCGTCGACCGATTGAAAAAAGCCCCCGATTCCGTGAGCTTCGGCATCTCGACCAGCCTTGGCGGTGCCAACCATACGACGCTGATTACCTGTCTGCGCGCAGGCGGCGTCGATATCAAACGCCTGAAGACCGCCGTTTTTCCCGGCGGTTCGGCGACAACTACTGCCGTCCTCGGCGGCCATGTTGACGTGGTCAATACGGGGCTCGGCAACATGGTCGCGCATCTTCGTACCGGCAAGCTGCGCACACTTGCGATTTCCTCGCCGAAACGCATGTGGGGCGACTTCGCGTCAATCCCAACCTGGCGCGAGCAGGGCATACCGGCTGACTCGTCAAGCTGGCGCGGGCTGATGGGGCCCAAGGGCATGACCGCACAGCAGATCGCTTACTGGGACAAGGTGCTGGCGGCGATGGCTGCAACCGATGACTGGAAAAAAGAAATGGAAGAAAATTTCTGGGTCAATGGTTATGTCAACGCACAGGCGGCGAAGAAGCGGCTCGATGAGGAATATGCGGAATACAAAACCATATTGACCGAAGTGGGTCTGGCGAAACTCAAATGAAATCATGAATGACGTTGCGGTGTTTTGGCAAAGTGATGAGCTTTGCCAATATCTGGCGAGCCAGGCAATTGAATATGAGCGACTGGATCATCCCGCGGTTTACACCGCCGAGGAGGCCGAGCGCCTGGTGCCCAAGGCACGCGGCGCACATGCCAAGAACCTGTTGGTGGAAGACCGCAAGGACGGGCGTCTGTTCATGCTGACTGTGCCCTTCGGGGTGCGTGTTGATCTGGCGGGTGTTGCGACACGGCTAGCAACAAAAAAACTGCGTTTTGCTTCAGCCGACATCATGCAGGCCACGCTTGGGGTGACGCCGGGCGCGGTCAGCATGCTGGCGCTGGTCAACGACCGCGCGGATCGAGTGACGCTGGTGCTTGATGAATCCCTGTGGCGGGCCGAAGCGGTGCAATGTCATCCACTGGTGAACACGGCCACGCTGGTGCTTGATCACGCCAGTCTGGAACGATTTTTGTCAGGGATCTCGCATTTCCCGCGGGTCTTGGAAGTGCCTGTGGCATGAGGCGGCATGTTCGAGGCCTCAGCCTGAATGGCGTTATTTACCAGGCGATCGCATAAGCCTCGCGGCGGGGATCGGCGCCGGCGTGCAGCCATCCGCTGTCCGGATCGCGCCTGACCGCACAGACCGCGCCGGCCGCGGGCGTCAGGTCGGACCAGAGTCGCACCTCATGGCCCAGTTTTTCCAATGCGGCAATGGTGCTTTCCGGCAAACGACTTTCGACATTGAATTTGCCAATGGCGTGGGGCGAAAAGGAATTCGGAAACAGGAATGTGCCGAAACGCGGCTGTTCGATGGCCTGCTGCACGGTCATGCCGAACTCGTGAACGTTCAAATAAACTTGCAGCATGGCTTGGGCCTGCACGTCGCCCCCCGGCGTGCCGAAACCCATGGCGAACTCGCCATTGCACAGGGCGATGGCCGGTGCAGGCGTAAGCCGGGGGCGTTTGCCGGGACGCACTTCGGCGGGGTGACCCGCTTCCAGACGCCCCTGTGCGCCCCGTGATGAGACGGTGCCGCCGAGCGAGGGAATCACCGGTGTATCGCGGGCATTGTCGGACAGTGTCGCTGAATACGCATTGCCTTCAGCATCAACTACGCAGCAATAGATGGTGTCGAGCGCCATGCCGGGCGCCGCCACGGGATACGAGGACAAGTGCGGAATGAACGGTTCGACTGTTGCGCCCGGCGGTTTGCCGGGCAGCGGCAGCGCACCAAAGGCTTTATTGCGGTCGATGCGTGCAAGCTGTGATGCGGCATATTTCTCCGAGAGCATGCCGGCGACCGGTACATCCATAAAGCGGGGATCGCCGACATAGGCCTCTCGGTCGGCAAACGCCAGATTCAGTGCTTCACAGACCATATGGATATAGGCGGGGGAGTTGTGACCGAGCTTCGCCAGATCAATGCCTTCCAGTATTTTCAGTGACTGCAGCAGGGAAATGCCCTGGCACCAAGTGTCGCAACTGTGAACCTGATGCGTCTTGTAATCGCAGCTGATGCTTTTTTCCACCGGCACTTCGAAGGCGGCCAGATCCTCGCGCGTCACGAAGCCGCGATGCTCGTGGTGAAATGCTGCAATCCCTTCTGCAATGGGGCCTTTGTAGTAGTAGTCCCGCGCCGCACGCAATTTGGCCGCACGGTCACCCGGCGCTTCGCGCTCGGCCTGCATCATCCCGGCAATGGAGCGCGCCAGTTGCTCCTGACGGAAAATTTCCCCGACACGGGGGGGACGTCCCTGTGGCAAATAGACGGCGGCACTCGACGGCCAGCGCCGGTATTTGTCCTGGAATTTTTCCAGGTGGCGCACGAATACCGGGTAGGCCGCAAAACCGTCACGGGCAATCTCGTGCGCAGCGCCCGCGGCTTCCTCGAAACTGATGCTGCCGAAATGCTGCAGTGCCTCGATGTGGGTCGCTGGCGCTGCGGGCATCACCGTGCGCAGCAATCCCTCGGGCACCACGCCCTCGCCCACGGCGCGCAAACGTTCGATATCAGTGGATTGCGGCCACCAGCCGAGGCCGGCAAGACTGTGTACTGTGCGGTCTTTTTTCCGGTACACCAGCGTCGGGGCCACGCCGGAGAAGCTGACAATGTCAGGCTGCAGCACCGCGAGCGCCATGGCAGCCGTGACACCGGCATCCACGGCATTGCCGCCCCGTTCAAGTATGCGTACTGCTGCTGTTGCCGCCAGATAATGACCGCAGGCCACTGCATAACGTTTGCCGATCAGATTGGGACGCCAGCTGGGTCGGTTCGGGGTTTCGCTTGCCGGCATGTTGTCTCCGCTTTTACAGTTGCTGGATGGCGCTGTTGTTTTGCGGCGCGATGACATGATAGCCGTACTCCCTGGCCGCGGCAGTCAGCCAGTGCCAGCATGAGCCGGCATAGCTGCGCGCAGCGTAAAGTATGAAACTGTCACCGTTCCGGGGTCGATGCAGAATAACGCCGATTTTTGCGATGCTGGTTTGCACACAGGTCCCGGGCGCGAACTGCCGTGGATGCAGGTCAATCGCGCAGCCTTTTGCCAGCAGGTCTCGGGATTTTTCACCATCAACCTCCACGGCGATACGTGCGTGACTGACATCGGTCAGCGTCGCGCCGGGAATCATCATTTTTTCTGACCAGAATGTTCCGTTGCTGGCCACCAGCAGCCATTCATTGGGGCCCAGTTTCAGAATAGTGCCTTCATTACAGTTGCTTGAAGAGTTCGACGCGATTGGGAGTTCGCAACCGCAAGCGCCGCGTACAGCTGCGTTGAGAGCCGAATCTGCGCTGCCGCGAAGGTTCAGCATGATCAATGGTGGCTGCGACCGGAGAATAATGCCCTGACCGGGCGCGGCAGGAGTAGCAACAGCAATGTCTGCCAGAGCAGATTGGCGATTCAGGTCATCAACCACGCAGTCGTTTCCCTTCCGAATCAAAAAATATGGGGGGAGTCACTTCGACTTCGACACGGCTTCCAGTCAGCGGCGACAGGGCATGTATCCGTTCGCCGATTCGGGCGCGGCCAGTGGACAGCAAGGCCAACGCGATCGGGTGTTCCAGCGTCGGGCTGTAGCAGGTGGATGTGACGTGGCCAATCATCGGAATGGGTAACGGTTGTTCCGGCTGTAATGTGAGTTGCGATCCGCGTGGAATGGATGTGCGGCCATCGACTGGTATCAGGCCGACCAGTTGCCGGCGATCCGTCGCAATCAGTCCCGGTCGCGTCAGGCTGCGCTTGCCTAGACAGTCCTTGTCCGCGGCCACCATTTTTTCCAGCCCCAGATCATCCGGCGTGGTGCGGCCATCCAGTTCCATGCCAGCCGCGTGGCCTTTTTCGATGCGCAGCACAGCCATGGCTTCGGTGCCATAAGGCGTGATGCCGAAGAATTTTCCCGCAGCCAGCAACGCTTCCCATATCGCAAGCCCATAATCGGCAGGCACGTTGATTTCGTAAGCACGTTCTCCGGAAAAACTGATGCGAAACACGCGTGCGGGAAAGCCCGCGATGTTCATTTCGCGATAACCCATGTGCGGCAGGGCATCGTTGCCGACATCGGCGGATGCCAAGCTGGCTAGCACCTGTCGTGATTCAGGTCCGGCAAGTGCCATCGCGGCCCATTGATCAGTCACTGATGTCAGCCTCACATCTAGTTCGCACCAGTGTACCTGCAGCCAGTACTCCAGAGTAGACATGACGCGTACCGCATTGGCGGTGGTGGTGGTCATCAGGTAATGTTCATCACCCAAGCGCGAGGTCGTGCCATCATCGAAGGCCATGCCGTCTTCACGCAGCATCAGCCCGTAGCGGGCCTTGCCCACGGCCAGATTGCGCCAGCGATTGATGTAGACCCGTTCCAGAAACTCGGCGGCGTCGCGGCCCTTGATGTCGATTTTGCCCAGGGTGGAAACATCCACCAGTCCAACCGCATGGCGCACCGCGAGCGCTTCGCGGTTGATGGTCTGCTGCTCGGTTTCTCCAATGCGCGGATACAGCCGTGGCCGTTGCCAGAGGCCGGCGTTAATGAAGCGCGCGCCGGCTCGCAGATGCCAGTCATGCATGGCGCTGGTGCGTAGAGGATCGAAATGCGCGCCGATTTCAGTACCGGCAATTGCGCCGAGCGTGACCGGGGTGTACGGCGGACGGAAGGTGGTGGTCCCGACTTCCGGAATCGGTGTTGCGTTGATCTCGGCGAGTATCGCCAAGCCATTGATGTTAGAGGTTTTTCCTTGGTCGGTGCCCATGCCGAGCGTGGTGTAGCGCTTCAGGTGTTCGACTGAAACATAGCCCTCGCGGGCCGCCAGTGCGAGATCGGCCGTGGTGACATCGTTTTGCAGATCGACGAAAGATTTGTCATGGCAGGTATGCGCTGCTTCCACTTTCCACAATGGCAGGACTGATCCTGTCGCCGGCTGGCTGACTGGATGCCGCGGCAGTGCAGCAGGAGGATTCAGACCGCATGCCGCCGTTGCCCGCGACCCTGCTGCGGCGCCGTCGGCGATGCAATCTGCCAGGTTGTAAATGCCGCGCGCTGCGCCTGCCGACTCTTCATTCTGCATTGATACATCCGGCACGAAGGCGGTTAAATTCCCGTCATAGCGCAGGCGGCCTTTGGATTGCGAGAACAGATGCACGACCGGACTCCAGCCGCCGGACACGCAGAGCAGGTCACAGGCCAGGCGCGCCACCGCGCCATGCGCAACACTGTTTTCACAGCGCATGACATCCACGGCATTTATGCGCTTTGTGCCGTGTGCTTTGACTACGGCATGACCATGGATCATGCGCAGGCCTGCGGCTTGTGCCTGCGCGGAGACCTCACTGCCGGCCGCCGGACGCGCGTCAACGATTGCGGCGACAGTGATCCCGGCACGATGAAGATCGAGCGCGGCGTGATACGCGGAATCATTGTTGGTAAATATAACCGCGTGTTTGCCGGGTCGCGCAGCATGGCGTTTGACGTAAGTGCGTGCCGCGGAAGCGAGCATGATGCCCGGCAGGTCATTGTCAGCGAATACCAGTGGCCGCTCAATGGCGCCGGTGGCAAGCACGACGCGCCGGGCACGGATTTTCCACAGCCTCTGTCGGGGCGCGCGCGCGTTGCCCGGAGACACAGTTTCAGCGACGGTTAAAAAATTATGATCGAAGTATCCGCAGACTGTGCTGCGCGCAAGAATTTTTACATCCGGCAGCGAGGCCAGTTCCGCCATTGTGTGATTGATCCATTGATCAGCAGGCCGGTCATCGATGGTTGCGGTTTCGTACAACAGGCTGCCACCGGGACGGAAGTCCTGATCGGCAAGGATGACGCGCGCGCCCGCGCGCGCCGCGGCCAGCGCGGCGCTCAATCCCGCGGCGCCGCCACCGGCCACGAGCACGTCGCAATGCGCGTGGCAGTGCTCGTAGCAGTCCGGGTCCGGGTCGAGCGGTGACATGCCGAGGCCGGCCATCTTGCGGATGAAGTGCTCGTATTTGAGCCACCATGACGGTGGCCACATGAAGGTCTTGTAGTAAAAACCGGCAGGCAGAAATCGCGACAGCAGATTGTTTATTGCACCGAGATCATGTTCGACCGAAGGCCAGCAATGCTGGCTGGTGGCGGAAAGGCCGTCGTAGAGTTCGATCTGTGTGGCGCGGATGTTGGGCTCGGTGCGGGCGCCAGTTTCGAGTTGCACCAGCGCGTTCGGTTCTTCGGCACCGGCGGAGAATATCCCTCGCGGGCGGTGGTATTTGAAGCTGCGGCCAACGAGATGGATGCCGTTCGCCAGCAAGGCAGAAGCCAGCGTATCTCCGGCATAACCCTGCAGGCGGCGACCATTGAATTGAAAACACAGTGGTTTTCTGCGATCAATCAGGCCGCCTTGCGGCAGGCGATAAGATTGCGTGCTCATCGCGGCGGCAGCTTCCCGGGTTCCGCGGTGGCAATAAGCTCATGGGTCAGCGTATTTCGACGCACCGCGATCCAGCGTCGGCAGCCGGCACTGTGCTGCCACAGTTCATCGTGCGGGCCGCGAGGATTGTCGCGCATATAGACATAATCGGCCCATTGCGCATCACTGGTGGCAAGCGGATCGGCAGGTCGCGCAACATCGGCCGGGCCACCGTAGGTGAATTCCGAGACATCCCGCGCCCCGCAGTGCGGGCATTGAATCAGCATCATGACGTGTGCAGTGGATCCACGCAGGGTTCAGTGTGCCCAGGCGAAAGGACCGCCGCCGCGTTCGTCAAGCGTGCGTCCCTGCGCATAACGGTCGAGCGTGAATGCGGCATTCAGTGCGTGCGGGCGATCCTGGGCGATGGTATGCGCGAAGCACCAGCCTGATGCCGGTGTCGCCTTGAAGCCGCCGTAGCACCAGCCGCAGTTGAGATACAGGTTGTCGATCGGCGATTTTCCGATGATCGGGCTGCCATCCAGACTCATGTCCATCACGCCGCCCCAGGTGCGCAGCATGCGCAGGCGGCTGAAGCAGGGAAACAGCGCGACCAGTGATTGCACCGCATGTTCAATAGGTGGCAGATTGCTGAGCTGACCGTAGGAGTTGTACATGTCGAGATCGCCGCCCAGCACCAGTTCACCCTTGTCAGACTGGCTGACATAAAAGTGCACCGCGCCCGAAGTGACCACGGTATCCAGTATGGGTTTGACCGGTTCCGACACCAGCGCCTGCAGCACATGGCTTTCGATGGGCAGGCGCAGGCCAGCCAGTGCCGCGACCTGTCCCGAATGTCCGGCGACGGCGAGGCCGATTTTTTTGGCACGTATGGTGCCGCGGCTGGTTTCTATGGCGATGATGCGATTGCCGTCACGGCGAAACCCCGTGACTTCACATTGCTGGATGATGTCGACGCCGCGGCTGTCAGCGCCGCGGGCATAACCCCAGGCCACGGCATCATGACGCGCGGTGCCGCCGCGTCGCTGCAACAATCCGCCCATCAGCGGATAACGCGCCTGTGGCGAGCAGTCGAGCAGGGGCACCATGCGACGGACTTGATCAAGGTCGAGCAGTTCCGCATCGATGCCATTTAGACGCATGGCATTGCCGCGACGGGAGTAGCTTTCCAGATCGGCGTAGCTGTGGGCCAGATTGAGCACGCCGCGCGGGCTGTACATCACGTTGTAATTCAGGTCGGCTGACAGGTTTTCCCACAGTTTCAACGCGTGTTCGTAGAAATGAGCGTTGGCATCCAGGAAGTAGTTGGAGCGGACGATGGTCGTATTGCGTCCAGTATTGCCGCCGCCGAGATAGCCTTTTTCCAGCACGGCGACATTGGTGATGCCATATTCTTTCGCCAGGTAGTAGGCGGTGGCAAGGCCGTGGCCACCACCGCCGATGATCACAACGTCATATTCCTGCTTCGGCGCAGGGCTGCGCCAGGCCAGCGGCCACTGCTGGTGGTGGCTGAAAGCGTTGCGCAGCAGCGAAACGATGGAATATTTCACAGGATTGCCAATATCATGCGTTGCGGGCGAAGTGCGCCATCAAAGCAGCATCGATAGTCAGGGTCAACCCGGACGGACGCCTGCGGCGCCATGAATTAGCCAGCCTGTCGCACGTCATAAGTTTTGCTAATGGTATGCTTGGTCGAGTTGAATCAAGTTGAACGGAGAGGCACAAATTGACTAGGCTCAAGAGCTCGGTTTCATGGTGCCCGGTGTGGAGATCATGAAAACCATCAACAAGCAGGGCAAGCGTGGCTTCGATCTGCATGCTTTGCGGGTGTTTCTGCTGGTGGCAGAGACCGGCAACATGACCGCGGCAGCGAGTCGGCAAGGGCTGACCCAGTCAGCCGTTTCGCAATTGATCAGACAACTGGAAGAGTGCATGGGAGCTGTTCTGGTGGACCGTTCGCAGCGCCCCGTCGGCTTGACGGCGACCGGTCGCGTGTTGCAGCGCCATGCCCTGGCCATTATCAGCGATGCCGAAGCGCTGGAAGTCGCGGTGCGCCATGCCGGTTCGAGCAAAGTGCAGGAACTCAATATTGGCGTGGTCGATTCCTTTGCCTCCACGGTTGGGCCATCGCTGATCAAGGAACTGCTGAAGACTACCGCGACGCACCTGTCATTCCGATCTGGCCTTGCCCATGATCAGGCGGAAGGGCTGCTCAGCCGCAATCTCGATTTCATCATTACCAGCGACCCGCTCGACGATGTGGACGGACTGGAACGCTATCCCATCATGTCCGAGCCGTTCCTGTTGCTGTTACCGGAAAAGCTGGGCGCGGTATCCGATCTGCAGGACCTGAAAAAGCTGGCGGCAGCACACTCACTGATCCGTTTTTCCGCGCGGTCGCAGATTGGTGTCCAGATCGAGCGTCATTTGCGGCGGCTGGGTGTCAAGGCGGCGCGCCTGCTGGAAGTTGATGCGACAGATACGCTGGTCGCGATGATTTCCGCCGGGCTGGGCTGGGCGATTGCGACGCCGTTTTGCCTGTTACAGGCTGGTGGCAGGACGAAGGACATTCGAGCATTTCCGTTTCCGGCGGCAGGCTTCAATCGTCAATTGCACCTGATTACGCGCAGCGGAGAGTATGGGGACCTGCCGCAACGCATCGTCGATCTGTCGTGCGGAATTGTACGGCGCGAGTGCATGCCGGAGATCAGGCGTCTCGCCCCGTGGCTCAAAAACCAGATCATAGTCGGCTAAACTCAAGCGGAGGCAACTTGGCAAACAGTGAGAAGGAAACAAAATCTGATTCTGTGGTTCTGCATAGGGATGCGCTGGTGCTGGATGCACTGACTCCGCTGTACGTGCTGGATGAGCCGTACACGGAAGCACTGGTCAAAGGCGGCGTCAATGCCGGTTTCCTGAGTGTCGCCTCCCCGCAGCCTTGGGATGAGGTCATGCGCCGTACCGAGACCGCGCTGGCCAAGATTGAAAAGAATCCGCTGCTGGTGCTGGCGACCAAGGCCGCTGACATCCGGCTGGCGAGAGAGCAGGGCAAGATCGCGCTGGTGCTAATTACCCAGGCTGCGGACATGATTGAGAAGGATCTGTCGCGCGTGCGCAAGCTGCATGATCTCGGATTCCGCGTGCTCGGCGTGTGCTACACCTTTGCCAATCTGCTGGGCTGCGGCTGTGGCGAGTTGCGTGATGGCGGATTAACCTTCTTCGGCAAGGATTTCGTCGTTGCGGTCAATGAGCTGTCAATGATGCTGGATGTTTCACACGCTGGCCACCAGACTTCTCTGGATGCAGTGGAACTGGCGCGGGCGCCAGTGGTGACGCATGGCAACGCTTATGCGATCACTCCGAACGACCGCAACAAGAAAGACGAAGTGCTTAAAATTGTTGCTGAAAAGGGCGGAGTCATCGGATTGAACGCGATGCCGCGTCCAGTCGATCCCGACGACCCCAGTCTGGAGCACATGCTGCGGCACGTGGATTACATCACCGGAAAATTCGGCATGCACAGCATGGGTCTGGGGCTGGATTATGTGGAGGGCTTCAAGCGCGAAGGCAAAGTGCTGCCGCAGTCCGTGCGCAATCGCACCTTGCGTCCGGATATTTTTGGTTCGGTCGATGATTTTCTGAACCAGAATTATGCGCGCGACCTGGAGAACATCGAGAAGCTGCCGAATCTGAGCCGCCGCCTAGTTGAGAAAGGCTATGCAGTTGATGATGTGCGAGGAATACTCGGCGAAAACTGGCTGAACGCTTTCGAACGGTTTGTGGGTTGACGGACGGAGAAACATCATGGAGATTGCAATGAAAAAAATCCTGAATTTGCTGAACATCATTGGCGGCGCTGTTTTTTGCGGCGGATTATCGATGCCATCCTTGCATGCCGCCTCGACCTATCCTGATCGACCCATACGCATCATTGTCGGTTTTACTGCCGGCACCACGACGGATTACACGGCCCGGTTGCTGGGTCAGAAGCTGACGGATCGCCTCGGACAGAATATCGTCATCGAGAATCGACCTGGCGCCAACAGCGGCCTCGCCAATCGCATGGTCGGGGATTCGACTCCCGATGGTTATACCTTGCTGCTGGGTTCACTGGGCCTGGCGATCAGCCACATGCTCTACAAGGAAGTGCCGTTCGACCGCAAGGATTTTGCGCCGGTGAGCCTCGTGGTGCTGTCACCCAACGTCATTTGCGTCAATACCGCGGTGCCGGCGAAAACGACCCAGGATCTAATCAATCTGGCGAAAGCGCAACCGGGAAAAATTCGCTATGGATCATCGGGTCTCGGCAGTTCGGCCTTTCTGACACTTGAATTATTCAAGTCCATGGCCAAAATCGACATGCAGGAGATTCCGTATAAAGCAACCTCGCAGGCAGTCGCTGACGTCATGGGCGGGCAAATCCAAGTCTATCCGCCGAATCTGGTTTCGGCGATTCCGATGCTCAAAACAGGCCGCCTGCGTCCACTTGCGGTCACCAGCGCCAAACGCGCTGCGGCATTGCCGGATATACCCGCGGTGAGCGAGACCATCCCCGGATACGATGCCAGTACTGGCGTCTACGGGATACTGGTTGCCGCCAAGACCCCCAACAGCATCATCTCCCGTTTGCACAAGGAGATCGCCGATGTCGCACAGACAGCGGATTTCAAGAGCCAGATTGAAACCAAAGGCGGCATTGTGGTGGGCGGAACCCCGAAAGAATACGATGCTTTCCTGGATACCGAGAAAGTAAAGTGGGGAAAACTTTTCACCCAGTTGGGCATCAAGCCGCAATAGGCTGCAGCAACGCGGCACGGGGCACCTGGTTTATCACGGCAGTAATGGACAGTCTGCCAGGCACTGGCGCACACTGGTGTGATCGTGAAAGCTGCGGCAACATCCGGAATTCTGCATGGCGCTGTTCTGGCGTTGGTGGCGATCGTGTCACCGGCATCAGCGCAGGGAACGACCCAGTTCGACAATCTTGCGCGCAGTCCCTACGTGCACTGCGCGTTTTACCGGCAATATGACATTGATCCGGCGACCGGCGGCCGTCTGCTGGTCGAGGGGCGTTCCAATTCGCTGATGCACTACCAGCGGCGCAGCGATGCGCGCATGCTGGCCATCGATACCCGGCGCGCCGGCGCTCGCGATGCGCTGGTGGTGCGCGGCAAAAAATACCTGCACTTCATCGAATACGCCGCCGGTCTCTATGCGGTGACGACAATTTATGCCTGCCTAGAACGCGACGCGCAGGGCACCTGCATCAACTACGGCGCGGTGAATGCCCGCCATTTTGATGCGCGGGTGCTGCGCGACCCGGATGCGGTTTACGAGGAACTGCAGGCCTCTGCCGAGCCGGGTTTCTGCGACCACAGCTTCCTCAACCTGCAGGAAGCTTCGCGTACGCCGGTGCAGTAGGGTTGAGAGGTTAAAGAATCAAAACCTTTTTACCGCCGATGAACGCCGATAGACGCCGATAAAAACAGATTCAGGATCAACCAAAAATAACTAAATAGTTATTTAAAAACAAATAGTTATATTTTTCCGTGTGTGGCACCCAGGTTTTGACGTTATCGGCGTTAATTGGCGTTCATCGGCGGCTAAAGCTTTAAGGGTTGTCAGGCTGCGCGCAGACGGCCGGCGCGGCAGTCTTCGATTTTGCCGCGCAAATAATTCGCGGCCCAGTCGATTTCTTCAACGGTATTGAAACGCCCGAACGTGATGCGGATCGAATTGCCGGCTATGCCCGCATCCGAGCCCAGTGCCTGCAGTACATGCGACACGCCACCGGTGGAGCAGGCCGAAGTCGATGACACGGCGATGTCGGTCAAGGTGGTCACCAGCGAGTCGCAATTGGGAATGTCGAGGCTGATGTTCAGGTTGTTGGCGATGCGCTGTGTGAAGTCGCCGTTGAGCATTACGCCGGGCAGGTCTTTTATCTGATTCCAGAACCGGTCGCGCAGCTCGCGCAGTTGTGGCACTTCGGTTGCCATCATTTCACCGGCGATGCGGAAGGCGGCACCCATACCGACGATCTGGTGCGTGGCCAGTGTGCCCGAGCGCAGGCCGCGTTCGTGGCCGCCGCCGTGCATCTGCGATTCGACGCGCAGCTGCGGCGCGCGGCGCACGTACAGCGCACCGATGCCCTTGGGGCCGTAGCTCTTGTGCGCAGTCAACGACATCAGGTCCACCGGCAGTTGCCCGACGTCTATCGCCACTTTGCCGGTCGCCTGCGCGGCATCGACATGAAACAGCACGCCGCGCTCGCGACAGATTGCACCGAGGGCGTTGATGTCCTGGATCACGCCGATCTCATTGTTGACCAGCATCACTGACGCCAGCACGGTGTCCGGGCGCAGGGCGGCGCGGAAAGTTTCGATATCGATAAGGCCGTTTTTCTGTGGCGCGAGATACGTCGCCGAAAACCCCTGTTTTTCCAGCCACTGCATGGTGTCGAGCACCGCTTTGTGTTCGGTCTGCACCGTGATCAGGTGGTTGCCGCGCTTTTGTGCGGCCTGCGCCGCACCCTTGATTGCAAGGTTGTTGGATTCGGTGGCGCCTGAGGTCCAGGCGATGTCGCGGGGATCAGCATGAATCAATCCAGCCACATCTTCGCGCGCGGTTTCGACGGCGCGGCTGGCGGCGCGGCCGAAAGCATGTGAGCTGCTCGCCGGGTTTCCGAAGTTTTCGGTCAGCCAGGGCAGCATGGCTTCAAGCACGCGCGGATCCAGCGGCGTGGTCGCGGAATTATCGAGGTAAACCGGGGCTTTCACAGTATGGGCTCAGTGTTTCTGGGTCAGTGCGGCAATCACGCGCTGGCGCTTTTCTTCGACTTCTTTGGCAAAACCGGGGTGGCGTTGTTCGACGAAGCCGGTCGCCAGTCCCAGTTTCAGCAAAGCCACGGCGAAGGTTGCCGACAGGTCGTCAAGATCCGGACTCACCTTGGCGAGCTGCATCGCTTCGATGGTTTCGTCATAGAGTTGCTGCATTGCATCGTGCAGCTCGTCGTCAAACAGTTTGGGTGTGCTCATGGTCGTGACGGAGTGAATGTTGGCTGATTGTACCGCGATTCTTTCCCGTGATTCGCCGTCTCTACAGATTACAATGCCTCTCATGGAATTGATCGGCCGCACTCTGCTGTGTTGCATGGTTGCTGCAAGCGGCCTGGCGCAAAACGCTGCGGCGCAGATTTACCCGAACCGTACCGTGCGCATCATTGTTCCCGTCAGCGCCGGCGGTGCCACCGATGTGTTCGCGCGCGCGCTGGGGCAGGGGTTCACCGATGCCTGGGGGCAGCAGGTCATCATCGACAACCGGCCCGGCGCCGGCGGCATGATCGGTTCCGAGATGGTGGCCAAGGCCGCGCCCGACGGTTATACGCTGCTGATGGCCTATACCTCGCATGTCACCAATCCGTCTCTGTGGACGCGCATTCCCTACGATACCCTGCGCGATTTTGCGCCGGTGGCGATGGTGGCGACGGTACCCAGCGTGCTGATCGTGCATCCCTCTCTGCCGGTGCGCTCAGTGCGCGAACTGGTTGCTTTTGCCAGACAGCGACCACACGAACTCGACTACGCCTCTTCGGGCATCGGTACATCGGCGCATTTGGCCGCCGCGATGTTCGCGCAGCGCACCGGGTTGTTTCTGACGCACGTGCCGTACAAGGGCGGGGCGCCGGCAGTTTTCGAATTGGTGGGCGGACAGGTGTCGATCATGTTCGGCAGCCTTGCCACGGCCCATCTGCACATGCGCTCGGCGCGGGTGCGGGCGCTGGCGGTGACCAGTACCAAACGTGCAACAGCCGCACCTCAGGTGCCGACCATGCAGGAGGCGGGGATTGCCGATTACGAAGCCGTGGGCTGGTTCGCGATGTTCGCGCCGGCGCAGACCTCCGGCGTGACGGTCAACAAGCTCAGCACGGCAATCAGCGCGCTGCTCAGCCAGCGCGAATTGCGTGAACGTTTCGTCGCGCAGGGCGTCGAGCTGGCGCCGTCCACGCCGGGCGAACTCGGCGACCGTGTGCGCATGGAGCTGGTGAAGTGGGCCGCAGTGATCAAGACGGCGGGCATCGAGCCGGTAAAAAACTAGCGTTGCGCAGCAAAGCCTATTTTTCGCCGAGTCCGGCTTCCTTTGCGGCCTTTGACCAGATCACCGTCTCCGCCGCCATGCGCCGTCCCATGGCATCCGGCGATCCGCCGACGGCTTCCAGCCCCGCATCAAACAGGCGTTGCACTATTTTGGGATCGGACAGCGCCTTGTTGTATGCGGCTGACAGGCGCGCGACCACCTCACCCGGTGTGCCGGCCGGCGCCACCGCGCCAAACCATTGCGCGATATCCATGTCGGGGTAACCCAGCTCGGCAAGGGAGGGCACATCGGGCAGCGCTTTGGCCCGCGCTTTTGAGGTGACCGCGAGTAGTTTTACCCGGCCGGAACTGATCTGCGGCATCAACGGTGCCGAACCGAGCACCGCCACCGGGACCTGCCCGCTCACCAGATCCACCACGGCCTGTCCGCCGCCCTTGTAGGGAACCCCGATCATTTTGACGCCGGCCATTTTGAAGAATATACCGGCTGCCACGGCCTGTGTGCCGGTGGCGGAGGACAGTGCGTAAGCGATCTGTCCGGGCCGCGCTTTGGCGGCTTTCAACAGGTCTGCAACCGATTTCCAGCCTGGTGCCGGATGCACGGCAATGACGATGGGCTGGTTGGTGAGAATGGTGATCGGGAGCAGGTCCTTTTCCGATCGGTATGACAACGCAGGATTCAGCACCGGCTGATAAAAGGATGAATCAGAGCCGACGACGATGGTGTAACCGTCGCGGGCGCCGCGCACCAGCATTTCGAGCGCGATGCTGCCGGCGCCGCCCGGCCGGTTTTCGATGATCACCGATTGGCCCAGTTCCCGCGATACGATGTCGCTGGTGAATCGCGCTGACACATCGGTTGTGCCGCCCGGTGCAAATCCGACCAGTACGCGGATCGGCCGCGTCGGCCAGGCCTGCGCGTAACAGAGCTGGCAAAAAGCCAGCAGAATCACAACCAAAATGCTACGCATTGATATTCCTCCTCTGGATTAACGATACAGTGACGCGCCGGTCAGTCTCCCGCTTGATGCTGCCGGGTGGCCGTGCCGACGGTAAAAAATATCAGGCCATGCCGATGGGCTCCGCCAGATCATCGCGGATTTTTCCCGGGCGCTCAAGCATCATGTCGTGCAGTTCTTTCTGGATTTTTGCGCAGCCCGGGTCATTGAATCGGTTGTCCATTTCGCCCGGATCGTTTTTCAGGTCGTAGAGTTCGCCGGCGCCGGAGCCCAGCTCGAAAGTACACTTGTGGGTCCTGGTGCGCACCGTGCGCAGTTGCAGACCGACGCCACAGCGTGACGGATGCACATGCCATTCGCTGTAGGCGGCATCACGGGTTTCATTTTTTCCGGCCAGCAGTTTGGCCAGACTGCGGCTCTGCATGTCCTCCGGTTTGCTGATGCCGGCGTATTCATAAAACGTCGCGGCCATGTCCAGCGTGCCGACCGGCTCGCTGACCACCTGGCTTGCCGCGATGCCGGGTCCGCGCGCGATCATCGTCACCCGCATCAGGTCTTCATAAGGCGTCGGGCCTTTCAGGTAGAGGCCGTGGTTGCCGAGCATGTCGCCGTGATCTGTGCTGTAGAAGACCAGTGTGTCTTCGCTCAGATTGAGATTGTCGAGCGCGGAGAGGATGCGGCCGACGTTGTGGTCAATCTGCGAAATCATGCCGTAGTAGTTCGCCGTCATGTCGGCGAGCTGGGCATCGGTCTGCGGTGGCACCCGTGAACCCGCGGCGCGGAACTTGAGCATCTCCGGGTCCTCAAGTTGCGGTATGCCTTCAAGCGAGGCCTTGTGCCACCACGGCCGCCGTTCAAGATCAGGCGTGCGGTGTTTCGGCAGCGTCAGGCTTTTCGGGTCGTACATCAGGCTCCACGGTTCCGGACAATCGAAGGGATGATGCGGATCGGGAAAGGACACCCACATCGCCACCGGCTTTGACTGGTCGTGATGCGTCAGGTAATCAATCGTGCGGTCGGCGACCCAGGTGCTGTTGTGCCAGGCTGCGGGTAACGCTGAATGCCAGGTCTGCGCGGTGCCGATTTCCGGACGGGTACTGGCGGCCCACAGCTTGACGGCTTCCTCGTCCTTGCCGCGGGAGAGGAACCAGCGTTCGTAATGTCCCATTGGCGGACGATCCAGCGGTCGTGTCCGGTGCATGTGGCCGAGAACGCACAGCTCGACATGCTCGAAGCCCATGTACGGGCCCATCCAGTCGGGACCGTACTTGTCATGGCTTTTGTTGCATTCCGGAGTGCCGGTCCGCGCAAACGTGGCCTTGGTTGCGAAATGCGCCTTGCCGATAAAGGCGCTGCGATAGCCGTTGCGCGCCAGCGTGCCGGCAAACCCGTTTTCACCAATACGCGGCTCGAGATCGACGCCGTTGTCCCACACGCCGTGGGTCAGCGGCAGCATGCCGGTCAGGATCGATGCGCGTGAGGGCTGGCAGACGAGATTCGGCGTCATGCATGCCGAGAAGCGCGTGCCGTCGCGCGCGAGCTGATCGAGGTGCGGCGTGCGCAGTTCCGGGTTTTCGAAGCCGTTGCAGTCGGCGCGTTGCTGGTCCGACGTGATGAGGATGATATTTGGACGCTTTTTGCTCATGACATCTCCGCCAATTCAGTTGATGGGTGCTGATGACGCCTTGTCCGCAGGTGGGCGTGCAAGGCTTATTTCCGGTTGACGCCGAATTTCCCCGGCCCGATCAGCGCTACTGCCAGTGCGGTGAACAGGAAGAAACCCTGCAGTTCCAGTTCCCAGCCGCCCTGTTTGCCGATGCTGAGCAACTGCGAGCTGTGGGCCAGTGCGATGGCGACTACCATGTTGAAGGCGATGATCACGCCGCCGATGCGTGCGTAGAATCCAAAAATCACCAGCAACGGGGCGAACACCTCACCGATGAACACGCCGTAGGCGAGGAAACCTGGCAGGCCATGGCCGACCACCATGGCCTCGATGCCACTGACGCCATAACGCATTTTGGCGATGCCGTGCAGCAGCGTCAGGATGCCCAGCGTCAGGCGCAGTACCAGTTTGCCGATATCATCGTTCATGGTTGTTCTCCTTATGGTTGTCGTTGATTTTTAAACGTCACAGCGTTCAGGCTGAGCCCTTCGACAAGCTCAGGGCGAACGAAATTGATTTTTATGCGCTAGCAGCCTGTCGGGCTTAGGGTGTTTTTCACGAAAACGAACCCTTTTTTACCATCGAAACACCCTCCCGAAAAATTTAAACGCGCTGTAGCTCGTTTTAGAGCGGGCAGTTTTTTGGAATCGGCTAAGTCCGACAGGCTGCTAGGCAACCGGATGGCCGATGCTTTCAATGGCGCGCTTGACGGCCATCGGGTCGTCAATCAGGCGGAACAGGACATCGCTGGTGCCGCGCCCGGTGACCTTGACGCTGCCGTAGCCGAGGATGCGGCCGAAGATGCCCTGGTCGATTTCGACGGTCTCGATCGACGCCAGTTTCATTTCCTCGGATCTGCGGCTGATGATGCCGGTCTTGAAAATCACGCGCTTGTTGGTCACGCCCTGTTCGATGTAGCGGACGCGCAGGTATTCGTACAGCGCAATCACCAGCGTGATGCCCAAAGTGGGGATGCCCAGCAGCAGCCAGATTGCCAGCGGGATGCGCGCCACCCAGTGCAGCTTGAAGCGGGCGGCGACTTCTTCGCCGGTGGACAGGGATTCATCGATGTAGGGCATGGATTTTCCTTGGAACTCCCGGAGCCAATATTTGTAGGGCGGGATAAACGCAGTGAATCCCGCCGTTAGCGCATACGGAAGGCGGGATCCGTTTCACTACTCCCGCCCTACAAAATTCCTGTCCCTTTGGGGCGAATCTGGGGTTTTACCAGCCCGTCGTCTTCGCACCTTCTGTGGCGAGCAGCACATACGCCATGATGCAGGGTTCCTTGCCGCGGTTTTCCCAGTTGTGCATGGTCTGGCGCTGGATGATCACGGTGCCCGGCGTCAGGTGCACTTCTTCGCCGTTGTCCAGTTGCATCCACAATTCGCCCGACAGGCAGAGCGCGTAATCGACGGAATCCGTCTGGTGCCAGCGTTTGGCCACGCCCGGTTCGTACTTGGCGAGACGGAACACGCTGCCGCCGGCGAGGCTGGTGCCCAGATCCCAGGTATTCGGATCTTCTTCGGTCATTTCCGCCGGCAATTTCTTGGTGGCCCACATCGGAATGTTGCCGAAACCCGGACGCAACGGGATCGGTTCGATGATGCTGTCCGATTTGATGCAGGCTTTGCCTTCCTTGTTGGTGCCGGTGACAACTCTGCGGAATTTCATGATTGCTGCGATCTCCAGTAATGCGGCTTTACGGCCAGATTAAAAAGCGCCAGCGCTGTTACGCCGGAAAAATATGAAAAACACGTAAGCCGTTGTTTTTATTGATATTTCAAAAAAACAGCGGCGGTGCGGACCCAGAGCTGTCCGTGCCGCCGTTTTTACCACATCAGTTCGATACTTTGATATTCGCGGCTTTGACCACTTTTTTCCATTTCTCGACGTCACGACGGATCACCTCGATGAACTGCTCGGGCGGGCCGCCGGCGGGCTCAACGCCGTCAGCGGCGAGGCGTTTTTTCAGTTCCTCGGTTTGCAGTGCGCGCGCCACTTCCTGGTTCCACCGGGTGACGACCGGTTTGGGCAGGCCTTTCGGGCCCCACATGCCGTACCACAGCGCAGCCTCATAATCCTTGACGATTTCGCCGATCGCCGGCGTATCAGGCAAAGCGGGTATGCGTTTTGCGGTGGTCACACCAATGCCGCGCAGCTTGCCGGCCTTGACCTGCGGGATGGTCGCGGGCATCGCGCCGAAGATCAACTGCACCTGGCCGCCGAGCAGGTCGGCGATCGCAGGGCCTGTGCCTTTATACGGAATGTGCGTCATCTTGGTGGCGGCGAGCAGGTTGAACAGTTCGGTGGCGAGGTGGGTGATACCACCGGTGCCGGAGGATGCGAAATTGAGCTTGTTCGGATTGGCCTTGGCATAAGCGATCAGTTCCGGCACCGTTTTCGCCGGCACAGAAGGATGCAGCGCCGCGACAAAACCGCTTTCTCCGATCATCACGATGGACTGAATGTCTTTCACCGGATCGTAGGGTAGCTTGTAGAGCGCGGCATTGGTGCCGTAACTGCCGGAGACCATGGCCACGGTATAACCGTCAGGTGCGGCGCGCACCGCGGTTTCCGCACCGATCGTGCCGCCGCCGCCGGCGCGGTTGTCGACGATCACCTGCTGGCCGAAGGACACCGTTGCGTTGGCGGCGATCAGGCGCGCGGTGATGTCGGTGCCGCCACCCGGTGCGAAAGGCACCAGCATGCGGATTGGCCGTGTCGGATATTTTTCAGCCTGTGCGCCCGCCACTGCGGGCATGGCGCAGACTGCGGCTGCGGCGAGTACGGCAATACGTTTGATTACATTCATTATTTTCTCCTCCGGTGATTGCAGCAAATCCTGATTCCTCAATTCTCAATCCGCAGTGATGCCCGCTTCGCGGATGACTTTGGCCCACTTGGTGATTTCCGCTTGCAGGTACTGATTGGATTCTTCGACGCTGCCGCCGATGAGATCGACGCCGGCCGCAGCAAAACGTTTTGCGGTTTCGGCATCACGCAGCGCGGCGTTGGTATCAGCATTGATTTTACCCAATGTCGGGCGTGGTGTTTTCGCCGAGGCGAAAACCCCGTACCAGACGTCGAAAGCATAACCGGGGAGGCCGTTTTCAGCCACGGTGGGTAAATCCGGCGCCGCCGGGCTGCGCTTTGCGCCGGTGACGGCCAGCGCGCGCACCTTGCCGGATTTTGCGTGAGGCAGGATCGTGCTGACGCCGGCGATGGCCATCTGCACTTCGCCGCTCAGCAACGCGGTGGTGCCCGGTCCCGTGCCCTTGTACGGCACGTGCACGATGTTGACGCCGGCAGTGACACGGAACAGTTCGGAGCCGAGGTGCGAAGCACCGCTGACGCCGCCGGACGCATAGCGGAGTTCACCGGGTTTACTTTTGGCAAGCTGAACCAGTTCGGCCACGGATTTTGCCGGCAGCGACGGATGTACCGCGAGCACAAACGGCTGGCTGCCGACGATGGTTACCGCAGTAATGTCGCGGCGGACGTCGAAAGGCAGTTTTTTATACAGCGCCGGCGCGTAGGCAATGCCGACACTCTGCAGCAGCAGCGTGTAACCGTCGGGCACGGCCTTGGCGGTGATGTCAGTGGCGATCACGCCGCCGCCGCCCGGGCGGTTGTCGACGATGACCTGCTGTGACCAGACTCCCGTCAGACTTTGCGCCAGCAGCCGCGCGATGATGTCGGTGCCGCCGCCCGCGGCGGAGGCCGCGAGCATGCGTACCGGGCGCTCTGGAAACGCAGCTGCGCTACAGGGCGCAGCACACGTGAAAAGGGAGAGTGCAATAAGCAGGTTTTTTATGCTCGGCTGCAAACCAATGCCGCTCGCCACCGGATCAACTCCGGGGCCGGCTCTGATCCTGTCGAAGGGCAGTTCGACAAGCTCAACCCGGACGGTGCCTGTGATTTTTTTGTACATCTGTTTTCTCCTCCGGGAACTGCCTTACCACTGCTCAGGCTGCTCCGGCACCCACGCCGGCCTGCAACATTGAATAGTTCGCGGCATCCATGATGATTTCACCGCGGTTGATGCGGTCGTCGATGGCGGTCACCACAGCGTTGGCCGGCGTGGTGATGCCCAGCTCCCGCCCCTTGCGTGCGACCAGACCACTGATGAATTCGATTTCGCTGGTGCGGCCCTTGAGGTGGTCGTGGATCGGCGCGGTGCGGCCGCCGCCGACATGCGACATCAGGGTTTTCATCGTGGTGATCAGGTTCTCATCGCTGGAACCCGCGAACTCGTCGGCGCGCAGCCCGAACAGCGGTTCCATGCGGTAGCCGAGAGCGGCGCCCACGGCGAGTGATTCCCGGCCAAGCTTTACCGAGATGTCGAACATGCCGGGCAGCGCTGCTGCTTCAACGTTACGCAAGCCGAGCAGGCTGAACGGCCCCATGGTCATGGTATTGGCGATCAGCTTGGTCCACTTTGCACCGTAGATATTGTTGGTTACGTCGCAGCGGCCGACCTTGCCCATGATCGCGGCAATTTCCTTGACGCGCGGCGTGCAGCTGCCGTCGAGTTCGCCGACGCTGAACCACGAACCCTTGCGCGTGGTGTTGCGCTGGATCTGGCCCGGTGTGAACAGCTCCGCCTGCAACTCGACGACGCAGCCGATGACTCTTTCGCGACCGACGATGGAGGCGATGGCATCGTCGTTCATGCCGTTTTGCGTGCCGACAATGACGCCGTCAGACTTCAGGTACGGCTTGATGAATTCCGTCAGCCAGCGCGTGTCGTTGGATTTTGCGGCGAGGAACACGATGTCGAATTGCAGCTTGGCCGAGGCCATGTGGCACAACTGCAGCGCTTTCACCGGCACCTGGAACTGCGAATCCTTGAACTGTACCTGCAGCCCGTTGGTTTTCATGGCGCGGACATGCGCCGGCCACTGGTCGATCAGGGTCACGTCGAAATTTGCATGAGTCAGGTCGGCACCAATGCTGCTGCCAATCGCGCCCGCGCCCAGTACGGCAATCTTTTTTGCCATGGCATTTACAGCTTTCTGGAAATAATCAGGTGTTGTGCTGCGCTGCCAGCGCCAGCAGTTCGCGAACGGAATGGTTCTCGATGTCCAGCGCGACTTTGGCGATGGCATCCACCGGTGCGGAAGGCAGGATGCCGCGGATTTTTTCGGTGACACCAGCGGCATCAACCGGATTGTCGATGGAGCCGGTGGGGTTGAGGATGTCCTGCCGTACCCACTGGCCGTCTTTTTCCGCCGCGACCCAGCCGGCGAAATGCTTGGGATACAGCGCGTCGAGTTTCGGGTCGTGCTCGCAGGCCAGCTGTTCAGCGAGTCCGACCAGTGCCGGATCATTCATGCGTTCAGACGTGAACTGCGGCGGCAGCACCTGGCCGTCAACCAGGGCCGCGGCGATCACGTAACGCAGACTCATCTGCGCATTCAGCGCGCTGCCCGGCGCGTAATCGAAGCCGCACTGCACATCCACCACTTTCGACAGGCCGACCTTGACGCGCTGCTTGCTGTTCCACGGCGCGCCGATTTTTTTGCGTATTGCCAGTGCTGCGTCGATATAAGCGTGTGTGCTGCCGCAGCAGGAGTAGGGCTTGATCGAATTGGTGTCGGTGTGCCAGACACGACCGAGGTCGAGGGTGAGCAGTGACACATCGCTGGCGTCGGAATGTGCCTTCAGCACGCCGCCGTCTTCCGATTCATAAATCTGCGTTGGACCGGTATAACCCATCGCCGCGAGTTCTGCTGCGAGTACGCCGGAATGCACGGCCTTGCCGGCGTGAAAACGTTTGCTCATGGTGCCGTCGGCATTGAAGGCCCAGGTGCCGGCGCCCTGCGTGCCGGCGAGGCCGAGTGCCCATGCGGTCTGTTCGGCATCAAGTTTCATCAGCGACGCGCAGGTCGCGGCGGCGGCGAAGGGGCCGTAGATGCCGGTGATGTGCCAGCCGCGCAGCCGCGTCGCCGAAGGATTGGAGGCGAGGCTGGAACGGATCATGGTTTCGTAACCGGCGGCGATGGCGGTCACGACCGCTTTGCCGTCGGCGCCAAGTTTTTCCGCCATTGCCAGTGCAGCGGGCACTGCAATGGCCCCGGCGTGCAGCTTGGCGTTGTGATAATCATCGAGTTCAAAGGCGTGCGCAGCAGAACCGTTGACCATCGCCGCATCGGCGACACGCAGCGACGGACTGTTTTCACCCCATACCGTTGCGTCACCATTGCCGCTGCCGCCGGCGCGTGCCCATTTCAACATCATCGCGGCCCATGGCGTGCCGAAGCCGTAAATGCTGCAGCCCACGGTATCGAGGATGGCGATGCGCACCACTTCGCGCGTGCGCTGTGGAATGTCTTCATATTTCAAGCCGCTGATCCACGCCGCGAGTTCGCGGGTGGGCGCGAGAGTGCGCGCATCTGTGTGCGCATGTGTATGCGTAGAACCAGCGCGACGATCATCATTCATGGAATTTCCTCCGGTGTGCTGCGGGCAGTTTACCCCAGCACGGCGCGGAGCAACGCCGGCGTGCATTACTTAGTCCACATATCAAAGCCCAGGCACTGTTACCTTTCTTGACACCGTTTCTGCACCCGCCGCATACTGGAAACTCTGGTGAAGTGCCGGAGGAGGCGACACTCTAAACGTATCGATCGCCCGGTGTTTTACCCGCCCAATACCCGGAAACACTCATTAGGAGTCCAATGAATGGATTATGACGTCATCGTCGTCGGCGGCGGCAATGCAGCCTGCGCGGCAGCCGTATCGGCACGAGAAAACGGCGCGAAAAAAGTACTGTTGCTGGAAAAAGCCCCCAAAGCGCAGCGCGGCGGCAACACCCATTTCAGTGGCGCGATTTTCCGTTTCGTGTTTGACCACGTTGATGAGCTGGACCGCTTTCTGCCTAACGCCGAAGAGGAATATCCCGGTTTCCGCAGCGGCGTGCCGACCTATCCGCACGAAGCCTTCACCGAAGACCTGATGCGCGTCACCGACGGCAAATCGGATCCCGATCTGTCGAAACTGATGATCGACGAATCCTACGACACCACCTGCTGGCTGCAGGACGTGGGCAAACACCATTTCGAACTCGCCAAGTCGGTGATGGGCATCAAGGTTGGCGACAAGATCAAATGGCCCAAGGGTGCGATCGTGCGCACCGTGCATGAAGGTGTTGGGCTGTCCAAGCAATGGTTCAAGACCTGTGAAGACCTGGGCATCGAGATCCGCTACGAAGCGCATGTGCTCGACCTGGCCCTGGACGGGCAGGGTGCAGTGCGCGGCGTCAAAGTGCGCGGTGAAAAAGGCCTGCAGATTCTCAAGGCCCGTGCGGTGATCCTCGGCAGCGGCGGTTTTGAAACCAATCCGGCGTGGCGCACGCATTTCCTCGGCCAGGAATGGGGCCATGCCAAGGTGCGCGGCTCCAACTTCAACTACGGCGACGGCCTGCGCATGGCGATTGACGCCGGTGCGATGCCCTGGGGCCATTGGGGCGGTTGCCATGCGACCCCCATCGTCGCTGATGCGCCAGACTACGGCCGAAAGGATCTCACCGACAAGACCAATCGCCTGTCGTATCCGTACGGCGTGATGATCAACGTCGAAGGCAAGCGCTGGATCGACGAAGCTGTCGATTTTCAGGCTTTCACTTATGCCAAATATGGTGGCCTGATCCTCAAGCAGCCGAAAAGCCTCGTCTATCAGATATTCGATGCAAAAACGATGCATCTGCTGGAGCCACGCTACTCGACCAGCGAACCATTCCGCGCCGACACGCTGGAAGGACTGGTCAAGCAACTCAAGGTTGATCAGGCGCAGGCAATGACAACATTGAAGGAATACAACGCCGCCTGCGAACGTGGCGGCCCGTTTAACGCCGCGGCGCTCGATGGCCTGCACACCGAAGGCATCGATCCGCCAAAATCCAACTGGGCACAGAAACTCGACACGCCGCCCTATGTGTCATGGCCGGTGACCGGTGGCATCACCTTCACATTCGGCGGTCTGAAAATCGACAAGGAAGCACGGGTCATCTCCACCGGCTGGAAACCCATCCCCGGCCTCTACACCTGTGGCGAGATGGTCGGCGGACTGTTCCATTACAACTATCCCTTGGGCACCGGGCTGATGTCGGGCGCGGTGTTCGGCAGGATTGCGGGGCGGAGTGCGGCGAAGGAAGCGGTGGGTGGGAAGGCGAAAGGCAAACCCGTAAAGAAGGTTGCTGCCAAAAAGCCGGCCGCAAAAAAAGCGCCGGCGAAGAAGGCGGTGAAGAAAAAGTAAGGAAGAAAAAACCATGATTTACCCTCTCCCCGCTTGCGGGGAGAGGGCAGGGTGAGGGGCGGCAGTTGAGTTACGCTGAACCCAGTTTGCTTTTGTTGAAACAAATTAAAAAGCCGGGGTATCACCCCGGCTTTTTATTTTACCTTTTGTTTTTAAACATATTTAATCAATGAGCCGATACATTTCTTTCGACAAGTTCAAGTGTTATGCAATGTCATACATTCAATTCGGCAGGAGCCAGACATGTTGGCTGTAAGACTTGAGAGGCAACTGGAAGTCGCCATTGAGCGCATCGCGGAAGTTGACGGCAGCACCAAGAGCGCGGTGATTCGCGAAGCCGTTGTGCGCTACCTTGAAGATCGCGAGGACATTGCACTCGCCGAGCAGGTTAAAAAAACAGGCGGGCGCGCCAAATCCATCGCCGAGATGAGGAAAGCGCTTGGCCTGGAAGCTTGAGTTTTCGGCGTTCGCGCAGAAGCAGTTCGCCAGGCTCGACAAACCGACCGCGGCGCGCATCCTCGATTGGCTGGAATCGCGCCTTGAAGGGGAAGTAAACCCGAGGTATTTCGGTGAACCACTATGCGGCGAGCCGGACGGACTTTGGCGTTACCGCGTTGGAGACTTTCGCGTGATCTGTGAAATTCAGGATCAGCGCCTGATCGTTTGTGCGCTGTCGATAGGCCAGCGACGGGAGATTTATCGACGGCGTTGAATCGCGCTGGTCATGCAAACGGTGAAATCAGCGGAATCACCTGCCGGCCGTTTTTGCGATACACCGCAAAATCACGGTCAAGCGTAATCACCAAGGCCTCGTCATAAATCTCCGCAAGCCGCACCGTGCAGGCATCAGCCAGCGACATCGGCTGATCTTTATAGCGGGAAACCAGACGCCGGACGGCGGCCAGTTCAGCCATCAGCCCGAACTCGATGGTCAATGTTCCTGCAGCCAGCAACTCCAGCAGCGCGGACTGTCCGCGTGCCGTGCCCCGCAGCAGATGCCACGCCTCGGCGAGCACGGCTTCGCAAGTGAAGCCGGGCGGGGTGATCGTGGCAAAACTTGAGCGTGCCCACTGGTGATGCGTGTCGCGGGCGCTCAACAATGCGACCAGCGGGCCGGTATCGACAATGGCGCGGTACATCAGCGGCCGAAGTCGTCGAGATACTGCGGGTTGGCAGAGGTGTCGGGCGCGAGATCATCCACGCAACCCGCCAAGTCGCCGGCGAGTGCGAGCAGTGATCCGGCGCGGGAGGATTGCGTGTCCGCAAGATATTGAGACAACGCCTCGCGCACGACATCGCTCTTGGCGATGCCGCGTTGTTTTACGCTGGCATTCAGCTTGCGTTCAAGGTCGTCGGGCAGTTTGACTGATATGGTTTTCATGGCAGACATGATAGCTGGATAATACGTTTATGGCAATTTGGTATCTTCTGGGCTGGCGCTGTGGTGGTGACGTGGATTGCTCCCCCAGTTGATCCTGTCCTGCGTGACCGGCGTGTGGCGGGAATTATTCAGTTGTAGATGGGTGGTATAAAAAATAAATAATAAAATCAATAGGTTATATGGATCTGTATCCGGCCATGAACGAAGCCGATACCCGCGTCGAACACATCGACCTCGCGCTCAAAGTCGCGGGCTGGGGCGTGGTCGACGGCAGCAGGGTGCGGCGCGAGTGTATGGCGCGGTGATGCAGTGGGTGGCGGAGAAACCGGCTGTAGTGCTGGCTCGCCATGCTGCGGGGTGAACTGAGATTCTGTCGGCCTAATATAAAAAAATCAATAAAAACAAATGGTTATATATATTCTTGCCTGGACGCTTCGTCTTATTTGATCAAATCGAACGATTCAATCAAAATGAGCGATGACCTTTTAGGCAGGAGCCGTCGCCATGAAAACCTATACCGCCAACGAAGCCAAGACCCGATTCGGTGAATTCATAGACCAGGCGCAGCGCGAGCCGGTGCGGGTGATGCGCCACGACCGCGTGGTCGGCGTGATGGTCAGTGCGCAAGACTATGCGGCGATGCGCGCCTTTTATGTTGATCGTCTGCAGCAAACGATGGACCGGACGGCCGATCAGGCTGCGCGTGCCGGTCTGACGCCGGAGGCGTTGGACAAATTGCTGGCCGATGAAAGCTGATCCGGGCAAAGGTGTCGTCATCGACACCAATGTCTGGATCAGTGCGTTCCTGACCAAGTCGGGAGCACCGGCGACTGTGGTGCGTCATGTCATCGTGTATGGCCAGCCGGTCTTTTCGCTGCAAACCTATGCGGAACTGGAGACGCGGATGTGGCTGCCGAAATTCGACAGGTATCTGAGCATGGATGACCGCAGCCAGTTGTTGCGGGATGCCAATGCCCTGGCACGTTGGGCCGATGTGTCGCCGGCCATTGCCGCGCGGAAATTCTGCCGCGATGCCGACGACGACAAGTTTGTCCATGCGGCTTTGGCGGCGCAGGCCCCCTGGCTGATCACGGTGGATCAGGATCTGCTTGAGATGCCGGCCATTGCCGGGCTGCTCATACTGACGCCCGCAGCTGCGCTGCAATTGCCTGAGTTTCACACCTGACGGCATGAGCGCGGATTAACGCCGATAAAAGCAAAAAAGCGGCGGATTCATTGAATTCAGTCTTTTTGTCAGGCGCTCCGGATAAGTGCGCTGCCGTACGGTGTATCAGGGCCGGGAGGAATACGGTGATGAGTGGTGGGGTTGAGCCGCTGGTTATTTGCGATCCGACCCTGTGTATCCGTCCCGAACCGTAAGGAAATCCCATGAACAGCATCGTCTACATCGTCGGCGCAGTCGTCATCATTGTCGCCATCTTGTCGTTTTTCGGCCTGCGTTGAAACGCCGGATTTTTGTTATCCCCTGTTGTTGCCCCCTGTTGTTGCCCCCTGTTGTTACCCTCTGTAGTTACCCCTTTAATCGGGTCCATCAAATCAAGGCCTATGACTTATGAAAAAACCAGTCCGTTCCAGGAAAGCTCCGTCCGGCAGCAAAGACAGTGTGCCCGGTGCGTTCAACGAAGCCGGCAATGACAATCCGGAAACCAGCGGACCCGCCAGTCGCGAGGAAATCCGGCAGGAGGTCCACAGGACGAATGTTCCCCGTGAATCACAGCGCCCCGTTGAACGCAGCAACCAGCGCCGCAGTCGTCCCTGAGCGGATGCCTGCCGCAATGGACACTGTCACTGCCGCGCCGCAAACCCCGAAACTGAACCAGATCCTCGCGGCGCTGCCGGCGGCGGACTACAAACGCCTGCTGCCTGCGCTGGAGCCGGTTGAGTTACCGCTCGGCCATGTGCTGTATGAGCCGGATGTGGCCATGACCCATGCCTATTTTCCGATCTCCGGCATCATCTCGCTGCTCTATGTCATGCAAAACAGTGAATCGGCGGAAATCGCGATTGTCGGCAATGAGGGGGTGATCGGCGTTGCGCTGTTCATGGGTGGCGACAGCACCTCAAGCCGCTCTGTGGCGCAGAACGCTGGTGCCGGTTACCGGCTCAAGGCGAATGTCCTGCGCCGGGAATTTGCGCTGGGCGGGCCGCTGCAATACCTGATGCTGCGCTACACCCAGGCCTTGATGGCGCAGATGACGCAGACGGCGGCATGCAACCGGCACCATACGCTGGACCAGCAACTGTGCCGCTGGTTGTTGTTGAGCCTCGATCGCCTGGTATGCGATGAACTGACGATGACGCAGCAACTGATTGCGAACATGCTGGGCGTCAGCCTGGTGGGCGTGACTGAAGCGCTCGACAAGCTGCAGGCGAGTGGCATGATTCGCCACAGCCACGGCGTCATCACAGTGCTTGACCGGCCCGCATTGGAGCGCCGCGTATGCGAGTGCTACAAGGTGGTGAAAAAAGAGTTCAGCAGGTTGCTGCCCTACAAACTGGCGGCCTGAGCAGCAGATTTTCGGTTTCGCGCAACCGCGGTCAGTCTGTTTTCGCGGCGCTGTTTTTTTCCGCGTCAGTCTGGATCGCCAATGGAGGGTGATCTGCCGGGGTTGTGCCGAAGCGCTCATATTCCGCAATCACCTGTGCGCCGAGCAGCAGCAGCGTGGCCGCAATCTCCAGGCCGAGCAGCACGACGATCGCCGTGGTCAGCGAGCCGTAGACCACACTTACCTGCGACAGCGTGGCGAAATACCACGCCAGCCCATGGCGAATGATTTCCCACAACACGCCTGCGGTAACGCCGCCGATCAGGGCGTGGCCCGGTGAAATGCGGCCGGCCGACATGAAAAAATAGATCGCTGAAATGACCAGGACTTCAATGGTCATGCCGGCGAGATAGAGCATGAAGCGCGAGACGCCGCCCAGCGACCAGGCATGCCCGAAGATGCGCAGTTCCGTTTCGCCGATCGCAATCAGTTGCGCGAGCATCAGCGTGCCGATGAACAGGGCGATGCTGATGCACATGATGTAGACCAGGGGCAGCAACGCCGAAACAATAAAGTTCCGCTGGTGCGTCGCCACGCGATGCAGAAAAATCACCGAGATCGCGCTCTCCAGCACCTTGAAGGCGAGTGAGCTGAAGAACAGCATGGTCGCGAGCAGCACCCAGCCGATCACTTCGCGGTGCTGCAGGAACGCCGCCAGCTCGATCACCAGCACATTGCCCTGCCCCGGCGCCACGTACTCCAGCGCATGGCGCAGAGTCGCCAGCAGTTCGGCCTGGTCGATCACCTGCGACAACGCGATCACCATCAGGATCAACAGCGGCACGATGGACAGCAGGGTGTAATACGCCACCGCGCCGGCCAGCAGCAGCCCCTGATTGGCGCGAAAAGCCCGCAGCACCTGGAGCGCGAACGCACCGGGATGCTGGATTATCCGGACAGATTGCTGGCTGATCAGAGACAAGGTGGATGACCGGAAAAAAGACGGGCGGAAGAATGACGGGCGGTCGTATCAAGCGTATCCCGTGATTGCACTGAAGCTTGCAATCCCCAATCAGCCTGCGCGTAGTGCGGGCCGTGCGGCTTGTTGTCGCAGGTATTCCCGGCGTTTCATGTCGATGTAGTCACCGCGTTCCATTTCATGCAACTGGCGTGGATAACGCTCGCTGGCAGCAAACCAGTCATGCAGGCGTTTTTCGAGACGTGCCTGTTGTGGTGTGGCCAGGGCGCCGAGATAGGCCTCGATCGCGAGGTAATAACGCATGGTGTTGCGTTCCACCACACCGCGCATTCCGCCGATGTGGCGGGGGCGGCCGTTGTCTTCGTAGCCGGCAACGGTGAAGCCCACCTTGTCCCTGCCGATGGTGCCGAGGTAGGCCTGCATTGCCAGCCGGCCCATCAGGCCGTAGGTGTACGAATAAGACAGGTGTATGAAGGTGCGGCCGCTGTCGAGCGGGATCGCTTCGAGTACGATGCGGTAGTCGCGGGTGCTCAGCGGGCCTTCGTCTGCGCTCAGCGTGACTTGCAGGTAGTCCGCTGTCTGCGCGGCGACCCGATGCGCGAAAACCACCCGGTAAGCCTCATCCAGCGGCTGGTCGTGTTTTTTGCCGATGCTGACGTTGATGATGTCCCCGGCCGCAGCAGTCGCGGCACGGCAGTATTTGGTATTGAGGTGCAGCATGAGGATGTCGCACCAGTTGCCCGCGCTGCTCAGCGCCGCTCCCGCAATGGCAAACGGGTAATTGACCAGTGCGTAGATGTCGCCCTTCACGCCCCAGGTTGTTTCGCTGGAGTCCAGATGGAGCGGGCGCTGGAACTGGTTATTGCCAAGCTGATCCTGCAGCGCACTATATTGGGCGCGAAGTGACACGGCTGTATTCACGCCGGCCTCACCGGCATGGACCATAAACGTGCTTGCGCAGAACAGGGCGATCGCCGCCAGTCGCGCAGGCGCCCAGGCGTGCCAGGCGTGCATTGCGGATGGCGGTGTCAGGATTGCATTTGCAGCGGTCATGGGCATTCACGTTTACAGCCAGTATTCCCACAGGCGGGCGGCTGTTTCTTTGAAGCGATTGCCGAGCGAGCGCTGCGCCCATTGTTCTGGGGTGATCAGAGAGGACGCGGCGAGGTCGGTGTCGAACATGGTCTGCATTTGCGCACCAAAACCCTGCCCGAGGATGACAGCGTTGACCTCGTCGTTATGCAGGAAGCTGCGCCAGTCGAGATTGGTCGAGCCGACGGTTGACCACACCCCGTCGATGAGCGCGGTTTTGGAGTGCAGCAACGCATCATGCCGCTCGTAGATTTTGACGCCTGCGTTCAGCAGCTCGGCGTAGTAGGCGCGGCCGGCATGGAATACCAGCCAGGAATCGGTATTGCCCGGCAGGATGATTTTTACGTCAACGCCGCGGACTACTGCAGCCTTGAGGGCGGCCAGCAACTGCGGATCGGGTACGAAATAGGCGTTGGTCAGGTATACGGCGGTTTCGGCATTGCCGATGGCTGACAGCAGCGTGGCATAAATCAGACTGTAAGGTTCATCCGGCGAACTGCCGATGGCACGCACGACTTCGCTGCCCTGGTTACGCTGCTGCGGGAAATAGTCTTTGGGCGCAAGCAGTGCACCTTTTTGTTTTTCCCAGGTCGAGAGAAACAGTTTCTGGAATTCACCGACCACCGGGCCTTCGACCTTGAGGTGGGTGTCGCGCCACGGCGGCCCACCGGCGGGGCGTTGTTTGGAGCTGTGACTGAATGATCCGCCAGAATACACGCTGCTGATATTGATGCCACCGAGGAATGCAGTCCGGCCATCGACGATCAACAGCTTGCGATGATCGCGCTGATTGACTGCCCAGTCTTTTTTGGCCGTCAGCGGATTGACCGGGTTGAACTGCAGAACCTGGATGCCGCTGTCGGTAAGGCGCTGGAAAAATGCGCGGGGGGTATTGATCGCGCCCACGCTGTCATAGATCAAGTTCACCGTCACGCCCAGCGCCTGCTTTTCGATCAGCGCGTCCGCAAAACGATTGCCGACCTCATCATCCTCAATGATGTAGGTTTCCAGGTTGATGTGATTTTTGGCATTGCGGATCGCGGCAAACATGTGCTGAAAGGTGATCGGGCCATCCTGCAGCAGTTCCACCTTGTTGCCGGTCATCAACGGGCTGCCGGTGATGGCTTCTTCCAGCGCAAGGTGCCGGTCGAAGATGCTGGTTTCCTTGCTGCGGCTCTGCAGCCGGTCGAGCACGGCTTTGCTTTGCTTAGAAGTCAGGGGGCCTTGCGCGCCTTCCAGGTGCACGATGTGTTGCGTGGATGGGGCGCGTGCCATGTCGGGCACGATGGTCGGCAGCGTCGTGCAACCGCTCACGATGGCAATCAATCCTGCCGCAAGGCATTGCGCAATGCGCTGTCGAAAGGCCGGCTGTTCTGGTGTGTTACGCAATGGTGCCCCTGATTTACGCGCTCAATGTCCCACCTCAGTGTCTGTGTAGTCGCCGTCGGTCACTGTGCGTTAGCGAACGCAGAGATTGACAGTGTCGCCAGCGCCTTGAGTCGGATATGGGCGGCAAAATATGGGCGGCAAAAACAAAAAAACCGGGCGGGCGCCCGGTTTTTATGGGGATTTCAATTTAAGTCATTGATTTTATTGTTATATTTAACTTGACCGCGGCGGGGCCGGTCGCCGGGCTTATTCCACTTTCAGATCCAGCGTTTTGATGACTCTGGCGAACTGCGCAATGTTCTGTTTGATGCTGCGCGAAAACTCTTCCGGCGTTGACGGCGCGGGCACGATGCCCTGACTGAGGAATTTTTCCTGCACGTCGCTGGTGGCGACAATGGCGCGCAGTTCGGTGGCCAGTCTGCTGACGATTTGCGGCGGCGTGCCGCGCGGCGCGACCACGCCGTAGAGCTGCACGGCTTCGTAACCCTTGACGGTTTCTGCGATGGCAGGCAGGTTCGGCAGGCGCGGATATCGCTTGGCTGAGCCGATGCCCAGCAGACGGATGCGTCCGGATTTCTCGTGAGGCAGGGCCAGTTGCAGGGTGGAAAACGCGAATTGCATCTGCCCGGACAGCAGGTCGATCACGCCCTGGCCCGCACCCTTGTACGGCACATGCATGGTTTTGACGCCAGCCATCTGGTCAAACAGTACGCCGGCGAGATGGGTGCCGGTGCCGACGCCCGACGAGAAGTAATTCAACTGGCCGGGGCGGGCCTTGGCCAGCGCAATGAATTCCTTCACCGATTTGGCCGGCAGTACCGGATGGATCATCAGTCCCAGCGGCGCCGCGGCGTTGAGGCTCACCGGCGCGTAGTCGCGTTCAAAATCGTAGGGCGGCTTCGGTGTCAGGCTCATGTTGATCGCCATGGTGGTGACGGAGGACATCAGCAGCGTGTAGCCGTCGGGCGCGGCCTTGGCGACGAACTCGGCGCCGATGTTGCCGCCGGCGCCGACGCGGTTGTCGACCACCACCTGTTTGCCCATGGATTCGGTCAGTTTCTGCGCGATGATGCGGCCGACGACATCCAGCGCGCCGCCGGCAGAGAAGGGCACCACCAAGCGGATGCTCTTGTCAGGGTAATTCTGTGCGAAAGCCAGCGGTGCGAGAGTTGCGCTGACGGCGAGAGCGATGCCGAGGGTGAGTTGCTTCATTTGGAAAGTGCCTCATCAAGAAAGTCCAGCCGGTCCTGGCCCCAGAACAGGATATCGTTGTAGATCCAGGTTGGTGTGCCGAACACACCGCGTGCTACCGCTTCTTCCTCGCTGGCCCGCCACGCCGCCATGATTTCCGGCGAGTCCTGCATCGCCAACAGCTTCTTGCCGTCCATGCCGAGCTTGTCGGCGGTGGCAACGCGCACCGCGGCATCTTTCACGTCGAGTTCCTCGCTCCACAGCGCGTGCAGCAGCGCGTGGCTCAGCGCCAGCGCATCCCAGCCGAGTTTGTCGGCGGCGATCACCATGCGCGCGGAGAATTCGTTCAGCGTCGGATAGTGTTTCGGCCGCAGCACCAGCGGCATGTTGAGCCGCTTGCGCCAGCGGTCGAGTTCGACTTCATGATATTGCTGGCGCGGATCCGGGCGGGTGCGCAGCAGGATGCCGCCGTTTTCAGTCTGGACGCGCGTCGGTCGGATGATGACCTTGAGGTCGTGTTTCTCGATGATGGCCTTGAACTTCGGCCAGCCGAGGTAGGCCCAGGGAGAGGACAGGGAGTGAAAGTAGTAGACGGTTTTTTTCATGTTCCGGGTTCGAGAATATGCTGAGGTTGGTTAATTTTACAAATCATAATCGAGTCCGGTCAGCCGGTCGCCATAAAAAAACTGATGATCTTCCGGCAGTATTGCTGTTGTGATGGCAAGGTGGCTGGCTGTGAGCATGATCAGGTTTTTTTCTGCTGTTCCGCAATCCACGCCACGACCGTCATGCCGGCGAAAGCCGGCATCCAGGACGCCGTTGATTGGTCGGTGACCTATCTGCTGGACCCCGGCTTTCGCCGGGATGACAATTGGATTATTTTCGCTTTTTCTTCTGCACCATCTTTTCTACCGTGTCCTGCTCGATTTTGTAATATTCCTCCAGCCCGATCATGTCCTCCACACCCTTGCGGGCGATGACGTAATCCTTCTGGCTGATGCCAGTGTAGTCGCCGGTCTTTTTCAGTTCCAGCAGCGCCTTGCGCATGAAATGGAACTGCACGCCCACCGAGAGGATGGCGTCGATGCAGCCGGCGTAACCCATGTCTTCAAGCTGTTTGAAGGAGTAGAGCGGCCGGCCATCGCGGTTGCCGCGGCTTTGTACATAGACCATCGGCAGTTTGCACTGCTTCGGCGCTTTGGTGGTTTCTTCCGGCGTGCGCGGAAAAATCAGTCCCATGTCCGCGCCCTGGTCGCGCGCGACCAGCATGCGTTTGACGGCTTCCTTGTAACCCTGTTCGCGGCAGGCATCGGAGCGGGCGATGATGACAAAATCCTTGTCAGAGATGTCGCGCTGCTTGCAGGCAAGGCGGATCTTGTCACGGAATTCGTCGAGCGGAATGTTGTGTGCGACATAGGTGTGGTAATGCGCGCGTTTGGGGAACAACTGGTCCTCTATATGCACACCGGCGATGCCGGCGCGGATGCATTCGCGCACCGTGCGCATGGTGTGCAGCGGTTCACCCCAGCCCGCACCGGCGTCCATGATCACGGGGATGTTCACCGCGTTGGCCATGTTGCCGGCGACGGTGATCTGTTCGTTCATCGACAGCAGCGGTTCGCTGATGGTGGTGCTGCCGCCGGTGACGAAGCCGCCGTTGTAGATAGTCTTGAAGCCGATGCTTTCCGCGAGTTTGGCGGTCAGCGGATCGTGGATGGCGGGCAGTTCGAGGAATTTTCCAGCCCTGACCAGGGCGCGGAGTTTGGTGCTGGCGCGTTGCATCGTGTGTCCTTTGGGTGATGAAATAAATATCAATTAAAACAATTACTTATATGTAAACGTCCGAGGCGGCCCTGCGGGGTCGGCTGTGCTGCGCGGGTTACATGTTGCGTGCCTTGAAGGTATCGCATTGCGCGAACTGGCCGCTGTCGAGGCCACGCCGGAACCAGCGCGCGCGCTGTTCAGAACTGCCGTGGCTGAAGGATTCCGGTGTGACATAACCGCGTGCCTGCATCTGCATGCGGTCGTCGCCGACGGCGGTGGCGGCACCGAGCGCTTCTTCGATGTCGCCGCTTTCAAGGATCTGCCGCGAACGATCGGCGTGGTGCGCCCAGATGCCGGCGAGGCAGTCGGCCTGCAGTTCGAGGCGCACCGACAGTTTGTTGTACTCGGTTTCGGAAACACGCTGGCGCGCGGCATGCACCTTGGCGGAAATGCCCAGCAGGTTCTGCACGTGATGGCCGATTTCGTGGGCGATGACGTAGGCCTGGGCAAAATCTCCCGGCGCCTTGAAACGTTTTTGCAGCTCATCAAAAAACGCCAGGTCGATATAGACCTTTTCGTCGCCGGGGCAGTAGAACGGGCCCATCGCCGCCTGCGCATTGCCGCAGGCCGACTGGACTGCGCCGCGGAACAGCACCAGTTTCGGTTCGCGGTATTGCGCGCCGCCTTGCTTGAACAGCGCGTGCCAGGTGTCTTCGGTATCTGCAAGTACAACGGACACGAATTTCGCCTGCAGATCATTGGCTGGCGGTTTTTGCGCTGGCGCCTGCACCGACATGCCGGACTGGTTGCCGTCGAGCAGACTTAGTACCAGCGACGGATCGACGCCGAGAAACATCGCAACCACGACAACAACAACGACACCTACACCGCCGCCGACAATGCCGCGGCCCATGCCGCCACCGCTGCGTCGGTCTTCAACGTTATTGCTCTCTCTGCCGCCGCCCCAGCGCATGCCTTTTCCTCAGGTAGTGGTTAATTGCCGGTCCAGGATGAACGCAGACTCAATGCCTGTTGTTTGCTTATGTCCCGTATCGTATCGGAGATCTGACGAGTTTCAGCGCCGCGAGCGCGCTGTAACACGCGAGCCACGCGGTCTTGGGATTGTCCGGCGCAGGAACGTTCTGCAGCTTGATCGTGATGTCGCCCGTCTTGCCTTTGATTTCGATGAGATGAGTGTTGCGGGTGATAGTGGGGTCGGCAACAACCTTGAGCCGTGTGCGGTCAAAACCCGTGCCCGCCATCGACAACACCGCTGCGATGTTCACGTTTTGCGGAAACAGCGGCACGCCCTGCCGCGCCGGGCCGTCGTAGAACACGTGCGCCGTGGTCAGCTTGTCGAGATCGATTTTCTGCTCCCCGACGAACGCAATGTTTTTCCATGCGGCCGGCGGTTTTATCACCGTGATCGACACTTCGTCCACGCCCGCGATGCAGGCGGCTTTCAGCGCATCAAGACCGGCGATGCCGCCCGAAGGCACATAAAACAGCGCGCCGCTCGTGATTGCGGCCTGTTCAAGGCGCAGCCGCAGCGCGTCGTCGGCCAATGCGCCGCCGGAGAGCACGATAACCGCGATGCGCTGTGCCAGCAGCGGCTCGACGTGTTCGCGCACAGCTTCATGCGACGCGGCTTCGACCACGACATCGGGTCGCTGCGCGACGAGACCATCGCGGTCGGTGACGAAAGCGACACCGTATTCGTCGGCGAGCGTCTTGCCCTTCGAGCCCGCGCTTCTGCCAACGATGGCCACGACCTGTGTGTCGCCAAGATCGCCGCGGCGGATGTGTTGCAGAAACAGGCGTGCGATCGAACCCCCGCCGATGATGCCTACGCGCATGAGAACTCCGGATTGTGGATGGTGTTGTCGATCTCCCGCATTCTACCGGGCCGCGCTGTCAAGTATGACGCCCCACGGAACTGCGGCCTGTGCAAAACCGTAAAACTGCGACTCTCCGTGGATGGTGCGTTGCTGCTCATGCGTGCCGCAGTCGAGCGTGGCGTTGCTCGTTATTACGGCAAAGCGGTATTCATAAACAACTGTTTTTATAAGGTTTTCAAGCGCATGCGGTGCGCGACCGGGCGAGAAGCCGCCGCCGCCGAGTGCATGGCCGATGGCGGCGCGTACAGGACCTCATACACCGGCACGGACTTGCCGTGATCTTGATGCGCGATGCGGTGCTGTCCGTTGGATTGCCGCAACTGTATTAATATCGGGTGCAGGACGCATTGCGTCCATGAAGCAAACTGCTGGAATGGCCGTGACGTTGCGGCGCACTCTTGAATCTGACTCTGGAGCGTTGATGAAGACAGCAACAAGCCGCTTGCGCGGCGTCGAACACGACATCGTACAAATGCCGCAGGTCGGCGAAGCTGCGCCGTACTACGAACCGCAGGGCAATGAGGTGGCGATTTTCGAGGCGGCCTTCAAGCGCCGGCTGCCGGTGATGCTGAAAGGCCCGACCGGCTGTGGCAAGACGCGGTTCCTCGAACACATGGCCTTCCAGCTGAAGCGCCCGCTGGTGACGGTGTCCTGCCACGAGGATCTGACGAGTTCCGACCTGGTCGGCCGTTTCCTGCTCGAGGGTTCCGACACCGTGTGGCACGACGGGCCGCTGACGCGCGCAGTGAAGGTTGGCGCAGTCTGCTATCTCGATGAAATCGTCGAGGCACGCACCGATTCGACGGTGGTGATCCATTCGCTGACCGACCACCGCCGCAAGCTGACCATCGAAAAGAAAGGCCAGGAAATCGATGCGCATGAGGATTTCATGCTGGTGATTTCCTACAACCCCGGCTACCAGACGGTGCTGAAGGACCTGAAACCGTCAACCAAGCAGCGCTTTATCGCGATCAATTTCGATTTCCCGCAAGAGGAAGTCGAGCGCAAGATCCTGGTCAGGGAAGTGCCGGGCACCAAGCCGGAAATCGCAGAGAAGCTGGTGGCCATTGGCCGCAAGGCGCGGCTGCTGAAGGACCACGGTCTTGAGGAATCGACGTCAACCCGCGCGCTGGTCTACGCGGCGAGCATGATGGGTGCCGGGCTGGATCCGACGACCGCCTGCCAGGTGGCGATGGTTAATCCGATCACCGATGACGCCGAACTGGCTGATGCGCTGATGGAAATCGTGCAGGCGCACTTTGCCTGATCATAAGGTCTGCAATACCAAGGCAAAACCTTTTTGAACCGCCGATGAACGCCGATGAACGCCGATGAACGCCGATGAACGCCGATGACCCCGGTCGGCGGAAATAAGCAGTTGTTTTTGATTTTATCTGCGTTCATCGGCGGTTAAAGTTTTTCGATTTTGATCCAGGCTTTTGAGTAAATTCCAGAAATGACATACACCTCTGCCGTCGATAAGGCGGTCACCCAACTGAAGGAACTCAGCGCCGTCGCGCACCTCGAAGTCGAGCTGGTGCTGCCGGCGATCCTGCCGCATGGCGAAGAGGTCACGCTGCAGTGGCTGGCGGCCTGCGTGGCGCTGCTCAGTTTTGAACGTGATGCGGGTCGGGCCTTCATCCGCGGCAGTTTCGAGGCCGAGCAGGTTTCGGAAACCGTGCTGCCGTGGACCGGGCAGGCGATGGCTTTCATGCAGTGGCGCGCGTCGTGGCGCGCGCTGGAAGGTTTCATGGCCAATGTTGCCCGCGCTTACGGCACGCTGGGCCATGCCGGCGAGGAGCGCTGGGCGGAAATCGGTTTTTGCTGGTGCGCGCGGCAGATCGAAAGCGGTGCGGCGTATTTTGCGACGCCGGTCATTGATCTTGCCGGACGTCACGGCGGCATTGCCGCGATCGAGCAACTGACGACGCCGGCGGATGAACTGTTCGAATCGCGCAAGCTGATGCTGTCCACCTATCTGTCGGGTGCGATCCGTGTGCGCAACCTGCTCGGTGCGCAGGCCATCCTGCCCTGGGCTTCGCGTGGCGCTGACATCCTGCAGTCAGGACGCGCGCGCGGCGAAGCTTATTTCCGCCTTGAATCCGAAGAAAGCCTGTCGCTGCTGCTCGAACACCTCCCGGGTTACCGGCTGACCGACCGCAACCGCCTGCTGGGCATGCTGCTCGACGTCTGGTTCGGCGGCGAGTTCGAGCTGAAGGAAAGCACCTGGTCGCCGGAAAAGGGGCGACCGTTCATCGAGACCGACGGCAAGAGTATTTATTTCCCTGCCGTGATGTCTGACCGTGAGGAAGCCATCCTCGCCGTGCTGCACACCGCCGGCCACATGTATTACCGCAGCTTCGAGCGTTCGGCGATGCAGGCGATGTTTGCCGAGGCGAAAGTCGATTTCCCGGCCAGGGGCCCGGTGTCCTGGGGGCCGCTGTTCCTGCGTTTTGGTGACGATGCGTTGCGCTTCCAGTTGATTCTGGATTTGTTCGAAGACCTGCGCGTCGATTTTCGCGTGCAGCGCAACGTCCCCAATTATCTGAAACGCCTGCGCAATGCCGCGCACGGCCTCGGTGTGCGTCACCCGGAGACGGCGGCTTATTACGATCTGGCGCTGGAGAGCATCGACGCCGCGCTGGCGCATTACGCCGGTGGCAAGGTCGATGAGCGTTTTGCGCCACTGTTTGTCGAAGGCGCCACCATCGCTGATGCCTGGCGCGCAGCGGCAAAACTCTACAGCGTGATGACGCTGCCCGTGGTCACCGACCTCGAGGCTTTCCATGGCGCGTATCTTCCGGGGCGCAGCCCGAATGCCTCGCGCATGGCGCATCCACAGGAAAGTGACGACCAGTCGCAGCAGACACAGGCCGGTTCCGAGCAGAAAAGCGAGCAGCAGGAAGAGGGCGGCGAGGAGACCGAAGCGCCGCAGAATGCCGAGTCGGGCGACCAGCGCGACGACGGCGAAAAAAAGGAAATGCCCAGTTACGGCGATTCCTCGGGTCAATCGGCGCGGGCTTCCGGGCAAAGCGACAAGGAAACCCCCGGGCAGGGCAGCAGCGACAAGGGAATCCCGTACCCGGAGTGGGATTACCGCGAGTCGCGCTACAAAAGGAACTGGAGTTGGGTGCAGGAAAAACGCCTCGCAGAATCGAACATCGGCGAAACCAACCGGCTGATGAAGCAGTATGCGAATGCACTCAAACGTCTGAAGAAGGCGATTCAGTCGCAAAAACCGACACGCACCGCGCCGCTGACGCAGCAGCTCGACGGTGATGACATGGATCTGAATGCGGTGGTCAGTTATGTCGCGGAAAAACGCGCTGGACGTTCGCCGCGGCCGAACATCTACAAGCGCCGTGAAATCCGCAAGCGCGAAGTCGCAGTAACGCTGCTCGCCGACATGTCGACGTCGATCATGCAGCACTTGCCCGAGGGCGGCGGCCGGCTGGTCGACCGTGTGCGTGCCGGTGTGCTGCTGTTCGCCGAGGGCATGGAGGAAGTCGGGGATGCGTATTCGATCGCCGGCTTCTGCTCCAAGTACCGCGACAATGTCAGTTACTACATGTTGAAGGATTTCGACGAAGAACTGACCGAGGAAGTCCGCGCGCAGATCGGCGGCATGTCAGGGCGGCTGGCGACGCGCATGGGCGCGGCGATTCGCCATGCCACCGCGAGTTTCGAGGGCGTCGAAAGCCGGCGGCGGCTGTTGTTGCTGCTGTCCGACGGCCGGCCCGAGGATTACGACGACGGCGGCGACCGGCGTTACCTGCACGAAGACACACGGATGGCGGTGAAGGAAGCCGTGGCCAAGGGTGTGCATCCGTTCTGCGTCACGGTGGATACCATGGCCAACCAGTACCTGCCGCAGATTTTCGGGCCCGGGCATTACCTGGTGCTCGATCACATCAACAGCCTGCCCAACAAGCTGCCGGAAATTTACCTGCGGCTGCGGCGCTGAAGGTTGCGGCTCTGCAAAAAACAGGGTTGAAGAGGATGGAATCATGATGGTGACCAGCGAGTTACTCGATATTGTGGTGCGGATGGGCGCGGCGCTGACCGCCGGCGGCATGATCGGCCTTGAGCGCAGCTACCATGGCCGTCCCGCCGGATTTCGTACCCACACGCTGGTGTGTCTGGCGTCCGCATTGCTGATGCTGGTGACGGTGTATGAAAGCCAGTGGTTCGTGCAGCAGGCCAATTCACGGGTGGTGATCGACCCGACGCGCATGGCGCAGGGCATCATGACCGGCATCGGTTTTCTTGGTGCCGGCGTGATCATGCGCGAGGGCCTGTCTGTACGCGGCCTGACCACGGCAGCATCGATCTGGGTGACGGCGGCGATCGGCATCCTGTTTGGTATCGGCTTCTACATCCCGGCGATGCTGGCGGTAGCGGCGACGCTGTTCACGCTGTCGTCGTTCCGCTGGATCGAAAGCCGGATGCCCACCGAGTTTTATGCCCAGCTTCACATCAAGTTCAAACGCAGCGGCATGATGAGCGAAGCGGACCTGCGTGCCATCACCAAAGAGGCGAGTTTTTCGATTGCCAACATGACTTTTGAACTGACTGACGGCGGACAGAGCTTTGAACACCGCATGGGGATCAAGACGCTAAATATGCGCAACATGTACGTGCTGTCGGAACGGCTGAAGAGCGAGGCTGCGGTGGTGGAGTTCCGCATCACGCCAGTTGGTGCGTAATTCGATGCGTACCGCAGGTTTCTCGTAAGACGAAGATCCCGACGTCGACTAGTCGGATGGTGCTGTCCAACGGCAAGGAGCGGGCATATGGCAGATCAACCCGGGGTGCGGCGACAGTCTGAATATGTCCCGCTGACCAAGGCGCAGTTTCGCGAGCGTTTTTTTCAGAAGTTCTACGATCCGCAGTACGAAAAGGTTGCGGCAGAACTCGAAAAAATTTTCGAAATTGCGTGGGACGGTTATATCCAGTATCGGAAATCACCGCGCAAGCAGGCTGCAGGTGCCGGATACGCTGATGCGGAAATGCAGTTGCCGGTGGAATGGCTGGCGACGCGCGCAGCGATCGAGGCCGCCGAAAAACGCCAGAAGAATCCGCTTGCGCCGACCCGCATCCTGATCGTAAATGGATCGTCGCGCAGTGAACACAGTTGTCCGGGAGAAATCTCGAAGACACGCCGGCTGGCGCAGCACGCGCAGCAGGCGATTGAAGCGCTTCCCGGCCATGAAGTGGATTTTCTGGATGTCTCCACGTTGACTGATGAGCCGTGGAAAGTTATTCATCCCTGCAAGGCCTGCGTATCGACGGCGATGCCGCTGTGTAACTGGCCGTGTTCGTGTTACCCCAATCACGCGATGGGGCAAAGCAACGACTGGATGAGCGAGATCTATCCACGCTGGGCGGCAGCGCATGGCGTGTTTCTGTTGTGCCCCGTGCACTGGTATCAGGCTCCAGCGAGCCTGAAACTGATGATCGACCGGCTGGTGTGCGCTGATGGCGGCAACCCCGATCCGACGACGACGCGCGGCAAGGACCCGGCGCTGGCCAAAGCGCTGGAATTGCAGGGCTGGGATTACCCGAAACATCTGGCTGGCCGCGCCTTTGCCGTTATTGCCCATGGCGACGCAGCAGGACCCGAAAATCTGCGCCGGATGCTGGCCGACTGGCTGAGCGACATCGGCATGATTCAGGCCGGACCACAAGCCGCCCTGGATACGTGGATCGGTTGGTACAAGCCTTACGCCACCAGCCATCAGGATCTGGATGCGGACTTCGAACTGTTTACCCAGGTGCAGAATGCGGCCCTGAGCCTGGTGGAAATGGTCAGGCAGTTACGCAGTGGTGAATATTGCGCACCCGATGCGGGTTTGCACCGTCCGCGGGAAAAATAGGCGGGGGACTTTCCAGATGCAGCGGACTTGTTGCACAATCAGGGGCGAAATCCATGTCACGAGAGGAGTCCACCATGAGTCATACCTTGGAGCAGTTTGCCGCACAATGCCACGATTACATCAAGGCTGAACCGGGTCCGGCCGGGCGCAAGAAGGTTGCCGCGCTGCTGCAGGAAGTGCTGAAGGACAAGCAGTTCATCGACAAACACGTCGACCCCAGCGTCGGCGAGCGCAAGATCATTTACGAAGATCCCGAATTCGGTTTCTGCATCCTCGCCCACGATTACACCGACGCCAAAACCAGCGGGCCGCATGACCATGCGCATTCCTGGGCGATCTATGGCCAGGCGCGTGGCGAGACCGAGATGCGCGATTACCAGTTGCTGGAGCCGGGCAGTGCCGACAAGCCGGGCAAGGTGAAACACACCCGGACTTACAAATTGACCCCGGGTATCGCCCATGTTTACAACGAGGGCGATTTGCATTCGCCGAAACGTGAGGGCCCGACCAGCCTGATCCGCATTGAAGGCACCAATATGGCGAAGGTGGAGCGCTTCAAATTCGAGCAGGTCTGAACTGCTGGTGCTGTGTGACAAAAGGCTGCCCGCGGGCAGCCTTTTTCAGTGGTGGGCGTCGGTCGGGATGACCGGCAGCCCGCCACGGGCGAGGTTGTGCAGATGGCGTTTGCGCACCAGCACCATCGACAGCGAGACGAACAGGCCGAACATCGCGATGACCCAGTAGATCGAAACGTCCAGCCAGATCAGCAGCGCATACAGGCTGAGCATGGCGAGGATCGACAGGTTTTCGTTGAAATTCTGCACGGCGATGGAGTGCCCGGCGCCCATCAGGATGTGGCCGCGGTGCTGCAGCAACGCGTTCATCGGCACCACGAAAAATCCGGCGAGGCCGCCGATCAGCAGCAGCAACGGTATCGCGACAGACAGCGACGTGGCGAAGTTCATGGCGATGACGATGATGCCCATCGCGATGCCTACCGGCACCACATTGACCGCCTTGTGCAGCGGCACCACCCTGGCGGCGATGATGGCGCCGGCGGCAATGCCCACCGCGCAGATGCCCTGCAGCAGTGTCGCCTGCGACAGCGAATAACCCAGCGCGACCGCTGCCCACTTCAGCACGATGAACTGCAGCGTGGCGCCGGCGCCCCAGAACAGCGTCGTGGTCGCCAGCGAGATCTGGCCCAGCTTGTCGGCCCACAGCAGTTTTACGCAATGCGCGAATTCGCGGACCAGGTACCAGGGATTTTTGCTGGGTGGCCGGTGATCGACGCCGGTATCCGGAATGTAGAGGTTGAAAATCGCCGCGATGCCGTAGAACAGCACGATGACCGCGATGGCGGCTTCGGCTGGAGTGTCGACGCCGGTGTCGAAGTTCGGCAGGTCGATGGCGAGCAGATTTCTCGATACCGTGGAGCTGATCAGCACGCCGCCGAGCAGGGTGCCGATGATGATCGAGCTCACGGTCAGCCCCTCAATCCAGCCGTTGGCAACGACCAGCCGGTGGTGCGGCAGGTACTCGGTGAGGATGCCGTATTTGGCCGGCGAGTACGCGGCGGCGCCGAGGCCGACCACGGCGTAGGCGATCAGTATGGTCATGTATTCGGAAGCGCCAGGGATGTCCCACAGTTCATGGAAAAACATCAGCGCACAGCCGATGACTTTCACTGTGTTGGTGATGAACATCACGCGGCCCTTGGGCATCGAATCGGCGAAGGCGCCGACGAAGGCGGCGAAGACCACGTAAGAGATCGTGAAAAAGAACTTCAGCAGCGGCGTCATCCACTCCGGCGAATGCATCTGCATCAGCAGCGCGATGGCGGCGACGAGCAGCGCATTGTCGGCAAGCGACGAAAAAAACTGCGCCGCCATGATGATGTAAAAACCGAAAGGCATGAATCCGGGGAGGGCGCTGGGTTGTGGGAGGTTGCGGTTTTGTTGTTGTGGCGTTGAAAAATGCAGGCCGTGTGCGGGAAAACCCGTCGGAGCCTGTGCAGTCGGCGGTGAAAGGAACCGCGGTTTTATACCATAGTTCCATGGGGATATTGCGGTTCCGGGTGCCGAGGTTTTTGCACTGCCGCTGATTTGCATCGGCTTTCTGCCGCGCGGCTTTGTCGGCAAGGCCCGAACGGGTAGTATCCTCATTTCCGCCAGACATCCCCCTATTTTCCATGGCCGATCGCCGCCTGCAGGTATTTCACGCCGTAGCCCGCCAGCTTTCGTTTACGAAGGCCGCGGAGCAGTTGTTCATGACCCAGCCCGCGGTGACGTTCCAGATCAAGCAACTGGAAGAACACCTCAATACCCGGCTGTTCGAGCGCAGCCATGGCCGCATCGCGCTGACCCCCGCCGGGGTGCTGGTGCTGGGATACGCCGAAAAAATCCTGACACTGTCCGAGGAGCTGGAAACCCGTGTCGGCGAACTCACCGGCGCGATCAGCGGGCCCTTGCTGCTCGGTGCGAGCACCACCATCGCCGAGTTCTACCTGCCGCAGATCCTCGGCGAGTTCAAGGCCGCGTATCCCCATGTGCAGGTGCGCATGACGGTCGCCAATTCGGAAACCATCGAAACGCAGGTGGCTGAACATGCGCTGGACCTCGGCCTGATCGAATCGCCGTCGCATCTGGCCGGGGTGCAGACGGAAGTGTGCTGCGAGGATATGCTGGTGATGATCTGCAGCCCGAAGTACAAGCTGGCCAAGGCCAAACGCGTGTCGGCGGCCGAAATTGCCGGTGAAGCTTTCATCAGTCGTGAGTCGGGGTCCGGCACGCGCGAGTTTTCCGATCATTATTTCCAGCAGAACAAGATTCCACCGGACGCGATCAATATTGTCATGGAGCTGGGTAGTCCCGAGGCGATCAAGGGTGTGGTCGCCACCGGACTCGGCGTCTCCGTGCTGTCGCGCGCGACGGTGGCCAAAGAACTGAAGCTCGGGGTGCTGGTGGCGGTGCCGCTGGATCCGCCGCTGATCCGTGCCCTGTCGGTGGTGACGCCGCGCAACAAATTTCGTTCGCGCCTGGTTTCGACCTTCGTCGAATTCGCGATGGTGCGGATGAGGGATATGGCTGCTGCGCAATGACCGGGGATGAACGGCGCCGGACGCTGCTCGCGGTGTTCGAAGGGCTGGAACCGCGGCAGCAGGACGTGCTGATGGATTTTGCCGCGACGCTGGCGGTGCGTGATGACCTGTCTGCGCCGGCGACGATGCGACCGGAACCGCGGCCCGCCGATGAGTCGGTGGTGGCGGCGATCAAGCGTCTGACCCGCGCGTATCCGGCTGCCGAACGGCGCCGGCTGATGGGGCCCGCGTCACTGTTGATGGCGCAGCATGCGCTGCAGGGGCGGGCGGCAGCAGAAGTCATCGATGACCTCGAAGTGGTGTTTGAACGGCAGCATTTAGAGGCAGCGCGGAGTGATGAGTGATGAGTGCGGATCGAATACATATGCTGTACTGAATTGACGGCACATGCCCAGACCCATAAACGCAACCATTGATCTTGCCGCGCTGGCGCATAACCTCGGCGTCGCGCGCGCGCATGCGCCGCATGCGAAAGTGTTTGCCGTGATCAAGGCCAATGCCTATGGCCATGGCTTGTTGCGTGCGGCTGGTGCGTTGCGCGCAGCTGACGGCTTTGCGGTGCTTGAGTTCAATGCCGCAATCCGGCTGCGCGACGCCGGATACACGCAACGCATTGTTTTATTGGAAGGATTTTTTGACGCGCGCGAGGCGGTGGCCGGTGCTGCGCGGAAAATCGCCAGTGTGGTGCATGCCGATGAGCAGTTTGCATGGATTGATCCCTTGCTCACCGGCTCGCGTCTCGACGTGCTGCTCAAAATCAACAGCGGCATGAACCGGCTGGGGTTTGCGCCGCAGGCCGTGCGCGGCGCGTATGACACGCTGCAGGACAATCCCGGCGTCGGCAAGATCACGCTGATGTCGCACTTTGCCGATGCCGACGGCGCGGGCGGCGTGGCTGCGCAGATGGCGGTGTTCGAGCGTGCGGCGGCGGGGATTGTCGCGCCGCGCAGTCTGGCCAACTCGGCGGCAACGCTGCGCTACCCGGAAACCCATTTCGACTGGATCCGGCCGGGCATCCTGCTCTATGGCTCCTCGCCGTTTACCGACCGCACTGCTTTGGAGTTGGGGCTGCAGCCGGTGATGACGCTGACTTCCGAAATTATCAGTGTCTGCGACCTGAAGCCCGGTGACACCGTCGGTTACGGCGGGACGTACCGTGCCGAACGGGCCATGCGCATCGGCATCGTCGCCTGTGGTTATGCCGACGGTTATCCGCGCCATGCGCCCAGCGGCACGCCGATCCGGGTGGGCGAGCGCATGACCACCACCGTGGGCCGGGTGTCGATGGACATGTTGTGCGCCGATATCACCGGCATGCCGGAAGCGGGCGTCGGTTCCCGGGTCGTGTTGTGGGGCGCGGGTAATCCAGTGGATGATGTGGCGGGCGCAGCCGGCACCGTCAGTTATGAACTGCTGTGCGCGCTGACGACACGTGTGCCGATAATAGAGCTCGCTTAAAATCATCGGGAGGGCGGCGATGCCGTGGCGTGACTGGCAGGATGATATCGAGCGGCAATTCAACCCGCGGGCGTGGGCGACGGATGTGGAAGCGCAGCATGCGCTGCGCGGCAAACTGTCGGCGGCGGCGCGTGCCTGTTTGAAGGGTGAGTTCAACGTTGCGTACGGCGATTCGCCACGCCAGGCGCTGGACATTTATCACGCCGATGAGCAGGCAAATGAGGGCCCAGCACCGATCGTGGTCTATCTGCATGGCGGCTACTGGCGCGTCGGCGAGAAGGAAAAGCAGGCGGTACTGGCCGGGCCGCTGGTGGAAGCGGGTTTTCCGGTGGTGATGCTGGGTACGGATCTTTGTCCGGCAGTGACGCTCGACACCATTGTTGCCCAGGTCATGCGCGGCATCGTCTGGGCTGCGCAGAATGCGAAACGCATCGGTAGTGACGGACGACGCATCTATCTCTATGGTCATTCGGCGGGCGCGCATCTCGCAGCCTTGGGCTTGGCCGAGGACTGGACGCGCCACGGACTTGCCGCAGACCTGATCTGCGGCGCGACCCTGGTATCCGGCATCTACGATATCGAACCCGTGCTGCATATCAGCGTCAACGATCTGATCAAACTGACAGCGGATCGGGTGAACGCGCTGAGCCCGCAGTTCCATCCGCCGCGGCACTCGGTGCCGCTGGTGCTGGCGGCAGGCGCCGGGGAAGCGCCGGGCTGGGTTGCGCAGACGCACGATTACGCAACGCTGTGCGAGCGCGCCGGCTGCAAGGTCGAAGTCATCGTGGTGCCGCACGAAGGGCACTTCAGCACGATCCCGCTGCAGGCGGATGCCGGGCATCCGGTCAACCAGGCGATGCTGCGGCAATTGCGCGACATGTGAGACCTGTTACAGTCCATCATCATGGTTTCCAATTTGCAACTCAAGCATCACACTCCCACGGCTGAAGGCTCACGTCTGGTGACTGCTCCTCCGCAGATCGATCCGGGGGTGCGCGGAAACGCGAAAGCTAACAAACTTGATCCGCAAGACAGGGCATTTCACGATTGGTATCGTTTTGTTTTGTCGTTCCCTCCCCATCTGGTCAGGCAGTACATTACTGAGTTTGGTCTTGCGGGCGACGATGTTGTCATGGATCCGTTTTGTGGTACGGGGACTACGATCGTTGAGGCCAGGAAATTGGGGGTGCTTGCGGTTGGACTGGAAGCAAATCCGGTCGCTCAGTTTGCCTGCACAACAAAGCTGGATTGGACAGTCGAACCCGATTCGTTGAGAAGTCTCGCTGAACAGGTTGCGGCAGAGGCGAGGAGCGTGCTGAGGCGCGACGGAATCGACGATGATGTGTTGTTTTCAGGAGCGATGGCTGCCCTGAATCTAAGAACTCTTGATGCCGTGCGCGAGAAACTTTTATTGACGAACTCCATTGGTCCGGTGCCGTTGCACAAAGCGCTTGTATTGCTGGATTGCTTGCGTAAACGACAGGCGGTGCCGGGTTATAACCACGCGATGCTCGCGCTTGCCGATGTGTTGGTAAACAGTGTCAGTAACCTGCATTTCGGTCTGGAGGTTGGCGTGGGAAAAATCAAGCAGGATGCCCCGCTATTCGACCCATGGCTGAAAAAAATATCAAATATAATCAATGATTTAACTCATCCTCCGATCTCTGCATCTGATGCTGCTACGGTGTATCTCGCTGATGCGCGCAGAGTGGGAGAGTTTATAAAGCCTGCCCCTGTGTCGGCAGTCATTACTTCCCCGCCCTGTCCCAATGAAAAGGACTACACCCGGACCACCCGCCTGGAATCGGTATTGCTTGGTTTTGTAAGTACGCGTGACGATCTCCGGGCGCTGAAGCGTGGCCTAGTCAGGTCCAATACCCGAGGTGTTTACAAAGAGGATGATGACGGCCAGTGGGTGGCAAAGCATCCGGAAATCAATCGTATTGCCGATGAAATCGAGGCGCGCCGCATCAGTATGGGGAAGACCTCCGGATTCGAGCGTATGTACGCACGTGTTACGCGTTTGTATTTTGGTGGCATGGCCCGGTGCTTGGCGGAATTGCGCCCCTTGCTGAAACCGGGAGCGCGTCTGGCTTATGCGGTCGGAGATCAGGCGTCCTATCTGCGGGTCATGATCCGAACCGGCACTTTGCTTGCCGATATTGCACAGAGTCTCGGTTATGAACTGGAGCGGATTGATTTGTTTCGTACCCGGCTTGCTACGGCATCAAGGGAACAATTACGCGAGGAAGTAGTGATTTTGCGGTGGCCGAAAAGAATGCGGAGGTAAATATGGCCTCATCTGAAAATCGGTATGAGCGGCTTATCTCGGCAATTTTCAGGAAACGATTTCGTGTAGGGCAGGCTGCAGTTGAATTTTCGAGGGATGATCTTGTTAAGGCAGCAGAGCGGCTGAAAATCGATTTACCGAAGAACCTCGGAGATGTGCTTTATTCTTTTTGTTATCGCGCATCGCTTCCTAAAGCTATTCTGCGTCGTGCGCCTTCCGGCAAGGAATGGATTATTCGTCCGGCCGGTCGGGCACAGTACAAGTTTGTTTTGATTGCGATTGGGGCGGCAAATATTACGCCCTCGAAACTCCTGGCCGAAACGAAAGTTCCTGATGCGACACCAGGCGTTATCGCGGCTTATGCGCTGACAGATGAGCAAGCGCTGTTGGCGCGCTTGCGATACAACCGGTTGATCGATATTTTTACGGGGCTCGCCTGCTATTCATTGCAAAGTCATCTTAGAACAACGGTGCAGGGTATGGGGCAGGTCGAGACTGATGAGATATACGTAGGGATAGACAAAAGAGGCGTTCATTACATTATTCCGGTTCAAGCCAAAGGCGGAAAAGACAAAATGGGGGTCGTGCAGATTGAGCAGGACTTTGCGGTCTGCAAGGCGAAGTTTCCGAATCTGCTTTGTTTGCCGATTGCAGCACAGTTCATGGCACAAGGCGTGATTGCCCTGTTCTCGTTTGAGGAGGGCACGGACGGCGTCAAAGTGACCGGTGAAAAGCATTATCGGCTGGTGGCGCCAGGCGAATTAAGTCCGGATGAACTGGTGTTGTATCAAAGCAGACAGGTCTAGGCTTCGGAAAGAGATGGCCAAAACCAAAACCGTTTATGTCTGCACCGAGTGCGGTGGCCAGGCGCTGAAGTGGCAGGGTCAGTGTCCGCATTGCCAGGCCTGGAACACGCTGGTCGAGTCGGTGGCGGAAACTGCCGCGCCGTCGGCGAACCGGTTTTCGCTGATCGCCGAAACCGGAAAATTGCAGCGGCTGTCGGAAGTCGAGGCGCGGGAGGAGTCGCGCGTATCCAGCGGCATTGACGAATTCGACCGCGTGTTGGGCGGTGGACTGGTGCCGGGCGCGGTGGTGCTGATCGGTGGTGACCCCGGCATCGGCAAATCAACGCTGCTGCTGCAGTCGCTGGCAGCCATGGGTGCCGCGCGCAAGGTGCTGTATGTCAGCGGCGAGGAATCACCGCAGCAGATCGCACTGCGCGCCAACCGGCTCAACGCCAACGCCGAGCATGTGCACGTGTTGCCTGAAACCAGTCTCGGCAAAATCCAGTCGGTGATCCAGAACGAAAAGCCGGAAATCGCCGTCATCGATTCGATCCAGACCCTGTATTCCGATGCATTGACCTCGGCGCCGGGTTCGGTGGCGCAGGTGCGCGAATGTGCTGCGCAACTGACGCGGCTGGCCAAAGCCAGCGGCACCACCATCATTTTTGTCGGCCATGTCACCAAGGAAGGCACGCTGGCGGGACCACGCGTGCTCGAACACATGGTCGATACCGTGCTCTATTTCGAGGGTGACACCCATTCCAGCTTCCGCCTGATCCGTGCCTTCAAGAATCGTTATGGCGCGGTCAACGAGCTCGGCGTGTTCGCGATGACCGACAAGGGATTGAAGGGTGTGGCCAATCCGTCGGCGCTGTTCCTGTCACAGCACGATACCGAAGTGGCGGGGTCCTGCGTGCTGGTGACGCAGGAAGGTACGCGACCGCTGCTGGTGGAAATCCAGGCGCTGGTGGATGAAGCGCATGCGCCGAATCCGCGGCGGCTGAGCGTCGGCCTCGAACAGAACCGGCTGGCGTTGTTGCTGGCGGTGTTGCACCGCCATTCCGGCATCGCCTGTTTCGACCAGGATGTGTTCGTCAATGCCGTCGGCGGCGTGCGCATCTCCGAACCCGCAGCAGATCTTGCGGTGCTGATGGCCGTGGTCAGTTCACTGAAAGACAAACCGTTGCCGAAAAAACTGGTGGTATTCGGTGAAGTGGGGCTCGCCGGCGAAGTGCGGCCGGTGCAGCGCGGCCAGGAGCGCTTGAAAGAAGCGGCCAAGCTCGGTTTCACCCATGCGCTGATTCCGCATGCCAATGCACCGCGGCAGGCGATTGCAGGACTGAAAATCATCGCGGTGCGGCGGATCGAGGATGCCGTCGTACACTTCCGCGACGGATTCTAAAAATCAATAAAAACAAATACATATAATAAAATTTTGGAGTTACGGCTTTGCGTCTGCTTGCTTGTTTCTGGTGCCTGCTGGCAGTGGTTTTTGTGCCGTCTGCGGCGCAGGCCGCAGACGGGATTGATGAGCAGATCATCCATGTTCCGGTGCAGATCCGCGATGCAACCGGAACTGCGCTGGCGCAGGACATCGTGGTCACGGTGTTCGAGGAGCGTGGTCGCGCAACCTATCCATTGCTGGTGTTGAACCACGGCCGTCCGGCGACCGGTGACCGTGCCGGTCTGAATCGCGTGCGTTATACGCAAGCCGCGCGATTTTTTGCGCAACTGGGATTTTCAGTCTGGGTGCCGACGCGCGTCGGTTACGGCGCCAGCGGCACCGCAGTGGATGCCGAATACGCGGGTTCCTGCGCCAGCCGCGATTTTGCGCGCTCCTTCGGCATCGCCGCTGACCAGGTGCAGCAGGTGATCGACCATGCGCGCAGTGAACCGCGCATTGACGCACGGCGCATCGTCGTTGCCGGGCAGTCTTATGGCGGTGCCACCAGTATCGCGGTGGCCGCGCGCAACCTGCCGGGCGTGGTGGCGGCGATCAATTTCTCGGGCGGCGGCGGGGGCAATCCCGAGACGCGGCCCGGTGAACCGTGTTCGACGCAGATTGCTGCGGAGACTTTTGGTGGTTACGGGCGCAGCCTGCGCGTGCCGACGCTGTGGATCTACAGCGAAAACGATTTGTATTTCAGTCCGCGCCACACCCGGGCGTGGTTTGCCGCTTTTCGCGCGCAGGGTGGTCTAGGGGAATTCATGCTGCTGCCGGCGTTCGGCGGCGATGGCCACCAGTTGTTCGCACGTGGGTTCGACATATGGGCGCCGCTGGCCGGGGATTTTCTGTTGCAGCAGGGGTTCAGCCGGTAACGCCACCCTTCGATCCGGCCACAGTATGGGCGGCCGCGGTTTCGCCGGCTGCGACGATGCGTTAAAATGCCCGTCCTTCCGGCGCAGATTCGCTGTGCAGTGACGTGCCGGATTCCGTGTTTCCATTTCCGGAGCATTCATGAAGGTTTTAGTGACAGTCAAACGGGTCATCGACCCGTACGTGAAAGTGCGCGTCAAGTCCGACGGCACCGGGGTTGAGACCGCCAACGTCAAGATGGCGATGAATCCGTTCTGCGAAATCGCCATTGAACAGGCGGTGCGCATGAAGGAAGCCGGCGTCGTGACCGAAATCGTTGCTGTGTCGATCGGCGCGCCGCAATGCCAGGAAACACTGCGCACTGCGATGGCGATGGGCGCCGACCGCGGCATTCTGGTTGAGACCGGGACGGCCGACATGCAACCGCTGGCGGTGGCCAAGCTGGTGAAGGCGATCATCGACAAGGAACAACCCGGGCTGGTGATCATGGGCAAACAGGCTATTGATGACGACTCCAACCAGACCGGACAGATGGTATCGGCGCTGCTCGGCTGGCCGCAGTCGGCGTTTACCTCGGCGATCACCATCAATGGCGATAGCGCGGAGGTGACCCGCGAAATCGACGGCGGACTGGAGAAGCTGACGATCAAATTGCCGGCGGTGATTACCACCGACCTGCGCCTCAATGAGCCGCGTTATGTGACGCTGCCCAACATCATGAAGGCGAAGAAAAAGCCGCTGGAAGTGCTGAAGCCGGAAGCGCTGGGCGTGGATGTCACGCCGCGGCTGAAAACGCTGAAGGTGGAGGAGCCGCCGAAGCGCAGCGCCGGTGTCAAAGTCGCTGACGTGAAAGAACTCGTTGCCAAACTCAAAAACGAAGCCAGGGTGATCTGATGTCCGTACTCGTCATTGCTGAACACGACGGCAAACAATTGAAGCCCGGCACCACTAACACGGTCACTGCCGCAGCAAAAATCGGTGGCGACATCACCGTGCTGGTCGCCGGCCAGCAATGCGCCGATGCGGCGCAGGCCGCGGCAAAAATTGCCGGTGTCAAAAAAGTGCTGCTGGCCGACGCGCCGCAGTATGCCGGCGGAGTTGCTGAAAACATCGCTGCGCTGGTGCTGAGCATTGCCGGCCAGTACACCCACATCCTCGCGCCGGCCACCGGCTTCGGCAAAAACTTCATGCCGCGCGTAGCCGCCGTTCTGGACGTGCAGCAGGTTTCGGAAATCAGCGCCGTGGTTTCTGCCGACACCTTTGTGCGGCCAATCTACGCCGGCAACGCACTGGCCACCGTGCAATCCGCGGACAAGGTCAAGGTGATCACCGTGCGCGCCACCGGCTTTGATGCGGCGGCTGAAGTCGGCAATGCGGGCGGCAGCGCTGCGGTAGAAAATCTTGCAGCAGGACCCGATACCGGGCTGTCGAAATTCAATGGCCAGGAATTGTCCAAATCCGACCGGCCCGAACTGACGGCGGCACGCATTATCGTCTCCGGCGGCCGCGGTATGGGCAGCGGCGAGAACTTTAAAATTCTCGAAGCGCTGGCCGACAAGCTGGGCGCCGCGGTCGGCGCATCGCGCGCAGCCGTGGATTCGGGTTTTGTGCCCAATGATTACCAGGTCGGGCAGACCGGCAAGATCGTCGCACCGGACCTGTATATCGCCGTTGGTATTTCCGGCGCAATCCAGCATCTGGCCGGCATGAAGGACAGCAAGGTGATCATCGCCATCAACAAGGATCCGGAAGCGCCGATTTTCGCGGTGGCCGACTATTGGCTGGAGGAAGACCTGTTCAAGGCGGTGCCGGAGCTGACCCAGGAGTTGGGTTGAGGTGCGGGGCTGAGGAGCGGGGCTGAGGAGCGGGTCTGATGTCAGACCGGATGCGGTAACATGAAGGGCGCTCTTGCGGGAGCGCCCTTCATGTTTGTGGACGCAGTCTGGAGATTCGCCGTGTCAACTTATAACGCACCGTTGAAAGACATGCAGTTCGCCATTGCCGGTTTTGCCGGACTCGACGGCATCACTGCCTTGCCGGGTTGCGCCGATGTCAATGCCGAACTGGTCGAAGCGGTGCTGACGGAGGCCGGAAAATTCGCCCAGGGCGTGCTCGATCCGCTGAACCGCAGCGGGGACAAACAAGGCGCGCAATGGCGCGACGGCACGGTTAGCGCCCCGGACGGATTCAAGGCGGCCTATGCGCAGTTTGTGGAGGCCGGCTGGAACGGACTGGCGGCAGCCCCTGATTTCGGCGGACAGGGCCTGCCGCATTGCATTGCCCTGCCGCTGCAGGAAATGTGGAACAGCGCCAACATGGCGTTCTGCCTGTGCCCGATGCTGACCACTGGCGTTCAGGAAGCGCTGAGCCATCACGGTTCGGCGGAGTTGGTCAAAACCTATATGCCGAAACTGGTGTCCGGCGAGTGGACCGGCACCATGAACCTGACCGAGCCACAGGCCGGTTCCGACCTGTCGGCGGTGCGCACGCGCGCCGCGCCCGAAGGCGACCATTACCGCATCCAGGGCACCAAGATTTTCATCACCTGGGGTGAACACGACATGGCGGAGAACATTGTGCACCTGGTGCTCGCCCGCCTGCCCGATGCGCCCGAGGGCGTGAAGGGTATTTCGATGTTCGTGGTGCCGAAGTTCATGTTGAATGCCGACGGCAGCCCCGGCGCGCGCAACGACATCCGCTGCGTGTCCATCGAACACAAGCTGGGCATCCACGGCAGCCCGACCTGCGTGCTGGCTTATGGGGATAACGGCGGTGCTGTGGGTTACATGGTCGGCGAGGCCAATCGCGGGCTCGAATACATGTTCACGATGATGAATCACGCGAGGCTGGGTGTCGGCATGGAAGGTGTGGCAATTGCCGAGCGCGCCTACCAGCATGCGCTGGAATACGCGAAGACGCGGGTGCAGGGCCGCGCGATCGGCCAGCGCAGCGGTGACCGTGTCACCATCATCCATCACCCGGATGTGCGGCGCATGCTGATGACCATGCGCGCGCAGACCGAAGCCATGCGTGCGCTGGGTTATTTCGCCGCGGGTGCGCTCGACCGTGCAAAACGCCATGCCGATGCAAAGGAGCGCGCCGGCCACCAGTCGCGGCTGGATCTGCTGACGCCGGTGGTCAAGGGCTGGTGCACGGAACTGGCGGTGGAAATTGCTTCGCTCGGTGTACAGATCCACGGCGGCATGGGATTTATCGAGGAGACCGGCGCCGCGCAGTACCTGCGCGATGCGCGCATCACCACCATTTACGAAGGTACCACCGGCATCCAGGCCAACGACCTGATCGGGCGCAAGGTCGGTGCGGAAAAGGGCTCGACCGCGCTGGCGCTGATTGCCGAGATGCGCGCGCTTGATGCTCCGCTGGCAGCGGCCGGAGAAACGTTTGTATTGATGCGCGCGTCATTCACGCAGGCTGTGGACGGACTGGAGGCAGCGACGCGCTGGCTGGTCGATCATTACCGGCAGGAACCCGAGGCGACTGCTGCGGTGGCGGTGCCGTACCTGAAACTGTTCGGCACGGTGGCCGGCGGCTGGATGATGGCGCGCGCGGCGCTGACCGCAGGCGAAGGTCTGGCAGCACCGGGCGCTGACCGCGCCTTTCTTGAAAGCAAACTGGCGACCACGCGGTTTTACCTGGAGCACCTGCTGCCGCAGGCCGGCGCTTTGGCGCAGACGGTGACCCAGGGTGCTGCGAGCACGCTGGCGCTGGATGTGGCGGCGTACTAGATACTAGATACTAGATACTAGAGATAGAGATGTGATTCAGGGATGTGATTCAGGGATGTGATTCGGAGGTCATGGCCATGGTGCGGATGTGGATCGGATTGCCGGGACTGTTGCTGAGCGGCGCGGTATGCGCGCAGAGCGCATCCGTGACTGCCGCAATGAGCTGTGAGCAGCTCGTCTCAGCCGCGCAGGCGGGCCTGGAAATGCGCGACCGCGGCGCATCGTTGAGCCAGGTGATGGCTGAAACCGAAAAAAGTGATCTGCGCGAACGCTTCAAGCCGGATGAACTGGCGATGATACGGCGCGCAGTCCGGCTGACCTTCACCAGCGAAATTTCGATTCATGATCTGGGCGAAACCTGTGCGGCCAGCAAGGGCGAAGCCAGGCGCCGCTGACATCGCGGCAATGCGCTATATTGGCGCGCGCAAACACGGCCATCCGGGTCATGTCAGAAGAATAGTCACGGAGAGGTGGTAGATGAAATACGGACAGATGAAATGCAGTTGGCGGGCAGCGGCAGTGGTGACGGGGATGGTGTGGATGGCTATCGCGGGTGCGGCGCAGAAGCAGCTCAACGTGCCGCCGGAATACGAGCGCGACGGCGGGCCGTACGTGCCGACGCCGAACGTGGTGGTCGACCGGATGCTGGGTTTCGCCAATGTCGGCGAGCGGGATCATGTGATCGACCTCGGCTCAGGCGACGGCATCATCGTGCTGACCGCGGCCCATCAGCGCAAGTCCAGCGGTTACGGCGTCGACATCGACGAGGAGCTGATACGGCTCAGCAACCAGCGCGCGAAAAGCCTGGGTGTTTCCGGACGTGTGCTGTTCGAGGCGAAGGACATTTTCAAGACCGATGTCAGCAAGGCCACCGTGGTGACGCTGTATCTGCTGCCGGAATTCATGCGCCGGCTGCGGCCCAAGCTGTTCAACGAGCTGCGGCCGGGAACACGCATCGTGTCGCATGATTATCATTTCGAAGAATGGCAGCACGACGATGACATCAGCTTCGATGTGCCGGAGAAGGAATTCATTTCCGGTGTGCCGCATGCGACCCTGTACCTGTGGATCGTGCCGGCACGGGTGGACGGCGGCTGGCGCATGCAGCTTGATGGCGGCAGCGAATACAGGCTCGCGCTGAAGCAGCGTTACCAGGTCTTTGAAGGTACGGCTGAAGGCGGTGGCCGCCAGAGCGGATTGATTTCGCCGAAAATAAACGGCACCGAAATCCGGTTTGTGATGATGCGGGGTACGGACCGCGGCGAATTTACCGGCCAGGTCAATGGCGATCGCATCGAAGGCACCGCCGATTTCGGCGACGGCAAGCCCCTGCGCTGGAGTGCGAGCAGGGGTTCCTAGGCTGGGGCTTAATGGAAGAAAAAAATAACTGCAATTTAACCGCCGATAACCGCCGATGAACCCAGATTAAACCTGCCCAATAAGGCGTGTTTTATGTCGGGAAGCAGGTTGGTTTTTCCGATGTTCTGGATTTTATCGGCGTTGATCGGCGTTCATCTGCGTTTAACGTTTTCTGTTTTTTTTAGTTCATCAGCAGCGCCGGCGGGGCGGCGTCCAGCACCCCCTGCCGGAACGCAGCCTGGCTGGCGGCGATGTCCAGCGCCGCGGCATTCCAGGCGTCATATATGATTTTTCCGGACGCAGTCATTGCACTGCCGACCACCTGTGGTTTCGCCAGCATGTCCCACAGCGCGGCGGCATGGTGCTCCGGCACGTCGTTAATGGTGACGCGCTGCGGCACCGGCAGCGGTTCCGGTGACGCGACCAGGAAGCTGTTGATCTGCCGCGCGCCGGGCCAGGCGGGCCGGTACAGCGCGACATGCGGCAGTTCACTTTGCAGCGTCGCCAGCAGGTGGGAATAACTGCGTGTGTCGTCGAGATTGGCGAAGGTATTGAAAATCGCGACGCCCCCGGGCTTCAGGCAGCGTTTCAGGTCGCGGAAAAATTCACGCGTGATCAGGTAATCGGGCGTGCCGTCGCCGTGGAACAGGTCGACCAGCACCACGTCGTGGCGCGGCGTGCAATCGCCGACAAACGTCCGCGCGTCGGCCTGGTGGGTAGTGACGCGTTTTGCATCAAATCCGAAATATTGCTGTGCCACCGCAAGCGATGCCGGGTCGATTTCGACCACTTCGACGCGGGCGCCTGCGCGCTCCAGGCGCGACGGCACGATGCCTGCGCCCAGACCGAGCATCAGCACATCCTGCATATGCGGCCGGTAGGCGTGCGCCAGCGCCTCCAGCGCCCAGGTATAGAAGGAGATCGAACGCTGGTTGGAATCGACGCTGTTCTGGATCAGTCCGTCATGGAAATACATGCGCAGAAATTTGCCGTCGGCGTCAGCGGCGCTGCGCAGGATTTTCACGGTACCGAACAGGGAACTGTGGCTGCCCTCGACCTGCCACTGTGCGCCGCTGAAGGCTACCGGACCCTGGCGGCCGGTATAACGGTCACCCTGCCACGCCAGCAGCGCGGCGCCGAGCAGGGCGGCGATGCCGCAGGCGGTGACCGTGCCGCGGCCGGACATTGTCAGCTTCGATGCTGCTGCAACCAGCGACAGCACGCCAAGCAGCAGGGCGACCATCAATGTCGCGGTGTAGTTGCTGATGTACGGAATCAATCCGAATGCGGTGATGATGACGCCGGCCACCGAGCCCAGCGTGCTGACAAAAAACACCAGCCCGGCCCCGGCGTCGCCATTGCGTTTCTCCTTTTTTTGCAGCAGCAGCGCCACCAGCAGCGGATTCATCGAGGAAGTCGCGACCAGCGGCAGGAACAGCAGGATCATGCACGCAGCGAAGGCGCCGCCGCTCAGGCTCCAGCGGGCCAGTGGATGGAAAACAAAGGGATAAATCGCGCAGGCGGCGATGATCGCCAGCCCGGCCAGCGCCGGCATGACGGCAAACAGCAGGCCGAGGCGCCGCGCCGGAGCGGCGCCGGCGTTGCCGGCGAGACGACCGCCCCACCAGTAACCTAGGGCCAGGGACACCAGCGTGATCGACAGGATGCCGGTCCAGATATAGAGGCTGACACCGAAGTAGGGCGTCATGATGCGTGAGGCCAGCAGTTCGAGCGCGAGGATCGCGCCGCCGGAAATGAAGATCAGGGCAAAGGGCATGGGAGGGGGCTGAAAGGAACTGGAAGAAGCGGGCTGTCGATAATCTGTCGGTTATAATGCGCCGCCAATCTACCACAGGTGCAGTCTCATCCAGGTGACTGGAATGCCGTTCCGAGCGCGCGTGGTGACTGTTCCAGATGTTCAGGTGTCCTGTTGATAATCCGCGACATCCAACCGGTGCGCGTACGTAGCAGTGCGCCATGGAGGCGATCATGCAGCGTCTGTTGATGGTGTTCAGAAGAGTAATCAGGACAGTGCCGCCGGCGCTGGCCTGTGCGAGCGTCCTGTTTTGCGGGTTGGCGCGCGCCGAAAACCAGCCGAGTGTGCCTTATGTGCCGACGCCGCAGGCGGTGGTCGACCGCATGCTGGATATGGCCAAGGTCACGGCGCAGGATTACCTGATCGACCTCGGTTCCGGTGATGGCCGCATTGTTGTCACCGCCGCGAAAAAATTCGGTGCACGGGGTTTTGGTGTTGACCTGAATCCGGTGCGCATTGATGAAGCGAACGCGAACGCGCGCAAAAACGGCGTTACCGACAAGGTGGCGTTTTACCAGCGCAACCTGTTCGAAACCGACCTGTCGCAGGCGACGGTAATCACCATGTACCTGTTGCCGCGCGTCAACCTCGAGTTGCGGCCGAAGCTGCTGGAGCTGAAGCCGGGCACGCGCCTGGTGTCCCACGATTTCGACATGGGGGACTGGAAGGCCGATGTGTCGGTGCGTATGGACGCTGCCGACAAATTTTCCGGTGCCGGCGGCGACAGCGATTTGTATTTCTGGGTGGTGCCGGCGAAAACGGCGGGCGGCTGGCGTTCGCAATTCCCGGTATCCGGCAAGCCGCAGACCTACGAATTCATGTTTGAACAGAAATACCAGTTAGTCAGCGGCACGGTGCAGGTCAACGGTCGTCCGGTGAAAATTCCCGACGCCAAACTGCGCGGTGCGCAACTGACGTTTTCGTTCACCGCGGAAGTGAACGGCGCCCCGGTGAAGCATGAATTCAGCGGCCGCGTCGATGGCGGCCGCATCATCGGCCAGGCCGCGTTGTCGGGCAGCCGCCTGACGGCGCGGGTGGAATGGATCGCCGAGCGCGCAGCCCGTGTTGCCGGCATGGAGGCAATTCATTGATGCAGATTCAGATGCGAACGAGTGAAGTGCGGGTCATGGCCGGCGTGCTGCTGCTGGCGCTGACTGCAGCGGCGCAGGCCCAGGATTTTGGCGACACTCCTTATGTGCAGACGCCGCAGAATGTCGTCGATGCCATGCTGGAGACGGCCAAGGTTACCGGCAAGGATTATGTGATCGACCTCGGCTCCGGCGACGGCCGCATGGTCATTACCGCAGCGAAAAAACGCGGTGCACGCGGTTTCGGCGTCGATCTCGACAAGCGTCTGGTGAAGCTGGCCAATGAGAATGCGCGCAAGGCCGGCGTTGCCGACCGCGCGAAATTTTATGCCCGTGACCTGTTCGAGACCGATCTGTCGCCGGCTTCGGTGATCACGATCTACCTGCTGCCCGAAGTGAACCTGATGGCGCGAGCCAAGCTGCTGGCGCTGGCGCCTGGCACGCGCATCGTGTCGCACGACTACGGCATCGGCGACTGGCTGCCGGACATCGAGTATGAGATGGATGCGCCGGGCAAACCGGTCGGCCGTTCGCAAAAAAGCAAAGTGCTGTACTGGGTGGTGCCCGACATTGTCGCCGGGCGCTGGACCTGGACCGTGGATATTGGCGGCAAGCCGCAGCGGGTTGAGCTGGATGTCAGGCAGAATTTCCAGAAGCTGGCGGCCACGGCAACACTCGATGGCCGCGCAGTACCGGTCGAGCAGGCGAAACTGACGGGCCGCATGATCGAGGTGACATTGCAATTGCCGGAGGGCGGCCGGGTGACGTTCAGCGGCCTGCGCATCAACCAGGTGTTTGAAGGTGAAATGCGCGCGGCGAATAAGGACGTTAAAAGCGCGAACAAGGGTTCGCCGTGGAGCGCAGTGCGTATCGAACTGCGTGATGCAGCGCATGTGATTGCGCCGCCACCGGTGATCCGTGAATTCGGCCCACCACAGTAAGGCCATGAATAAGTATTTGTTTTTAAGGGCAATATTTTTGTCGGCTGCACTGGCGCTGATAACGCTGCCGCGCGCCCAGGCACAACCGCCGCAACCGCCGCAACCGCCACTTTGGCAGTTCGATGTGCCGTTTGTGCCGACGCCGTACGTGGTGATCGAGGAAATGCTGCGACTGGCCAATGTCACGGCGCAGGATTTTGTGATGGACCTCGGTTCCGGCGATGGCCGTGTGCTGATTACCGCCGCAAAAAAATTCGGCGCGCGCGGCACGGGTGTCGATCTCGACGGTGATCTGGTCGCTGAAAGCATTGAAGCGGCAGCAGCAGCGGGTGTGGCCGACCGCGTCAGGTTCCTGCAGCAGGACCTGTTCAAGACCGACATCAGCCAGGCGACGGTCATCACCATGTACCTGCTGCCTGGCGTGATGATGCGGCTGCGGCCAAATCTGCTCAACCTGAAGCCGGGGACGCGGCTGGTGTCGCACGACTTCCGGCTCGAAGACTGGAACCCGGACGCCACGACGCAGATCCGCAAGAATGCATTCCTGTGGATTGTGCCGGCGAATGTTGCGGGCAAATGGGAGATGAAATTCACCTTGCCCGGCACTGGCCCGTCCGCAACTACCCAGGCGATTTCCCTGGAACTGCGGCAGAAATACCAGGAGGTTGACGGTTTTGCGCGATTCAACGGCCGGCATGCCCAGATCTGGGAATCGCGCCTGTCCGGCGACAGGCTGAGTTTTGTCATGGTCGACGACCGTGATCGTGACAACGAAGCCAGCCTTTACTTTGAAGGCCGCGTCAGCGGTGACGTGATCGAGGGCAGCTTTCGCCGCGGCACCGGCACTGTGCAGACCGTGCACAACTGGCGCGCCGTGCGCGCCCCCGCGCCATGACTGCGCTGCTGCCGCGTAGCTTTGCCATCGCGCTGGCGGCAGTATTCCTTAATGCCGGAGCAGTGCGGGCCTCCGATGTGCCGTATGTGCCGACGCCAATGAATGTAGTGGATGCAATGCTGGGCCTGGGTGGTGTCGGCCCCGATGATTATCTGATCGACCTTGGTTCGGGCGATGGACGCATTTCGATCCGTGCCGCAACCCGTTTTGGTACCCGCGGCATGGGTGTGGACCTTGATGACAACCTGGTGAGAATGGCGCGCGTCGATGCGAAAAAGCAGGGTGTGGACGGCAAGGTGGTCTTTGATGCGCAGAACCTGTTCGATACCGACCTCGGTCGCGCCACTGTCATCACCGCGTACCTGCTGCACTCGGTCAACCTGCGCCTGCGACCGATGCTGTTCGAGCAGTTGAAACCGGGCACGCGCATCGTGACCCATGATTTTGATTTTGGCGACTGGCGGCCCGACCAGAAAATCACCATCGATGTACCGGACAAGGCCTACGGTCCGCCGCGCAGCGATATCATGCTGTGGGTGGTGCCGGCCAATTTTGCCGGTGCCTGGCAATGGGCACTGCCGGGCGCCGCCGGTTACGAGTTGCGCCTGGAGCAGAAATTCCAGATGCTGGCTGGTGCGGCCGTGGCGCGGGGGGAACCGCTGCGGCTGGGCGAGGCGCGCATCAAGGGTGATACCGTCAGTTTTACGGTCACCGGTGAGGCTGGCGTGCAGCGTTATACCGGGCGCATCAGCGGCAATGGGATCAACGGAGAGGTCGTGCTGCGCAGCGGTGAGCGCGCACAGCCGTGGCGGGCAGAACGGGTCAAGGCAGGGAAAATCAACATCAGCGGCATATAGGCCGGCGCAGCATGCCACAACAGGCGGTCCAACAAGGAGCGGTGATGAATATGGCAAGCACGAAAATTGCAAAAATGAATTTTGCAAAAATATTGGGCGGTGTGGCGCTGCTGACAGGCGGTCTGGTGTTGAGCGGGCTGACTTTGCCTGTAGCCGCGCAGGAAGGCCGCGGCGACGTGGTGTATGTGCCGACGCCGCAGATCGTTGTCGACACCATGCTGCAGATGGCAAAAATCGGTCCCAAGGATTTCCTGATCGATCTCGGCTCGGGTGACGGTCGTTTTGTCATTACCGCGGCGACCAAGTACGGCGCCAGCGCCTTCGGTGTTGATCTTGATACCTATCTGCTGAAACTCGCCAACCAGAATGCGCAAAAGGCCGGCGTCACTGACAAGGTACGATTCATCGAGGAAAACCTGTTCACCACAGACCTGTCGCGGGCAACGGTGATCAGCACCTATCTGCTGCCGGAAATGAACCTCAGGCTGCGCCCCAAATTCATGGCGTTGAAGCCGGGCACGCGCATCGTGACCCATGACTACCATCTTGGCGAATGGGATCCGGACGAGCAGCGTGAACTGATCGTCCCCGAGAAAAAAGCCGGCACGCCCGGCATCAGCTACCTCTTTTCGTATGTGGTGCCGGCCCGTGTTCCCGGCAAATGGCAGTCGCTGGTCAACATCGGCGGGCGTGACACGCCCATGGAATTCAACCTGCAGCAGGAATTCCAGGAAATCGAAGGCAAGGTCGAGATTCGCGACCGCAGCACCGACCTGCGCGGCCGCATCACGGGCGAACGCATTCGCATCGTGGCCGGCGGGCGCAGCGGTGTGCCGCGCCACGAGTTTGCCGGGCAGATCGGCGACGGTTCCATCACGGGCAACCTGGTCATCGGTGAGGGCGCGACGCGGCAGCAGGTGGCGTGGACCGCAAAGCAGATCCAGCGCGGCGAATTGAAGCGTGCCTCTGACGAATTACCTGAAGAGAAATAACTGCGGAGAAATAACTGCGGAGAAATAACTGCGGAGAAATAACTGCGGAGAAATAACCGCGGAGAAATAACCGCGGAGAAATAACCGCGGGAAAATAACTGCGGGAAAATAACTGCGGGAAAATAACCGATCGAGAATATTCAGCCGGAAAACATTCCGGCTTCAGCGGAGAAGTTCACATGAGCACACCGAGCACCGCGGCGACGCCGCGCCAGACCCTGTCGATGACCGATGCCTGCGCGATGATCGTCGGCCTGATTGTCGGTGCTGGCATCTTCGGCACACCGTCGATTGTCGCTGGTGCGGTAGGCGGAGAAGCCACCTTGTACGCGGTGTGGATCGCCGGCGGCATATTCTCGATCATCGGTGCGCTGTGTTACGCCGAACTGGCCACGGCCTTCCCGTCGGCGGGCGGTGAATATCATTTCATCCAGCGCGCCTTCGGCCGTTCGCTGGCCTTCCTCTACGGCTGGGCGCGGATGACGGTGATCGTTGCCGGCTCAATCGCGGTGTTTGCGTACCTGTTCGGCGATTACATGTCGCGCGTGGTCAATCTCGGGGCATATTCATCACCCATCTGGGCGGCGTTGATCGTGATAGTGCTGACCTATGTCAATTACCGCGGCATCCGCGAGGGCAAGGCGACGCAGAACATGTTCACCGTGCTTGAAGTCGGTGGTCTGGTGCTGATCGTGGTCGCGGGACTGTTTTTCGCGGCGCCGCCGCAGGCTGCGGTTCCTGCTGTTGCCGGCGCCGGCCAGCCCTGGTACATGGGCGCCGGCATCGGTTCGGCGATGATTTTCGTGCTGTTCACCTTCGGCGGATGGAATGATGCAGCCTATATTTCCGCCGAGGTGCGCGACCGTGACCGCAACATGGTGCGCGCCTTGCTTCTGGCAATCGGTATCGTGACCTTGCTCTACCTGCTGGTTAACCTGGCCTATCTGAAAGGCCTGGGTTACGACGCGATGGCGCGTTCGGATGCCGTCGCCGCAGACCTGCTGAAAGCCGTGTGGGGCAGCACCGGTGAAAAACTGATCGCCATCATGATTGCCATCGCCGCATTGACCTCAGTCAACGGTTCGATGATTGTCGGTGCAAGGTCAAACTACGCGCTGGGTCGCGACTGGCCGATGCTGGGTTACCTCGGCCGCTGGGACGAAGCCAGTGGTTCGCCGCGCAATGCGATGCTGGTGCAGGGCGTGATTGCGCTGGCGCTGGTTGGCCTGGGCGCACTGCAGAATTCCGGCTTCAAGAGCCTGGTGGAATATTCGCTGCCGGTGTTCTGGGGTTTTTTCCTGCTGACCGGCATTGCGCTGTTTGTACTGCGCGCCAAAGAGCCGACTGCGCCGCGGCCGTTCAAGGTGCCCTTGTATCCGGTGCTGCCTGCCGTGTTCGTGCTGATGTGCGGCTATCTGCTGTATTCCAGCCTGACCTACCACGGCACCCATGCACTGGTCGGACTGGGGGTGCTGGCGATCGGTGCGGTGGTGCTGCTGGTCGCCCGCATCCTCAATAAATAATTAATAAAATCAATTACTTATAGTAAATCCCTGCTGCCGGCGCCTGCGCGCCGGCAGCCCCCGGCCCGCGCTTGAAATCAGTCGCGGCCGGCCCCACCTTTTCGCCACACCTTTTCGTCACCGTTTTTGTTCACCCTTTCCGGAGTTGCCATGGCCGAGACCGCCAATACCGATACCGCCAATACCGATACCACCCCAAAAACCGGCAAGGAAACCCTGGGTTTCCAGACCGAAGTCAAACAGCTGCTGCAGCTGATGATCCATTCCCTGTACAGCAACAAGGAAATTTTCCTGCGCGAGCTCATCTCCAATGCCTCGGATGCCTGCGACAAGCTGCGCTTTGAGGCGCTGACCGACAAGACTTTGCTGGACGGTGATGCCGAGCTGAAAATCCGCGTCGCCTTTGATCCGGTGGCGCGCACGGTGACCATCACCGACAACGGCATCGGCATGTCGCGCGAGGAAGTCATCGCCAACGTTGGCACCATTGCCCGTTCCGGCACCCGCGAGTTCCTCGCCAAGCTGACCGGTGATACAGCGAAGGATGCGCAGCTGATCGGCCAGTTCGGCGTCGGTTTCTACTCATCGTTTGTCGTTGCCGACAAGGTCACGCTGGTCACGCGTCGCGCCGGCCTCGCGGCGGAGCAGGGTGTGCGCTGGGAATCCGACGGCGGCGGCGAATATACGCTGGAGGCCATGGCGAAACCCGAACGTGGAACCGAGGTCACGCTGCATCTGCATAAGGGGGACGGTACTGCGGACGAAGACGGTTTTCTCGAAGGCACCCGTCTGCGCACCATCCTGCGCAAATATTCCGACCACATCACGCTGCCGATCCTGATGAAGAAAGAGGAGTGGGATCAGGAGTCCGGTAAACAACGCACTACCGACAAGGACGAAACCGTTAACCAGGCCAGCGCCCTGTGGGCACGCCCGAAAAGCGATATCAGCGATGAACAATACGTCGAGTTCTACAAACATGTGTCGCATGATTTTGAGGCGCCGCTGATCTGGTCACACAACAAGGTCGAGGGGCGCAAGGAATACACGCAGCTGTTGTACATCCCGGCGCGCGCACCGTTTGACCTGTGGGACCGCGAACAGCGGCGCGGCATCAAGCTCTATGTGCGGCGCGTGTTCATCATGGATGACGCCGACAACCTGATGCCGCATTACCTGCGCTTCGTGCGTGGCGTCATCGACTCCGCCGACCTGCCGCTGAACGTATCGCGCGAAATCCTGCAGGAATCGAAGGACATCGAAATCATTCGTTCGGCATCTGTAAAACGTGTGCTGTCGATGATCGAAGATCTTGCGGAAAACCAGAAGGAGAAATTCGCGACGTTCTGGAAGGAATTCGGCCGGGTGTTCAAGGAAGGCGTCGGTGAAGACCAGGTCAACCGCGAACGCATCGCCAAGCTGCTGCGTTTTGCCACGACGCTGAAGGACACCGCCGACGAGGAAGTGTCGCTCACGGATTATGTGGCGCGGATGAAGTCCGAGCAGGAGAAGATTTATTACGTGACTGCGGATTCGTTCATCGCAGCCAAGGCCAGCCCGCACCTTGAGGTGCTGCGCAAGAAGGGGGTCGAAGTTCTGCTGCTTTCAGAGAAGGTTGACGAATGGATGATGTCCTTCCTCACCGTGTTCGAGGGCAAACCGCTGCAGTCGGTGGCCCGCGGTGCACTGGATCTCGGCAAGCTGGAAGATGAAGCCGAGAAAAAGGCCCAGACCGAGGCCGCGGAACAGCACAAGGCGCTGACTGAACGCATCGGCAAGGCGCTGGGGGAGAGGGTCAAGGAGGTGCGCGTGACGCTGCGCCTGACGGAATCACCGGCCTGCCTGGTCGCCGATGAACACGACATGACTGGCGGGCTGCAGCGCATGCTGAAGGCGGCCGGGCAGAAAGTGCCGATGGCCAAACCGATTCTCGAAATCAATGCAGAGCATCCGCTGGTGCAACGCCTGCAGGCGGAAACCGATGAATCACGATTCGGTGATTTTTCGGCGGTGCTATTTGACCAGTCGCTACTGGCCGAGGGCGGTCAGCTTGAGGATCCTGCCGGTTTCGTCAAACGCCTGAACCAGCTGATGCTGGCGCTGGGGCGGTAAGCGCCGTTACATCGACGGCGATCGGGCTGCTTGCGTTGGCGGCTTGTTTTTGCTGCAGGAATCCGGCCAAGTCATTGAAATTATGCTTTAATCATGCTCGGGTTGCGGTGGTAATGGCGCCGAAACCTGAGCCGGGCACAGTAACCGGATATGTTGCAGACGCCGGGATATTCAATGACTTTCAAGACACCGCAGTCGGGCGATGCTGGAGCGCAGGCGCGCAATGACGCCGGCAGTCCTGCAGCCAGGCCGCGGAGCAACACGCGGTTTCGTGAACTGGAAGAACTGCTGCGGATTATCGAGAGCCGCGCGGTGCAGCCGGTATTCCAGCCGATACTGGCGTTCGGAACAGGCGAGATCCTGGCCTATGAGGGCCTGATCCGCGGACCGGATGACAGCCCGCTGCATACGCCTGTAAAGCTGTTCGATGCTGCTGCCCGCGCCGGGCAGTTGATCGAGTTGAACATGCTGTGCGCACTGAAAGTGGTACGTCAGTACGCCAGGCTTGGCCTGCAGCAGCAGCTCTTCATGAATGTGACCCCCCAGACCGTGCTGGACGTGCGCGATGAGGTGCAGCGCATCAGCCGTTTCATCAGGGACTGCGGCATGGATATTGCGCAAGTCACGATTGAGCTGACGGAAAGCCAGTACATCTCGGACCGGTCTATTTTTCGCGACGCGCTGATGCTGTTTCGCAAAGCCGGTTTCCGCGTGGCGCTGGATGATCTTGGCGAAGGCTTTTCAAGCCTGCGGCTGTGGTCCGAATTGCAGCCGGATTTTGTCAAAATTGACATGCACTTCGTGCAGGGTGTCAGCACTGACAAGGTGAAGTACCATTTTCTCAAATCGCTGCAGCACATCGCCGAAGGCTGCGGTTCATCGCTGGTCGCCGAAGGCGTCGAGACCATGGCAGATTTCTGCATACTTCGTGATCTGGGCATCGACAATGCGCAGGGTTTCCTGATTGGCCGTCCGGCGCAGCGGCCCAGCAACCTGATTCCTGATCAAGTGTCGGCGTTGATGGGTGCCGGCAGTTCCCCTTTATTCGCGCAAACCTTGCCTTTCCCGCGTTGATTCAGGTGGTGTTCGCGCCGCTGCTGCGACTGCATCCGCCAAATCAGGTTTGGAAAATCGGCACGCAAGGGCTATTCTTCGGTTTGGTGCGGCGCAATGCCCTGTCGCAGTAACGGCAACTTCATTGATGATCGGGAATCCCCATGACTTATCTATTTTTCCTGAAACGCTGTCTGGCACCGTCGGTGCTGGCGGTCATGACGGTGCTGGCGGTTACCGCCCAGGCTGCAGAGACATTCCCGAGCAGGCCGTTGCGCATGCTGGTAGGTTATCCGCCGGGAGGACCGACGGATATCACGGCGCGCATTACCGCAGAGTATCTGTCGACAGCGATGATGCAGCAGGTAATCGTCGATAACCGGGCAGGGGCTGGCGGCACCATTTCGGCCACAATCCTTTCGCAGGCTAATCCCGACGGCTACACCATCGGCCTGTGCGCCAACGGCGAGATGGCAATTTCACCGAATCTGCACAAGAAGATGTCGTACGACCCCCTGAAAGATTTTTCGCCGATCAGCCGCGTCGGCGCCGGGCAACTGGCCCTGGTGGCGCCGATGCCGCTGCCGGCAAAATCCGTGGGAGATCTGGTCGGCATGGCGAAAGCCAAGCCGGGCGCGCTGAACTTCGCGTCATCGGGTACCGGTTCCACAGCGCATCTGGCTGGCGAACTGTTCAAGGCGATGACAAAGATCGACATCGTGCATGTGCCGTACAAGGGCGCGGCGCCGGCACTTACTGACGTGATCGCCGGTCAGGTGCAGATGCTGATTACCGGTTATTCCGGGGTGGTGCCGCACGCCAAGGCGGGCAGGCTGCGCGTGCTTGCGGTGACCGGTGCCAAACGGCTGCAGGCCGCTCCGGATTTGCCGACCATCGGCGAGACTGTACCGGGTTACGAAGTGACTTCGTGGTATGGCATCTTTGCGCCAGCCGGGACGCCGCGTGCGCTGATCGACCGCTTTCAGCGCGAGATTGCGGCGATGGCCAAAACGCCGGCAGTGATTGCGCGCATGGATGCCCTGGGCATAGAGCCGGAAGGCAATACCGGTCAACAGCTCGCTGCGCAGATGAAAGAGGAAATCGCCAAATGGGGCAAGGTGATCAAGCTGGCGGGCGTGCCCAGACAATAAATGTTTGATGCCTGCGCGGCGGTCAACCCATGCCGTCGCGCATCCGGTACCAGTGAAACATTGCGCGCTGCCCGATACGGCGTAATGATGGAAACGGAAACCGCGGCAGCGCGGTGGTGACCGGGTATGCCGCATCGCAAGGGCCGTCTCCGGCGACGCGTTGCGCCAGCAGTTTGCCTGCGTACAGCGCGTAAGAGACGCCACTGCCCTGATAACCCAGCGCGTAGTGCACTGAAGGATCATCCTTTGCGCAGTGGATATGCGGCAGAAAATCCGCGGTCAGACACACCCAGCCCCACCAGTCGTAATCAACCGTAATGTCGCGCAGCGCGGGTAATTTGGCCCGCAGTTCGGATAGCAGAAAATCCCGCTGTCGTTCACGGCCGCCCGGAACCTCGGTAATCTGCCCGCGACCGCCGAACAGGATGCGGTCGTCAGGCAGGCGTCGCCAGTAGTAGAGCAGGTTGCGCGTGTCGGTCAGCAAGTGACGGGACTGGAATCCGCTGGCCTTTTTTTCTTCCGCAGTCATTGGGCGCGTGACGATAATATGGGAGAGCACCGGTAGCAGCGTGCCGCGTAAATCGGTGTGCAGATGTTCCGGCGTATAGCCGTTGGTGGCCATAATCACCGTGCGGGCGCGAACGGTGCCGTGCGGTGTGCCCAGCACATGTGTGCGACCGTCTTTTTTCCACGTCAGCACACCGCTTGCACCATGTACCGTGGCGCCGGCGGCACGTGCGAGCCTGAGCACACCGTGTGCGAGTTTCAGCGGATGCACGGCAAGCGCATCGGGGATGCGCAGTGCACCGTGGGCCTGGGTGCCACCGATATGGTTGTCGCGCACCTGTGCGGCGGTCAGAAGTTCTGCGGGGTAGCCGAATTCGTTTTGCAGCAACCCCGCTTCGCGGGTCAGTGCATCAACGCGGCCGGGGCGGTGTGCAATCTTCAGGTGGCCGGTGTCCGTAGCATCGCAATCGATGCCATTCTCGTGCACTAGACTGCGCACGTTGCGTACGGCGGTCAGGCTTTCAGCAAAAACGCGGCGCGCAATGTCGTGCCCCCACAGCTCGATCATTTTTGCGTAACTATGACGACCGATCGCGGCCCGCGCAAACCCGCCGTTGCGTCCGCTGCAGCCCCATCCGGTACGATTGGCTTCCAGCACCATGGCCCTGATGCCGTAAGTTTTTGCCAGATGCAGGGCGCAGGACAAGCCGGTATAGCCGGCGCCGATGATGGCGACTTCGGTATCAGCCGCGACCGGTGCGATGCCATCATCTTCCGGTGCAGTGCCTGCCGTAGCGGTCCAGTAGGAAGTCATATGCGTCTCGCCATTGCCCGGCGACTCGGCCGTCAGTGGATCGTAAGGTTTACGCATTGGTGATCTGCGGTTCTGATTGCGGATGAATGGTGGAGAGATGACGGCGCATGCACCGAGTGTGGATTGTATCTGCCGGATGCCTCTGCGCGCACTGTGAATTGTCCCCATCCGACGACAGGCCGCTGATCACCGGGTACGGCAGTTCATGGCGGTTCAGCGTCGTTGTGGGGCGACGGATAGTGTGCATGCAAAATTACAGGAAAATAAATAAGTATTTGTTTTTGCTTATAAAAATATAACTGGCATGGCACATGCTGATAGCAGCGCAACGGTCGTGTAATTCATGGCCGGAATAAACCGCAAGTCATGACGATGATGAGTTGCGTCTGTTTGCCTGCAATAACCAAAAGGAGTTCGACAAGAAAAAGAGGATTTTGCTGGTTCTGGCCCTGTTGATGGCTATCGGTCTGACGGCTTGCAACACCATGGAAGGGCTTGGCAGTGACATCGAGCGTGGCGGCGAGAAACTGCAGGACCCCGCCAAAAACAACAGGAAAAAAATGTAGCGCGCCGCCGCGACGGCCATACACATTCACCAACTCAACGGAAGGAGCACTCATGAACTGGGATCGCATCGAAGGCAACTGGAAGAAGGTCAAGGGCGCCGTCCGCGAACAATGGAGGCGGTTGTCGGATGACCGCCTCGAACGGATAGCCGGCAAACGTGACCGGCTGGTTGGCGGCACCCAGGAATCCTACGGCATTGCCCGGGAAGATGCGGAGCGCCAGGTGATGACCTCGGAGATGCGCAATGCGTTCCTCGCCACCGACTGGACAGGGGCGGAGCGCCGGCAGCAGCGACAAGCACTGATTCAATAACACAGCAACCCCATAATGTTGACGACCACAAGGAGTTTCAAATGAAGAACAGCACGATGATGATTGCAGTGATTTCGGCGTTCGGGATGACCGCGGTGAGCCATGCCCAGACGCAGCAGAAGGCCGGGCATGACCGCGCCGAATACGTCGATTCGGCAAAAAAATGCGTCGGTCTGAGTGGTGACGCGCGTACCGCGTGCCTGAAGGATGCGCAGCAGCAAGGCAAGGGCGACATGAAATCCGCCCCCAAGACTCTGGATACCAGGAAGTAACTTTTTCACCGACGCACAGCATTGCATCCCGTTTTGGTGACGGCGGTGCAATGCCGCTTTTTATTGGGTGTTGGCGTCTTTCAGGGCATCGACAGCGTATTACTCAATACGCATCGAGCGGGTATCTGCCGGCATCGGTCACGGTTGGATTGCCTGCGCAGATGATGCGGAGCGACCGGCAGATCTGAATGCAAATCCGCCGGCACTGCATGGTCAGGCCGCTTTTTTGCGGTTTTTCTCCAGCCAGCTGTCGACCAGCGCCACGGTGTCATCGACCGCGGCGAGCTGCATGCCCTTTTGCGCGGCAACGGTTTTGACCAGGCGATCGACGCGTTCGATGTTGGGCGCGCCGGCAGCCAGCGCGCGTGCGGCAGACGACGGACTGCCCAGCGACAGCGCCGCGTTGGCGTATTTCTCGAAGGGCACCAGGTCTTTTTCGTCCGCACCCAGTGACACGCACAGCCTGACTACCCATTCGTAAACGGCGCGCGAGGCGGCGAGGTCGCTGTGCACTGCATCCTTGATCGGGCGCATTTCGTCCTTCTGCACGCAACGGTAGTTGCCGGCGATCAGCATCGCCCATTTCGCCAGCGGCACGAAAACCGAGTCATGCACCTTGAGCTTGACCGGCAGTTCGATTTTCTTGCCGTCACCTGGATCAAAACGGATGCCCTCAATATCGGCTGCAAGCTGACGCAGGATGGCGGTGTGCGCGTCGGAGTCGAAACGCGCGGCCTTGAAGTTGGTCGGCAGTCGGACCTGCAGCACATTGATTTTTTCCTCGGGCGGGCGGAAGGCCTGCGGGTCGGGGCTGCACAGTGTCAGCGTTTTCGGGTCGAAGCTGTTCCATACCGAGCTGTCGGTGAAGCAGTCGCGGCAGGCTTCGGCGTCGAGGCCGGGGATACGTTTCAGGTACGGCAGCGGCGGCATGTTCATGATCGACATGCAGGGCACACGGGATTTAGCGATTTTGTCGAGCAGTTCGCGCACGCCGGGGGCGCGGTACTGCGGCTCCTGCATCGCCAGTGCGATCAGGTCATAGTCGGCCGGATTGGCAGAGTCGGGCCCGCCGGCGGAGAGTTTGCCCGGCAGGTCGCGCGAACGGATTTCGACCAGGCCTTCGCGGCCCTTGATCGGCATGCGCACGATGGCGCCTTCCTTGTTGAAGAGTTCGGCTTCGGCGGGCAGGCAGATCATCTTGACCGTATGTCCGGCGAGCAGCAGCTTGGTCGCCAGCAGTGAACCGTAAGAGGCGCCCAGAATCAGGATTTTGTAGGTACGCATGTAAAAAACTCCTCATGTGAGATGAATCTGCAGGCCGGCGCGGTTTTGATTTTTCGCGGCCTGGCCACAGATCAGGTAGCCGCAATGGTAGTCAGTTCATTGCGCCGGTGCAATGACACACCACGAGATGAAATCACAAAACAGTCATCGCAATGCAACATTTAATGCTGCATTGCCACAGCCATCAGGCTATTAAAGGCCGGCGGATTTTTCTGCTGCTGACTGTTTATTCAATGACACCAAGTCTGCCGTTATGCGACCCGGTGTACCACAGGCGGTTGCCATCGGTGGTCAGCTTGCGGATGCCTGCATTGGGTGACGGCAAGCGAATGGTCTGCATCAGTGCGGTTGCAGGATCGAAGCGGATCACTGCGTCAAGCTTGATCTGATTGGCCCAGACGATGCCGGCATCGTCCACTGCGACCGCATACGCGCCGGCATTGCCGCCGGGAAGCGCGTAAGTGCCAACGATGCGGTTGGTGGCGGGATCGACTTTGGCCAGGCGGCCGTTGCCGGACAGGGTGACCCATAACATGCCGTCGGGCGCGGTGGCGATGCGGCGCGGCCGTGAACTGCGGCCCATGTCGAGTTCAGAGATTTTTCCGGTCCCCGGATCCAGGCGTCCCAGCTTGTCATCACCGAGGCGGCACCACCAGACGTTGCCGGCGCGGTCTACGGTGATGCCGCCCGGATTACCCGCGGTTTCGTATTCGGCGATCCTGCCGGTGAGCGTGTCGACGCTGCCAATGCGGTTGCCGGTTTGCATGGTGAACCACAGGGTTTGATCATCATTGCTGAGTACAAGGGTATGCGGCCCGCTGACGTTGCCCGAAGGCACGGCATATTCCGCGATCGCGCCGTTCGACGGTTTGAGCTTGCCGATGGTGCCGTTGCCGTAACCGGTGGTCCAGACCATGCCTTTGCGGTCGATCACCACGCTGTTCGGCTGGTGACCATTCGGCAGATCCCAATCCCTGAAGCTCTGCGTTTTCGGATCGAAACGCAGTACCTTGTTGTCGTTGGGTACCGCAATGTAGATGCTGCCGTCGGGGGCGAGCGCAGAACTGCGGGCAAACATCGGTTTCGGCAGCGGCCATTCGGTGACTTTGGCGGGAAAAGCCGTCGCCGGAGTCGGCTCTCCGGCCGGAACCTGTGTGCTCAGCAGCAGGCAGCCGGCGAGTAATACAAGTTTGCGCATCATGGCCATTTTCAGTCGCAAGCGGGCTATATTTCCGCTTGAATCTACGGTGTGCCGGATTATAGCCCCGGCGTCGGCAGGAGGCGTGCAGGGCTTGCCGGCCCGGTAATTTCTGCTATCGTGGGCTCAAGTCCGGCACATTGGGCGCCGGACAGGCCACGGGGGACGAGGCTATGACCGGCGAAAAAATGCTGATAGGCGTGGCGTTGCTGCTGTTGCTGGCTGCCGCGATACTGATGCTGGTGATGGTGCTGCAACTGCGCGCGATGGGCCGCGAGGTTGAAGCGACGCGGCTGCAGCTGGCGAAAATGGACTGGGGCGTGATGTTGCTGAGCGGTGTGCAACAACTGAAGCTGGCCACAGTCGCGCTTGAGCAGATCGACAAACGGCTGCAGAAGCTGGAGGCGATCGAAAAAGTGCAACTGTCGCACATCAACCTGCGCCAGGGTGTCTGATATCCGGCGGCAATCAAAAAAATCAGACAGGCATGAATAAAAAAGCGGCCCGCAGGCCGCTTTTTTGTCGTTGCACGATGGTTAAGGCGCAACGATGCGGTTGCGCAGGATCATGTGCGGCGCTTCGAATGCACATTCGATGACGTCCCCCGGTTTTACATAGAGCGACTCCGCGTTGGCCTTGCCGACCGCAACGCCGCCCGGTGCGCCGGTGGAGAACATGTCGCCCGGCTGCAGATCGAGCAGGCGTGAAAAATGCGGAATGATGTCGGGTAGTTTCCAGATCTGGTCGCTGGTGTTGACGCGCATGCGCTGCTCGCCGTTGACGCTGCAGGTGACCCAGATGTTGTACGGATCGGGCACTTCGTCCATGGTGATGATGCAGGGGCCGAGCGGACCGAAGGACGGCGCGTTTTTCGAGGTCCAGAAACGCGAGCCCGAGGCGACCTCTGCTTTCTGTGTGTCGCGGCAGGTCAGGTCGTTGAGGATGGTGATGCCGGCGATGTACTGCAGCGGATTGTCGCCGCTGACTTCGTACGCACGTTTGCCGAGCACGAAGACCATTTCCGGTTCGTAATCGAGACGGGTCACGGTTTTGGGGCGAGGCACATCGGCGCCGTGGCCAGTCAGGCAGGAATTCAGTTTGACGAAGCCGGTCGGCTCTCCCGGCATTTCCCTGATCAGGTCGTTGCGTTTCAGTTCTTCAAGGTGGGTGCGGTAGTTCTTGCCGACGCAGAGGAACTTGTCGGCATCGGGGATCGGCGGCAGGTAATGCACGTCGGTGTCCGGCGCCAGCGTGGTTTTGTCCAGTTTCGCAGCGTTTTTGCCGGCGAATTCGAGTACGGCGCGGGCGCGAGCGAGGCCGGCTTCACCCAGCGCCAGCAGGCCTTTCATTGATACGGGTATCAACTGCTTGCCGTCGTTCAGCGCGCGTTCGCCGGCAACCAGGTCAAGCATCCTGCCGTCGAGCTGGGCGCCGATGTGTACGGAATGCGCAGCGGAGAGCAGGGTGTAGGTGGACAATCGCATTGCGGAATCCTCAGGCAAAAAAGCAACGGCGCGGTTTACGCGCCGTCAGTGGGTCATGGGAACAGTTCGGGGTGGTATTTTAAAGCCTTGGAAGCGATATCTTCCGGTGCTGTGGCACGGCTTGTCCGGATCCGGTTCAGGGTTTTGACAGGTGGTCGAACACCAGGGCTTTGGCTTCGCGCAGCGTGAAGGCCATGAAACTTTGCGCGACCAGCGACAATTGTTTGCCGGCCGGGTGCACAAAAGCCCAGCCAGGGTCGATCGGGAATCCCTGAACATCCAGCACCGCCAGTTGCTCATGGGGCACATCGAGCCCAAGCGCATAACGCGACATGATTGATACTCCAAGGCCGGCAATGATGGCCTGCTTGATCGCCTCGTTGTTCGACAGCTCCATGCGCACCCGTGGCACGATGCCGTGTTTTGTGAACAGTTCGCTGGCCGTGACCCGGCTGCCTGAACCGGTTTCCCGCATCAGGCA
>Ga0163151_10000358_pt1 | contig 81341 bp, 85 predicted proteins | sample OliLakLV19MP5IB2_FD_145596 | JGI IMG/M metagenome (GOLD analysis project Ga0163151, IMG submission 145596) | Freshwater microbial mat bacterial communities from Lake Vanda, McMurdo Dry Valleys, Antarctica - Oligotrophic Lake LV.19.MP5.IB-2 | ecosystem: Environmental > Aquatic > Freshwater >...
CTCAAAGAATATTTCTTTTCCTTCAGTATGAATATTTCATTTCTTTCACTTTTAGAAAGATGTGAGAACTTTTTCTTTTTTTCATATCAAAACTATACAAGTGTTCGGATTCAAATGGGAAATTCGGAACCCTTTATAAAAGGAGGCTCCATGGCAAGGAAAAAGGTTCGCCATACGTGGTATGTCTTCCCTCTGTCTGAGCAGGCTCACACAATTCTTCGCGACAATGCCCACCCTGATACGCTCACATTTTCTGATGGAATCGTTTGTATTGACGGCGAATCTCGGCCTCTCTGCGAGATCTCGAGGGATTTTTTTGCTAGACTTCTGGACGATATGGGGAAAGGGGTTATCCCGCACATTTTCACTTTTTATGTTTTAAAGGAAGGGGAGAGAAAGGCTCGGGAGTGGCATTTCCCGAACAGGCAAACGCTCTCTTTGTTTATTGCCTCTTTGAGAGCAAAGAAAGTGGCATGACCCGCTTAAGACCCCCTCCAGTAAGGGGGTCTTTTTTTGTATGCAAGAAAGGCACCCGGCGCACGTCTTAGACAGTGACAGATGACGTATAATAGATTCTGTCATTATTATTTATTGAATTCTCAAAATATATGAATCTTAAAAAAATTGGAATTGCGTTAACGCTACTTGCATTTGCAATGACTTCAACGGTCGCACTTGCTGAGTCAAACGATGAGCGCAATCAGGATAAAAAGCAAAATTCTATTCAAAAAATAGAAGAATCAGCTCGAAAGAAAATTGAAAAGATTGAGCAAGACATGTCTCGAAAAGGTAATTATCAGCCAATTATCCTTGAAGTTGGGCCAAAGGGTAAAGCACTTATCCGTGGAAAAGTTGAATCTCTTTCAACCACGACGGCTTCAACGACTGGTGTGATCGTCGTGAAGAGTTGGGGTGGATCGTGGACGATCAATGTGTACCAAGACACAGAAATGGCCGGAGGCAATCGAACACTCTCCAACTTTAAAGTAGGAGACTATGTTGGAGCACGAGGTCAAATCGATCCAAACAAGGCGTTGACTATTGACGCAACGGTTGTTAGAAATTGGTCAAATAACGGCGAAAATCGAGTTGAAAAAATAGAAGATAAAAAAGATAAGAAGATTGAAGATCGTATGAATAATGGAGTGGACATTAAAAGGAATGACGAGGTGCCAACAGCGTTTGTCCCTGCGATTTCAGCAGAAAAGGCAAAGTTGCTTGCCCTTGTTGCTCTTCCTGGCAAGACTGTTGTAAAAATTGAGCTTCACTTGGAAGAAGGAAAGATTGTATGGAGCGTAGGATTCTCTGACAAAAAGAGAGTTGATATTGACGCAACAACAGGAGCAGTGGTACGAATTAAATAGTTTAAATAGTTTAAATAGTTTTTCAAAAACCCACCCTCAAGATCGAGGGTGGGTTTTTGCTATACTTACTACATGAAAAAAGACACCTTTGCACAAAAGGTATACGCAATCATTAAAAAAATACCAAAAGGAGAGACGCGCTCGTATAAAGAAGTTGCATGGGCAATTGGGCAACCAAATGCATCTCGCGCTGTGGGAACGGCACTTTCTAAAAATACTGACCCAAAAGTTCCCTGTCACCGAGTTATTCGATCTGACGGTACAATAGGAGAGTATAACCAGATTAACGGCCCTTCAAAAAAAGAACTTCTTATGAAAGAGGGGGCGTTAAAGAAATAAAACGTATTAAAACCCTTTGGGCAACCTCCGGACCTCTATCGCTGAGTTTTGCTTAGAAATAAAGGCAGGATTACGCTGGATATAATTTTTTACGGAATAAAAAAGGGCGTCATCACACCTTGGTGTGATGACGCCCTTACTTCAACGAGTTCTCGAGGAAATCTGTAAGATTCCTCGAACGATTTGGAAATCTACCTGCACTATTTGGTCCTCCCGTGCACACTGAGATTCACTTTCTGAGGCAAGATTTTTCCCTCGAACGCTTCCCGAGATTGGGAAGCATTGTTGGGCGTACTCCACCGGTCCTGTGGAGTTGTTCCTTGTGCTCCGCGGGACAGGAAGCTCGACAATGTACTGGACTGGCACTCCGAGAGCCAGAGTCATTTTTTGCTCTTGCCCAGCAATATATATGACAATTGGGTCGGGACTGTTGGTATTGTTCCCCACAATCCTGAAGTTTGCCCTGTCCATCCGCTCGCATCCCGCAGGGTACAAAAGAAGGCCTAAAAAAACTTTGAGAACTACAGATACCATGTGGTTCTTTTGAGCCTTTGGCTCTTTGAAATGTGCCATGTGTCCTTTCGGATTGAGGGGGGTTCGTCGGCTAGAGTTTCTTTTGTCTTTATACCACGTAAATTAAAAAAAGCAAGCATAAAAAAACCCGCTTCAATAAGTTGAAGCGGGCCTTTGCGTGCTATATGATCCCATCGAGGAATCCATATGAAATGGCTTCCTCTGGAGTCATACGGTGCTCGGTATCCAAAAATTGTTCCAGCACCTCTTTTCCCTTGTGTTTAAAGGACGAAACGGCTCGCAGTATGTCGAGAGTCGTCTCGTGGTTTCGGTACACTTTTTCGGAGAGAGTGTTAAAGATATCAGCGTGATATCTCATGAACTCACCTCGAGTTGTGGTGTGACGCACAAAGAACGGTTCTGGGTCTTGAGACCCTGTGTCATGAATCACCAATATGGAATTGGCAGTTGCAAGTTTTATTCCGCAGCCCTGGAGGGCCATGAATGCAGCGGAAGCAGCTATGCCTTCAACTTTGCCAATGACCATTTGGGAGCTTGTCCGAAATGAGTCATAGAGCGCAATACCAGCGCTGAAGTGACCTCCAATTGAATCAGCAACAAACAATATGTTGCCCTCTTCTCTCTGCATCTCAGCGAGCTTTCTCTTAACGTGCGCGGCAATGTCATTACTAAGATTGCCGCGCACTGTTAGGATGCGACTCGGGGGAATCCGATTCGCGAGCTCAAGGAGAGATCCAGTAGCTTCTGCGATGCTCATGTGAAACCTCCTGATGTATTTGTGAAAAGAGCTGTGGCTTGATTTTTTACGCCATCTAGTATAGAATACTAGCATAACCTAAGTATTTGTCAATACTTGGTATAGTAGATAATTAATTCAAAAGATATGGATAATGCGGAACAACCAATAGTAGCAGTAGATCCTACAGTGGACGACGTGAAGCCACGAGGGGACTTTGAACATAGAGCGAAAGACGGGTCTCTTCATTTTTTTAACACACCAATGGAAAGAGCTGAGTTTGTTGCAGACGAAAACAATCCAGATAACCGCTAGTGAAAAATCCCCCGCTTCAAGCGGGGGATTTTTGTATGGTATGTTATACTATTTTGTATATCATATGGAAACACAGCAGTTAATCCCAGAAAAAAGATTTAAAACCCCTGAAGAAGAAAAAGCTTTTTTCCAGGAACAAATCTTAGATTACGAAAGAAAGTCTTTGGAAAAAGGGTTAGAAGTAAGCAGGGAAGATGCTATTTCTCAAAATCTCAAGAGCTATAAACAGGTGCCACAAGAAGAAGTTCTTCATTCGTCACTTTCTCTTGATTCAGGAGACCTTCATTCTATAGTAGAAAATCTTTCTCCCGAGGTCCACGATAAGAAAATTGAGGAGCTTATCATTCTTCTTTCAAGCAAGGGAATAAAAAATGTAATATCCATCATTGAATCGCTTGATGCTCCTCACTTAGAAGACGATTTTCATCGTTTTCTCATTCAATATGTAAAAAGGGGTTTTCTAGTAAAAGGACTTCTTCCAAAGGCTCAGCTTTCAAAGGCGCTTCACATGACGCTCTACGAGGTTGTTTTGCCTGAGAGTCATGAAGGAAGCGAGAAGCCACTGAAGGAGGTTTTGTCTGGCATGGAACAGTTTTATGCTGGCATGCTTTCTGTTTCAAGCGATGAAGATCCAAGTGGGAACCATATCGTTCTTGAAATCGCAAACAGCAATGGAAGCTCAGATTTTGTTTTCTATGTTTCGGTACCTACCGCTAAGCAGAATCTTTTTGAGAAACAAATACTTTCTATTTTTCATGATGCGCGGGTAAACGAGATCTCGGATGATCACAATATTTTTAATGGTGAAGGTTTCTCTGTTGGAGCGGTAGCTGTTTCAAATGGTAATTCTATATTTCCTTTAAAAACATATGAATCTTTTGATCACGATCCTCTTAATGTTATTTTAAACAGCTTCTCTAAGATTTCTAAAGATGGTGAGGGCGCTTGTTTGCAAGTCCTGATGTCGCCCGCAGGAGATTTTTATCAGAAGCGTTTTGAACATGCGTTAGGGCAAATTGAAAAAGGCGTATCCATTAAAGATGCTATTAATATCCCCAGCTCAATCTCTGGAGAGTTTACAAAGGCTCTTCGTGATGCGTTCTTTAGCAAAAAAAAATCTGAAAAAAATGAAGAAAAAAAGCCAGCTGATCCGCTTGTGCTAGAGCGCATTAGACAAAAAATAGCAAAACCAATTGTCTCTGTTTCTATTCGTCTTGTTACTTCAGCAGGTGATATTTCTCGCGCACGAGGGCTTCTCTCAGATTTACAGTCTGGGTTCAATCAGTTCGACGAAACGCAAGGAAATAGTCTACGCTTTAAGGAACTTTCAGGCGGGGCTCTTAAAAAACTTTTTCGTAATTTTGCATTTCGCGCGTATGAACGCGATGAAGCAATCCCTTTGAATCTTTCAGAGCTTACTTCTCTTATCCATTTTCACACATTGGCACTCAAAGGTGTGTCTCAGCTGAAAACGGTAAAAGCTGGCATTGCCCCTGCACCACTCGATTTGCCACAGGAGGGGACGCTTCTCGGGGTAAACAAATATCGAAACATTGAATCAAAAGTATTTCTTACAGATGAAGATCGTCTGCGCCATATTTATACTATAGGGCAGACAGGTACTGGAAAAACAACACTTCTAAAAAATATGATAATTCAGGATATCCAGCGAGGAAATGGCGCCTGCATGATCGACCCGCACGGTTCAGATATTCTGGACGTGCTCGCGCATATTCCTCCTGAGAGGATAAAAGATGTTATTTATTTTGATCCTTCTTATGCCCCACGGCCCATGGGGCTTAATATGCTCGAGTACGATCGAGATAAGCCAGAACAAAAAACGTTTGTAGTCAACGAACTTTTTAGTATTTTTCAAAAGCTTTATGGTGGCGTGCCAGAATCTATGGGGCCGATGTTTGAACAGTATTTTCGCAACGCAACCATGCTTGTTATAGAAGACCCAGACACAGGGTGTACACTCCTTGATGTGTCGCGGGTTATGTCAAACAAAGAGTATAGACAATTAAAACTTTCACGATGCAAAAACCCAATAGTGGTTCAGTTTTGGCAAGAGATTGCAGAAAAAGCAGGAGGAGAAGGAGCCCTTGCAAACATTGTGCCGTATATCACGAGCAAGTTTGATGTTTTCTTGGCTAATGACATCATGCGTCCGATCATTGCTCAGGAAAAATCCGCGTTTAACTTCCGTGACATCATGGATAATAAGAAAATTCTTCTGGTTAACCTCGCAAAAGGGCGTCTTGGGGATATTAATGCGAATCTGATTGGCCTCATTCTTGTTGGTAAAATTTTAATGGCAGCACTTTCTCGGGTGGATATTGTGGGAACAAATTTCCCTCCGTTTTATCTTTATATTGATGAATTTCAAAATATAACTACGCCTTCAATCTCTACAATCCTCTCTGAAGCTCGCAAATACAGATTGTCACTGTTTATTGCCCATCAGTTTATAGGGCAACTCTCTGAAGATATAAAAAATGCTGTTTTTGGAAACGTCGGCAATCTCGTTGTATATCGTGTGGGAGCCGATGATGCTGAATATTTAGTGAAGCAGTTTGAGCCCGTGTTCAATGCTTCGCAAATTATGAACATAGATAACCACAATGCCTATGTAAAGCTGTTGGTTCGCGGAAGACCATCGAAGCCGTTTAATATAGAAGCAATGGCTCCTCCGCCTCCGACTGGAATGGATATCAATGCGGTACAAGAACTTTCCTACCTTAACTATGGCAGAAATAGAGATGAGGTCCAGGCAGAAGTAATGAAAAAATATGAAAAAACTCCTGCACCTTCGCCGTCTATGCCTTTGTAAATAATGTTTGTTTAACAGAGGGAAAAATGTACAAAAAGAAAAGCGGGACGAAACATCGTCCCGCTTTGCTTAATCGTCCCTCTCACGAGGGGTGATTAAGCATCGCAATTCTCTTGTGAGTTGCCCAGCCCTGGTGATCTCGGCTGGAATAACACGAAGTGGAGCGACCTCCTCTTCCTTTTCAGAAAAGAGAAGCAGAGGTACTGAAGTTCGCGCTGACTTCCGTTTTCCTTTTTTTGAATGACGTTCTGGCGATTGAGGTGCGCGCACCTCCACCTCAAGAATGTGAGAGCTGATGAAGTGGTAGACTTCATCCCAGTTTGCTGAGGTATCGCTGATGCGGTTGAACCTCAAAATTGGTTCAATCACATTAGTGATGAGGACATTGGGATTTGTTAGCCTCTCACACGCCAAGGTTTTCTTGGCGTGTGAGAGCATACTTTCAAGCTTGCTCTCAGGCAGATGCTTGTTTCTACCGGTATACATGTGTCCTCTCCTGTGACATGGTTGTATAAAAGGTTCCTTTCTGGGTTTAATACTATCACGCTTTAGTGCAAAAGTCAAACATCTGTGGATAAGAAAAAGTCCCATATTCTGGCATAGAATTGGGACTCCAACTGCTGGATTAGCTGGGGCTATCAAGGAACACTTGCCACTCCTTAGCCCGTCTCTGACAATCCCCGTACATGTTGAGGTGTAATGTAAATCTTTTTTTGTTAGGCTAGCAAAGAATCAACAACTTGTTTTACCAAGGCTCCATCAGCGCGACCCTTAAGATCTTTCATGATTGTGCCTGTAAACATTCCGGCTTTTGATTTATCCACTGAGTCGGTTTCAATAAGCTTTGATTTTACAAAATTTTCTATCTCCTCTCTTGTCATTTGCTGAGGTAAATAGATTTCAAGAATTTTGAGTTCAATCTCTTCGCTTTCTGCAAGATTCGAGCGCCCTCCTGCTCTAAATTGTTCAATTGAGTCTTTTCTTTGCTTTACACCTCGGGCAATGACATCAAGAACTTCTTCATCGGAAAGCTCTTCATTCGGTTTTCTTTTTTTTGCAACGAGTTCATTGGTGAAAGCCGCTAAAAGTCCGCGCACTGTATTCAGTCTTACCGTATCTTTTGCCAGCATGGCTTCCTTTACCTGGTCTTTAATTTTTTGATGCATTGAGTAAGTATACCCCATGAGATAACTGAGCAAAATCTAATTATTACAAATATTTTCTTTATTAGAAAAATCTTTAAATAAAAACTGAGATCTTTTGTCTCTCCAGGGGTATGGAGAAATTGTTTTTCGTGTCTAAGAAAAGGGGGTGGTATACTAGTTTCACTATGTCTGGAAATCTAGCATTCTTCGTCTTTATCATTGTTATTCTTGTGTTAAACGCTGTGATTCTGTGGCGTCTCATGAAACGTGGCAAAGAGGCAGGGGGGGGTGGGGAGTTTGTGCTTATGCAGAACCAACTAAATGAGATAACGAGGACGCTTGATTCTAAGCTAACTGAATCTCGGATAGAGATGAAAGATGCTGTTCAAACTCAGTTTGGCGAGTCGCAACGGCTTATTAAAGAAATTAACCAAGAAGTCAGTAAAAATCTTCTTGAGGTTGCAAAAGAACAAACCAAGACCAACGAAGCGACGCGGCAGTTTATGACCATCGCCGAGCAACTTTCCAACTTAGAGAAAGTTTTAAAACATCAAAAGCAAAGAGGAAATCTTGGCGAAGCATCGCTTGAATTGATACTAGCCAATGTTTTGCCTCCGGATGGATTTAAAATGCAATATGGGTTCAAAAATGGAGAAGTTGTTGATGCAGTAATTTATACCAAGGAAGGGCTTATTCCTATTGATGCTAAGTTTTCTCTAGACAACTACTCTCGTGTAACACAGGCCATAGATGAAAGGCAGAAGGAAGAATTAGAAAAGATTTTTAGAAATGATTTAAAAAAAAGGATTGACGAAACAGCAAAATATGTGCGACCTGAAGACGGAACTTTGCCATTTGCGTTCATGTTTATTCCGGCTGAAGCAATTTACTATGATCTGCTTATTAATGAAATTGGTGCAGTTAAGGTCAACACTCGCAACTTGATCGATTACGCTTATAATGAAAAAAAAGTAATTATTGTATCTCCTACCACTTTTTCTGCATATCTTCAGTCAGTACTGTATGGCTTCAAGGCTTTTAAGATAGAGAAAACTGCGGGTGAGATCATGCAAAGAGTGGGAGATCTAGGAAAACACCTCAAAGCGTATGAGGAATATCATAACAAACTCGGGACCTCTCTAAACACCGTGGTTAACCATTTCGGCGCTTCAAGTAAAGAATTTAAGAAAATAGACAAAGATATGCTGCGTATAACTGGAGTTTCCATAGATATCGAACCTTTAGCAATAGAAAAGGCTGCCCTTGAGGATTAGGAATCCCTAGTTGGTGTTGTTTTAAAGTTTTTTGTTATACTAAAGAAGGAATTAGCTTAAGGGGGTGATAACAGATGGATAATCTGTAACGAAGGTGAATCTTCATAAGCCCAGCGATGCTGGGTGGCACTGCTCATCCGAACGCCGCCTAGGGGAGGTGATCTCTGTCTTCCCCGGTCCTAGGCATGTTTTCCCTTCTGGGGGTAAATGACCACCACGTAAAGCGGTGATCATTTCTATTTTTCTTTTTCAGCGCTCTTGCAATATATGAAGATTTCTATAGAATGGTCCTATTATGCCGAAAACAGCAGTAAAACCCCCGAAATCAAAGGTAAAGAAAGATGCAACTCCTGCAGCGAATCTATTTGCTGTGATGGCTACTGGAGGGAAACAGTATGTGGTCAGAGAAGGAGAATATGTAAGAATTGAAAAAATACTAGGCGATCATAAGGAAGGAGATATTGTTACCTTTGACCAGGTTCTTCTTGTAGATGATGGAGTGACGACAAAGGTGGGAGAACCAACAGTAGCAGGGTCTACAGTGCAAGGCACCTTAGAGAAAATTGGACGAGAGCTGAAGGTTGTTGTCATTAAATATAAACAAAAAAGTCGTTATTTTAAGAAAAACGGACACCGCCAGCCATATTTTCAAGTTAAAATAACTTCTATAAAATAATTGCAGGGGTGTATTTGCTCCTAAGCTCAGTGTATATGAAAACAGCCTATGTATACATAAGTACATAGGCTGTTTGCTAAAAATTCTATATCAGCACGAAGGTTTTAGTAGGTTGCGTTCAGACGCTCCCAGCTAACCGTGTTCTTTGGCCGGACTGCTTCAGATCCATTTTTGCAAAGTGGGCATTCTTCACTGGGCGTCCACATTGGCATGGAATGATCAATGAGAGAGAGGATCTTTTTTCCGCCCATTTCTTTGAGCCCTGATCGGTTTACAATTACAGCAACAAATGGAGCAACTCTCCCTCCCGCATTGATAACTGCTGCAGCGGTCAGATCAACGCTTCCGCCGGTTGTGAGAACATCTTCAACTAGTAAAACAAACTCCCCCAACTGAATTGCAGTTCTTTTGAAGACCATTCTTTTACTTTCTCCCTCTCCATCCTTTTCGGTGTAAGCGCGTAAGCATTGCCTACCACTGCGTAAATTTATTTGCCTTGCAACATCATGAGCTAAAGTAATTGCTCCCATGGCAGGACCGACAACGCGATCTATGTCTCTCGGATGGTGCCGATTATCAACGAGGAGTTCGACGAGGTCGGATGCCGCTTGGTTAAGAGAGTGCGGATGTTCCATCACAATCTCGCTATTGAAGAAACCACTTGAATGGTTACCCGAAGCGAGAAGCGCGTGAGGTCGTTTTGGGTTTCCGTCATGAATCCAAAGAGCGCCCTTTTTTTGGTACGCTTTGATCCAATCACTTTCTGTTCTAACCATAGGTTCCCCCTGTCAAGGATCGAGCTTAAAAACTTCTCGGCGGCATATAGGTGCTCGTGTGTACAGTTTATTCTAAGGGAAAGACTAGAATGAAATTGCTATAAAGTCAACTATGAAAATGTGTTTCGGGTTTATCTTGTTTTCGGTTTGAAAAAGCGCTTTTAAGAGTGTCTGAATCCGAGTATTCAAGTTCAACTCCTGTTGAAAGACCTCTGCCTAATGTGGAAACTTTTATGTGCTTCTCGTTTGTTTTTTTACGCAATTCTTTCCGAATATACTCTTCAGTATTCTCTCCTTCAGGATTCGCATTCATGGCAATAATAACTTCTTCCATTTCTTTCTCGCTTTCCATCCGCTTTTTTAACTCGGCAATACGAACTCTTTTTTCAGGTTCTTTTTCTAAAATAGGCACTGTCCCTCCCAGCACAAAGTACAGACCTTCGTAGACACTTGTTTTTTCTATATTTTCCAAGTCAACGTCCCGCGCTACGATTAAAAGTTTTGTACGACTACGGTCTTTATTAGAGCAAATCGGGCACAGAGAAGATGATTTTGTATTTTTAGGGAAATAGCGGAAACACAGTGAACATATCCGTATCTCGTCTTGGAGTTCTTCAAGAAGTTTTTTAAATTCGTGGAGATATTCTTTGTTTCGTGATAGCAGAAAATATACAAAACGTTTTGCCTGGCGCGGACCGATGCCCGGAAAATCCGAAAATATGCTGGTAAGACGGTGGAATGAATTCATTGATATAATTAAAAATCTCTAAAATCTTTTTCACTCCCTGCTTGGTGCGCCTTATCAATAGACTGGAAGGTTGCTTTTTGAGCGTTGAAAAATAATTCGACTTTTCCTGTTTCTCCATTTCGGTGTTTTTCAATAAGAATTTCTGCAATGTTTGTTTTCTCAGATTCTTCTTTGTATTTATCTTCACGATGAATAAACATGACAACATCAGCATCTTGTTCAATGGATCCTGAGTCACGAAGGTCTGAGAGACGTGGTCGCCCTCCTCGTTGCTCTACAGCACGAGAAAGTTGAGAGAGGGCGAGGACAGGGATATCGAGCTCACGAGCGAGGTTTTTAAGTGAGCGGGATATTTCTGTAACTTGCTGGACAAGGTTGTCGTTTGATTTTGAGCTTGTTGGAACCATCAGTTGAAGGTAGTCGACAACTAAAAGTCTTAGGCCTTTCTCACTCTTAAGTCTTCGAGCAACAGAACGCATTTTTAAAATATTGTTTCCTGGTTGATCGTCTATGTAAATAGGCGCTTGTGAAAGTTTATCAAGCGATTGTCGGATTGCAGTGAAATCATCTTCTCGAGATAGTTTCCCTGTACGAAGTTTCCATGCATCAACATTCGCTTGCGCTGCGAGCATGCGGTCAACCAGCTGTTGTGAGCTCATTTCAAGAGAGAAAATCCCTACTGGCACATTGTTTAGGACTGCCGCCTGGCGGGCAATATCAAGAGCCAAAGAGGTTTTCCCCATTGATGGGCGAGCCGCGAGAATGATGAGGTCTGCTTTTTGGAGACCGGCAAGCTTGTTGTCTATTTCTGGAAAGCCAGTAGACACGCCTCGAAGATCTTCTTTTGAGTTGTGAAGTCGATCGAGACGCTCCCATGCCTCCACCAGCTCGTCTTTGAGGTGTGTGAAGGTGTGCGCTCCGCTTAGGTTTGTTACCTCATATATTTTTTTTTCTGCTTTATCAAGAGCCTCTTCCAGGTCTTGGCCCTCTTCAAATCCAATTGAGGAAATGTACTCCGAAGCTTCAATAAGGCGTCTCATCATGTGTTTTTTCTGTACCATTTCGGCATAGAACTTCACATTTGACGATGATGGCACCATGCTAACAAGTTCGGTTAAAAAGGTTGATCCGCCGATTTGGTCAAGAGAATTTTTTTCTTTCAGTCTTGATGAGAGAGTCAGAAGATCAATTGGCTCATGCTTGGAGAAAAGTTCAAGCATCGTTTCAAAAATGATCGCATGTTTTTCTGCATAAAATGAGCGGGACGCTACAACGTCCATAATTTCATACATTGCGTCAGGACGAAGCATAATGGAGCCTAAAAGAGCCATTTCAGCATCGAGGCTCTGGGGTGGAATGCGAACTCTATCCCGTATGACGTTATGTGCCATACGGGAATCTTAACACAAGGGCTTGTCCATTCGAAAAGAGAAAATATAGGTACAAGCTGTGAGTAAGGTGAGGAAAAGAAAACGGCTCTTTAGATCATTGCCTACAGAGCTAGGGTCACTCTGCTTACAGTTGAGTTACTTTTTGACCGTCTTCATTATCGCTTATTTTGTATCCAATCGTGGCTAAATTGTCTCGTATTTCATCTGAACGATTCCAGTTTTTTTGCTCGCGCGCGGCAAGTCTTTCTTGAAGTAGTTCCTGAATATTTTCAGGGAGATTGACTACATTAATTTCTCTGAGATCATTAGAGGAATTCGATAGGTGAAGTGATAAACCTAGAACTCTATCAAATTCCAGGAGCGTCGCTTTCCTATGTTTTGGTGGGGTGTTTTCATCTTTGAGTAATTCCCATACAAGAGCCAGTGCTTTTGGTGTGTTTAAATCTTCATCAATAAACTCAGTAAAAATTTCGATATATTTTGGCACGGGAGTGCCGGTTTCTGTTCCCAGTGCGTGGAATTGTTTTTTGAGTCTTTCATAGCCAATTTGAGCTGCCTCGAGTGCTTCCCAAGAAAAAGTGACCGGCGTGCTGTAACGAGCCTGAAGTAACCAATATCGATATGCAAGTGGATGAATATTTTTTTCAATAATGGTCTGAAGAGTAAAACTATTTCCTTCCGACTTTGCCATTTTGTTCCCAGACACATTTACAAAAGCATTGTGTATCCAAAAATTTACAAAAGTAGTTCCGCAGGCATTTTCTGATTGTGCAATTTCATTATTGTGGTGGATTGGCGCAAGATCTATCCCTCCCGTATGAATATCGAAATGATCTCCGAGGTATTTTCGAGACATTGCTGAGCATTCAATGTGCCAGCCAGGAAAACCAATACCCCAAGGGCTTTCGTAGCCGAGAGTGCTGTTTTTTTTCCAGAGGGAAAAATCTTTTCGGTTTTTCTTTTCTGAGTTAGGTTCAATACGCGCAAGGTCTTCCTCTTTTCCTGCTCCACCGAGCTTTCCATAGTGTGGGTCCTTCGATGTATCAAAATAGATTCCATCACTTGTTGGATAGGTAAATCCTTTTTTTTCTAAGATTTTTACGAACTCAATGTCTTCGGCAATATGTTCACTTGCCTTTGGAAAAACTTCTGGACTTAGTATGTTAAGTTTCTTTAGATCTTCTTTAAAGGCCTGTGTGTAGAACTCTGTCAGCTCTTTCATAGCTTCTAGGGTGATCGGCCTGTTCTCTCTTTTTAGGCCTTTAATAATTCTGTCTTCGCCTTCGTCGTTGTCACCGCCTATCCCGACATCTGTGATGTTCATCACTTGGGTGACTCGATAATTGTCAAATAGGAAAGCTCGGCGAAGAAGGTCTGCCATTATAAAAGAGCGTAAGTTTCCTATGTGAACATAGTCATACACCGTTGGCCCACAGTTATACATCCTCACATGATCAGGTTCGATGGGTGAAAATTCCTCTATATTTCCGGATAATGTATTTTTGAACTTAAGCATGTTAAAACCAGTTTTTATATTTAAAGAATGAAAAGAAACATGCTGTTGCAAAGGCCATTAATCCTATCACTATCCAAAAGTCGAGGGGGTGGCCGACAATTGGATTGTTTACGGTATCCATGCTGAAAATAGCCGCAATAAGAGTGAGAGGGAAAGTTACAAAAGCCATGATAGTAAGACTTTTCATGGTTTCATTTTGTTTTGTGGAAAGTAGAGAGTTGTTTGTCTCTCGAAGCTCAACAACAAAAGACATATTGTTTCGGATACTGTTTTCGACTTTACTGTATTCCTCGAGGACTTTTCGCACACTGTAGGAAAAGTTTTCGTCAAATATTTTTTTACCAAAAATATCTAGAGACAGAAGCACCTCTTTGTGGAAATCTGTAGACTTTTTGAAATTTAACAGTGTTCTACTCAGTTCGGACAGCGCTATAACCATTTCGCGCTCCTTTCCATTAAATATTCCATCTTCAATTTTTGACAGTGAGTTCTCGATATACTCAAGTTCGTTAAATAATGATAAATATATTTCTTGAACGATGCCAAAGAAAATTGTGCCAATAGCGTTTTCACCAAACCCTCGATCAAGTATTGAGTTTACTTCTACAATTTTTGAAAATTTGTCCATTGCGTCGATGGTGTCGTAGCGAGCGGTTATGAGAAAGTTATTTCCTATAACAAAATCTATTTCTTGCTTCGTATCATCACTATGGCTGTGTTTGAATGCAGGAAAATGAAGAATGAGATAAATTGAGGCCTTATGAAGCTCAACTCGCGATTTTACAGAAGGTGAGGTGAGCTCATGGGTCACACTTGGATCAAGGGAGAACTCCTCTGTAATAGTGAGTATCTCGCTCGGCGTTGGGTGCACGAGATCAATCCATACGGCTCCTTTATGCGCATAACGATAAATCATGGCTATAAATTATAACATTTCTTTTCAAAGGAACAGAAACTTTGACGTACATAGAGACTCTTTGAGATAATAGTTCTCATCTATGAAACAATACCAAAAAACCTTCGGAGCAGCTGTTATTTGCGTTGCTTTGATCGGAGCATCATTTTATGTTGGCAAATCTGTTGGCCTCGAGGCAAGAGGGTCACTTGAAGAAATTGAACTGCAAAATAAAGAAATTGGAAAGCCGGTAGATGTGGATTTCGCTCCTTTTTGGGAGACGTGGCAAATTTTGCAGGAGAAATTTGTCCCGGCAACTACAACAAAACCAACGACTGATCAGGATAAGGTGTGGGGAGCTATAGAAGGCTTAGCTTCTTCTCTCAATGATCCGTATACGGTATTTTTACCTCCTGTTGAAAATGAAATATTTGAGGCTGATGTGCGAGGAAATTTTGAAGGAGTTGGTATGGAAATTGCTATGCGCGATGGGGTTCTAACTGTTGTCTCGCCGCTAAAGGGAACACCTGCTTATAATGCGGGCGTTAAGGCGGGGGACAAAATTGTAAAAATTGGTGAAAAATCTACATATAACATGTCTGTTGATGAGTCAGTCGCTCTGATTCGAGGTGAGAAGGGGACACCTGTTGTTTTCACAATTGTACGAGAAGGCGCAGATGAGCCGTTAGTAATAACAGTTCTCCGCGATGTTATTGATATCCCAACGATTGATACGGAGTTGCGTTCCGATGGGGTGTTTGTAATCTCACTGTACAACTTCTCTTCTGTTTCACCGGAATTGTTTCGGAAGGCTCTGAGAGAGTTTATTGATGCGCGCACAGACAAACTTGTTCTTGATCTTCGAGGAAACCCAGGTGGATACTTGGAAGCTGCTATCAGCATGGCAAGTTGGTTTTTGCCATCCGGAAAGATTGTTGTGAAAGAAGACTTTGGAGGCAAGCAAGAAGAGGTAATCTATCGCAGCTCAGGATACGATATTTTTAACAGCAAACTTAAATTAGTGATCCTCATTGATGGGGGATCAGCTTCAGCTTCAGAAATTCTTGCGGGAGCCTTGCGTGAGCATAATGTTGCAAAATTGGTAGGAAGTAAAACATTTGGAAAGGGCTCAGTTCAGCAACTTATCCCTATCACATCTAAAACGTCTCTCAAGGTCACTATTGCCCACTGGCTTACACCAAATGGAAATTCAATATCAGAAAAAGGTATTGAGCCAGACGTGAAGGTAGCTCTGACTCCCGAGGACGCAAAAGCTGGGAAAGACCCCCAAAAAGACAAGGCAGTTGAGCTCTTGCTCAACTGGGATAAATAAGTACTATAAGGCACTACAAACACATGAAAGTTATTCTTCTAAAAGATGTTTCTAAAATTGGCAAAAAGTATGAGGTGAAGGATGTCTCAGCTGGACATGCCACAAACTTCCTTATTCCACGTGGGCTCGCTCAAGTTGCAAGCGTGAGTAGTTTAAAACAAATAAACACTCTTCAAGCTCAGGAAGAAAGTGAAAAGAGCATACATAAAGATCTTCTTTTGAAAAATTTAGAGGATATTGAAGGTATTACTGTTCGTATGCAGGAAACTGCAAATGAGCTTGGGCATCTTTTTGCAGGAGTTCATAAAGAAGAGATTATCCCTGTCATAAAGGAGCAAACTCGCTTGGAAATTTTGCCAGAATATATTGAGCTTGAAAAGCCAATCAAAACGGTAGGCGAGCACGAGATCACTGTCCGTGTCCAGGGGAAAACAGCCACTTTTAAGCTCATCGTCGAAGCAAAGTAGAACCAACTGTAATGTAAAAACATCCCGATTCGCGGGATGTTTTTACATTACATGGATGATTTTCTTGATAATTGTTCTGTTATCAAAATGAGTTTTTCGCTTTTTCCCCATCGAAACAGTCCCTTCCTTTAGTGCAAAAAGAGTGTAGTCCCTCCCCATTCCCACATTTTTACCAGGAAGAATATCTGTACCACGTTGACGAACAAGCACAAGACCGGTTCGGGCAAGGTCGCCAGCTGTGACTTTAATTCCAAGGTACTTAGGATTGGAATCTCTGCCATTTTTTGTTGATCCACCTGCTTTTTTTGTTGCCATTTGATGTTTGGTGAAGGGCTTGCTTTGTAGCTTTTGCCTTCGAAAACACTATAATATAGGGAGTGAGTATAAAAGAAAGCCAGGAAAAAATCAAGTCTTTGCCCGTTGCCTCGAGCGAATATATTGAGGAGGATTTTGAAATTGTGCCTGTTGGGGCCACTCAACCACAATTTTCACCGAGAAGACACTTGCTAAATGGAGCTCTTATTGTGCTTTTAGCAAGTGCATCCTTCGGTCTCGGCAGAATAACTCTATACGAAGAATCTCGGGTTCCAGTTCGTATTATTCCACCAGAAACAGGGTTTCTAAAAGCTGAAGACCCGCTAGGACAGGCTGGAGAAGTAAAGGGAGCAAGCGCCGAGAAAAGAGATAGCGGGGAAGTGGTGGCGTCGAAGTCCGGGAAGAAGTACCACTTTCCATGGTGTGCTGGAGCAAAGCAAATTAGTCAAAAAAACAAAATAGCATTTCCTTCGTTTGACGATGCACGAAAGGCAGGCTATACCCCGGCATCCAACTGCAAAGGACTTAAATAAATCTATGCGAGAAAAAATTAATAACATATTTATAAAAATAGCGGGGCTCGCCTTTATTTTTTTTGGAATTATTTCTCTTTTTCTGCCATTCCTTCAAGGACTTCTTTTTATTTTGATTGGACTCTATATTCTTTCCCTTCGGTATCCAAAACTGAAAGCTTTATTTGAAAAAACTTTTGCACGGTACCCTCGTTTTAAAGAAAGTTTTGATAAAAGTCACAGTAAAATAAGATCTTTTTTTGGTATATCCATATGATAGTCATTGATGTTGAAACCACAGGCACTAATCCCCTCAAGCACTCAATCCTTTCAATAGGAGCGGTGGATTCAAGATATCCAAGCGAACGGTTTTCTGAGGAATGCCGAATGTTTAATGGTGCCCACGTAGATCCTGTAGCTCTTACGATTAACGGATTTTCAAAAGAAGAAATAACTTTGGGCACAAAGCAAACAGAACATGAGCTTATTTCCGCTTTCCTTAGTTGGCTAGAACTTCGTGAGGAAATTACGCCCGCCGGGCAAAATCCTTTGTTCGATTTGGGTTTTCTTGAGGCAGCCTCTCACCGAGCAAGTCAAAATTATTTTCTTCCTCATCGAAGTATCGACCTACACTCGGTAACGTACATGCATATGATCGGGCGGGGCATTACACCTCCGGTTTTGAACAAAAAAACCGATTTAAACTCAGATAAAATTATGGAGTATGTCGGTATTCCATTTGAGCCAAAGCCACATAAGGCCCTCAATAGAGCCCTTTGGGAGCTAGAAGCTTTTTCTCGTCTTCTTTTTAACGAGCCTCTTCTTTCAGAATTTAAAAAATTTCCACTTCCGTGGAAAGTCTAGCACCTTTTAATACTTGATTAATCAAGTATTTTTGTTAGAATACCCTCCATACAATATCTCTATGGAAAGGCATAAGCGACGCATTAAGAATTTTCTTATTTCCCTTCAAGTTGGTTGGTTTTTAGCCTTACGGCAAGTAAGACGCTCGAGCATAGCAACAACAGGGCTTATTATTTTTGTCATGACTCTAACCTTTTTGAACCTGGTTGTTGTCAGGGGAGTATTAGTAGGTCTTATTGAGGGATCAACCGAAGTGTACAAGTCAGGTTACGCAGGAGACGTTCTTATTACTGCTCTTCCAAAAAAAGAATATATTGAAAATAGTCCCTCAGTTCTCTCAATTGCCGAGGCCCTTCCTTGGGCTGAGACAGTAACGTATAGGTATGTTGAGGGCGCTACTATTGAGGCTAATTATAAAACAAAAGTAAAGCCAACCGACGAGCCAAATTCTGCAGCAGGAACGATAGCTGGGATTAATCCAATTTTAGAAGACAACGCGACCGGACTAGCTTCATTTATTGTTGAAGGTAGTTATCTTACAGAAAATGATTCAGACAGTATTTTGCTAGGAGCTAATTTTTTGAAGAAATATCTTGATATTGAAGCGCCAGGAATTTCTCTTTTGGAAAACGTCAATGTTGGAGATAAGGTTCGTCTTACCGTTGGCGGTAATGAGAAAGAATTTACTGTTAAAGGAATTCTTAAAAGCAAGGTAGATCAAGTTGATTTTCGTATGTTTATGCTTGATACAACTTTGCGAAATTTGATAGGAAGAAGTGATTATAATGTGGATGAAATAGCTATAGTCCTTAAGCCTGGCACTAATCCTGTGCTGGTAAAAGATGCGCTTTTACGAGCTGGCGTCGGAGAGTACGCTCGAGTTCAAACATGGGAAGAATCCCTGCCAAAATTCCTTCTAGATATAAAGGATACTTTTGGGCTTTTAGGCAATGTTGTGGGTTCAATTGGTCTTGTTGCTGCATCAATTACGATATTTATCGTTATATTCGTAAATGCAATCACTCGCAGAAAGTTTATTGGAATTTTAAAGGGCATTGGGATAGATTCAATGGCAGTTGAGTTTTCGTATGTTCTCCAATCCTTCTTCTATGCTCTGGTAGGAATTGGAATTGGACTTCTTATTTTATACGGCTTTCTTGTTCCATTTATTGATACTCACCCCATTAAGTTTCCTTTTAGCGACGGCATATTAGTAGCTGAATACTCAAATACGATGGTACGAGCGCTCATTTTAATGCTGGCAACACTGGTGGCGGGCTATATCCCGGCAAGGATTGTTGTAAAGCAAAATACTCTCGACGCAATTTTAGGAAGAAAATAATTATTATGATACGCGCAGAAAATATTGTAAAAAGTTTTCAAAGTGGCGATTCAGAAATCGTCGCGGTTAAGAATGTTTCATTTGAAGTAAAAACCGGTGAGTTTGTCTCTATCACGGGAAGGTCGGGATCGGGGAAGTCTACGCTCATGTACCAAATGGGTCTTCTAGATCAGCCAACATCAGGAGAGGTCTTTATCGACGGGAAAAAAGTAACCAGTCTTCCGAATGAAGAGCGAACAAAAATACGCCTTGAGCAGCTGGGATACATTTTTCAGGATTATGCTTTGATACCAGAATTAACAGCAATGGAAAACGTGGTTGTTCCACTCTTGATGCAGGGATTGAGCCGTGAGGCAGCATATAAAAAAGCAAAAACTTCTCTTGAGCGAATTGGAATGGGCGACCGGCTTCAAAATTTACCAAGTCAGCTTTCAGGAGGACAGCAGCAAAGAGTTTCTATTGCCAGAGCCATTGCTCATGAACCAAAATTGGTTTTTGCCGATGAGCCAACCGCGAACCTTGATTCGGAAACCTCTGAACTGGTGCTTAAGAATTTTTTAGAACTTAACAAAGAAGGACAAACCATTATTATGGTGACTCACGAGCCAGAATATGCCGCTCTAACTCATAGGACAGTAACCTTGGCAGATGGTGAGATAGTTTCAGATATTCGAAATAGAAATTTATAGAATATAATTAATACATATATGAAAGAACGAGCCAATAATTTTGTAGCAATTCTGAAAAGTAATCCTAAAAAAAGCATTCTAGGGCTTCTTGTGCTGATCGCGCTCGGGTGGCTCATTTTTGGAAGTAACGGAAAAAAAGTTGAAGAAGTTACTGTTACGCGTGGAAGCGTCGCTCAAGAAGTGGCGGTAACAGGCAAAACAGTTTCTTTGAAGGATGTTGAGCTCGGCTTTGATAGAGGTGGTCGAGTGGCTTCTGTCCAAGCTGCCGTGGGTGCACAAGTTGTTAAGGGGCAAAGCCTCGCTATTTTAGAAAATGCTGATTTTATTGCTGATCTAAATAAAGCTAAGGCGAATCTTTCGGAGGAGATTGTGCGCTTGGAGGAAATTAGGAAGACGAGTGCAGGGACGTATGGAGATGCGCAAGTAAATCTCAGTTCACGAATTCGAGATTCATATGCAAAAGCGGATGACGCGATTCGAAATGATATTGATCGATTCTTTAAAAACCCAAGAACCCCCAATGCTCTTCTTGAGTTTTCATTTAAAGATAATAATACTCAGTATAAGTTCCCTATAGAATCTAACTTACAGTATAAGATTAATCTCGAACGCGTTGAATTAGAGAAAATACTCATTGAATGGGAGAAATCAGTTCGCAACTTGAGTGAATCTAAGAATCTGGACTCGTACGTTCTTGAAGCTGAGAGAAACTTGAATCGCATTAAGACTTTTCTTGATGATGTTGCTTTTGCAGCAAACTTGATTGAGGTAACTGAATTTGCATATGAAGTAACTATAAATGGTTACAAGGCTGATGTTTCTAACGCTCGTACCTCTCTGGGGAATGCAATTACAAACTTGATCGCTGCTAAAGAAAAGGTTTCTTCTTCCCCAAAGGTTGGAGAAGGGAGCTTCCTCGATGTTCTGGCCCAAGAGGCGCGTGTACAGCAGTACCACGCTCTGGTTGATTCAGCACAAGCACAAGTTGGAAAGACTGTTATTAGGGCCCCTTTTGACGGCCTTATCACAAGGCAAGACGCAAAGATTGGGGAAACGGTTTCAGCTGGGGATGCTTTGGTAGCTCTCATAGCTCCCGGTGAGATGGAAGTAGAAGCAAATGTGTCAGAGGTTAATGTAGGAAAAATTACTGTTGGGAATGCTGTGAAGATGACTTTTGATGCCTACCCAGGTAAAGAGTACTTAGGGGAGATTATCTATATTGAACCAGCTGAAACAATTGTGGATAATGTCACAAACTATAAAACCCGAGTATCAGTCAAAGGAGATGCAGCACTTTTGAAAAGTGGCCTTACCGTAAACCTTCATATTTTGACCGCAATGCGTGATAATGTTCTATATATACCGCGCTACGCTTTGTTTGAAGAAAATAGTGAGCAATTTGTTACGAGAATTAAAAACGGAAAAGAAGAAAAAGTGAAGGTGGAGGTTGGTCTCCTTGGAAATGACGGGAGGGTCGAAATACAGGGACTCGATGAAGGGCAGGTTCTTAAAGCGGTGCAAAAGTAAATACTTAAAAATATGAATCTCGAAGATAGCCCCATTATAAAGATTCATAAGTTCATGTTTCTCACTGAAAAGCTTATTGATAAGGAGCTTTCAGGAAATTTTGACGTAAGCTTTCCTCAATTTCGAGTGCTTCATGTAATTCATGGCCACCCTGGTATATCACAAAAGCATGTAGCTTTTATCCAGGATACTACCCAAGCAGCAGTGTCGCGTCACATTGACACTCTTGCTGACATTGGTTTTGTAGCCCTTGCAACAAACAGCGGCAATCGCAAAGAGCATAACTTGCATCTTACGCAAAAAGGCAAAGATCTCTTTGAGATTATGCTCACCTATGTTGAAAAAAAGCTTCACGGTATTCACAAAGCGCTGGGTAGAAAACACACGGAAGAGCTTGATGATATTTCCGAAGTTCTTATCCTAACGATCAGAAAGGAATATGGAGATTTACCACATTGCTAACTATGAATCCAGCCCTCGAAATCATTCTTTATTATAAGTACATCCCGATTGGGGATCCTGCAAAGCTTCTTACTGAGCAGAGGCAATTGTGTGAAAGGCTTGCTCTCAAAGGAAGGATAATAATAGCCCCGGAGGGTATTAACGGAACTCTCGAAGGCACAAAGGAAAATGTAAGTGCGTACTGTAAGGACCTCCATTCTCGCGCGGGTTTTGAAGATGTTGTGTTTAAGAGGAGCGTGGGCACTGGATGTGCTTTTCCAAAGCTTAAAGTGAAAATGCGAAGTGAAATTGTAAGCGCGCAACTCGGAGAAGATGATGTAAAGCCGTATAATCAGACTGGTAAAAAACTTTCGGCTGATGAGCTTGAAAAATGGAGGCATGAGGGGAAAGTTTTTGTTGTTATTGATATGCGGAACGATTATGAATTTAAGATAGGCCATTTTGAAAATTCTATACACTCAGGGATGAAAAATTTTCGTGATCTTCCTCAAGTTACTGCACAATTAAAACCTACTCTTCAGGAAAAAACAGTGATAACGGTGTGTACTGGGGGGGTACGCTGTGAAAAAGCATCTGGCTATCTTATTTCTCAAGGCTTTGAAGATGTGTATCAACTTCAAGATGGCATCGTGACGTATATGGAGAAATATCCAAACAAAGGGTTTAAAGGAAAGCTGTATGTATTCGATGATCGTATTTCAATGGATTTTGATACCCAAGGCGACCACACTGTTGTGGGAAAGTGTGACTTATGCCAGATTCCAACTGAGCGGTATGTAAATTGCAAAAACTCAGAGTGCAATGCACACATTCTCATGTGTGAAGGCTGCGAAGAAGCAAAAAATAGGTTTTGCTCGAGCGCATGTAAAAATAAATTTGTACCACTGGCCATGTAATTGAATTAGAATTCTTGCATACTATCTGCGTGCCTGCTTTCTCCCTAATGCTCTGTAGTGATTACCTATCCCATACCCCCTGTTATTATAAGAACAAGGGGTTTTTCGTTACTCTTAAACATCTTAACAATTTCTCTTAAAATTAATCTCAAGGAGATTTAAAAAGAAAAAATTAGGCTTGCATTTCTATGAATTGCGTGCTATACAATAAGTGTGTATATTGAAATACATTAGGAACCTTCATCCTTCTTTTGGCGCAAATAGTTTGCGCTAAAGGAAGGGGGAGGCAGCCTGATTAGGGCGAGATAGGTCTTGTCTGACCTGTCCAAGCTTCTCTCAACTTTGTTTGTATGAAAATACTAAGAGTTGTAGGGTTTGGGCTCGCCGTTATCATGCTAAAGTTCCTTGTTCCTAAAATTTTCTTAGGAATCGAGAACGTCCTCCTCACGTTCTTTGATGCCTTAGGTTCTATTTTTTCTCGAGTTGATGGATCACTTCAAGCGGGAGTTACTTCCGCTCAAATGCCCGTTTTCCCGAGTATAAAATAGGACCCAAGAAGAGTCCTCGAGCTGTATGCTTGAGGACTTTTTACATATTACAGCTTAGAGTTGCATATTTGCCAAAAAGGTTAAAAAATGGGGCACTGTGTTTACCAATAGGAGGCCTATAAATAAGGCTTATTTAGGTGTTTTTGCACGTAGAATACTTGACTTGCAGACACAGGCGTGCTACTATAAACGTAATCCAGACAAGTGCTGGATTTTGTTTTTACTACGGACCCGACAGAATTATCTGTAACCCTAATCGTATTTTTAATCTTACTACTATCGGTTTGTTGGCTGTTATTTCTGGGTTTAGCTCCCTCGGTGCTCCTGCAGATGTTATTAACCCTATTGAGCTCAGTCTCGAAAAGGAAATAGCTTCTAAAAAGGAAATTACTGAGGTTTTGACAACGCAAGATAAGGTAGAACAATATTTTTCTGATCTTCCGATCATGATTGATATCGCTCGCTGTGAATCTCGTTTTCGTCAGCATAATAAGAACGGTGACGTTCTCCGGGGTGAACTTACCCCTGCTGATGTGGGCGTTATGCAAGTGAACGAAAAATTCCACCTTAAAGAGTCAAAGAAGCTAGGATATGACATTCATACCCTCGAGGGGAATATGGCCTATGCCCGATATCTCTACCAGAAACAGGGTGCGCGTCCGTGGCTTGCTTCGTCTTCTTGTTGGGCTAAGTATAGAGAACTAGCAAAAAAATAATCGAAACAAAACCCCCGGCCTTGTGGCCGGGGGTTTTGTGTTTGGATTAGACCTTCTCCTCTCCCTGTAAGCTTTTCCAAATAGAAATGCCAAGCCCAAAAAGAATTGTAGAGGTGGCTACCGAAAAGAGACAGTAAATACAATAAGACCTGATGATAAATATCTGGGCATATAGAAACCACATGGAGAAAAGGAACCCTACGACGGTACCAAGCACAACTAGAGGCAGAATTTTTCTGTTGCCCTTATCTACGTAGTACATCATTAATATCAGTTGCCCCACATAATACAGAAGGCCAAGAAGAGCAACCGGGACTCCAAATATTTTAGAGTATACGCTTGTTGTAACTGTGTCGCATCCGGAAGTAATAAAGCACGGAGTCACTTCCCCTGAGAAATGGTTGGCAGTGAGAAAACTTGCATCAAGAAAGCCAAGAAAAGCAAAAAAGAAAAAAAGACCAATTACAGTTTTTGAAAGAATAGGCATTGTTACTCTTGTGAAGCTTTTAACTCAGTTTCAATGAGCGCTTTGAATGCTTCGAGGCTATCTGGGTTTACAATTTTCTTACCGTTTAGGTAGAAAGTTGGGGTTGAGTTAATGCCGATATCTAGGCCTTCTTTGTAGTCATCGTTTACTGCATTTTTCACCTCGTTAGAGGCTAGGTCATTTTTAAACTTTAGAGTATCAAGTCCAAATTCTTTGGCATATGCTTCAAACTGATCACTTCCTTTGCCTTTAGACCAAATCTCCTGCCCACTAAAGAGCTTGTCTACCATTTCCCAGAATTTTCCTTGAAGGGAAGCCGCTTCTGCCGCTTCTGCCGCTCCTTGTGCCCGCAAGTGAATACTTCTGAGGGGAAAGTGTTTGTATACAAGGCGTACGTCATTTGGAAAGATTTTTACAAGTTCATTCAGAACCGGGGCGTATGATTTGCAAGCGGGACACTGAAAGTCGCTAAACTCCACAATAGTTACTTTTGCATTTGTTGCTCCCTTTACATGGTCATTATTCGTAATTATGAATTCGACGGCATCCTTGGTATTCGCATTCGGAGAGGGAAAATCGCTTCCAGTGCTCGAGGCCCACATGGCAACAAACGCTCCAACAAGGATAACCACAAAACCGATACTCCACATGTTCCTCTTAATGAATGACATATTCTTTAAAATTAGAGCTTTATTGTAGCGTAGGAGGGGCTTTCAGCAAAATAAAGTCGCTAGAAAATACTCTTGATATTTTTGTATTTTATGGAACGCTGATTCTTTTTATCACGGATTCTCCTGGTGGAAAGCTAAATAATGTTTTGGTTCTCAAGGGCGAGGTCACGCAGGATTGCGTGATTCGACTTGTCGTTCCTTTTTACGTAGAGATTGAACTTCCTGCCAGCTTTCTAACCAATCTTCGTGTTAGGGCTCAAAATGCCACGAGGAACTTTGACCCTTTTCTACGGTACTTTGAGAGCGAGTGGAGAAACTGTTTGGTTTCTCTGAGTCGTGGTAGGGAAGTAAGTGAGGCCTCCGAATGACCGTCTGGCTTTCTTTCCACAGAGTAATTCCATATCGTTGCGTGACCCCCACCTAATCAAGGCTGGATGCATTTTGTGAAATAGGCTAAGCCGCTCTATTGTCTGGAGCGGCTTTTTGTTATCCACAGATTTCTGCAGGTAAGGTATTGTAGGTGAACTGTGGTTCACTTATACTGTAAGCAATAGATTATTAAGAACTACACTACCAACATGAGCAAACATAAACTCATAACGAGCATTCATCGCGAGCTCAAAGATATCAATGAAGTTATTGATTGGAAAATTATAAAAGGTCTACCGTACAAGAGGGAAGCCAAGCGGCATAAACTCCTTCACTCGATGCTCAGCGGCGCTCAAAAGAAATTTGAACAACCTATCTGGAGGTTCGCCTCTTTCCTTTTCTAACATGAACGGAATAAAAGATCTTCAAAAAAAGAAAATCATAGAGTTCTATCGAAAGAATAAGAGAATGCCCGGATATAAGGAAATTATGGATCTTTTTAGTTTCAAATCCAAGAATTCTGTTTATAAACTCATTGAATGGCTTGTTGATGAGCATATAGTTTCTAAGGATTCGCGAGGACACATAACCCCAAACACAATGATGGGGGCAATCCCTCTTCTTGGTTTAATTGAAGCAGGAATCCCGACAGACACTGAAGAGCAAGATTTAGATACAGTTAGTCTTGAGGAGTGGCTCATTAATGACAAAGAAAAAACGTATATGTTGGAAGTGAAAGGTGACTCAATGATAGAGGCTCACATTGAAGAAGGGGATTATGTATTGGTCGAAAGAAAAGGAGAGCCAAAACTTGGCGATATAGTCATAGCGGAAATAGATGGAGGGTGGACAATGAAGTATTTTCGGAAGGATAAGAAGGGAAATCCGTATCTTGAGCCAGCCAATCGTAATTACAAAAATATTTATCCTGAGGAGAGCTTCCGTGTTGCTGCCATAGTAAGGGCTGTTATTAGAAAATACTAAATACTAAAGTACATGAGTCAAGATCTTTCTCAAGCGTCAAAACAGTTCTGTGACAACGTGCTCATTACCCATGGTGATGACTTTTTCATCATGGCAACACTTTCTGGGGGGACAGGCACAGTTTATGCCCTTACCCCAAGCCACATGAAGAATCTTCTTAAAAATATTGAGCATCAAATTTCTCAATTTGAGAAAATTCATGGCGAGATTAAATCAGAGTGGACTCCGAGTGTAATTAGCCCTCTAAAAGCTTCAGATTTGAAGAAAAAATTAGAAGATGAGGAAGAGGGGAATGAGGAGAGGGAGTAGAAGACAGTTTTTTTATTGACATTTAGTAGAAAAGTGTTTAAACAAGAAAAAAGTGAATTATACACAGTGCGAAATGATAACGAAGGTTGGTATAATAATCACATGCCAGAAGAAATGAGTTATGCAAGCGTTGAAGGTGCCTCGCTTCAAAGAAAGGATAATGCGAATCTCATGGAAGATCCTGCAGAACGAAACATCTGCGACAGCTGCCAATAAAAAATATCCCGACTTGGTCGGGATATTTTTTTGTTTACACACAATTGTTTGAAAGGCTAATAGTCCCTATCATCAGGGTTTTTAAATCGAAGCAGCTCCTTTTTCCAAAGAGGAAAAAATTTTCGACCCACTGTAAGTCACAACTTACTACACCCCAATCCGATCACCAGAAATCCTGCGGCTGCTAACCACTGATGCTGGAGAGCGGTGAGGAGAGAACCACCAAAAGTGGTAATGACCGCACCTGTCATAACTATCATGAGAAGTGCTAAACCAATGTAATGGAGTTGGTACATGAATCTCTTCTTGAGATCAAAGTTTTCTTGCTTCATTTGCTTAACCTCCATGGATGTAAACGGAAAATACAAGCTCTTTTTTAATCCTAGCATAAACTTGTATGCTGGGTTATGCGATATAAAAAACCCGCCCATCACGTGAAGTGGGGGCGGGTACTGCGGGAAAACTTAACTTGATGGGGTCAGTACTATCGAAGAAGCTGCAGGAAATGGCTCAAGATGGGACCAGAGATTCGCATAGTGATGCATCATCTTCTGTACACGGTTGGCTCGCCACGGTCTCCAGAAGCTTTTCAGCGAATTGCGGTAGGCGAGGAGGGCAAGGTATCCGATCCGATACGGATCGCGTCCGCTCTCGTGAGTGGAACAATGTGCCACAAGCTGATCTGTCTTTAGTACTATGCAGCCTATAATCACGGGGAAGCGCTCCAAAGCCCCCCAGCCCTCCTATGGCTATGTGTCGCACAATATATCTTTTGCGACGTTACACTATGGGCAAAGGGGCTTTATAATGACAAAGTACTCCCCCGTCGTATTTTTAAGATTTTCGAGAGTATCTATAATGTATGTTTTATAAATATTTTTATTCGCTTCTCTATTTCTACATATTTACCAATTTTTACTAAATATATAATTGGTTATCAAATACTAGTTTGAGCTCATGCTTAGGTGCGAATACTAAAACTTGGCCTCAGGATGCCTTTCTAAGGCTTTTCAAATACTAAAGACATGATACATATATCCTTATTACCAACAGAAGTAGTCCCAGAAGATCTTTCAAGAGACCAGATCAATCAAAAGTTTTTATGTAACCATTCCAGGGATAATTTTTTTTGTACCTACCCTTTAAAAAAGTTTCTTGATCTATAGTTTCATTTTTAAGCTCTTTACGAATGGGCGTCTTTGTAGCTCGCAGGCTTTGTCCTAAAATAACTGTGTGCGTGCCAAACTTGCGGTCAATATTATCGACAGTTTTAAAAATTTCATCCCAGTTGTTTGATTTGTGTTTTTCTTCAAATAAATCACCTGGAATGTTTCTAGGTGAGATAAGATGGGCGAGAGTTACGCCTGCTGCGCGATAGAGGGATCCTTCAAAACTTCGTGGGAAGTCTCACAACTAGATTTCCTTAGTGCTTTTCAAGTGCAGTTTCTAAATACTCTCTCCTATCGAGGACACGCGGCAAACTCACAATTTGGAGGAATTCTTCCTACAGAAGATCCATCGGAACAGATTTTAGCATCCGCAGTGCAGAAGACAGGTTCAGCCTGGGCTGGGGGTGCAGATTTTGTAGCTCCTGCGGGGCAAGCAGCGAAGGCGCACGATGGGGCCTTGCGCGAAACATATGATCCGTCAGAGCATTGTTTTACGTCCGCTGTGCACATAACTCCATTATTTATAGGCTCTGTGCCTGGCGTGTTTAATGATTGATCTTTTAGTTCTGTAGGAAAAGATACAAGGAAAACAAAACCAGCCAAGAACAGCCCAACAATGATTCCAATGATAAGAAACATTTTCTTGTAGTTTAAGTGTATGTAGTTCATGGGTATTATTGTATCAAATAAAAAAGCCCCCAGAGGAGGCCTTTTTATTTGTATCATTATTATGACAGATGTTTCGAAACAAGCTTTGTCATTTCAAACATGTTAACAGTAGCTTTTCCACCAAATACTTTCTTTAGATTTTCATCTGCGTTGATATTGCGCTTGTTTGTAGGGTCTTGAAGATCGTTCTTCTTGATGTACACCCAAAGAGCTTTTACAACTTCTGATCGTGGCATAGGGCCTTTCCCTACTACTACTGCGAGATCAGGGCTAATAGTCATAGGCTTCATGAATGCTGAGTTCGTTTTTGGCATTGTTTTTATTATCTATTTTAAACTAATCTAGTATACCACTTAAAATCTATATGTCTTCCTATATGAGCAATTGACAATATTATTTTATGTGTTCTTAATTTGATCTTTTTAGCCTAAAAGATCCTCCCACCACTTAAAAGTAAGATGCATAAAAAGATACAGCGGCACGTAGAGTGGCGCTAACAGAAAAAAAATCACTACATTCCACTTGATTTTCATTTTCTTATTCCCTAACTCTGAGCATCAACCCAGCTTTTTAGATAGTCAAATCCCACAACTATCCAGTGCCAAAATAAACCAATGATGATTTCATTCCAAACATACATAAATGGCTCTTTAATAAAGTTGTTCCAGATAATTTCAAAGAAACGTTTTATATACTCCCAGCCTTCAACTATTTTTGGAGATTTTATGAACTCTAGGATATTGAAATCAAAATAATATTTTGCAAGAGCAAGGGCGATAACGAGAGCTATTATGCCGCTGATGAAACCCCTTGGCTCTTGGCTTTTTTTCATAGAATTAGACTAATTGAGTGGTGGTAAATATGCAAGTGGATCAAGGTACGCCGCAGGGCTTGCAATAGGGATAGTTACTTGTTTACAAAAGTTGCTTTGAGAATATTTGCCAACGCTCACCCCTTCGCTTGCATACAGGCCCAAGTGAAGATGGGGGCCGGTAGAGTACCCAGCCCCGGAGGTCCCGGGCTGGCCTCCAGAAAGCCCTATGACCTCCCCTGCAGCAACGGGTTGCCCTTGGGCGACCCTAGAGAGCGACAGGTGGGAATAGAGGCTTGAAAGTCCATTTGAATGCTTAACAAGTATCCATCTTCCATAGGAATAACAGCCAGCTTGAGCGTCGGTATTTCCAACTCCCTCAACTATTCCACTTAAAACAACTTTCACAGGAGTCCCCATAGTTGCCCTTAAATCGATTCCGTTATGAGTTCCAGAAACGTAGAGACGTTTTGCATCTACTGTTTTTCCAAATCTTTGAGTGATCATGACTGAAGCTAGGGGCCACTGCAGAAGGCCAGAGCGCTCGGTTGGAAGCTTAGATTTATCAATTGCTATTTTGAGCTGCGCTTCGTATTGAAATAGCTCTTGTTCAAATTTTCTGCCAAGCTCAATGTTTTTGGCCAAAAGTTTCTTGTACTCCCCTTCTTTATTTTTTGTTTGCACAAGAAGAGTAGTTTTAGCTTTTTTGTTTTGTTCAACTACAACTTTTTTGTCAGAAAGGTCTTCTTTATATTCCACAAGTTCTACTTTCTTTTCCTCATTTTCGCTTTTTTTTTCTGAAAGCTCTTCCTTTAGGTTCTTTAGTTGACGTATTGATTGCTGGACTGAAGATTGAAATCGTCTCAGTGTTTCAATGTTATGCCAAAGCTCATTAATGTTTTTATACTGTAAAAAAGTTTCGATTGTGGACTGATTATCCGTATCTTGAAGATTTCTAAGAGATTCAGCAATCGCCTCTTTGTTTGTATTTATATGTTGCTCCTTGGCATTTATTTCAAGGCCAATTTTTTTTATAGAAAGCTCAGTTGAGCCTATGTCTGTTTCGGTAACTTTTAAATCATTTTGAAGTTTTTTTTGTGTTGTATCAAGTGTCTTCACGGCGCTTTGAAGAGTTTTAGCCTGTTTCCCTGTTTCTTGTATCTGAGTTTCTAGTTTTCTATTTTCTGCTTCAAGTTTTTCTTTTTCTAATCTTTTTCTTTCGATCTCTCTTTGAAGTTCTGTAACAGACAAAACCTGGCCGTGTATGGCGCCAGGCACGATTAAACACAGACAAAAAACAATAGTGAAAATAAAGTGGCCTCGATTCATTCGTATAAATTACTGTAACAGTTTCTCTGCTTCTTTCAAACGAAGAAGGGTTTTTTCTTTTCCAAGAATAAAAGCAATGGTAAAAGGGTCTGGAGACTTTTCTTGCCCTGATAAAGCCATGCGCATTGGCCACAATACATTTCCCCTACCCATTTGGGTGGCATACTCCCAGACAGCTTCTTTTATGGCCTCATTTGTCCAATTTGCATTAGGAATTTCAGCTAGGGTCTCTATTGCCCACTGTATATGACGTAAGATCTCACTTAAATCTTTCGTATCCTTCCACAGAAGAAGTTCTTTTGCGTATTTTTGCTTTTGTATTCCAAAATCAAGATACCCACTCTTTAGGAGCTCTATTTGATCGCTGGTTGGACTATTTTGAATACCAGATGCTTCAAAAAGAGTTTTTACTAGATCAGGCTTTTCTTCATACGCTTTTGCCCAAGCAGGAACTTTGTTAAAAGTTTTTTTGAAGTAAGCAAAACGCTCATCTTCAGAAAGTCTTTTCATATGTTCTCCGTGAATCCATTTGAGCTTGTCTTCATCAAACACCGCGCCACCTTTTTGAATTTTTGATATATCAAATAGTTTCACTAACTCTTCTAAGGTGAAAATCTCCTTGTCTGTACCTGGATTCCAACCCAAAAGAGCCATGTAGTTTACCAAAGCCTCTGGAAGGTATCCCTTTTGACGATAATAATCGAGCGAAACAGATTCTCCGTGTTTTCTTTTTGAAAGTTTTGAACGGTCCTTGGCGAGTATGAGTGGGAGGTGCGCGTATATTGGACGAGGCGCTTCTATTGCTTCTTGGATAAGGATATGTCTTGGAGTATTGGAGACGTGGTCCTCTCCTCGAATAATGTGAGTAACTCCAGCTTCGAAGTCGTCTACTACGACCGCCAAGTGATACACAGGTTCGTTAATATTGCGGGCAATAATAAAATCTCCAAGCTCAGTAGTGTCAAAGGAAACACTTCCTCGGATAATGTCGGTAAAGGTTATTGTTGTTTTAGGGTTTTTAAAACGAACAACTTCTTTATTTTCTCCTTCTGTTTCTTGAGATATATATGCTTTTCCGTCATCGATAAGTTTATCCAAATATTTTTTGTATACTTTGGTTCTTTCAGATTGATGCCACAGCTCTCCATCACGAGAAAAACCTAACCACATGAGGCCGTCTAACATATTTTCCTCAAATTCTTTTTTCGAGCGAGCTTTGTCAGTGTCTTCTACACGTACAATAAATTGACCCTTGTTTTGTCGGGCAAATAAATAATTAAACAGGGCCGTTCTTACATTGCCAATATGTAAAGGACCTGTCGGAGAAGGAGGAAATCGTGTGATAACTGAAGAATCTTGTGTAGACATTTTAGATAGAGTGACGCAGGGCTATTTTAACTAATTCTTCCGCTATTTTCCGAGCAGCGTCAGGGTGTACAAGTTGTTTTGTAGCTGATCTCATTTTTTGGTTTAGTTCCGCGTTGCCGGTGATTCTTTCAATTTCAGCATAGAGAATATTGCCCGTGAGGTTTCCTTCTTCGATAACTGTTGCTGATCCTGTCCGGGCATATGCAAAGGCATTTTTTACCTGGTCGTGGCTCACAGCTTCTTCTATGGGTATGATAATTGAAGGCACTCCCCATGCAGCAATTTCAAAAATAGTTGAGCCAGCTCGAGAAATAATGATATTAGCAGCTCCAGCGGCAGATCGAAGCGTCAGGTTGTCCATGTACGTATACGGGCGGTATCTATCTTTATGCTCAGAGTTTACTAAAACCGCGTCAACCACTTTTTTCACTTCTTCAAAATTTGTTTTGCCTGTTTGATGAACAATCTGATACTTTTCAACCAATTTTGGAAGGGCTTCTGTTACGACGTCATTAATATTTCGAGAACCAAGTGAGCCGCCAAGGATAAGAATTGTTGGAAGAGTAGGAATAAGATGTAAGTATTCGTGTGCGTTTGTTGTAAGTGGAAGAAAAAGTTCTTTTCGAATTGGGTTACCTGTTAAGGCTACTTTGTCTGTAGGGAAAAAAGGCGCAGCCTCGGCATATGAAATAGCAATTTTTTCTGCAAATTTCGATGCCCATTGGTTTACTCTTCCTGGCACAGAATCAGATTCATGGATAACAACCGGGATCCGAAGAATTCGCGCAGACAGAAGAGCAGGGAAACTTGCATAGCCTCCTTTTCCAAAAACTACATCTGGATATATAAGAAATATTTCCCAGAGGGATCGAATTACACCAATACATGTTTTAAATACATCAAAGACATTGAGAAGAGAAAAATATCTTCGAAGTTTCCCAGCATAATTTTTTTTATAGATAATTTTGTTATTAAAAAGCTCCCCTTCGTTGTATGGAGTTGGGGACATATAAAAAATTTCTGCGTCAGCAATTCTATTCTCTTCGGCAATTGCCCGAACTTCCTGAGCTACTGCAATAATTGGATAAAAGTGACCTCCTGTCCCTCCTCCTGTCATAAGTATTTTCATTGGTATCGATTTAAGCTTTTTGACCTTTTCGAGAAACATTGAGAACGATTCCCATAAGACCTAGTGTTATAAGGAGAGCAGTTCCACCGTGGCTAACAAATGGCAGCGCAATTCCCGTTAACGGAACGACACCAAGCATGGCCCCTATGTTGATAAACGCTTGAGATACAACCAGTATAACAATTCCCACAACCAGCAGTCTACCAAAAAGGTCTTCTGTCCGCGCGGCTATTGTCATGCCTCGAATGGCAAAATATGAGAATAGGAGAATAATTCCTAAGCCGCCAAAAAACCCAAACTCTTCTGCGGCAACGGCAAAAATTGAGTCCCCGATTGGTTCGGGTAAAAAATTAAACTTTTGAATACTTTGGCCGAATCCCCTTCCTGAAATGCCCCCCGAGCCTATGGCAATAAGAGATTGTTGTATTTGGTACCCGGAGGTTAGGCTACTTTCAGTTGGATTCGCAAATGTTAAGAGCCGCGCCTTCACATACGGCCGAAAACTTGCAATGAGAAAAAGACCAAGAACCGCAACGCTAATCATTATAAAAATATGACGCCACTTCCCTCCTGCTGCCAAAAACATTGCAAATCCAGAAATCATCATTACCGCATAATTATCAGTATCTGGTTGGTTTAAAAGTAAAATACCTACAATCCCAAGTATTGCAAGAAGCGGCAACAAACCATTCTTTACAGTAGTAATTTTATCTTTTATTCCTGATATCCACGTTGCAACATAGATAATAAAAGTAGCTTTCAGGAGTTCAGCAGGCTGAAAAGAAAATCCTCTAAGGAGAATCCAGCGTTTTGCGCCACCGTGTTCAAACCCAAGTCCGGGCACGAACACAAGAGTTGTTAAAATTAAACCTATTCCAAAAAAATAAAATGCATATTTTCTCCAAAATCGATACGGTATTCGCGAGGTTATGATAAGGGCTACTGTTCCCAAAAAGAGCCCGAAAAAAGTTTGAGAAAATGCAACACTTGAATATTTTTCGCTGTCTTTTGCAAGAAGGCCAAGTGATGCTGAGCTAAAAATAATAAAACCGAATACAATCAGGATAATAAGGGCTATCAAAAATGGTTTGTCTACAGTCTTTTGCATGTGTTTTCTTACCCGATCAAGGCAAGTATAACGCCAAGGATTGAGAAAATAATCCCAATAATCCAGTATCGCATTGTCACTTTCGTTGCTGGCCATCCAATTGCTTCAAAGTGATGGTGTAAGGGCGCTACAAGAAAAACTTTTTTTCCATTTCTAAATTTCTTTGAAAGAAGCTGAATAATTACTGAAAGAGTGGTGATTGCAAGTGGGAGAGCAATCATAGGAAGAACAATGACTCCGTAACCATCTCCGAGGCGGTCTGTCATAAAAGCCACCACGGCCAGTGTAGTGGTAAGTCCCATTGTCCCTGTTTCAGACATATAGAAGCGAGCTGGAGGAATATTGAACCAAAGGAATGCAAGAATAGCTCCGACAGTGACCAAACAAAAGGCGGCCAGATTAATTTGTTGCTGATAAAAAGCAATAGCCGCGTATGCAGAAAATATAGTAGCAAATATTCCCCCAGCCAGGCCATCAAGGCCATCAATCACTCCTCCCGAGTAAAGGGCCATGGTAACGAGCGCAAAGAAAGGAATGAAAAAGAAGCCGAGAGACAGCTCAAACCCGCCGGGAAGACCGATGGAAGAAATTCCGAGCTTGAAAAAAAACCACGAACCAGCCAAAAGTCCCAGGCAGGTAACGATAATGAGCCGTTTTTTTAAAGATAGTCCTCCAGCTATATGGCTTCCATCTCCTCTAATTTCCATATAGTCGTCAATGAGGCCAAACATGGATCCTACGATCAATGTAAATAGAGGGAGCCAGGTTTGATTTCTGCTGACAAAATCGAGCTTTGATGCTAATTCTGAAGGAAGAAATTGAGAAAAGATCCAAATAAAACTTGCTGATAGGAACACAGAAATCCATATTATGAGACCACCCATGCGGGGGGTGTTTATCTCCTTTTCTTTATGGAGTTCATTAAAAATAGGCGTGGCGTATCCATCAGGCGCAATTTTGCCTGCTTTCTTTTTCCACATTTTATTTCGGTACAGATAATCCGATATAAGTGGCGTAATGCCAACACCGATTATGAAAGATAAAACGGCAGGAAAAATAACCTTAACAATGTCAGTAATAATCATAGTTGAGGGAAATTATACCTCAGAAAATCTCTTCTACTAAGCACTTAATACCCTAGTTTTATTGCCTCAAGAGTTTTTTCAGTTAACAAGATGAGGTCACTAAACCTGCCGTCATATGATGACCCTAGAACAACAATAGCAACCGATTGACCTAGTCCGAGGTCAAAAACAGTTGTAACATTTCCACCTGCAATGTCAGTAAAACCAGTCTTTGATCCAATGATGTTTGGAATATCTGCGAGAGCGGTGTTGGTATTTGTGGCATTATAACGAAGATTGTTAAGAGAGGTAATCTTAACCTTCTCGTATCGTGTCGCCTCAAATATCTCAGGATGTTTCTTTAATGCATATGAAAGAAGTCGCGTGTACTCGCGCGCACTCGCGTATCCTCCATTTTTTTTAGAATTAATATCAAGGCCAGTATCATTGTAAAAAATTGCGTTTCCCATACCAATTTCTTTAGCAGTTTTATTCATATATCGAACAAACTCCTCTCTTCCTAAATCTAGATCAGGATCAGTTAGGAACGAGGCGCCAATTGTTGCAGATACAGCTGCGGCCGCATCGTTTGATGAGACAACAAGAGATAGATCAAGAAGATCCCGGAGCCTCCAGTCTTCACCAGGGTGAAGTCCTGAGTCCCCTTCTTCTTCTAAAAAGCGTTTGTCAATTGTTACTACTGACGAGTTTGGAATAAGGTCGAGTGCTGTCACAGCGGTCATAACCTTAGTGAGAGACGCAAGTGGCATTTCTTGGCTAGCATTTTTTTCAAAGAGAATTTTTTTTCTTTTGATGTCGTATACAATTGCTGCGCGAGCCTCAATCTGCACAGTATCAAGGGGGTTTTGGGTGACTAAAGATGAGGTTGGGTTGTGAATGCGAAAACTTCGAGACGCGTAAAGAGAGACAAGAAATATTAAAGAGAGTGCCAGTATTAAAAGAAGGCCAAGATTAAGTAATCGCTCGGTATCTAGTTCTTTATTTTTTTTAATAAAAAAGTTTTCGTTATCACCTATCATTGCCTATTCTGTAATTTCTGGTTTTTTGGTAAATTCGGAAAACTCTTGCTCAACTTGCGCGTATTCAGGTAAATCTTCAATACAAGAAAGCCCCATAAACGAAAGAAGCTGTATGGTAGGTTTGTATGAGAAGCCTCTTAAACCATCTTTTTCAACTCTCTCAACTAAACCCCTCACCAGAAGGTTTCGAATAACAAATGAAGAGTTCACCCCTCGTATATGATCAATTTCACGTTTCGCTACTTCCTTCCGGTAAAGAATGATAGAAAGTGTTTCAAGTCCAGCCTTTCCGAGCTCTCGAAGAAGCTCCTCTTTAGTAACCTTTTCTATTATATCGCTTGCTAAGGCCGAAGTTCCAAGGGCGATGGATTCAGTTTCTCTCAGCAAAACAAGCCCGCGATCCCTTAAAGCCTCACCAAGGGAATTAACGCCACTCTCAATATCTTCAAGTGATGTTCCCAAGAGCTCAGAAAGTTTTTTCTTAGTAATTGGTTCTCCTTTAAAAAAGAGAATTGCCTCTATTTGTGCATCAAGCGGGAGTTTATTCATATGTTTGGGTGAAACTCTATCATAGTGATGAATATTTCGGAACAGAAAGAAGTTTGGTTTCAATATCTATATCGTCATCGATGCTTGTTTGAGAGACGTCAATCATTCCCTGCTTTACAAGCTCGAGCATTGCTAAAAAACTCACAATAATATTGACCTTGTCTTCCTTGCTTGAGTAATGCCTAGATCCCTTGTGCCCCTGACTTCCTTGCCCTTTTGCAAATTCCCCAAAGCTCATCTTAAGACTATTTTCAACTCGCTTAGCAAGTCGCTCAATCATATCCTCAAGAGATATTATTTTTTGAACAATAACTTTCGGAAGATTCTCTTTTTTGGGTAAACTTTCGATAATTCCCTTTACTGCATTCCCTATACTTGATCTGCTTATTTCATTACTCGGTGAAAACACAATAGGAATATTTTTTGAAGGTGGTTTAAAGAAAATAATATTTTTTCCAAATCGAGATGCCACATGTACTGAAAGTTCTTTAAATTTTTTGTACTGTTTGAGTCTTTCCTCAAGATCTTCTATGTTTGCATTTTCCTCCTCAGTAAGAAGGATCGAAGGAAGAAGAGATTTTGATTTTATAAGAAGAAGCGTTGAGGCAATCAGAATAAAGTGAGCTGCGATTGCAGTTGGAAAAGATTCATGTGTTTTTATATAAAGAATGAAATCATCGGCGACTTGAGAAAGAGAGATGTCATTTATGAGTAATTTTCTTTTTTCGATAAGAGAAAGTAACAAATCCATAGGACCTTCAAATGTATCAGTTTTTATTTGAAATGCAGTTTCATTCACAAACTTTACGGATTGAGCCTTTTTACGTCTCGAGGAATATACGTTGCCTCTCGAACATTCGGAAGATCGAGCATTTTCATAATAAATCTGCCAGGGCCAACTCCGGCGCCTCCGTGTGGTGGGCAGCCGTATTTGAAGAAATTCATATAGTCTTTGAGGGGTTCTAGATCCATTCCTTTTTCCTCAGCTTGTTTCTGAAGAATGTTGGGGCGATGTTCCCGCTGGGCAAGAGTCGTTACTTCTACTCCCCGGTAGATAAGGTCCGCTCTTCTGGATCGATCATTATCTTCTGGATGCCTCATGTGGTAGAAGGCACTTTTTGACTTGTGATAATCAGTTATAAAAACAAATTCATGATTATGCTCTTTTAGCACATATTCAGAAATGGCGCGCTCTTCCTCTGGGGATAAATCATGTTCTTCAGTTGAGGGTACACTAAGCTGTAATAGAATTTTTTTTGCTTCGACAATTGGTATCCGCGGAAAAGGTCGTACGGGGATTGTTATTGGCAACTCAGGAAACCGTGCTTTTACCGCTTCAAAGCCAGAGATAATCATGCCCTCTTCTAAGTCCATGACATCGTGATGAGATTCAATATAAGCAACTTCAAAGTCCCATCCAGTGAATTCTGTGAGGTGCCTTGTAGTGAAAGACTCCTCTGCTCGAAATACTGGCCCAACCATAAATACCCTTTCAAACCCTGAGGCGATACCCATTTGTTTGTAAAATTGGGGTGACTGAGCAAGATAAGCCTTTCTATCAAAGTAGTTTACTGAAAAAACTTCTGCTCCGGTTTCAGATGGAGTAGACATAAATGAAGGGCTGTAAAGCTGGGTAAAATTATTTTCATCCCAAAATTTTCTCCAACCTTTTTCAAATTCTGTCCAAACCTTAAAAATAATAGCTTTATCTGGTTTCCTTAGATCAAGCCATCGATAATCAAAGCGCGTGGGTGCTTCAGTCTCCTCCCCCCCTTTTTTTGTGACAACAGGGATAGGAAGCTCTGGAAGAGCCGCAGAGAGTACTTGCACGTCTTCAAGTTGTATTTCTGTGCCCCCAGGAGCATTTACCTCTTCTTTTACTTGACCTTTTATCCAAACGACGCTTTCAGTAGAAAGGTTTTCAATTGTTTGAAATAAAGCATTATCCTTCATTACAACAATTTGGACAATACCAGTTATGTCTCGAAGTACGAGAAAAATTATCTTACTTTGCACTCGCAAAGCGTGGACAAAGCCCTGAATCTCGACTGACTTCCCTACATGTTTTTTTATCTCATCAATATGGGTAACTTTTTTCATTGTGTTATATTTCTACTCCGATTTTCACTCTTATTTCTTTTATTTTTTCTTCAGCTATTACCTTTGCTTTTTTACCCCCTTCTTTTAAAACATGTATGATAAAATCAGGGTTTTTTTCTATTTCTTTTCTTTTTTCCCGAAATGGCGTTATAAAACTGCTGATATTTTTAACAAGGATATCTTTTGATTCCTTATATCCAATTCCGCCCGACTCATAACGATCCTGTAGCTCTTCAAGTTCTGGGCCCCTTGTAAATAGCTTGTGAAGAGCAAAAACTTTATCTATCCCAGCGTCCTTTGCTTCCTCAACTCCCTTTGAATCAGTGGAGATTTTCATAACCGCTTCACGAATTTCAGCATCATCTGAAAATAATGGAATGGTATTTTTGTAACTCTTGCTCATTTTCTGTCCATCCGTTCCAGGGACTGTTTGCACATTTTCTAATATAAGAGGTTTGGGTAACTTAAATGTTTCTCCGTAAATTCGATTAAACTTTTCTGCTGTGTCCCGAGCTATCTCAATGTGTTGTTTCTGGTCTAAGCCTACTGGAACAACGTCTGCGTCGTGAATTAAAATATCCGCCGCCATAAGGAGTGGGTAATTAAAAACACCCACATTTATTTCTTTATTCTTGGCTTCTGCATCCTTAAAAGCGTGCGCCCGCATTAAATAGGGCATGGTTGTAATGGACTCAAAAATCCAAGCAAGCTCCGTTACCTGAGCAATGTCTGACTGTTTAAATAGGAGAGTTTTTTCAGGATCAAGGCCGAGGGCTAGGTAGTCAGTCACAAGATCCACTGTATTTTGTCGAAGCTCCTTAGGATTCTGAAGATTGGTTAATGTGTGAAGATCTGCGATAAAAATGCGAGTATCGTATGAACCTTGGAGATCAACGAATTGTTTCATTGCTCCAAAGTAGTTACCAATGTGAGGCCTGCCTGTGGGTTTGATGCCAGAAACAAGGATATTAGAGTCCGAAGTCATATGGAAGAATGATATCAGAAAAAACCTTTTTGTTTAGGGGTTTTTGGTTTTAAAAGAAATATTGACAGTCTGCCAATTTTATTTTGCAAGGAGTTCGATATGGAAAGTGGATCCTTTTCCCTTGCCAAGAGACTCTACCCAGATTCTGCCTTGCTGAGCTTCAACCATCTGCTTTGCTACATAGAGTCCTAAGCCAGTTCCACTTACATTAGCCTTACTTGCATCCTTTGCTCGCGAAAACATTGAAAACAGCTTGGGTATTTCTTCTGGATCGATTCCAACGCCAGTATCTGAAACACTAATGTGTATCTTACTATCTGCTTTTGCAAGGTTTACTTTAATTGATCCAGTGGGGGTGTACTTAATGGAATTGTCGATTATATTTCCAATGACTTGTTTTACCTTTCCAACATCAGCGCTAGATAAATATGATACATTTTCTTTTGCAGTAAAAGCAAAAGCCAGTCCTTTACTCTCTACGTTTGGACGGAGTTCCTCCACAACTTCTTGGATAAGCTTCTTTACGTCAACATCTGTAAATTCATACTTCATTCTTCCTTGCTCAATACGAGAAACATCTAGGAATTCATTTACTATCACAATTAGACTTTGAGCGGAATTATCAATTACATCCATAATTTCTTTTATTTTTACCGGCAATACTCCGAAATCACCCTCTAAAGCCATCGAAAGATATCCTTTAATTGCTGTAAGTGGAGATCTTAGTTGATGTGAAGCAAAAGACAGGAACTGAGATTTCATTTGATCGAGTTCTTTTAGCTTTGCATTTGCGGTAGATAACTGTGTATTAGTTATCTGCAGCTGTTCATATAAGTACGCTTTATCGAGAGCTATTGCGATGACGCTAATAAAATTACTGATAGATTCTTTTTCATATTGAATAATGTTTTCGTATTTTCTGTTAAGCGCAAGAAGAATTACGCCAATTATTTTTTTATCGACAACAAGGGGGCAAGCTAAAAAAGATTTTATTTGGGCGCTTTCTTGAAATTCTGTAAGTATAGTAGCAGGCACATGTTGTCCCCAAATCTCAGATATACTTTCTGTGTGCACAGTAGTCTCTTTGTCTACTAATTTTGCTATAAATGTTTTAGAGCCCGTAGCGCTGATATTAATCGACTCAAAATCTATTCTGAACCTTGCGCTTGTTGCACTCCACTGTTTAGACTTGGAAAACTGTATTGGCACTAGCTCTTCTTGCTTCAAACCCAAGGAAAAAAAAGCGACAAGTTCAAATTCAAAAGTATTTTGAATTGTTTCGCCCAATTTTTCAGCCAAAGCTTTCGGTTCAAGGGTTAACAAGCTTATTTGATACAGGTGACGAAGAAGCGAGAGAGTTTTGTTTTTAACTGCAAGCTCTAGGTTTTGCTTGTATAAATTCTCCGTAACGAGTTCTAAGTTATCGTTACTGGGTGGCGTATCATTTGCATTTTTTTTTCTAAATAAAAACACAGAAATTATCTTAAACTAGATGGAACTTCAGATGCTGGTAAATTGGCAATTAAATTCACAACAGCGTCTTTGCATACTTCCCGTGATGCCTTGCCAAATATTTTTTCGTATTGAGCAACCAGCCGATTTATGATGTCTGTACCGTCGCCTGCAAATGAGACAGAACTGTGAGCCTGATCAACCGTAAGGCCGGTGACTTTTTGAGCCTCAGTCCAGGCTAAAGGACCAATAACAAGCTCTTGCTCCTTAATTATTTTTATTGGAATTTGTAATATGGTGTCCATAGGCATTAACTATTCTTAATTTTCTCAAAAGTAGCTCCTAATTGGATCAAACTCCACGCCATTGCAAAATAAGATAGGAAATACATAAAATCAACGATCCCTCCGGCAACATACGTACCGCTATTAGATTGATACAAGAATGTAAAATCAGAAAAATATTGAATGACCAAAGCTGCAAGAAAAAAAACTATTGGTTTTTTCATAGCACCACCCAATACGTTTCTTGTTAAAAGTAGGACTAGGAGTGCTATAGACACATAGAAAGCTTGCCCCAGAGGATAACCAAAATCTAAAAGTGTTTTTATAGGAGAATTCCAATCTATAATATAGTCTCTTAGAAAGAACCAATAAGACAAGGTTAGCAAAGCCAGTGGTACAAATATTGCTTGAATTTTACTGATGAATGAGCCAAGTGAAACTTTTACTCCTGACGCTTTTGCAAGTAGTAAAACTCCATAAATGTAAAAGATAACGCTACCAAAAAAACCAATGTCACCAACTGAAGGATACATCACAGCACCTCCTTGAAAAAAATGATAACTGTATACAGATTGGCCAAAAGATTGTGCCAAAAGACCCCATGCAAAAGCTAGATTAACTCTTCCCATTAAACTTTTGCGACCACCCCATAATTCTGACAGGTACAGACCACACAATGCTCCAAATAATGCAATGATTTGATAAATTCCACCCCAGACAGATGCATTGTAGTTTTCTTCACCAGGATAAATAAAAAAATAAATTCGTAAACCAAATAAAAAAATAAAAAGCACAAAAAGAGCAATTGATGCTTTATCCTTTTGAAAATGTTTAGGTTTCATATCCTATGAAATTTCTCTCATTATATGTCAACAAGAAAATATTATCAAACGCCGTATATCGCGTATTATAATTTTTGGGTGATAGTAAATTTTTTAAGAAAAATTTCAGAACTGTAGCTTTGTTTCCATTTTCTCAAGTTCCCTATTCCAAGATCTTGTTCAATGTTCATAAATTCACAACCATGCTCATGCAAGAGTTTGGCTTTCTGTTGCATTAAGTACGCATAAATATGCTGGGACACGGTAGTATTTGCCTTCCAAAAATGTGCAGTAGCAAATTTGGAATTTAGGACTTCACTGAAGATAAACCCAACCATTTCAGAATTAATAAACATTCCCATCGACAAAAAATTAACATTTTGGTGACCTGTTATGAAGCGAGATATGGCGAGTAGTTCATTGTCTGTAACATCACTATCAGATTTTGATTTTTCGACCACTAGTTTTAGTACACTTTTTTGCTGGTCAATGTCAGATAAATCTAAAAGTTTTATTTCAGGTTTGAATTTACTCAAAATATTTTTCACAGATTTTCTTCTAGATCTTGTCTGAGGTGTATTGTACTCCTTTAAAATAGAGATCTGAATCACATAATCATTATGATCTTTGTCCTCTTCTAGTTTAAATAAATTTTTATCTAAACATTTTATAGAATCTTCCGGAAGTAGTTTAAGCTCTTCAGCCAAACCTTCCTTCTTTGAAAGATCGAGTAGCGTTGCTGCAGTCTTATTTACATCGTTGTTACCTAAAAATGAGTAGAACATTTTACCAGTAACGTAGTCTGTGAAACGCACAACAAGATTACTATTTAACATAGAGAGCTTCATTTCTCTTTTTATGTCCCATGACCACATGCTAGTGAAGTTAAAATCAGAATATGGGGGGTATTTATAGGTTATTTTCTCAACATCTTCACGATCAGAAAGTTCTATTAATTTAAATTCTGGAAATTCTGGAATCATAGAATTAGCTAATTAATAAACTCCCAATAACAATAATTGCTATGCCGGTAAATTTTTGAATAAGCAGTTTTTTTTCAAATGATTCTTTTCCAAATTTTGGAAAGAATAAAGTCATTAAAATTCCCAAAATAAAAACAAATAAAGGTTGGAATCCTCCGATTGCCAGCACTAAAGTAAGCGGGGCAAGTAAAAAAGCAAACGCAAGAACAATATCTCCGATCAAAATAATCATTCCATTTAAAAAATTTAAACTGAATACTGCCACACTGTTTTCTTTAATCACCGAAAGAAACTGAGTTTTGTACGATTTTATGCATGTGTATAAAACTATGCCTAAAAAAACTTGTCCAACCATTCCCCAAAAAAGTGATTCACTGAAGCCGGTACTTACTGCAATAAATTTAAAAATTGCACCATTTAAAGCATAAAAAAATGATGACGTGAGGGTTAAGAGAACTAATTTTTTCTTTATTTTTAAACCTGCATTCAGATCTAAAGAAAGCAGCAGAGCCCCCATTATAATTAAAACTGATGCCAATAACTGGGATGTCGTTAATGATTCACCTAAGATCAAGAAACCCAAAATAAAACCAAATATGGGTATTGTTTGAAAAAGAGGGGCAACAATTGACACTTCATCTATTTCTAAGGCGTAAAGATAAAAAATCACATATAACAAGCTAAGCGTTCCATTGAGCAAGAGCGCGATTGATGTCTTATTTTCGACATCTAAAACTGCAGGATTAATAAAATAAATAATTGGAAGTGCCATAAAAGCAAAAAAAGAAGTGAAAATAACTAACGAACCAACGCCTCCATTTTTAAAATAACGGGAAATTAAATGCTTATCAATATGGTTAGCAATTGCATGGAGAAGCGGGGGTATAAGCGCAATAAGATACCAGTTCATATTTTATGAATATATATTAGTTTGCGGATACTTTGTTCCTCTCTTAACAAATTGAGTCTCACAATCCTTTAGTTGAAACTTGTTTTTTAAAAAAGAAATTACTATTTCAATTTTCATTCCTGACTTACAGGTGTAGACATCGGCGCTGAGAAAGCCACGTTTGGGAAAAGTGTGAATGCTTATGTGACTTTCTTCAATAGCAACAATTGCAGTCCAACCTCCGGGGTCTTTAATATTGTTGCCCTTAGCAAAGTAAATCTCAGGTTCAGCTAATTTTTTCATTTCCAATAGAACTACAAGTTCATGCATAGAGGAGAGAACTATTTCCTTGTTATTAAGGAGTTGCTGGTTTCCCTCGTACCCATCAATCATAAGATGTTCGCCAAAATGTATCATCATTTATTTTCTTAAAAAGAACAGAACAATGAAGGACGCGATGAGCCACCAAAAGAAGTTGCCAGATATGAAAAGCTTATCTATCCCAGCAGAAAAATTGTACAACTTTGATATGTTTACTACTTGATATGAAAACGCCACAAGAACCGATGTCCCCGTGAGCCCGAGGATTCCCGCTTCAATAAATTTTCTAATTCTGGAGAAAGAAAATTCAGTGGATATCAAGCTATTTATTACGAGATGAATAGGCATGAAAATGAGAGCAAAAATAACAATTTTTATTAAAACATCTTGAGCAGTTGCAGAGGTTTTTCCAAGAATATCTTGGAAAAAAGGAACGAGCTTGAATATAAATGCAGCTGGGTAAAGGGAAATTATAAAAGAAACCAGATGACTTTTTCCTGCAAAGAGGCCGTATGCAAATAAAATTGCAATAAGTGCGAGAATAATGACAACATCAGAAGAAGCAGAGAGTACGCTCTGCACTATGTCTTGAAAAAAATTCATACTCTGACTATTATATACCCATCTCGCGCAATTCTTCCACTAACTTTTTCACATCCTTTGGTATTTTTTTTGGTATTTGAACAAAAATTGTAGCAATGATGTCCCCTCTTTTGCCCCCGCCAGTTGAAACTCCTTTTCCTCGTATACGGAGCTCTTCGTTGTGGTAAGTTCCTTCAGGGATAGAAAGGAGTACGTCACCATCGAGAGTTTTAATAGAATAGTTTGCGCCTAGAAGCGTATCAGTGAGCTTAACTTTCAGATCCATGCGAAGGTTTGCACCATCTTTCACAAACAGAGAATGTTTTCTTACGTGTACTTTTAAATAAAGATCGCCAGTGATGCCCCCTGCGATTGCTTCTCCGTAACCCGTCACACGAATCATTTCATTATTTTCAATTCCCGAAGGTATGTGGATGGCAATTAGTTCTTCTCTTTTCTCTAATCCTTTTCCATGACAATTTTCACATTTTTCCTTGGGCACTTTACCTATTCCGCCACAGGTCTCGCATGTCCGTGACGTTGAAAAAGAACCCATAATGGAGCGCCTCACTTCATGGACCTTGCCCTTTCCAGCGCACACTGGGCAAGTATTCAGCTGTGTTCCCTTTTTAGCCCCACTTCCATCACAAAGTTTGCATTTTGATGTTTTGTAAATTTTAACTTCTTTGTCTACTCCAAAAACAGATTCTTCAAAAGAAATATCAACGTCCATTGAAAGATCTCTTCCACGGGGAGTCCGTCCTCTGCCCCCTCCAAACATGTCTCCAAAAATATCACCTAAGTCAAATTCAAAGCCACCTTGACCATTTGTGAATTGGGAAAAATCAAAACCAGAAAAATCTTGAGCGTTAAAACCTCCCCCCTGCCCACCTTGCGAACCAAAACCACTTCCAAATGAATCATACTCTGCTCTTTTCTTGTCATCAGAAAGAACTGAGTACGCTTCGCTTGCTTCTTTAAAAAGCCCTTCATTGCCACCTTTCTTATCTGGGTGGTGTTCGTGCGCGAGTTTACGAAATGCCTTTTTTATTTCATCTTGAGAGGCACTTTTTGGAACACCTAAAATTGAGTAATAATCTTTTGCCATAGGAAAACAAGATTTACTTGTGTCTTTTAGAACACAAGATACCATTAGCTAGTTTTTGGCTGTTCCTCTTCTTTTGGTTGAGTTTCTCCACTCTCAGGAGCCTTCTCATCAGGAGTTTTGTCACTTTCTGCGGAAGCACCTTGTGACATAGCTTGCCCGATTTTTTGCATTTCAGTAGAAAGTCCTTCTGTTGTTTGCTTTAATAATACAAGGTCGACTCCATCTTTTTCTTTGCGTAAGCCATCGATTTTAGCTTGCACTGAATCTTTTATGTCCTGCGGGACTTTATCTCCTCCGTCTTTTAGTGATTTCTCTGCTGTGTATATAAGCTGCTCTGCAAGATTTTTTGCTTCAATAAATTCTTTTTTCTTGAGATCTTCGTCACTATGCAGCTCTGCATCTTTTTGCATACGAGCAATGTCTTCTGGAGTTAGTCCAGAGCTTGCTTCAATTCGGATAGACTGTTCTTTTCCTGATGATTTATCTTTCGCTTTCACATTCAGGATTCCATTTGCATCAATATCAAATGATACTTCTACCTGGGGTAACCCTCTTGGGGATGGAGGAATTCCGTCTAGTATAAACCTGCCCAAGCTTTTGTTGTCGCTTGCCATTGGACGCTCTCCTTGTACCACGTGTATTTCAACTGACGTTTGGTTGTCTGCGGCAGTAGAAAATACCTGAGATTTTGAAGAAGGGATGGTTGTGTTTTTTTCAATAAGCTTCGTTCCAACTCCTCCAAGAGTTTCTATTCCAAGAGAAAGTGGTATGACATCAAGAAGAAGGATATCTTTCACGTCTCCTGCAATAATCCCGCCCTGCACCGCAGCCCCTAAAGCAACAACTTCATCAGGATTAATAGATTTATTTGGTTCTTTTCCGAAAAAAGTTTTTACTGCTTCAACTATTGCCGGCATTCGAGTCTGACCTCCTACAAGGATTACCTCATCAATCTCAGGAAGTTTGAATGGAGATGATTCCATGGCTCTTTTGGTGATTTCCATAGCTCGGTCAATAAATTCTTTGGATAGATCCTCAAGCCTGGCTCGGGTCATCTTAAGAAGAAGGTGTCGAGGACCTGTAGCGTCCGAAGTTATAAACGGAATATTTATTTCTGTATCAAGAGCGGTGGAGAGTTCAATTTTTGCCTTTTCAGCTGCTTCATCGAGACGCTGGAGAGCCAGTGGATCGTTTCGCACATCAACGCCAGATTCTTTTTTAAATTCGTCAGCAATCCAAGCGATAATTTTTTGATCAATATCCTTACCCCCCAAATGACTGTCCCCATCAGTTGACTTCACTTCAACAACATCATCTCCTACTTCAAGGATTGAGACGTCGAATGTCCCTCCGCCAAAGTCGAAAACTGCAATTTTTTCATTTTTCTTTTTATTAAAGCCGTATGCAAGAGCTGCTGCAGTGGGTTCATTGATGATTCGCTTTACATCAAGTCCTGCAATTTTTCCTGCGTCTTTTGTAGCTTGTCTTTGAGCGTCATTAAAGTAAGCAGGAACAGTAATAATAGCTTCAGTGATTTTTTCACCAATTTTCGCCTCAGCATCGGCTTTTATTTTTTGAAGGATCATTGCAGAAATCTCTTCTGGTCGGTAATTCTTTTCAGCCATTTTTATCTCAACTCCACCATTTGTTGATTTCAAAATTTCATACGGAACAGCTGCCTTGTCTTTCTGAACGGCTGGATCATCGAATGTATGACCAATAAAACGTTTAATGCCAAATACAGTGTTCCTAGGATTAGTAACTGCCTGGCGCCTCGCTAGAAGACCCACGAGGCGTTCGCCTGTTTTAGAAATAGAAACCACAGAAGGAGTCGTTCGAGCCCCTTCGGAATTTTCTATGATTTTTGGGCTTCCCACCTCCATTATTGCAACGGCTGAGTTTGTTGTTCCAAGATCAATTCCAATGATTTTCGACATAATGCTATATGGTAAATGTTTACTTTCTTATAATACTTTACTTATCAAGTGAGAGTAGTATACCCACCTATTAAATATCTTGTCAATAATTACTCTTGATACTCCCAAATTCGCACTGTTGCTGGTCGGAGCGTTTTCTCATGAAAAGCATACCCGGATTTGAGAACCTCGGCAACTTCATGGTCTTTGTCTTTTTCCTCTATTTTAATTGTACTAATTGCCTCATGGAAGCGTGGATCAAACTTTTTTCCGAGAGCTTCTATTTCCTCAAGGCCTGACTTTTTTAAGATGTTTTTCAATTGAGTAAAGATTGAATCCATTCCTTGCCTCCACTCTAAAGGAAGAGCTTCCCATCCATCTTTATTCTTCTTCGCAAGCTCAATACTATCAAGAATAGGTAGAAGCTCAAAAACCAAAGATTCGTTCGCTGTTTTAGCAAATAATTCCTTCTCTTCACCATCCCTTTTCCGAAGGTTAATAAAATCTGCTTTTGTTTTTTGCCAGCCAGTTAGATATTCTTGGCGTTCACTTTCACACACCCTAAGTTTCTCTCGGAGTTTTTTAATGGTTATACCCTGGGATTCTTCAGCAATAACACTGTCGTCAATGTCGGAATCAGAATCTAGGGTTACGTCATCCTTAAGATTTTCAGTATCTTGTATTGAAATTTCATTGTCGTCGTTCATAGCTACTATTATACAAAATAATAGTTTTTTGGATTCTTGACTAGTATGATTGGCGTGACATAGCTTGCTATGCTCGCTGGGCTTATTCAAAAAAAGTCTTAGCTAAAAGAAAATACCCCGTACGGAGTATTTTGCTTCTTATCGTTTAGACCACTGCGGTGCCTTTCGAGCTTTTTTCAGTCCAAATTTACGGCGCTCTTTAGCTCGTGGATCTCGTTTTAAGAAACCAAGTGCTTTGAGGGATTTTCGAAGAGTTGGGTCAAGTTCTATTAATGCTCGTGAGAGTCCATGGCGAATGGCGTCAGCTTGCCCTGCCATGCCACCTCCTTTTACAACAACTGTTACTTTAAATTTTTGAGGCAACTTGGACTCAGTGATTGCATCACGAGAAACTTTTTGAAGTTCATCAGTTGGAAAAAACTCCTGTATATCCTTATCATTTATAATAAAAGAAGATTTACCAGCCTCTGTTATTCGAACGCGAGCAATTGCCGTCTTTCGTCGACCCACTGTTTCTATGTATGCTTTTTGTGTGTTTTTTTCTTCCATATGAATTATTCAGTAACAAATAGGTTTTTAATCATAATGGAGCGAAGTTTGTTTGTCGGAAGCATACCATATACTGTTTTTCGAAATACTTCTCGGATTCCCTTTTTAATGAGGGCGTCTTCTAGACTCTGATAGCGAAGACCTCCTGGGTACCCTGAGTAGCGGCGATATTCTTTCTCCTCTTTCTTTTTTGGTGAAATATCAAATTGAGCAGCGTTTGTGACTACAACTTCTACTTTTGGTACGATATTTTTTGCAAAATCAGTTCTATTTTTACCCATAAGAATGCTTGCAACCTCGGTTGCAACGCGACCGAGTTTCTTTCCTTTTGCATCAATAGTAAATTTAGTCATGAAATTTTTATTATACGAACTCAATATGAGCGCGTGGACTAGCATCTCCTCGTCTAATGCCAGACTTTATTACCCGTGTGTATCCTCCTGGACGCTCCTTATAACGGGGTCCAATGTCGGTAATGAGTTTCTTTCCAGCAACTGGTCCCACTACAGCAACCACATTTCTGTGAGCTGCCAAAGTTCCCTTTCGAGCAACGGTTACAAGGCGCTCGATAAACGGACGGAGCTCTTTTGCTTTTGGTAGAGTTGTTTCAATGTGTTCTTTTGAAATGAGAGCAACTGCAAGAGCCTTCATCAAGGCTTTTCTTTGGCCCTGAGTTCGATTGAATTTTCTGTTTGCGTTGTGGTGTCTCATGTATGTTTCCTGGACAGTTTATTTTAGAGTGATGCCGTATGTATTAAGCATGTCCTTTATCTCAACAATTCCTTTGTTCCCTAGTCCATCGATATCAAGAAGATCTTTTTCTTTCTTGCGGGCCAGCCCTCCCACAGTTCGGATATTGGCATTAGAGAGCGCATTAAGTGTTCGAGATGAAAGGCCAGTAGACTCAATTCTTGTTTTCAAGATTTCTGAGTCTGGTTCAAGTTTCTCTGAAGAAGGCGAACCTTGCGCCACCTCATTCCTGGAGTCGATTTCCATTTCTTCCTGGAAACCCACTACTGCTTTCAACTGTGAAAGCATTATGTGTACAGATGTTTCAAGCGCCTCTTTTGAAGTAAGTGTTCCGTCTGTCTCAATAAAAATCTTTAAGCGGTTAAAATCTGTTCGATCTCCTACGCGCATATTCTCCACTTCATAGCTGACTCGACGTATTGGAGTAAAAATTGCATCAAGAGCAATCATTCCGATATCAACTCTATTTTTTTGCAGGACTTCTTTTGAAACGTATCCCATCCCCCGCTCGACAGTCATCTCAATGTCGAGTGATGCAGTTTTGTCGGTCAAGCTTGCAATCACAAGCTCAGGGTTTAAAATTTCAATTTGGCCATTTTTTTCAATATCAGCAGCAGTGATCTCTTTTTCACCAGTAACTTTCAAACGAAGAACTTGGGTTTCTTGTGTCAGCATTTTAATGCGAATCTTTTTTAGATTAAGCATTAATGTAATAACGTCCTCTTTGATCCCAGAAATTACTGAAAACTCGTGATTTACGCCGTCAATTTTTATTGCAGTAATGGCCGCTCCTGGTAAAGAAGAAAGGATAATTCTGCGAAGCGAATTGCCTAGGGTGTGACCGTATCCTGGATATAAACCATCTATTTCATATGTACCAGAAAACTGGTCTTCAGAAACAACTCTTGGCTTTGATGGCAAAACAATGGAATGTTCAGACATGGTTATAAAATTATGAAAATTATCTGCTATAAAACTCTAATATCACGTTAATATCAAACATTGAATCAGCCCCGACATACTTTGGCGCTCCTTCTACTAAAGCCGCTTTCTTCTCGAAATCAAATTTAATCCATGATGGACTTGTTCTTTCTTTCAAACGCTCCTCAAGACTCTGAAAAAGAGGCTTTGCTATGCTTGCCTGCCTAATTGAGAGAATGTCTCCGATTGAAAGCCGGTACGATGGAACTGTTATTCTCTTGCCATTTACTAAAAGATGACCGTGAGCCACAATTTGGCGTGCTCCAAGCCTTGTTGAGGCAATCCCAGCTCTGTACGCCACATTGTCAGCACGAAGCTCGAGAGAGGTAAAGAGTCGAGAAACAGCATGGGTGTCTTTTTTTGAAAGAGCTTCTTTTGCATATTTAGAAAATTGCTTTTCTGTAACACAATATGTGTAACGTGCTTTTTGCTTTTCTAAAAGTTGCAAGCCATACTCAGATTTCGGGCGAGAAAAACGTTTTCCACTTTTTTCCTTTCGAGCCTGAGAAAGCGCAAATTTTTGAGACTGTGTTTTTTCAAACACAGGAACTCCTAGGCGCCTTGCTATTTTGTATTTTGGTCCAATTTTCATAGCTGTTTCTTATACTCTTCGTGGTTTTTTAGGCTTGGGTCCGTTATGCGGAACTGGTGTTACGTCTCTTACGGTAGTTAGGTTAATTCCTTTCGAAAGAAAACCTCTAATACTGGATTCTCTGCCCGAGCCAACTCCTTTTACAAGAACTGAAACTTCCTTTATTCCAATGGCCTGAGCCTTTGCCCCAACTGTTTCTCCAACCTTTGCAGCTGCAAACGGCGTGCCCTTCTTAGCTCCCTTAAACCCTAAGGCACCACTAGTTGACCAACAGAGAGTGTCTCCCTTTGTGTCAGTGAGCACAACTTTCGTATTATTGTATGTTGATTCAACTGAAAGAATGCCAGCATCTGCACGTTTCTTTGAAACAGAAGAAACGGAAGATTTTTCTTCCGTATCATTTTCGCCCCCTTTTTTTACTATTCGTTTCTTTCCCATTTTATACAAACAAAGATATGCCGATGACTTTTGTTGGTCGCCGCGCGCTTTTGAAATCCTTCTTTATGAACTTGTAATTCATAGCATGTAGAAGAATCTCTGTAAAGCGCTATTTCCTATTTTTTATCCGCAATCTTGCGACCAGTGCCCATAGTTTTTCTAACATTACCTCTTCTTGTGCGAGAATTTGTTTTCGTTCTTTGACCCCTTGACGGAAGACCTCGAGCGTGTCGTATTCCGCGATATGCTTTAATATCTTTTAGTCGTTTTATATTTCCAGCTACTTCTCGTTTTAGATCTCCCTCGAGCTTCATTGTTTCAATGATTCTTCGAATATCATTCTCTTGCTCAACAGTTATGCCTTTTGGTTTAGCGTCATAAGCTATTTTGGCTCCATCAAGGATTGTGTGCGCCTTAGAACGGCCGATCCCGTATACAGCCGTTAGTCCTATTTCTATTCTCTTTTCTTCTGGAATCGTAATACCAAGTATACGCATAAAATTACCCTTGACGTTGCTTATGACGCTGATTTGCCTTACAGATAACATACACGTAGCCCTTTCTTCGAACTACCTGACATTTCGTGCACATCTTTTTTACTGATGCTTGGACCTTCATTTTTTATAAACAAGTTTGAGTTGCCTATTCTAATACATTCATGGCCCCTGTCAACTGCATTTTCTACAGCCTTCGTACGATCCGACCTTTCCCGCCATAGGGCTCAAGCTCAACTTCTACTTTGTCTCCAACTAAAACTCTTATTTTATTCATACGCATACGGCCAGCGAGGTACGCCAAAAAGATTTCACCATTGCCCTCAGGTAAAATACGGAAAAGAATATTAGGAAGAGCTTCTGTAACTGTGCCAATAATTTTGTCTCCTTTTTCTTTTGGGATTTCCATGAGATTCCTAGTATACGGCTGTATTGAAAAGAATCAACTTCTATCTATTTTGTTTCAACCTTAATAGATATATTTTTTGTATCTTCTGGAAAAGATCCTTTCCAAAATGGGCGGTTGACGCTTGTTGCAGATTTAACTCCAGAGTAATTTGCCATAACACTAGAAAGACTTTTTTCAGGCTTACCCGCAAGGTCACTTTTAATTACTGTTTCGTCAAATTGAGAAATAAAGGATAGAGATCCAGAAAGATTGAAAGAAATTGAATCTGGCATTTCTCCATTCAAAGATTCACTATCTTTCAGGGTAAAAACAAATAACTTCGGGTTAGAGATAAGGACATTATTTTTCACAAGTTCTGGAGCAAGCTTACTGGCAATGTACTGCGAGAAGTTTTTTTGAGAAAATAAAAATCCTCTAAAAATACCCTGCTCATTTATGGTCACTGAAGATCCGGCGTCATTTGACTGCGGTAGAGATGAATATTGGATTGTTTCCGCACCATCAAATAAGAGAAAACCTTCTGGAACCTGAGTTAGAGCTTCAGCTTTTAAGTCATCTGATAATTCTGTTTGAAGGGCCTGTATTGCATTTTTTTGGTCAGCTTCTGAAACTTTTTTTATTGTGCCTACAAATCCTCCAGTCATTTCGGTTTTTGAACGAGCATATATTCCCTTAAAGCGAACTTGGTCATTTTTGAATCCAGGAACTGTGAAATCAGTTTTGCCTATATTGTATTTTTCTCCTACTTCATCTGCATAGACCACAACTTCAACTGACCCTGGAACGCTTTGACCATTCTCACTTTTTTTACCCGGCACTACAACTGACTCGTTTATTCTGTACACAAGCCCTGCCGGAGTTTCAAATCTTGTGTTTTTAATGAGTCTCTGAGGTAAGGTGTCAATATTATTGTAAACAATAATATTTCCACTCGCTTTGCGTTCAACTTTTTCTTCTCCACTTGCTGGCACCTCTTTTCCAGCACTCTTTGTAATTGTGATTACTTCAAAACTAAGCTCTTCAGCCGCAGCTGAGCGCTTTGCGACAAATACCGCATCATTTGAAACGGACGCTGCTTGCGTAATTGGAGTTATAGTAATTATTGCGCTTGTAAAAAGGGACGCGACTGCAAATGCCACAATGAGAACCGCGCCGATTACAGCAACCCAAACTCCCTTTTTGCTTTTGGTTGAAAAGGACGTTGGGAACTTATTTTCTTCGTATGAATACACCTTCGGATGAGGAGTTTCTGAGAGCACGGGATTGATTGGAGTTGGCGAAGAAATTGGCTTTTGGGCCGTTTTTTCTATGACCGGTTCTCTTTTGGTCGATCTATTCGGAAGGGGAATATTTCTGATGGAACGTTTTTCCGGTGGAACAATATCTTGAAGTATATTTTTTGCCATTTGAAAAAAATCTTTTTACTAAAGTATAAAGCTTATTCTAATACAGTGTGCTCCTTATTGCCAAGTAAGTTAGTGCAAAGATACGCCAATGTGATCTTTTTATTGCCGATAAAGACGAAGCGGCAGATTTACATGCCGGGCTAAGAGAAATAAGAAAGAACACTTTTTTATTTCCAAGGCGAGGATGACAGAAAAAGATTCAATGCTCTTTACTGTAAGTTTTTGTTTGACAGAAAGTATTCAACAGAGAGAGTTTCTAGTGAAAGAAAAGGGTCTGGAACAACATGCTTGCTATATGTAATAGAATTTTCTGTCATAGTATTTGTGATCTGAAATACACCTCGCTCGTCCCCTGTTGCATTTCTAAGCGCAGAAAGGAATACAAAGGACACATCATCATCTACGGTTACAAAAACTCTCTGTGGAAATTGCATTTCTCCTGTATTTTTTTTAATTATCATTTCAATCTCACTTCGCCATGTTATAAGTGCCTCACGAACCAAGGTTTCAATTTTTGTTTTTGTGTCTGCATCAAGCATATCCTTAGAGTGGAGTGAGAGGAGGGAAACAGAAGCTTCGAGCGGCAGACTGAAACTCTTTGCCACAGCTCGAATGAGGGCATTTCTTCCAAAGGAAAACGAACCAACATAAGAAATCACTCCACTTTTGACCATAACAGTGTCAGTCATCTCTCCTGCTATATCAAGAAAAAGGTATTCTTTTTCTTGTGGAGCCGCAAGTTTGATGGCTCGAAATCCAGCAAGGGGAAATGCATGCGCAAATATATTCTTTACATGAAATGTTTTCGATACACGAGAATCTAGGGAGTGGAGAAGTCTATGGGGAACGACACTCATGAAAAGCGACAAATCAATGTTAGTTGCTTGCTTTAGAAATGGATTTGATGTTTCATACCCATTAAGACGGATCGTTAGTAGTTCTCTCTCTATTACTGCCATATCACCGAGAAAAGACCCCTGGGGTGAGGAAACTAAGGCTTCTTGAAAACGTTTCTCCTCGCTCAAAATAAGATTTTCAAGTGAGTGCTGATCTAAAAAGAATGGTTTTTCTTTTATAATTTCCTGGGAAATACTTTTCGCCACATACCAAGGAGAAGAGAAAAAGAAATGAATAGCCTCAATTTGTCTCCCCTCACCTTCAATTCCCATGCTTTTCTGCGATTTCTCAGTCATTCGGAGAGCTTCATCGAAAAATGACACCAGAAGTGGCTCAAGGGAGGATAGATCAAACACTTCTTGGATAGAAATAGGCGCCCGACTTGAAATTAAAATTGTTGGTTTTGGAGTTGAAAAATCAACAAGCGCGATCCCCACGCTTGCGCTTCCAATGTCGCAAATTAATGAAGCTTTTTTTAGAGAAGGTGAAGTCCAGAGCATACTAATTATTACATTAGTATACCTTCAAATTAATTTTTCTTAAAATAAATTATACTAGTGTGGCTTTTATTCTCCTTACACCGGCTGAGACGGCTTCTTCTTTAAGGATTTTAAAATGTTGGGATGCTTTATCCTTCGTTGAGGATTCCTCAGGATCTCGAATACTAGCAAGACTGCTAGTATTCTCGACATGCGGGCCACCGCAAAATTCTTTTGAAATTATATTTCCACTTTTGTCTTCAATAAAGTAGATAGAAACAATGTCGGGGTATTTAGCTCCAAATTCCATTTCCGCGCCAAGACTTTCGGCTTCGATGCGGGGCATTTCTCGACGAACGACATCATGGGCAAGCACAATATGATTATTTACTATTCCCTCAGCTTTCTGAATTTCTTCAGAAGTAAGTTTTCTAGGAAAAGAAAAATCAATCCGTAGTCTCTCCTCAGTGATGTTACTTCCTTTTTGTTTTACTTCTTTACCGAGCACTTCCTGAAGGGCGGCTAGAAGTAGGTGATGAGCAGTATGAAGTTTTACAGTTTTTTCACTTTGATTTGCAAGACCTCCTTTAAACATTCCAACCGAAGACGTACGGGAAAGATCTTTATGTTCCTTAAATTTCTTCCAAAAATCTTTTTCGTTTATTTCCCGACCTCTTTCTCTCGATAGTTCTTTTGTAAGTTCAAAAGGAAAACCATACGTAGTAAAAAGTACAAACGGATCTTCACCCTTTTCAAATTCTTTCAAGCCACTTTCTAGTGTTTTTGTGAATTTTGACACTTCCTCTTCAATTACTTTTTTTATGACGAAACGTTTCTGTGCCAAAGATTCATATATTTCTTGATAGACAAGAATAACAGTGTCAACAAGAGCAGACACTTCATCATAATTAATTTGTTTGTCTTTTGTGACAAAGACAGCTCTGCGAATAAGACGTCTCAGTACGTAACCTCGGTCAGTGTTTGATGGAATAACTCCGTCCGTAATCATGAATACTGCCGTACGAATATGATCCGTGAGGATTCTTTGTTTGAATAAATCATATGTCATTGGTTTTGTAACTGCCATAATTGGCAGAAAAAGATCTGTGTCAAAAATATTGTCTTTCCCCTGAAGTACCATCGTGAGTCGCTCCAAACCAGCCCCAGTATCAACATTTTTATTCTGAAGTCTTCCTACAACTTTCCCATCTTTCTTTTCATACTCCATGAAAACATTATTCCAAATCTCAACAACTTTTTGTTCTTGGTCAGCCCTAAGATACTCCTCTTTATTTAAACCTTTATCAAGTACTCCTGTCACATCGTAAAACATTTCAGTATCAGGCCCACAGGGCCCGTTATCACCAGCGCTCCACCAGTTAGACTTTGCGCCCATGTAGTGTATTCGTTCACCAGAGATGTTCTTTTTTTCAAAAATATCTTTCCAAATAAAATATGATTCTTCATCTTTCGGAGCATTCTCATCTCCTGCAAACACAGTTATATAGAGTCTTTGTGGGTCAAGACCAAAACCTTCATCTTTTGAAGTAAGGAGCTCAAAACTCCATGAAATAGCTTCTTTTTTGAAATAATCCCCAAGCGACCAATTCCCCATCATTTCAAAAAACGTATCGTGGGTGTTATCGCCCACCTCATCAATATCTTGTGTTCGCACACATTTTTGCACATTTGCCAGACGCGTTCCCTGCGGATGAGGCTGCCCCAGTAGGTACGGCACCAAAGGTTGCATCCCTGCTGTTGTAAATAAAACTGAAGGGTCATTTGCAGGCACAAGAGAAGCTGAGGGTATGATGGCATGTCCCCGAGAAGAAAAAAACTCTAAAAAACGTTTGCGAATTTCTATGGATTCCATATTACAAAAATATTCCGTATAAATTCCTTGCGCATAATTCTAGAATAAAACTGAGGACAAGAAAAAAAACTCCAACATATACGAAAACCTTCTCTCGCCTCATTGTTTTTAAAACTACTTCGTCGATCTTATGCTCCTCTATGATTCGAGAGTGTACGCCTAAAATTACAAAAGCAATTAATATGGAGCCGATTAGTTCAAAAATTGAGGAAATCGTGAGTAGATTGGGGTTATTTATCATATAGAAATTATATCTTATTTTTTCTTCTTCAAAAGCCTCTCTAGTTCATCTATGTCATTCTCTATGGTTTGAATACCTTTCTTAAAAAATTCTTTATTCCTTATTGGTATTCCCACACTTTCAAATATATCCTCGGGAGATTTACTTTGTCCTGCAGAAAGGAATTGTTCAATTTTCTTTAAGTAGAGTGGATCTTTCGTATACTCAGCAAAAAGAGCCTTACTAATTAATTGCCCATATGCATATGAATATACATAAAAAAATCTTCGAATATGCGACCAAGAGACGAAAGATAGACCATCTTTTTGAGTGAGATCAAAAGTTGGGCCAAGATAAGACTTCATATGTTTATTCATGAGACGTGAAATTTCTTCCTTTGGCAGTGACCCCTTCTCTCTAATTTGCATATGCAGATCTTGTTCAAAATTAAAACAAGCAATTTGTCTAAATATTGTCTGAATATCATCTTGTATTTTATCGTGAAGAGCAATAATTTTTTCTGCTGGAGAGAGATTTTTAAATAATTCTTCAAAAATGAACATTTCAAAAAGCGTGCTAGCAACTTCAGCTACTGCCATACTATGGCCTTGAGAGATGAGTCTTTGTTTTTTTGAAAGTTCACCGTGAATGGCGTGTCCCATTTCATGTGCAAACGTCGTTAGAGAATCAAAATCTGGTGCGTGATTTAACAGAACATGTGTTGGAAGGCCTTTGAGTGTCCAACAAAAAGCACCACTTTCTTTGTGTTTACGAGGAAATACATCTATTTGGCCTTCATTTATATATCGGTTAAGAATTGTCGCGTAGAGAGGATTCAGTGACGAAAAAACATTATGCAAAGTCTTTAAACCTTCTGCAAAGGTAATTTTTTTCTTTACATTCCCCGCTCCAGCGAAACGATCTGCGTACGAAAGCCTTGAAAGCTTTATCATTTTTGACTTAATTTTGTAAAAACGATGAGCTACTGGAAAGGAATTGGTAACAGTTTCAATAAGATTTGAAACAACTTTTGGGTCATTTTGAAAACTTAGAATAACACTCTCAGATGGGGTTTTAAAACCACGCAAATCATCGTTGATTTTTTTATCTATGCATATTGCATTTATTTCTGATTCAGAAAAATCAGAAACTGTTTCTAATGCACTTAAAATTATAGAGTAGAGAGATCGCCTTTTTTGCGTTGGGAGTGTTCGAAGTAAATTCGAGGCTTCGCTCAACGGCATGGTTTTATTTTCAAATACTACGGTGAGCTTATTAAGTTGTTTTTCTACTCCATCAGTCCACATGATTGAAGACGGTCGAACTTTAAGTCTCAGTACTTTTTCTTCAGGCTCGGAGAGTAAGTGATGAGCATTATCAAAAAGAGATTTTAAGTAGTAGTGGAAATCAGTGAGAGCATTATCTTTTAGAAAATTTTGCTGATTCTTTTTTGAAATTCTCCCTAATGCTAGCTTAAAAAATAAAATATGATTGCCCGATCGGATGGAGATTTCGGTTACCCTATTGAGAATCCCCTCAACCTTTCCATCCTTGTCAGGCAGAGATTGCTTACAAAGAGTCAAATATACAAATGGTTTTGATCCTAGGGTACTATTTGTGAGTAACTCGTATTCTTCTAAAACGGTTTTAAGTTTTTGGGAATTTTTTAAGTGATTATTTTTAAGTTTATATTTTTTTTCAAATTGAATACACTTTGATTCATATTCTTTAATATCTTTAAAAATTTTTGAATCGAGTGGAGAAGAATAAAGATTCTTCAGATTCCATACTGTTTGTATTTTTTTACTTTTTCGCATATTCAGCTAGAATCTTAAAATCATTTTTGAGCTCGTCTATCCTGTGTGAATTGTATACAGCGACAGCAGGATGGTAGAGGGGAATGATAAATATCGCACCGTAGAGAGCCTCTGCCTCAAACACCTTACCATGAAGAGAGCCGATTGGCTGGATAGCTGTTTCCAAGCCAAATTTCTTCATAATGTAGGTCATTGAAAACCTGCCTAATGTGGCAATTACCCTAGGCTTGATAATGTCTATTTGTCTATCTAGAAAAGGAGCATACATCTCAATTTCGCTAGGCAATGGATCGCGATTACCGGGAGGGCGATCCTTCACTACATTTGTCACATAAACATCTTCTCTTTTGATATTAACGCTTTGCAAAAGATCATCCAAAACTTTCCCAGACCTACCACAAAAAGGTTTTCCTGTTTGTGCTTCGTTTTTCCCTGGTGCTTCTCCAATAAAAAGTATTTTTGCTTCCGAATTCCCTTCTCCGATAACTGGAAGGCTTCTACTATCGAGTCTGTATTGATAAAGAGGAGAAAAAGTAAGCAAAGTAACCTCTTTTCCAATTTTTTCTAATCTCTCTAGAGATGAGCTCATATGAATTTTAAAAAAGCGTGCTACCTTTGGAGTTTTTCTCAAGCTTCGGATTCGGTTTTTCTTCTCTTTTAGGTGATGCGTTTTCTCTCATCACTTCTCCAATTGATTTCAAGTATGAGCAGTAATCGCATTCATCATTTGCCTTTGGTATTCGATCGTCAAGAAGACATTTTTTTAGGTTTTTAATAACATCTTCTATCCACTCAGTTTTTCCAACGTACGGAATAACAGTTACGTCAAACTCAAGTTTTCCATCAAGTGCTTTTTTATCAGTTTTTCCATTTACATACACAAAGTAACCGGTATCAGAAACTGAAAACCCATTTTGTTTAAAAAGCCACTGATAAATTTCCATCTGACGTTTGTATTGAATCTTCCATTCGTCATCAAGAGTTACTTCATTTTTACTACTTGTTGCCTTGTAATCAACAATTATGAGCTCACCCTTTGGGTTTACCCAGACATCGTCAACACCTCCACGGAGGATTAAATTTGTCTCTTTGTGATGGTACGAAATACCTCGACGAAGTGCGTCTCGCCACTCATCCATGCGCGGATCATCAAACGGAACTGCATCAATTTTATACGCCTCCATGATTGGGTGTCGTGTCTTTTGAACACGGTGGGCATCAAATTCCTTTTTCATAAGTTCATCGACAGCATTGTTAAGTGTCAGTGGAAAGCTCGCGGGACGACCTACCCCAAGGCGTTGGTCAAAATAGAAGCATCGCGGACATTGTATAAATAGGTCTATCTTAGAACGGGAAAAACGATACGGTTCTTTTGAACTAGGATCGAATAAATTTCGTGTTCTTCGGGAGTTGTAGTACTGAGACATTATTACAGTGTGTTTATTTCTTCCAAAATCAGCATGGATTTTTCTTCGTTTATCCCTAAAGAAAGAAGGATAGAAGGATCTTCTTTCAGGGCTTTACAGAGAACGATGCCTCGTCCAAGGAGTATCTTTTTACTGGCAGATGAAAGAGAAGTAAGGCAAGTAAGAGGGTGAAGACCGCTGTCGATAATCATATCTTGGAGGTTTCCTTTTTGAGGGTAATTCCAACCAACGAGGGTAAGCCCTTTGCACTCAGCGTAGTGAATCGCTGTAGTAGTAAATTTTGTATTCGTAATAAGCCAACCCTCATCTACATGTCGTTCTTTACCATAGAAATATACATTCCCTTGAAGGTCATCCATTCGTGCCTTTACATACAGAGCAATTTTAAGATCCGATTTTATCCCAAGTTCATTGTGGAACTTTGCCTCAGCCATAATGAGCTTGTTTTCATTCCATGCAACAACATCAACTTCGTGCTCAACACAACCTCCTAAAATCATCTGACCAGTAAGAGCCTCGAATCCTTTTTCTCGAAGAATGTCAGCAATAAAATCTTCAAAGGGAAATCCTGAAGGGCCCAGATCAGTTATTGCTCGCCTTAAAGAATAGCGTAAGGCAACAGGTTTTTGTTCTTTCTCTAATAAAAAGAAAGCATGCCTGTATATTTGGGACGTAGACATTCCATCCTTAAGCTCTAAGCTAACGTGAGAAACAATACTATTAACAGTTTCATGGTTAGCCCCTGCTCGCAAGAGTGAGTTTTCTAGTTTTACATTATCAAATAGCTCTTTGTGGCCATTTTCTTTTACAATAAAAACCTGTGTTTTGTCCTTCATGATGACTCTAGTATACGAGTTTTCAAATTTTCGGTAAACACCAAATTCTACTCAAAACCTCTTTCTCTCTCTTTAAATCTTAGTATACAATATATGATATACTAAGAAATACACTGTAGGATATATCTCAAACACAATTCTGTAAAAGAGTATACATTATCCTGGTTTAAAGTGATGATTCAATAATTCCTCCACCGATACACAAGTTTTTTTTATACACAACCAAAGACTGCCCTGGCGATATGCCGATAAGGTTTTTTTCAAACACAACCTTCCATAGATTGCCATTAGTTTTTTTCAAAACCGCCATTTCAGGAGTTTGGCGGTACCGAGCCTGTATACTGTATTTTTTTCCAGAAATAGGGGTTACCCCGCTCCAATTTACATGAGATAGGGTTATTTCCTTCACGCCAACTTTACTCACTTCTCTTGGGGTTAAACGAGAAACGGTAATGGTGTTTTTTTTGTTGTCCTTATTGACAATGTACATAGGCCCAGCAATGTCATTTTTGTTTTTTACGGTAAAGCCGTGTCTTTGCCCTATTGTAAGAAAAACTGTTCCATCGTGAGTGCCGATAATCTTTCCCTCGGTATTAAGAACACTCCCCTTCCTTGTTTTTATAAAATGAGATAGAAAATTTTTCATGTCGACTTTACCAATAAAACAAAGCCCCTGGCTATCCTTTTTTTCTGCCGTAGGAAGATTAAATTGTTTTGCTAAGAGGCGCACTTGGGGCTTTTTAAGGTGTCCTATTGGGAAAAGGCTACACTCTAATTGCTTTTGAGTAAGAGTCCATAGAAAATAAGTTTGATCTTTTTGACGGTCTTTGGATGCTGCCAGTTGTCGTACATTATTTTTTATTTTTTGCTGAGCATAATGTCCTGTTGCTACCAAATCTGCTCCGTGTTTCTGTGCGTATTTTAGAAATGCGCCAAATTTTATTTCCTTATTGCACATCACATCTGGATTTGGGGTGCGACCTTTCTTATATTCTGCAATCATATAATCAACCACTTCTTTCTTATACTCTTTTTCCAAATCGAGAGTTGCGAATGGAACGTCCAAAAGGGCGCACACTCTCATGGCATCTCGGCGGTCGTTTTTAAAGTCACATGGAAGCCAATCTGGATGCCAAGATTTTATAAACACTCCAGTTGCGTCATATCCAGCTTTTTTAAGCAAGGCAAGAGAAACAGAGCTATCTACTCCACCAGAAAGTCCAACAAAAACCTTCTTGCCTTTTTTCATAGGCAAAACTCTACCATAAGTATTAAAAAAGCTGAATAGAAATTTTCGTTACCAACATAGATGAATCAGCGGATTTGCGTCTTTGGCGAAGAAAAGCAAAAGAACATGCTTTCTTATTTTCGCAAATATTTTTCCCGATTCTGTTGATGCCCCTCAAAATCTTTTGCGTAATAAATATTTCCTTTTAAATCAGAAAGAAAATAAAGATAATCATTTTTATCAGGATAGAGCGCCGCACGAATTGCAACTAGGCCTGGATTTGCAATTGGTCCCGGGGGAAGACCTTTGTTTACATAGGTGTTATATGGGGACTCATCTCTTAAATCCTCTCGAGAAAGTGTATAGGTATTTTTTCCATTTACATATGAAAAGGTAGCATCCACTTGAAGTGGCATTCCAATTGTAAGGCGATTATAAATAACCCCAGCAATAAGTCTCTTGTCTTTTTCTTCCACTGCTTCTTTTTCAAGGATAGACGCAAGAATAATTAAATCACTGAAGGATATACTGGAACTTGCTGTTTCTTTGCGAATCGACTCAGTCCTTTCGTCGAAATTTCTTTTCATTCGAAGCGCAATATCTTCGGCTGTGACATTGGGAAGAAAAAAATATGTATCAGGAAAGAGAAATCCTTCCGGAGAATTTTGCAAAAATCTTTTTTCATCAAAAAAAGTAAACTTTTCTTTGAAAATTGGTGCCATCTGGAAAATAGAAAAACCTTCAGGAATAGTCACTCGAAGTGGAACAAGTCCGTACTGGCCTTGGATAATGCGTCTCGCAACACGAAACGCACCTTCCTTTTCATTAAAGTAGTAATCTCCAGCGCGCACCGACCGGGAGCCATTGAGTAGGACAGCAAAGCTTTTAAACCAAAAAGGTGATCGTACTATCTGTTTTTTTTGAAGCAGTAACGCCGTTTGGGATAAACCACTTCCCGTTTCAATACGAACAGTAGAGTAATGTGGAAAGTTTTTCGGAGATGATAAAACTAATGTGTACAAGGAAAGCAGGAAAAAAATATAAAAAATAACCACAACAAGAACTTTTTTTGTAAAAGTAAGAAAAGAGAGCCGAGCACGGTATTTTACAAAGAAAATGCGAAGGAATTCCATCTAAATGGGTAAATTTGCTGGAGGTTCCCCTTTCTTAGATACGATACGAGAGAATGTTGGGGTTGTGGAAACACCTCCTGGAAAATGGAACATTGTTGCCAATTCCTCAACGCTCAAAACAAAGGAACTTCCACCAAATCCTCTGTGGGGTGGGTGAAAGTATGACCGACGCTTGTATGCATCGAGTATGGTCTGTTTTGCGTCTTTTAGGCGCTTTCCTCGAAAATCCTGCCACGGATAGTCAAAAGAAGTAGTGAAACTAGGCCGAAATCCATTAAGATTCCCTGAGCTGTATTGCTTCATGCTTCCAAGCATTCCTCCAATATTCGCTCCGTTAAATGATTCTTTTTTTGCAAGATACACGCACCGAATTACTGAATCGAATGCAGTTTTAGAAAGATTACGCTGGATAGCGTTGATTGTGTCTTTTTGAATATCAGTAAGGTTTTGCAGGGTACCAGTCTTACCTTCCTCTAGTTTTATTGGGGATTCTGAAATGATTTTATCAATTTCCTTCTTTGCCTGAGCTTTCCAATCAGTCTTTTTAAAGAAACGAGCGTCTTTTAAATTTTCTTCTCTATGGGCCCGAACAAGGATTTGAATCCATGTCTGTTCGTCCTGCTTTAAGGATCCCAGGTACTCAATAACCGGGGTGATGGGATCAACCTTAAACTCCTCTTTTGGATTGTCATTTAACCCGTAATCAATATAACTTTTAATTGGATACACATCAGCTTTTGAAAGCTTTAGTTGAGCGCCGAAATATGAGTACACATCTTCATTAAATGGAACCTGGAGAGAATAGTCTGGGACTTCGTATATCTCAACAGTTGGAAATTGAGAATAAATTTGCGACTCAATAAGATTTTTAAACTTTTTGTGTGTCCATATAAAAAACTTTACCTGACCTCCAAGAGAAACAAGCTCAAGAGAAAACCAAGGTCGTATTCTACCTTTCAGAAAAACTTCAATATAACTTCCGACTAGAGGCTGAGAAAGAGCTTGAAGGACTATTTCCATTGCAGCCACAGGTTTATCAAGGAGTTTTGGTATCTTCAGCTCAAGAAGCACTGATCCTTGCTCGATTATGTACTTAGTTCGTACGTATCTCATCCACACCTCAAAGAAAACTCCCAAAAGAAGGATCGGCAGCCACACCGGGGTTAGGCTCCAAAAAGAGTCCCATGCATTTAAAAAGGGCTCAGCCTGAAACAGTGAAAAAAATCTTTGAAACATTTATTATTATTCTACTAGAGAACGGTTTCACTTTCTACAAACTTACCACCCTTAGGATAGTAAGTTTGTAGAGTACAGGGAATGAATTCAAAATAGGTCCAGAGCTTTACCTTGGATTTTAATATCTTTTATTCTTCTACAATATGGTACTTGCCTTCTTTGTCTTTTGAAAAATATTTAGGATTTTGAAGATTCACGATGATAGTATTCTCCTTCACATACCGCTCTTTTAATACCTTTTCGATAATTTTATCTTTTGGTGAAGGTCCATTTTTCTCAATTACTTTCTTTATGACGTCTTTTACTACCCCAGAAAGGTATCCCCATTCTGCAAGAGCGTATAAACCTCGTCCGACAAGGACAAACCGTGGATCCTTAATAAGTTCATTGTGAGTCGTGGCAACATGGGCTTTTTTATTGAAATACAATGTAATTGCCTTTGCAACTTCTTTAAAGTGAATTGGAGATCCGTGCTTTCTAATTACAAGAAAAGCATAGTCACGCATACCTTTTGCGTTTACATTTGGAGAATCTGATCTACCCCACTCGCCAAGAGGATTTTTGCCAATTTTGCGAGATAGTGACAGCCATCGCTTTATAATTTCCTCATTTTTATATTTTTCGTTTACATCTTCAATGTACCCAAGAAAATTCTCCACCATGTCACCCTCAACCATAAGCTCATCGTCATTTAAGCTTGAATACAATTTCTTGATAGATCCATGAATTTTATCTGCAAGCTGTTTATCAACATGCCAGCGATGTTTAAAATCTTCATCTTCCTTTTCCTTTGTAAAATCCTCACCAGTAACAAGCATAAAATGTACATGATTTTGGACTGCTTTATCCTTGCTTACGTGAGCTAGCAAGTCCTCCTCTGAGATAACTCCTCCAAGAGAATGGATGTAGTCACGAAGTTGGCCAAAAGCTGGACTCTCTTTTACGTACTCTTTCGACTTACGCATAACTCCAATAGAATGATTTTCAATTTGACGAACGCGCTCACGAGTAATCCCGTATTTTTTACCAATGCCTTCGAGAGTCATTCGCTTTCCACTATCGTCTAATCCATAGCGACGAGTCATGACATCACGGGCGCGGTCACCAAGAACAGCCAAAAGCCTTTTGGTTACTTGTTTGGGTTTAAATTTTATGGTTTTTGCTTCGCTCATATTTGATGCTTATATAGTAGCTATTGTATAAATGAAGTATATGTGGGATTATTTTTATCATTATATCAAAAATAAGTCAAGTATTCTGTCAAGATCAGCTTAAAACAATATTAAAAATCCTATTTGGAACATAGACCTCTTTCTTAATCTCTTTTCCTAAAAGCCACTTTTGAATTTCAGGAAGAGTGTACGCTGCTTGCTTAACTTCTGCTTCTTTTGTATTAGTCTGCGTATGAATAGTTGCTCGAGTTTTGCCATTAACTTGTATGGCAATGATAACACTTTCTAAAATAAGTTTTTTTGGATCAGCTATCGGCCATGCTTCTTCTTGAATTGAATTTTTATTTTTTAAGAGTGTCCATATTTCGTCAGCAAGATGTGGCGCAAAGGGAGAAAGAAGTTTTATGAAAGGCGCAAAGTGAGCATGGGACACATTTCCATTTTTCTCAGCTTCATTCGCAAAAATCATTAACGAAGAAACCGCTGTATTAAAACTCATGGTATCAATATCTTGACTCACTTTTTTAATTGTCTTATTAAGAAGCACTTCCATTTTTTCATTTTGAACATCCTTCTTCTTGTCTGACACAGTGTGTGCAATGCGCCACACTTTTTCAAGAAAACGATACGGTCCTATAATTCCGTCTGTTGACCAGCTAACGGGCTGGTCATACGGGCCAATAAACATTTCGTATATTCGAAGAGTATCAGCCCCATACTTTGAAACAACATCATCTGGGTTTATGACATTCCCTTTTGACTTTGACATCTTCTCGCCACCTTCTGCCAAAATAACACCGTGGGAAGTTCTTTTTTTATAAGGCTCACTTTTTGGAACAAGCTTTTGATCAAAAAGAAATTTATTCCAAAATCGTGAATAGAGTAGATGGAGTGTTGTATGCTCCATTCCCCCATTGTACAAATCCACTGGAATCCATTTTTTTAATGCATTTTTACCAGCAAAAACCTTAGAGTTCCTAGGGTCAGAGTATCTAAGAAAATACCACGATGAACCAGCCCAATTTGGCATCACATCAGTTTCTCGCTTCGCATTTCCCTTACAGGTGGGACATTTTGTGTTTACCCAAGAGGATATCAAAGCGAGTGGAGACTCACCCGTGTCGCTTGGTTCATAATTTTTTACATTTGGAAGTTTTACTGGTAAGTCTTTCTCAAGAACTGAAACTATTCCACATTTTTCACAGTGAATGACGGGAATAGGCTCGCCCCAGTAGCGTTGACGAGAAAACACCCAGTCGCGCAATTTGTACTTTGTGGCCCATTTTCCTCCGACAAAGTCTGTTATGCTCTTTCTTGCTTTCTCAGAATTTTGATTTGTAAATTTTCCTGAATTAATAAGGATACCAGCTTCTGTGTAGGGACTGTTATGGTTTGTAAAAAGAAGATTCCAATAATACCTTCCAGAAAAAACATCACTTTGAATTGTTTTGTTTATTTCATCTTTTGTTTGCCATACGACATCAAAGAGTGCCTGCTCTTCTAAATCTATTTCGCTTCTTTTGTCACTTTGTAATTCAAAATAAAACGCCCTAAAATGGGCTCGACGATTTTGCTTTTTATGAGCTGCAAAATAGGAATTAAATATCATTCCTCCTATTTGTTTTACAAAGCTTACGTCACTGTAGCCAGTTTCTTCTTGTATTTCGCGAATGGCAGCTTGCATTGGATCCTCACTATTCTCAAGTCCTCCAACTACAAAATTCTTCCATGGATACTTTTTCCAGATTAGTCGTAAATACTTCTCATCCTTCCAATGTTTTACGATACATAATATGTTTTCTCGCTCGACAAATGGCAACTCTGGTCTTGGCGCATCATCCCCAACATCAACAAATTCTGGCTCAATGACTACTGTGACTGGTAATTTATATTTTGTTGCAAAAACAAAATCTCGTTTATCATGTGCAGAAACAGCCATCACGGCTCCTGTGCCATATCCGCTAAGCACGTAATCAGCAACCCATACAGGAATTTCCTCTTTTGTGGCTGGATTAATTGCTTTAATTCCTTTAATCTCTACACCAGTTTTTTCGCTACCCTCAGACGAGCGATCAATTTCTGTTTTCTTTACCGCTTTGTCAACATATTTCTTTACTTCATCACGATTATTCAAAACACCAGTATGTCTATTGTCTAAGACAATGGTCACCCATGGATGCTCAGGCGAAAGAACCAGATAGGTCACTCCAAAAATTGTCTCTGGGCGAGTCGTGAATACTTTGATTGATTCAGAAAAATCCTTGATGAGAAAATCTATTTCTGCGCCTTCTGATCTTCCTATCCAATTTTTTTGCTGTAATTTAATCTTTTCAAGATAGTCGACAGAGTCAAGATCCTTGTCAAGGCGATCCGCATACTTTGTAATCGCAAGCATCCACTGCTCCTTGTCTTTTTTCTCGACAGCTGTGCCGCACCGCTCACACTTCCCGTCGACCACCTCTTCATTGGCAAGACCTATTTTATCTTTTGGGCACCAGTTAATTGGAATACGAGCTTTGTATGCAAGATTATGTTTTAAAAGTTGTAAAAAAATCCATTGAGTCCATTTGTAGTATTTTGGATCTGTGGTATTTATCTCCCGCGACCAGTCAAACGAAAGACCTAAAGATTTCATTTGTTTTTTATAGGTAGCTATATTTTTCTTTGTCGTTATGGCAGGGTGAATTTTTGTTTTTATCGCATAGTTTTCAGCAGGAAGGCCAAAAGCATCCCATCCCATAGGAAATAACACATTAAAGCCTTCCATTCGGTGCTTACGGGCCAGAATATCGATTGCTGTGTAGCTTCTGATGTGTCCAACATGGAGCCCCTCACCTGAGGGGTATGGAAATTCAACCAAGCAGTAATATTTTTTCTTTTTAGAAAAATCACTTGCTTGGTGGAGTTTTTTTCTATCCCACATAGCTTGCTGCTTTTTCTCTATCTTCTTTGGATCATAGCCCTTCATATATGGCCATACTATAGGAAAAAACACCCGGGTTCAACCGAAGTGTTTTTTCCTAATCTTTAAAAGATTGGTTTACTGAATGGCGGGTATCGATCTGGGTCAATAGTTCTCTGGAAACATGCTGTACCTTTTTCATGTGCCCAGTTTTCATCTATCATTCCCTCATAATACACAGGGCTTTTCTGCATCCGTACTTTTTCTTCTGTGGATGAGGTTTTAAGATTAAATTCAGCACACAGCTCAAAGGACACATCACCAGTTTTTCTATAGGAATATTCTTTTTGTGATTGTGGGTCTGTCGGAATAGTAAAACCAGAAATTGGATCTCTTAAATCATTTAGTGTCGCGGGGATAGCTTTCTTTGATTGCCAGTATTGAACCACCTGGCTTTGGATCATTCGCAAATCATTTATCTTTTGATCATCGTATCGCACTAAGCGCTGAGATTGAGGGGAACCAATAACAACAAAACCTAGAACTATTGATCCCAGAACAAGAACTGCTGCAACAACACGCCAGATCATGCGGCGAGACCCCGTAAGCCGATTTCGAAGATCATCCATGAAGTAACCAAATATGGAGCCAGATACGACAAGCACAGCGAGAATTTTAAGGAAAAAACCTGCTGTCAGTTCCCTGCCATCAAGGAAATAATATATAAGTGTTATTAAATCACTCGTTATTATTGCGCCTGCAATAAAAAGGGTTATGTACATAAGCCACTTGCGAACCGCAGATTCTTTTTTGCTTGGATCAACTTCGTATGATTTTCTTACAGTATTGGCTAAGAAAAGAAAAAGTGGGAATACGACAATCAGTGTAGCAACGGGAAAGCTAATTGAGCTCACGCCAAAAAAATACTGATCTATCTGTGGATATGCAACATTAATAACTGTGAAGAGAAGGTTAAGTAAAGCTATAGTGCCCGCATAGAGAGTTGCCATAACCCCAAGATGCAGAAAAAAGTCCTTTGCTGTTGTTTTTGATGTATGTGGTTCCATATTTGTGATTATACTACATTATTTTTTAGACTCTCTAGTCTCAAGTTTCTTTTATCAAAGGATAAACCAATTTTATAGTGACACCAGCAATTAAGAAAAAGACCTGATGAAGATGCCAAAGTATGAATTTGATCATTTGCTGATTATTTAGAAAATATACATCATCTGGATTTTAAACTCTACCTATCCTTCGCGAAGCTCAGGATGATTGAATTCAAGATTCAAATCTTGAATTCAATCACATCGCCATCTTTCACCACATACTCCTTTCCTTCAATTCGGACCAAGCCTTTTTCTCGCGCAGCCCCATAAGACCCTGCCTCTAAAAGTTTGTCACAATGAATTACCTCCGCTCTGATGTATTTATCTTTAAAGTCTGTGTGTATTGCCATACCAGCTTCAGGGCCGGTCGAGCCGACCTCAACTGTCCAAGCGCGAGTCTCATCTTCTCCAGTCGTAAAGTACGTCATAAGCCCAAGAAGCTTGTAGCTAGCTTTTATCAACTCATCAAATCCTGTACCAAACACTGGATCCACCTTTACACTTTGCCCTGGAATTTTTGATGCAATCTCATCTGCAACATTTTCAGTTGCCTCTGAGGTATTTAAAATATAGAGAATCGGTTTCATCGTCAGAAGGTGCATCCCCTTCATGATTTTCTTTTCATCATCCGTAAGATTTGCCGTATTGGCTAAATTCCCTGCCTTTAATACTTCTTCAACTTTCTTAAGTGCAATTTCTTCTGCGATGGCTTCTTTGTTTCCACTTTTTACATCACGAGTCAAATTTCCTAGTCGCTTGGTTACCGTTTCACTGTCGGCGAGTACAAGTTCAAGGTTAATCACTCCCACATCTGAAAGTGGATCTACTTTCCCGTGTACATGAATGATGTCATCATCTTTAAAGGTGCGGACCATCTCTCCTATCGCATCTACTTCACGAATATTAGTAAGAAATTTATTTCCCAAACCTTCACCTTCAGAAGCTCCTTTTACCAAGCCTGCTATATCAACAAATTCAATTACCGCTGGAATAGTTTTTGCTGATTTACTAAATAGAGACAATTTATCCAGCCTTTCATCGGGCACAGGAACAATCCCAACTGATGGGTCAATAGTACAAAATGGATAATTTTCTGCTGGAACCGATTTCTTTGTTAAAGCATTAAAAAGAGTTGATTTCCCAACATTTGGCAACCCGACAATTCCAATAGAAAGAGACATATTGCTAGAATATCAAAAAATTTAAGATTTTCAAAACTACATTAAAGAATGTATGCAATTATAATATTGAAATACAACTTAATTTAATGTGCCAAAAACGTCAATATGGATAAAATCTCTATAATGACAACCTTGACATTAACCATTCCTTTAATTGATAAACGAATATATGAAATCATCGTAAGTACTAATTTATATGAAATAATATATAATTATGTTATGAACGAAAGTAACAAAGATACAGCGATATCAGAACTAGCCTCAAAAAGAAAAGGCTTACAGAGTGAGATGCGTAAACTTCTAAATGTATCTTGGTCAGACTTAAACACCTTTTTTCTTGGATTATATGAAAAACGTATAAAGAAAATCAAACCGTCAGATCTTGTTGTGAATTATCTTGAAAATGATTTTTTAAAGATTTCCAATGCAGATCCTAGAAAAATTAATAAAATAGAAAATCTTTTATTTTCTATTCTCCCTAGTGATTATAATATTATAGATATTTCACCCGTTTCACCAATAGGCATTAACGCTGTACTTGCAAAAATTAATTCTAAAACCTCACTTTCAACAATAAGAAATCTCGAAGTATTAAGTGATCCAACTACCCAATTAGCACTTGAAGCAACAAAAATGAAGCTGGCTGATAAAAATCTCGAGACTATTAATCTTGCAACGGCCGTTAGACTTCTTAGGACTCAAAGATTCAACCCTTCTTCGGGAATGACAAATCACTTTAAAGCTTTTGCATTAGCAACATCTGGGAAAAATATTGGTAATAGACAATTTGAGTATAGTGCATTAAAAAATCAATTGATAATTTGGTTGGAGTTTTTAAGTAAGTCAAAAAAACTAGGCTATAAAGCTAGTAATATTTCAGTCGCAATATCTAACACCTCAATCATCGATGAGTTGAGTAAAGCAGGAATTGTTAATAAAAAGAATATTATTGAGTCAATTAGATACAATAAAGAGAGCGTGTTCGTAAAAGACTCCGTAGATTTAACTCGAGAAATTAAAGACATTACCGATCTTAAAAAGATTGAATATGATTTCTTACACAATCCTATTGAAACACTCAAGAGAGCCGAATTAGATTTTATTAAGGATCTTAGAATAAGTTATCCTGAAATCAATTTCTATTACAGATTAGACAGAATTGCTGGCAGTGCTTACTACTCAGGACTCTGTTTTAAGATATATGCTGAAACAAGCGACGGAACCAAACATGCACTTGTTGATGGTGGGGTTTCTGATTGGAATAAACATCTACTACAAAACAATAAGGAAATGATTTTTACTAGTGGATTTGGAAGTGAACTATTTAGTAATTTTTTCAATTAAATTACTCCGGACTCAAGAAACGAGATAGTGGAATTAACACTGTCTATTATTACTTCAACGCCTATTGGGATAGTAACGAGAGGTTTCGTATGGCCAATATCCACATTTATTACAATCGGTATGTTGTATTTTTCACCTATTTTTTTTAATATTTTTAAAATATAATCCTGATCATTACTTTCAACAAATCTACCCACTATCATGGCACCAATTTTCTTGAAGATTCCAGCTTGATCCAAAAAATTAAGATTTCTTTCTATACGCGCTATGTTTGAACTTCCATCCTCAATAAGTAATACCTTCTGATCAAAATCAGGGCAATATTTTGTACCAATCAGAATACATAAAGTATCTAAATTCCCTCCCCATAATTCCCCACTCACGACTCCGGCTTGATGTAACACAGAATATTTAACAGCAACTTTATAAAGTAAATCCCTATTATCCTCTTTATCCCAGAATAAACTCTCATCTGAATATTTTTCTGCTGCATTTAAAACTCCTAGAGGCAATGTCGAAAATAAAGATTTAATGAAATATTCTTTTGTAAATGAGTCGGCGCCTCCAAGGGATCCAAATGATGTTAGAAGCATTGGGCCGTGGAAAGTGACAATATTCGACATCTTAGCGATTGCATTATTTAAGACAGTTATATCACTGAATCCGCAAAAAATCTTTGGGTTTTTTTCTATAAGATCGTAATCCAAATAATCCAGAATTGAGTTGGAACTGTAACCGCCTGTACTGCAGATGATAGCTTTTATAGAAGGATCTTGAAAAAAAGTATGTATATCAAGAACTCTTTTTTTTGGAGTACCCCCAGAAAATGAATCATGTGATAAAGCATTTTCACCAATAACTACTTCCAGACCAAGTTCTTTATTCACATATTCAATTGATCTTGAAAAACGTCTTGGAAATTGATGAATTGTAGATGAAGGACTCACAATTCCAATTCGATCCCCTTTTTTAAGATGGTGTGGTTTACGCAATTTCATGAGATACAAATAACTCAACCTCATCTTTCATTATTTTTTTTTGAAAAAGAAAAATTGAAAAGCCGGCATATTTTAAATTTTCATTAAATAACTCCATAAAGTGTCTAAATCTCTCTTTTAGCAGCGGTTTATTGCCTTTTAAAAACTCATCTTGAATATTTGTTTCTATAACTTCATTAACATATGACTCTATATAACTTTTTCTATCCTCATAGAAAAAGTCTTTTTCATAATAAATGTCGAGATACGCAGTAGTTGTCTTTAATTGAGAGAATAATTCTTTCCAGTATCCTTTATTCCATTCTTTTATTTCAGTACCAATTGCAGCAGATACGTTATCTATTACTAGAGTTGGTACTTTCATTCGATAATAAATAGGAACAGCAGCTAAAGTTCCTCCTGGTTTCAAAACCCGCATATATTCAGCTATTGCACTTTCTTTATCACTAATAAATGAAGTAACATTACTTGCCCATACAAGATCGAATACTTGATCTTTAAAAGGTAAAGATGTTGCTGTTCCATGAATAAATGTAACCTTATCTTTTACACCCATTAACTCAGCATATATTCTAGCTTTTTCAACTGATTCTTCATTTATATCTATACCGACAACCTCACAACCAGTAAGTAGAGCAATATTAACAGAAGTAAATCCAGTATTAGACCCAATCTCTAAAACCCTTTTCTTCTCATTAACAAAAGCATTAACTGCAACATTGTGCACGGTTCTAATACCTCCTGAAGGACGATTACGTTCGTTAATCAAGGCAACAAAACGCGAGTAATCCATTTTTATTATTTCGTCATGTGTATATTTTTTCATGGTTTTGGAATCCAGTGACCTCTTGGAATATGAGAAGCCTCTACAATTGTTGGTAATTTTAATAACCAATGAGTAAATCTTTGCCATCCCATACCAAACCCGGCTGACGTCTGATAAGAATCTACCTGGCGAGATTCAAGATAAGGAGCATAATCCTGTTCTGGTAGATTAAAGATTTTAGATTTTTTTAAAAGTGTATCCCCATTTGTAATTCTTACCCCTGATCCTATAACTTCACGATATCCATATAAAACAATATCCGCATTTTCTGCTGTTCCATTTTTGCTACCCTCATTATGATAAAAAGGGATTTCCAAAATTGGGTACTCTGTAATAATTGCATGTTTCCCAATTAATTCTGTTAGCTTAATTTCCTCCCAAGAACCAAAGTGTTTGAGAGAGTGTTCTTTGTATTGAGGATTTTTGGTTTCTTTATATAAAATACTTAAAGCTTCTTTGAATGTCAGTGTTTCAAAGCTATAGTTTTTAAAAGTTTCTGATAAAGAAGATATTTCTTCATGTGTAAGAAAATATTCGAGATTTCTCCTTGTGTTCTTAACCAGGTAATCTGCGATATAAGCAAGTAGTTCAATAGATATATTAATATTTTTTTGAAAATCAACATGACCTTCAAATTCAATATGCTGAAATTCAGAAAGATGAGAGAAATCCGCGTTTTCTTTTCTAAATGAATTATATATTGAAAATACCTTATCAACTCCTTGTACGAGCAACCGTAGCTCAAGATAAAACTGTGAGCTCTCAGAAAGGAAAATTTTTCTCTCATTATTAAACCAGGAGGTATCAACTGGTAACGTATCAGTTGTGTAATCAAGCGTCTGACCCGCATAGACTTCTCCCGGTGAAGAAATCATGAGTGTAGTTAGTGGTAAATTGCACCAATCAGCTCCTATTGATTTAAAATACTCAATAGTTGCAAAAAACATTGCGTTATCAATTTTATGTAAATGAAAATATCTTTCATCCTTAGCTAATTCAAAAACCCTATTGGTAAAGTCGTATTGAGTTAACTTAGATATATCATTAATTGCCAAATCAACATTGTTACCAACATAGTTAACTATGTTCTTACCAGCTTCAACTTTAGCTTTATAGGGTCCGTATAGATTCATTTTCGTAAAAACAGTGGGTCTGGCTTGAAAATTTTATCTTTTGTAAATATATCAAGTATTCTTGCTGAGGTTTCAGGTAAAAAAGGTTTTAGTTGAGCACCAATAATAATAAGACCTTCAATATAAACTTTTAATGTTTTCTCTAATTCTTCTATTGATTTTATCTCCCAAGGCTTATCTTGAGCCATCTTCTGGTCTAAAATTGCAATTTTTGACCAAACATATCGCAATGCTTCGTCCGGTTTATTTAATGTAAAAAAATCAGCAATTTTCTCATCTTTAACTAATAAAGTTTTTTCTACATTTACAGGATTATGCTCAAGTTTCTCTGCTATTTTAGCAATTCGAGAAACAAGATTACCAATACCATTAGCTAGATCACTATTATATTTTTCCCTAAAACGATCAAGTGAAATATCTCCATCTTTACCAAATTGGAATGAAGTAATAAGTAGATATCGTGCTCCTTCTTTACCGTATTCGGCTATTAAATCTAATGGATCAATAACGTTACCTAGAGATTTAGACATTTTCTGCCCCTCAACTGTAAAAAATCCATGAGCAAAAACCGCTTTTGGAAGTGCGAGATCATTTGCTAATAGCAATCCCTCCCAAACTAACGCATGAAACCATAAAATATCTTTTGCCATAAGATGAAGAGTTGGAGGCCAAAAATCTTTTCTCCCAGGATACATCTGAGTTGCAGAATAATAATTAATGAGCGCATCAACCCATACATAGACTGTATGTTTTCTATCCCATGGTAATTCGATACCCCAAGAAACTCCTAGTCTGGATATAGATATGTCTTCAATACCATGTTTTATTTTTCCAATAATTTCATTTTTTCGTTCTTCCGGAATAATAGAGTATCTATTTTTTTGAAGTTCTGAAAATACTTTCGAAGACAGTTCTTTGAATTTAAAAAAGTAATTTTCTTCCTTTTGCTCGACAGGCGTTAAATTTGGATGAAGAATACATACTCCATTTGAAATTTCATCGAATGATAGAAATTTTTCACACCCGACACAATACACTCCCTCGTAAAGAGACTTATAGATAAGTCCTTTATTGTAGAGTTTCTGTAAGAATTCCTGAACAATTATTTTATGTCTTGGATCAGTAGTACGGAAGAATTCATCATAACTAATATCAAGTTTTTGCCAGACATCTTTGTATTGAGCTGAAATTTTATCAGTAAATTCTTGCGGGTCGATACTATTTTTTGCAGCAGATTGAGCAACCTTAGTTCCGTGTTCATCAGTTCCTGTGAGAAAAAAAACTTCGTTTTTACCTAGCCGCTCACGGTAAAAACGGGCATAGACATCCGCCATCACCGTTGTATATGCATGCCCAATATGAGGCTTGTCGTTTACATAATATATTGGAGTTGTAACGTAAAATTTATTTGACATATTATTAAGTTTAAGTCATTGTACAACATTTTCTATATTACTCAAATTTGTAGGAAATTATACTTTCTAGATTATTAGCTTCTTTTAAAAGATAGTCATATGTATCACCTATTATAGAATAATCATAAAGAATGGTTGGGTGTGATAAATCACTTGAAATAACCTGACCTTGAATTGCTACTTGGTTTATGTGATTGATCTTTAGCTGATCTCGCACCTTTTGAATATTATTTAATGATTGCAGAACTTTTTTATTTTCACTAGTGATCTGTACATTTTTATGGAAGTTAATAAACCTTGACTCAAAGCCAATTGGAATTATATTACCTAACCAAGCATCAAACATCATTCCGATAAGATCAATACCATAAACATGATCATAAGTTGAGTAAATTCCTGCACCAGGCAGCCTTGCTGCAATTTCTAGTAAGATAGGTCCGTCATTAGTTAAACGAAGCTCACAGTGAAATCCCGCCGTCTGAAAACTTAGAATTTCAATAATCTGTTTCGTAAAATTTTCACATTGATTTCTTTCCTCTCTACTTAACTGAGCAGGGATAAAACTTGATTCTTGAACAAAATATGGTTCTTCACCCATAATAAAATCAATACTTCCTATAATATGAATTTTTTCATCACAAACAATACCATCTATACTAATAACTCTACCTGGTACATATTCTTCAAGAATCATTTCTCCTTTAAAATACTTGAACGCTTCTCTTGTTGAAGATTGAATTGTTGATTTTACTTCCTCAATATCTATTACAAGATCCTTATTCGAAGTTAACATCTTAACTCCAAAACTTGCTGTTCCATATAAAGGTTTAATAACACATGGTTTTGGAAATTCCTCTAGGGCGGCTTTATGCTCAGAATTGTAAATATTTATAGCTTTAAAACGAGGCTGGCTTAGAAAACCGTGTTTATTTAGAGTTTCTCTCATTAGAAGTTTATTTTGTGAACTCCTTCTGGCAGCACCAGAACCAACCCCAGGTAACTCTAAAGCCTCTGCTAAATCAGCTGTTTGAATAACAACGTTCTCACGAAATGTTCCAAGAGCATCAAGTTTTATATCTTTTTCACACAAAAAACTTACTACATCTAGTATCAGTTCTTGAGAACTTAATGTGTTTGTTATAAGTATGTCTTCTGGACTAACATAGTTTTTAAAAATATCAGAATTAGTATTAGTAGCAAGAATAATCCTATACCCTCTCTCACAAGCTTTTTTAAGAGCGTACTCCTTATGGTCACCTTCATGTTCAACTAGTAAAATAGTTTTCATGAATTCTGTACTCCTGTTTCTTTAAACTTTTCGTTGAGAATTTTTTGAGTAATTTCCCAAATAGTATAACCATAAGGTTTAATTGCCATTGTACCCTTTACAGGACCGTAATCTGCTAGATCAGCTACTGCAATAATATCAAGATACCATTGTGAATTATCCTCTGATCTAGAAGTCATCTTTTTTTCTATAAGCTTATCATTTTGACTGCTTGGCATAGGGGCATGTTAGTACAAATGGTTAGATATCTCAAGAATAGCATACGGACGATATTGACGATATTTTTAAAAACTTACTGTTCTCTAAACAATTTTGGAGTTTGAGAAGGAGGCAGTTTAATCGTGAACTCAAATGGAATTAGCTTATCTAATCCAAAAGTATGTCGTGCTGTGCTCGCTCCATACCTATAGAAAGTTTAGACATAGAACCATAAAAATACCTTATTTTTAGTCATTTTTCCAGTTATTGACTGATATATACAAGTATGATATAATTTAAACAGAATATTCCTTGACGTTGCATTAAATTCCCCGTTCTCAGAGAGGTTTTTGTGAACCGAATGATTGTGGTGATGTTTCTTCTTCTTTCCCCGACTCTAATGTCGGCTCAAAAAAAGAAGGAGCGCAAACCGCTTTATGGAGTGGCGTTGATCATCGACCCGGGTCATGGAGGCAAAGACCCCGGAGCTTCGAGAATCTTCAACGGAACACCCGTCGTAGAGAATGAGTACGTCTACGACGTAGCGCTACGTGTACAGAGGATTGCGAAAGCCGAAGACGGTCTTGCTTTCCTCACGCTACGTTCCGACGAGGAGATAAGAAGTGATGCTCCAAACAAAGTACTTGTTGACGATACAAACGAAAAGTTTGCTCTAAACAAAAAAATAGCAAGGGCCGGAGCATCCGGACTTCGGAGTCGCCAAGTGTTTGGCAACTCCGTGGTAGATAAGTATGAAGCGCATCAGGTCGTTTGGATTTCAATCCACTTCGATGTTGTTGGAGCAAGGAAGGACATCGAGGGTGCCCGGATAGTTTACGCAAAGGCAAGCCCCAGATCACTTGCTCTTGCGCAACGGCTCCAAAAAAGCTTTGGCCCTCGAATGCGATCAGTTGGTCCAATCGCAGAAAGTGGTAGCCCGAAATATGGGTTGCGAAACCTCTACATATTGAATGGAAAGAACAAAGCTCCTGCCAAGATATTGGTAGAGTTAGGGAATTTTAACAACGACAAGGATCTCTGGCGTATCAGAGACCCGGAGGTACGGGAGGCGTACGCACGAGCCATCGTTGAAGGCCTGAGGTAATAAAGAGCCAGTAGAAGAGTCAGCCTAACCGCGATTCTCTGCTGGCTCTTTTATTTTGTGTTTTAAATATCCAAACTTTGTAAACCTTATTTACGAGTACTTGACTTTTTTATTTAACATGCTAATATCTTGAAAGATTCAAACTCCGACGAACCCCCCTCAATCCGAACACCCTGACTCACTGGAGTCGGAGGTGTTTTTTCTTTTTCTATGTTTATTTAAGACCTCTAAGGGGGTTTCGTAATTGAGAACTTTGTATATTTTGTTCTGAA
>Ga0163151_10000359_pt1 | contig 81272 bp, 65 predicted proteins | sample OliLakLV19MP5IB2_FD_145596 | JGI IMG/M metagenome (GOLD analysis project Ga0163151, IMG submission 145596) | Freshwater microbial mat bacterial communities from Lake Vanda, McMurdo Dry Valleys, Antarctica - Oligotrophic Lake LV.19.MP5.IB-2 | ecosystem: Environmental > Aquatic > Freshwater >...
GGTCATCATCACCGCCTGCATGAGAAAGCTCTTGGTGATTCTTAACACCATGATCAGGAACAATACTCCCTGGAGAGACCTCCATGCCTGCTAAAAAATCATTGACAAACAACACAGCCGCTGGGCTGAAAGATGAAATCCCTGCGGGATAAACATCTACTCTTTGCCGACGTGTTCGACTTTGGGCCAGTAGGTTTGGAAGTCGAATTCGGGGCTGTTGTCGAGGTCGTGGCACTGGAGGCACATGTCGACAACTTGGCCGGTGACTTGTGTGGGCTGTACCTTATTGTTGTTCCCTTCGTTGGGTGTGATCTTGAGCCGCAGCGCGGCACGCAGCGATTCCTTTTCCGCGTCGGTGGCTTCTTCGTCGCCACTCTCGGCGGCAACGTGCGAGGCGGCGGGGCCGTGGCAGTTTTCGCAGCCGTTGCCGGTCATCAAGGGCGATTCCTTGAGGCCCATGAAACCGGAGACATACGGAAAATATTCCTGCGGATTCCAGCCGGTGACATGGCAACTCAAGCACTCGGGATCGTACTGCCGTGGCGGATCGAGTTTCACGAGGGTTTCGGTGGCATGGGCATGCGGGGTGTTCTCAAACACGGCCATCGCCTCGGTGTGGCAATCGCCGCAGACTTGGCTCCCCGCGAAGGAATCGTCGGGATGCTTCACGCCCATCAGGCCCAAGCCCGCGAGGGTGGTGGTTTCCAGTTCTTTTTGATAATCGACCAGAAGCTGCTGCATTTCGGGCGAATCCTCGAAACGATGATCGAGCGGCACGCGCTGGTACTTGAACGGTTCGGCGGGATCGTCGTACACACCGATCACGGTGACATACTGCCCCTTCTTGCCCGCTTCGATCAAATAGGGTTCTACTCCCGGAATCACCTTCGCGCGATTAGGGGGCGTTTCCGCGCCGCCGGTCGTGCCGACGAAATCGAACTGCGGAAACTGCTTGGCCAACGCGGTCGCTTCGTCGGGCGTACCATGAACCATGAGGATCGTGAGATCGGGCGTCGCCGCTTCTAGCTCTGGCAAAACTTTCGTGATGGCGGCCACGGGTTCGGTGATGTCAAACTCACCCGAGGCCGCGAGTTCCTGACGATACTTCTCCCCCATCACCGCGGTCACGCCGATTTTTTTGCCGCCGGCTTCGATCACCTTGAACGGTTTCGTCATGCCATAGAAATCGAGATTCGCCGACACGAGCGGATTCTTCGCGCTATCGACGTTAGCGAGCGCATAGAGAATCGGATCGCTGGAAAGCTGCAAATCCTTCGCGCCGAACGTGACGGCACCGTAGCCGAGATCAATCAACGCGCGAATGGCATATTGGTATTTAATGTTTTGTTGCGGACCCGTACGTTTGACGAGGCCCCCCATGTCGAGGGCGACTGGATTCCAGCCATCGGCGGCCAGCTTTTTCAGAAACGTGTGCCGCCGCTTGAGTCCGCCGAGTTGGTTTTCGAGTCCCGCGCAGCCGCAGGGTTCGATGTAGCCGTCCATATCGCCGGAGAAGACGAGCGTGAGTTGGGGCTTGGCCCAATCGACCAAGATCTCGTCATTCTTCTTAATCGCGTCTGCGATTTCTGCTTCGCGCTCAGCGGGCGTTTTGTAGCCCCCGGTGTCAGCGGACCATAACACGCTCGAAAGCGCGAACAGAAACAGAAAGGCTACGCCAAAGTGACGCCTCGACCGGAGATGTTCCGCCTTGAACCGCATGATTGCTCGCTTAGTTGCCTGATGTCTCGTTGGTTCCTGAATCAGGATCGAATGGTAGCGTTTCGACCGCCTAACGACCAGCGCAGTTGCTGGCACCACATAAGTTCGCCGCAGTAATACACGACGAAAAACGGGCTGCTTTATTCGACGGAAAACCGTATTAGTAACCGAACCTCGGTTGTGTCGGGATGGGTCGATTTCAACACGATCACGCCGTCGCCTTGCGGGGAATCGGATTCCTCGCCGGGTCGGGCGATGCGAACCATGGGCCGGGTTCCGACGGGAATCTCCAAGGTGAGCGGAAAATGGACCAATTGCTTCCCCATTTCCTTCGACTTGCCGAGCGACACTTTGAGTTCGGAGGGATCGACGCTAGCTACTTCAAGTTTGGTAGCAGGAGCATGTTCGCCGCGAACCGCCACATTGAGCCGCACGACTTTGCCTTGCTTGCTCGACACGGCACCGATGCGCAAGACGCCTTGATTGGCCGTCCAGCCGGGACCAAATATCGAAATGTCGCCAACCACATTTCCCGTGATGGGGACCGTGAGCTTCTCGGCACTCTTGAGGTTTGTTTCCAAGGTGAGCCAGGTAAAGAACGGACCGATGGATTTACCAGCCGTGTAGGTGGCGGTCACCTTCACGCCGCTCTGGGCACTGGGAACCGGGAGCTTGTCTTTTTCGACCGGGGTGATCGTCAGCTTGATCTGTTTGGCGACTTCGGGATCGCTGAATTCATGCTTGACGATTTGCACTTTCTCTTCGAGATTAGAAACCAAATACGTGGAAACGTCCTTCGTGCCATTGGCCGGCACCGTGCCGAAGAGGAGTTCGGGGGGGAGCAAGGTGTTCGACTCGACAACATCGCCCTCGACGACAAGCTCGATGCGTGAGTGCATGGGATCATTGCTACTGAGCGTCGCTCCATGGCGGAACGGACCCGGGGCGGTCTTGGCGGTCCATTCGAGCATCACGTCGGTTTCCTCGCCGGGGACAATCTCGTTTTTGCCCAAATCGCCGACGGTGCATTTGCAGGTGGTGCTCGCCACGTCGACCTTGAGCGGCGCGTCGCCGACATTACGAATCTTGAACGCGTGCTTCATCGACGTGCCGCGCTCGATGCGGTCGAAGTTGAACGTGGTCTCGGGCACCTCTGCAACGGGGCCTTTCGCGGGCTGAGCTGTCGTGGCGGACGTGGAATCTTTCGTCGGCACTTTCCGCTCGGGAAGGCGGGCTTCGATATAGCCGAGCGCGCTCCCCAACCCGATACCCGCTAGGGCGGAAAAAAGCACGATGCTGAGGGCTGGTTTCATGAAAGGGTTCCGAGAGATTGCCGAACGAAGTCTGCACTCATTGTAGCGCGTCATTCTTACGAGCGTCAATTATTAACCACAAAGGCACGAAGGGCACAAAGAGAGGATTTGTGATTTGGAGAGACTACTTTACGGCAGAACTGAATGTATTTTTCCTTCGTGTCCTTAGTGCCTTTGTGGTTCGATCTCTTGTCATTTAAGGAATTCACGACCTTGCGTGAAAAACTCCTGGAAATCGGCGCGGCGATAGTCGGGGTAGGTCCAATCGAACGGTTGCCACTGCTTCGCGCGGAAACTGAGCGTCACTTCGGCGTAGATGCCCTCGGCGAGATAAATGCGGTGGGCGTGATCCTTGGTCGAAGCGAGTACCAGCTTGGCAAGCGTGAGGTAGCCAGGATCAAGATTCAGGGCGCGCGGCTCAGGATGCTGGGCTGCGGAGGCGTATTCGATTTCCCACTCGTTGGTATGCCGCTTGATTGCTGCGAGTCGGCCGGGGTCGATGGGCTCAGCGGGAACGACGAATTGCTTCTTGAGATCGCTGCCCATCGTGGCGGTGTAATAGTCGGTTTCAGTGAAATCGAAAGCGGGGCTAACGGCACCGAGCGGGCCGAATTCCGTGGCGATTTTTTCTTGGGCCCAGGCCAGGGCCGTGTCGTAGCGCGAGCTGACGGCGATGAGGAGGAGAACGGGATGTGGGGGGGAGGTGGTGCCCATGGAAATTAATACGACTTCGCGAACACCCCACGCTTCGCGCTGGGCGCGCCGGTGAAGAGGCACTTGCCCGGCTCCTCGGGTGCGTCGAGCGGCACGCAGCGGACCGTGCATTTGAGTTCCTTGAGCTTCGCTTCCATCACTTCGCTGTCGACAAAGTGGCAATAAGCCAAACCGCCGGGAGCGGACTCGGCGAAGTAGGCTTCGAACTCGGCGAGCGAGTCGATGTTGATCGTGGCCTCGGCGCGGAGCTTCGCCGCGCGTTCGAAGAGGTTAAGTTGGATGGCCGCTAAGCGACTAGCCGCTGTGGAAACCAACTCGGCACGGGGAACTGCTTCGCCCTTGCCTTCGGTATCGCGGCGTTTGACCATGACTTTGTTCTCGGCGATGTCTCGCGGGCCGACTTCCACGATCAGGGGGACGCCCTTTTTGATCCATTGCCATTTTTTGTCGCCGCCGCGGAGGTCGCGGTTGTCGATCCGCACGCGGAGCGTTTCGTTGTCGTAACTCTGAGCGGTGAGTTCGGCTTTCAGCGATTCGCAGTAGGGCAACACCGCGGCGCGTTCTTCGTCGTTGCGATAAAGGGGCAGCATCACAACATGGGCTGGCGCGAGTTTGGGGGGGAGCACCAAGCCGTCGTCGTCGGAGTGGGTCATGATGAGTCCGCCAATGAGGCGGGTTGAGACGCCCCAACTCGTGGTCCAGGCATACTCGAGTTCGCCCGCTTCGCTTTGGAATTTGATTTCCTGAGCCTTGGCGAAGTTCTGGCCAAGGAAGTGGCTCGTGCCCGCCTGCAGCGCTTTGCGATCTTGCATCATCGCTTCGATGCTGTAAGTGGCGACCGCGCCGGGGAAGCGCTCGCCGGCGGTTTTTTCGCCCTTGATTACGGGCATCGCCATCGAACTTTGCGCGAACTCGGCGTACACTTCGAGCATCTGCCGCGTCTCGGCTTGGGCTTCCTCGGCGGTGGCGTGGACGGTGTGCCCTTCTTGCCAGAGGAATTCCGTGGTGCGAAGAAACATCCGCGTGCGAAGTTCCCAGCGAACGACGTTGGCCCATTGGTTGATGAGAATCGGCAGGTCGCGGTAGGACTGCACCCAACGCGCGAACGTGGCCCCGATGATGGTTTCGCTCGTCGGTCGCACGATGAGCGGTTCTTCGAGCTTCGCGCTAGGAGCGGGTTGCAGACCCCCCTTGCCGTCGGGTTCCAAGCGGTGATGCGTGACCACCGCGCACTCTTTCGCAAAGCCCTCGACGTGCTCAGCTTCTTTTTCCAGAAAGCTCATGGGGATGAACAACGGAAAATAGGCGTTCTCATGGCCGGTGGCTTTGAACATTGCGTCGAGGCGGCGCTGGATGTTTTCCCAAATGGCGTAGCCCCACGGCTTGATGACCATGCAGCCCCGCACGTCGGAGTTCTCGGCCAGATCGGCGGACTTGACGACCTGCTGATACCATTCGGGGTAGTTTTCGCTGCGGGTGGGGGTAATCGCGGTTTTGGGAGCGGCCATGGTGCGTAGGTGAGTAAGTGAGTAGGTGATTTAAGTAGCAAGTGAGACATTCTAGGGGAATTGTCGTCTGGCGAAAATCGCAGGGTTTTGGCCCCCAGCGAGTCGTGGCGAAATTTGTTAGAATCTGAGGCTTCCGTGCGATTCGTTGAATCGCGGCTACGGCTACTGCTACTGACTACGGACAACTTACCACGGGCAACTATGTCTTCTGATGAACGACGTTTTGTGAGCCAACTAGGCCACAATGAAGCGATTAGCCAGGTGTTTCTCGCCTCCGAGAAACAATTGCGGCCCAATCGCAATGGAAATCTCTATCTGCAAGTGGACCTCTCCGACCGCAGCGGGGCGGTGAATGCGCGGCTGTGGAACGCGACCGACACCGATTACAAAGCGTTCGAGAACGGCGACTTTGTACACGTCGAAGGGGCCACGCAACTGTTCCAGGGGAACATGCAGCTCATCGCCAACCGCATTCGCCTAGCGCGGCCCGACGAGGTGTTTGAAGGAGACTTCATCACGCTGCAATCCGCCGACATCGACAAGATGCGCACACGGTTGGTGGAGATTACGGGCAGCGTGCAGTCGCCGCCGCTCGCACGGCTGGCCAAGGCGTTCGTCAAAGACGACGCCTTCATGGCGAAGTTTTGCCAGGCACCAGCGGGGATGAAAAATCATCATGCGTATAAGGGCGGCCTGCTGGAGCATGTGCTGAGCCTCATGGAACTCGTGTTGGTGGTAGCACCCAAGTATCCGCAGCTTTCGCAAGACAAGCTCTTGTTGGGGGCGCTGCTGCACGACGCCGCCAAGGTTGAAGAGCTCGCCTATGAGCGCGACATCTCGTACACCGACCAGGGGCAACTGCTGGGGCATATGGTCATCGGGGTGACGATGCTCGACGACAAGGTGCGACAGATCGTGCAGCAAGATGGCCAGCCGTTTCCCGAACGGCTCCTCATCGAACTCAAGCACATGATTATCAGCCATCATGGCGAGTACGAATATGGCAGCAGCAAATTGCCGATGACGCTCGAAGCGATTGCGTTGCACATGCTCGACAACCTGGACGCGAAGGTGGCGAGCTTTACGCAACTGATGACGGATTGCCCCAACGCGGACAGCAACTGGACGCAGTATTTCAGCCAGATCGGCCGGAAGTTGTTCAAGCCGGAGAGGGTGTAGACTCGATAGACCAAGATTGAAATTGGAGGTAAACTTATGAATGAACCTCATTACAATAGGAAACAGCCATGGTCGACTTCCGCCTGGATAAAACCGTTATTCAAGAAAGCACACTGGAAGCCCAGGGCGACGACAGGGCGTTTTGGTTTTCGAAGACACCCGACGAGCGAATGATCGCGCTCGAGCATTTAAGGCAGGTTGTCTATGGCTATGATCCGGCTACCGAAAGACTTCAGAGAATTCTTACAGTTGTTGAACGTCCATGAAGTTGAGTACCTGATAGTTGGATCGTACGCAGTCAATTTTCATGGGTACGTCAGATCTACTGGTGATATCGATGTTTGGGTCAGAGTGAGCCCGGAGAACTCGCACCGTATTGTTGAGTCACTTGTCGCATTTGGCTTTTCTTCCAACTCTACAAAAGCCGAGGCGTTTCTCGATCCCAACAAAATTATCCAAATCGGAATTCCTCCCTTCCGAATTGATATTCTTATGGGTGTCACTGGACTAGATTTCTCGGCATGCTACTTGAATCGCATTGAAACTGAACTCGATGGTGTGAGAGTCAATATCTTACGACTGGATGATTTGAGAATCAGCAAGCTTGCCAGCGGCCGGCTGAAAGACTTAAACGACGTGGAAAATTTACCTTAACTTCGAGTCTCGAATCCCCAGCGACATTTTGCATCGCGGCTACTTCCCTAATCTCTAGCCTCTCACCTCTACCCTCTTTCTTATGCAAGAATACGAAGACGCCATCCTCCGCTATGTGAATGATCCCAAATATCGCCCGGTGAAGCCGGGGGTGATGGCGAAGAGCTTGGGGCTTGAGGGGGACGATATTCAGCGATTCAAACGCGTCGTTAAGCAATTGGTGAAGACTGGGAAGATCGTTTACGGGCCGAGCCATCTGGTGTTCACGGCTGCCAAGGGTCAGGCCACAGAGATTGATGGGGCCCAAGAAGCCAAATCGGCTAAATCTGTTGTCGGGACGTTTCGCCGCGCGGATGGGGGCTTTGGTTTTGTGCGGCCGGAGGGAACTCCTGCGGGATCGGGGCGCGATGCCGATGTGTTCGTGCCGGCCAATGCCACGGGTGATGCGGCGAATGGCGATATCGTGCGAATTCGGTTGAGCGGTCGCGTGGGTCGCCTGGGGAAAAGTGAAGGCCGCATTATCGACATCGTCGAGCGGGCGACCAATCGGTTCGTCGGCACCTATGCAGTGTCGGAAGGCATGGGGGTCGTGCAAATCGACGGTAAGATTTTTGCCAAGTCGATCTCGGTGGGTGATCCTGGAGCCAAGGGAGCCCAACCCGACGACAAAGTCGTGGTCGAGATGGTCCGCTTTCCTTCGCAGATCCGTGAGGGTGAAGGAGTGATCCTTGAAATCCTTGGCAAGCGGGGCGAGCCGGGGGTCGATACGCTTTCGATCATTCGCGAATTCAATCTGCCCGGCGAGTTTGCCGAGGCGACGCTGGCCGACGCGCGCGAACAGGCGGCCGAGTTCGATGAAACGAACTTGAAGAATCGCACGGATGTCACCGGCGAGACGATCATCACGATCGATCCCGTGACGGCTCGAGATTTCGACGATGCGATTTCGCTTATCCAGCAGGAGAATGGCCATTGGCTGCTTGGCGTGCATATCGCTGATGTGTCGCACTTTGTGCGGACCAAGTCGCCGTTGGATCAGGAAGCGAAGGAACGGGCAACGAGCGTGTACTTGCCCGACCGCGTGATTCCGATGATCCCCGAGATTATCTCGAACAACCTCGCCAGTTTGCAGCCCGACAAGGTGCGCTATGCGATCACGGCGAAGATCGAGTTTAGCCCCGAGGGGCAGCGGATTGGCACCGACGTGTTCAAGAGTGCGATCAAAAGCTGCCGGCGCTTTACCTACGAAGAGGTGGATCAATTCTTGGCGGATCGCGCGGCTTGGAAATCAAAACTGACGCCCGAGGTGCATGGTTTGCTCGGGCGAATGCACGAACTGGCGATGATGCTCCGCGATCGGCGAATGAAGCGGGGTTCCTTGGAACTCAACATGCCGGAACTCGAAATCGATCTCGACACGCAGGGGAATGTCTCCGGCGCGCATTTGGAGATCAACACCGAGAGCCATCAGATCATCGAAGAATTCATGCTCGCAGCCAACGAGGCGGTGGCCGAAATGCTTTTCGACAAGGGACTGTTGTTTCTGCGGCGCACTCATGGTTCGCCCGAGCCGCGCAAGCTGAAAGCGCTTACCGATTTTGTGACCGAGCTGGGTTTCAAAACCGAGAGTTTGGAAAGCCGGTTCGCTCTGCAAGATTTGCTGAACACCGTGAAAGGTGACTCGCGGGAACATGCCGTCAACTACTCGGTGCTGCGGTCGATGCAGCGGGCCGTTTACAGCCCCGAGGAAGAAGGGCATTACGCGCTGGCGAGCAAATGTTATTGCCATTTTACATCGCCGATTCGGCGTTATCCCGACCTCACGATTCATCGGCTGATCGAGCAAATGGCGCGCGGCAAAACGCCTGACCAACATTTGGGGGAATTGCTCGCCCTGGGGGATCATTGCAGCGAACGCGAACAACGCGCGACCGAAGCCGAACGTGAGCTCAACAAGGTGAAATTGCTCCTCTACCTGCAAGACAAAGTCGGGCTGGAAATGGACGGCATCATCACGGGGGTCGAAAATTTTGGCTTGTTCGTGATGGGGACGCATCTGCCCGCCGAGGGGTTTGTGCATATCACGTCACTCTCCGATGACTACTACAAGTTCGACAAGGCGGGGCATGTGATTCGTGGCTTCCGCTCCGGGAACACTTATCGTCTCGGCGATCCGGTGCGCGTGGCGGTGGCGGCAGTGGACGTGGAGCGCCGCGAGCTTGATCTGCGCTTGCTTGAGAAAGTCGGTGGCCCAACCGCTGGGCGTCAGCCGAAGCGCAAAATTAATCCCAAAGGCCGGGAGCAGAAACCGCGCAAGGGGAATCAGAAACGCAAGCGGCGGTAGCACGCAATTAGCCCAGTCATCTTGGCAGGGAATCCCGGATCGCGTTGCGATCCGGCTAGGTCGTGTTACAATAAAATCATGAACACTCAAATTCCTGCCATATTCAGCGATGGTGTTTTTCGCCCTCTCGTGCCCGTGACGATGGCTGAGGGCACCCACGTACAGATGGATATATCGGAAGCCGAAAATGGGAATACCTCGGGAATCGACATCCAGAATTCTTGGCGGGAATTCTTGAAACAAGTCGAATCGCTTCCCGACACCCCTTCGACTGATGGGCTTACGAATCGCGATCACGACAAGATTCTATACGGAAAGTAAATGGCCGTTTTTGTCGATACGGGAGCTTGGTTCGCGTCGTGTGTGTCCAGCGATCCCGATCATGGCGCGGCGGCAGCTTTCCTGGCACGGAACACCGAGCCTTTGTTACTCTCGGATTTTATCTACGGCGAGTTGCTAACACTTTTCCAAGCTCGGAAGAAAATGCCGCAGGCATCGCTCTGGCTCAAGCAGGTCGAACGTAAACAATGCGAAGTCATAAGGGCGACCGACAGGGATCTGCAGGACGCCACCCAAGTGATCCTGCAGTTTGCCGACAAAGAGTGGAGCTTCACGGATTGCCTGAGTCGGGTCATGATGGAACGGCTGAATATTTCGCAGGCGTTTGCTTTTGACGAGCACTTCCGGCAATTTGGCACTGTGACCGTGGTGCCGTGATTTTGAATCAAGGCCCGAGCCTGTTGAAGCAAGCGGCGGTAGCAGTATTTGGCCTTGGACGCTAAGCCGCAAGCGGCTCGCTCGGCCCCTGGCACCGCGCGGGTAAAGCGTTAGAATACGACTTCTGACCCGCTGCGGCTCGAACGGATTTGATATGACGACCAATAATTCCCTGGCCCACACCCCGCTGTTTGATTGGCACTCTGCGCATGGCGGGCGGATGGTCGAATTTGGCGGGTGGTCGATGCCCGTCCAATACACCGGCATCGTCGAAGAACACCAAGCCACGCGCACGGCGGTCGGCATGTTCGACATTTCGCACATGGGGCGGGTGCTCGTCGATGGTCCCGACGCGGCCAAGTATCTCGACAAGCTGCTGACCCGTTCGGTGGTGGACATGAAGCCGCACCAGATTCGTTACTCGCTCGTGTGCAACGAGTCGGGGGGGATTCTGGACGATGTGCTCTGTTATCAGGTCACGCTCGCCGACGGCGCCCCCTCGGGCTACGGTTTGGTGGTGAACGCCAGCAATCGGCCCAAGGTGCTCGCTTGGATGGAAGCTCACACCAGCGGTTTCGATGTCAAGCTCGAAGACATCACCTCGACCCATGGCATGATCGCCGTGCAAGGGCCGCGGGCGATTGAAGTGCTTGATCCGCTTTGCGGCTGCGAATTGACATCGCTGCGTTACTACACGGGACAGATGACCCAGGTGTGCGGCGTGGAATGTTATCTGAGCCGCACGGGCTACACGGGCGAGGATGGTTGCGAGATTGTCTGCCCGGCCGATAAAGTTGTGGAAATCTGGGAACAAGTGATGGCCGCGAGTGAACCCGTGGGCGGGCGAGCGGTTGGCTTGGGGGCGCGCGACACGTTGCGACTCGAAGCGGGCATGCCCCTGTATGGCCATGAACTGAGCGAGGAAATCAATCCGATCCAAGCACGGCTCGACTTTGCGATCAACCTGCGCGAGCGCGAGTTCATTGGCTGCGAGGCACTCAAAGCCATCCAGCGGAACTCGAATCAGCCGGTGCGTGTCGGCATCCAGATGGAGGGCAAACGGGTGGCGCGCGAAGGGGCCACGATTTTGCTAGGAAATCAAGAGGCGGGGCATGTCACGAGTGGCACGTTCTCGCCGACGTTTAACCACCCGATTGCAATGGCCTATGTGAGTCCACCCGCCGCAGCCGTGGGAACGCCGCTCGCGGTGGATGTGCGCGGGCAGGAATATCCGGCCCAGGTCGTGCCGCTGCCGTTTTATGAACGGGGACGATAAACGAGAAGGGCGAAGAACGCTAAGCCGCAAGCGGCTATTAATCATTGAGAATAATTGCAGTTAAGTGGGAGTACTAACGTGAAACCGGAAGATTTGCTGTACGCCAAGACACATGAGTGGGTCGCGATCGAGGAAGAAGATGGGGCGAAGGTCGCCACGCTGGGGATCTCGGCGTTCGCGGTGGAAGCTCTGACCGATTTGGTTTTCATCGACTTGCCCGCTGTCGGCAAGAAAGTCGAAGCCGAGCAGCCGTTCTGCGAAGTGGAATCGGTGAAGGCTGTGAGCGACATTTACTCGCCCGTGAATGGCGAAGTCGTGGCGGTGAACACGGCGCTCCCGGATTCACTGGAAACGCTGAGCCGCGATCCTTACAACGCGGGCTGGATTGCGAAGATTAAACTGAGCGACGAAGCGGCTCTGGCGAAACTGCTCGACTTTGCCGCTTATGAAAAACAATGTAACGAAGAGAAATAACAATGCGCAATTCGGATTGCGGAGTGCGGAATTGAAGATTTCGCAGCCGCACACCATCTGAGTTATTCCGCATTCCGCAATTGAACTATGCCATACCTGTACAACACACAAGAAGATCAGCAAGCGATGCTGGCCGCGATTGGGGCGGGGTCGATTGAAGAATTGTTCGACACGATTCCCGCGGAACTGCGGTTCACTGGGGAACTTGACATCCCCCCTGCCCTGTCGGAGATGGAGCTCGACCAGCACATGCGTGAGCTGGCCAGCCGCAACAAGTCGGCTAGCTCGGCGGTTTGTTTCCTCGGCGGGGGAAGTTATGACCACTTCGTGCCCGCCGTGGTCGACGTGATTGGTTCCCGCAGCGAGTTTTACACCTCGTACACGCCGTACCAAGCCGAGGCGAGCCAGGGCAACTTGCAGGTGATGTTCGAGTATCAATCGCTCATCACCGAACTGACGGGCATGGATGTGTCGAACGCGAGCCTCTACGACGGGGCGAGTTCCGCGGCGGAAGCTGTGTTGATGGCCATTGCGTCGACAGGTCGGCATGGCAAAGTGATTGTCCCTGAGAGTCTGCACCCCGAGTATCGGCTGACGATTGAAACGTACCTTGAAAATCTGACCACGGAAGTGGTGACTCTCAAAACACCCGGCGGCGTAATTGATCCCGACACATTGGCCGAATTGCTCGACGACACCGTGGCCGCTGTTGTATTGCAGCAGCCGAATTTCTTTGGCTGTGTGGAAGATGCCGACGCCGTGAGCAAGCTCACCAAGGACGCCGGCGCGTTGTTGATCGCGGCGTTCGATCCGATCAGCCTCGGCATTCTCAAACGTCCTGGCGATTATGGAGCCAGTATCGCCGTGGCCGAGGGGCACACGCTGGGGACACCGATGTCGTACGGCGGACCGTATCTGGGAATTCTCGCTTGCGAGAAAAGTTTGGTGCGGCGGATGCCGGGGCGCATCGCGGGGCAAACCGTGGATCGGCGGGGGAACACCTGCTACGTGCTCACCATGCAAACCCGCGAGCAACACATTCGCCGCGAGAAGGCGACCAGCAACGTCTGCACGAATCAGGGTTTGTTCGCGCTGCGAGCGACCGTGTATCTGGCGCAGCTTGGACCCGAGGGTTTGCGCGAAACGGCAAGCCTGTGCTTGCAGAAGACACGCTATGCGGCGGAGCAACTTTGTCAGCAGGAGCGGTTTTCGTTGGCGTTTGCGGAACCGACGTTCAAGGAGTTTGTGATCCGTGATGCCGAGAATCGGGTCGATGAGTTGTTGAAATTCGCGCTCGACAAAGGTTACATGGCGGGCGTGCCGTTGGGGCGATGGTATCCAGAATTGTCGGATTGCTTTCTGGTGGCGGTGACGGAGAAACGGACAAAGGCGGAGATTGATGGGTTGGTAGATGTTTTAACACATACCGCCTTGAAAAAAGTTCAAGCAGCAATGTCTCAAATTAAATAACCACTAAGGCACAAAGAACACAAGGCGTCACCTGAGTTTTACTTGGTGCCCTTCGTGTTTTTGTGGTCAACTGTTTTTGAATTATGCGAAATACCCGTGATACGAATTTGTTGTGCGAACTCTCGAAGCCGGGTCGTCGCGCCGCGCGGTTGCCGGCGTGTGATGTGCCCGTGCAAGAGATCGCTGATTTGCTGCCCGCTGAAGCGGTCGCACCGCAGCCTCCTGCACTTCCCGAGCTTTCCGAGCCGCAGATCATTCGGCATTTTGTGAATCTGTCGACTTTGAACATGTCGGTCGATACGCATTTCTATCCGCTGGGAAGTTGCACGATGAAGTACAACCCCAAGCGGAACGAGCGGGCGGCGGCGATGACGGGGATCGCGGATTTGCATCCCTATCAGCCCGAGGAAACGCTGCAGGGGATGCTCGCGCTGCTCTATGAGATGCAGGAATACTTGCAGGAAATCTCGGGGCTGGAGGCGTGCAGCTTGCAGCCAGCGGCGGGTGCGCATGGCGAATACACCGCGCTGTTGGTGGCGGCGGCGTATTTCCGCGACATGAATCAAGAGCGGACCAAGGTGCTGGTGCCCGACAACGCCCACGGCACGAACCCCGCGAGTGCGGCGATGGCGGGCTTTCAGTCGATTTCGGTGAAAACGACCAGCGATGGCTTCGTCGACATGGCGGACTTGGCAGCGAAGCTCGACGACGAAGTCGCGGTGATGATGATCACGAACCCCAGCACGCTGGGATTGTTCGAGCCGCACATGCGCGAGATTGCCGACAAGGTGCATGCCGTCGGCGGGCTGATTTATCTCGACGGCGCGAACATGAACGCGATTCTAGGAATCTCGCGTCCCGGCGACTTCGGCGCGGACATGCAGCACTACAATCCGCACAAAACTTTTAGCGGTCCCCACGGCGGCGGCGGTCCCGGCGCGGGACCGATTTGCGTGACGAAGAAGTTGGGGCCGTATTTGCCGGCGCCGATTGTGCGCGAAGACGGCAAGCGATATTTTCTGGATTTTGACATGCCCAAGTCGATTGGGCAGGTGCGATCGTTCTTTGGGAATGTCGGCGTGTTGGTGCGGGCTTATTGTTATATTCGCACGCATGGGCCGGATGGGTTGCGGGCGGTGTCGGAGAACGCCGTGCTCAATGCGAATTATCTGCTCTCGCGTGTGAAGCACATTCTGCCCGTGCCGCAGGGGAATCGCTGCATGCACGAATTTGTCGCCTCGGCTGCGACGCTGAAAAAGGAAAAAGGGATCACGGCGATGGACGTGGCCAAGCGGCTCTTGGACTATGGCTTCCATGCCCCCACGGTGTACTTCCCGCTGACCGTGCCCGAGGCGATGATGTGCGAACCGACCGAGTCAGAAAGCAAGGAAACACTCGACGCGTTTGCGGAGGTGCTGTTCCGAATCACCGAGGAAGACGCGCAAACCTTGCACGATGCCCCGCATACGACCGCCGTGAGTCGCCCCGATGAAGTCCGCGCCGCTCGGCAACCGGTGCTTACTTGGGCGGCGCTTGCCGATTAGTTTTGCTAATTCAAAATTCCTGTAACCACTAAGGCACAAAGGGCACTAAGAAAGAATTGCTGGCTTGATTTTCTTTGTGTGCTTAGTGGCTTTGTGGTTAATTGCTATTTTGACTATTTCAAAGACTCATTTTTCTTGTCAACTGATTGTTGATCCGCCGCAGAGTGGTGCTTGGAACATGTCGGTCGATGAGGCGCTGCTGCATGAGGCAGCCAATGACGGCCTTGCGGCCTTGCGGTTCTATGAGTGGAATGAACCGACGCTGTCGCTTGGTTACTTTCAGAAATACGCGGAGCGAGCTAGGCATCCCGCGAGTGCGAATGCAGTCATGGTCCGCCGGCAAAGTGGCGGCGGGGCGATTCTGCACGATCATGAGTTGACCTACAGTCTGGCCTTGCCTCGCAAGCACCCGCTCGCCGTGGATGCCCAAAGTTTGTACAAGATTGTGCATGAAGTGATCGCGGCGGTCCTGCGTAGTTATTTGCCTCAAAGTGATCCCTCCAGGGCGATTCGCTTCGCCCAGGGAGTCAAAGTTGGTCAATTCGGGCCAGTTGTCGAAAAAGTAATAGAGCCGTTTCTCTGTTTCCAACGCCGCTCGACGGGCGATCTTGTCTTTGTCCCAGAACAAGGGAATCGTGCGGAGGACCACAAGATCGTGGGAAGTGCGCAACGCCGCAGTCGCGGAGCCGTCTTGCAGCATGGGAGTATTCTGCTGCGAAGGTCGGAATACGCCCCCGAACTTGCAGGTCTTTGTGATCTCTGCGATAATACAGTGACAACAACTTATCTGACGAGTGAATTGTCGGCACGGCTTCCAGAAGCCGTCGGCGTTGAGGTTTGCGAGCGAACGCTCAGCAATCCAGGTCGAGCGTTGGCAGTCACTCTGCAGGATGATAAGTATGGAAATCCGGCTTGGAACCAAAGGCGTTAAGCGCATTCGTGTTCCGGGCCGATGAATGCGGTGGGTTAACCAAGCACTCGCTTGAGACCGACTAGCAAGAGCGGGTGGCCACCACCCCTCTACGGAGGGGTTATACAACATCTTGCGCCTACTAGAATTCGAATGGGTCAACACCTAGAAATTAGGTTGGACCAGTTTTTCATGGTATTTTGTTAGTTTGTGGTGTTGCGTGGTAATGAGGAGGTCCCGGGGGGGAGTCGCCTTGTCCGCGAATCACGCCGTGCTTGCGGTGCGGATTCGCTCCAACGTGCCTTCATGCCCTATCCTGGCAGCCTTCTCGGCAACGCGCGGTTTTCGATTTGCTTTTTGGGAACATTGGCTGGCAGCGCCATGGACGTGATTCTTAAAGTTACGAAGGGCTCCAAGATCGGAGCTAAAATTGCCGTCAAGAAGGACCAATTCTTGATCGGTCGCAACCCCGAGTGTCACCTCTGCGCCGGGAGCACCTCGATCAGCCGTCAACATTGTGCGATCACGCGCGATGGCACCAAGGTGACGATCAAGGATCTCGGCAGCCGCAATGGCACGCTCGTGAACGGAGAGAAAATCACCGGCGAAGTGGAACTCAAATCGGGCGACGACATCGGCATCGGCTCGCTTGGTTTCATGGTGACGATCTCCTCGGGACTCAATAACGAGAAGAAGCCGGAAGTCAAAACGGTCGCCGAAGCGGTGGAACGAGTCGCGGAGAAAAGCTCCAGCGGAATTTTTGGTATCGACGACATTTCCGATTGGCTGGTTGATACCGACAAGCCCAAAGGTGCGTTTTCCGACACGCAGACGATTCGTCTCGACGACACAAAAGCGAGCGAATTGCGGGAAGCGATAAAAGAAGCCTCCGAGACTGCCGCGGACGAAACCACGGAAGTCCCGATTGATCCCCAAGCCGAAGCAGCCAAGCCCGAGGAAAAATCCAAGGGGAAAAAAGAGCCGGGCAAACTCCCGCCGATGATCAAGCAGGCCGGCACGAAAGATAGCCGCGAGGCGGCCGTCGAGGCGCTGCGTTCTTGGAATCGGCGGCGGTAACCGATCTTGCCCGCCGCAAGCGGCGGCGCTTATTATTGAATCGGCGTACGACTGCCCCAAAATCTCACCCACCTGTTTCCCGCCATGGCTTCACGTCTTCCTCCCGATCGACTCCCTGCCGAACAAAAGCCGCGCGCTGGGCTCTTGGGCGTGGCGTTTGACGCCGAGGATGGTCACAAACGGATCACGCGCGGACCGAATTTCTTGCTGGCAGGTGGGTCGCACGAGACGCATGGCCAGATGCAAGAGACGGCCATCAAGGTGAACGAGCAACTGGCGCGCAAAGGGAAAGACCTGGCCGAAGTGTCGGTGCAGGAACTCCGCGACATCGTGGCGGACGTGGTGAAGTAATTCACATAAAGACCAGCGATGCGTCGCATCGCGGCTGCTCTATCTCGTTAAATAGCAAAGCGGGGCGCTTGCGCGCCCCGCTTCACTCGATTGCGGAATATCTAAATCAGCAAATTGCTGGGGAATCCGTTCGTTCTCAGACCGATTCCAACTCGAATTCGGCTTCTTCGTCTTCCATGTCGCTGTCGGTGAGTTCTGTTGTTTCAACAACAGGATTGAGCGTTTCGGGACGAATCACCGCGATCTCAGCGGGGGTGAGCTTCACGTAGCCCAGGCCGCGAATCACTTCCAAGACTTCGCTGCAGGTGGGGAACATCCGGCCGCTGGTGCGCTTGTACTCGTCCATGGCGTTCATGAAGCCGACTTCTTCGTCGGAGTAGTCGCGCTCGCAGGTGGTGGGGTCGATTTGCCGACGGCGTTGCACCTTGGTGCGGCGTTCCATGGTGGCGGGGGCGGCGACGACTTCTGCAACTTCACGGCGGGGGCTGCGGCGACGATCGATCGTGACTTCCATTTCGATCGCATCGGTCGAACTGCTTTGTTGGGCGGCTTTGCCGAGACGTCCCTTGGGGGACGGGACTTGCTTCGTGGCTTTGGAAGAAGTGGACTTGGTCTTGGTCGCAGTGGCTTTTTTAACCGCCATGGGGAGTGCTCCTGGTTAGGGTGCCCAGTGGTTGGGCAGGTCGCTAGTTGGTGGAGGACGAATCTCAGGTGAGATGCTAGCAATCTTCGGATTGCCGACTGGGCAAAATGGAACGCCTGCGGAAAATGACCGATTTCCGTAAAGATGCCGGTTGGTGCGGATTGTCCGGTTTAGCGAGAGTTTCAGGCTGTGAGAGCAGGCCCGCCAACTGTTGGGCCGCAAAGCTGGCAAAACCGCCATTTGGGTTGCGGGGGAACGGGCGGATTGCTATTTTTCCGCACTAGATTGGCCAAATGGAACAGTCGGCTGATTGGACCAGCCGGTTCACTCGGCACAAGCCTTACCCGCTCTCGAAGTTCGACAGGAACGCGCTCACTCGCGTGTGGCAGTCATGATGCACCGCCCTCATCCTCGAAACACCCTGAACGCTTGGCAAACCTTCGTGGGCGGGCTGTGTGCGCTGGCCCTCGCCGCGCAAATGGGTTGCAACAGCATGACCTCGTCGGCGCTTAACAGCGAAGGCGTGCGGCTCTACCAAAACGGCAATTATCAACAAGCGGCCACGACGTTCCAAAAAGCGATCGCCAGTAATCCGAGTTCCGCGAGTGCGTACTACAACTTGGCCTCGGCCATGCACAAGAGCGGCAAGCTCTACAATCGGCCTGCCGATTTGCAACAGGCCGAGCAGTTGTACAACCAATGCCTGGACTATGATCCGAATCACGCCGAATGTTATCGCGGGCTTGCCGTGCTGCTGGCGGAAACGGGACGACAAGATGCGTCTTATCGGTTGCTCGAAGGCTGGGCTTCGCGCAGTCCGCAAAATCCTGAACCGCGGATCGAACTCGCGCGCTTGCAGGAAGAATCGAACAACATGCAGCTTGCGGCGTCCAATCTGGAGCAAGCGATCACGATTGATCCACACAACAGCCGGGCGCTCACGGCGCTAGGTCGCTTGCGGGAATCGACCGGCGACACACAACAGGCGCTCGCGAATTACCAACGGTCGCTGGCAATCAATCGGTTCCAACCAGCCATTGAAACCCGTGTCGCCTCGCTGCAAGCGAGCCAAGGAGGCAGCGCACCGGTTGTCACGCCTCCGGACGGTACGCGGACCGTGCAGCAATCCCAATCGGCGGTGCGGTATTAGGACCGTGCGATTCGTTGAATCGCGGCTATCTAGGGAGTGAGCTTTTCGAGTTCGACGCAGGTTTCCGTGAGGGCGTCTTGCGATTTCACTTCTGCCGACCAGTGTTGGGCGCGTTCCTGCACGCTGGGCGTGGCGAGTAGTTTGCCGAGCACGTGGGTGAGATTCGTGCCCGTGAAATTCTTGGGCGAGAGACTGTCGGCGACCCCTAAGCGTTTCAGCCGCGAGGCGTTGTCAAGTTGGTCATAGGCCATCGGCATCACGATTTGCGGCACGCCGGCGGCCAGACCTTGAGCGCACGTGCCGATGCCGCCGTGATGGACCAAGGCCGCCGCGCGGGGCAGGAGTTGGCTGAACGGCACGAACTCGCAATGGATCACGCTGGGTGGCAGCGACTGAGGAATGTGCGCGGAATAGCGCGAGAGCAAAATGCCCCGACGCCCAAGTTTCTGACACGCCTCGGCAGCGGCGTTAAAAAACCAAGCGGCGTCGGTATTGGCCGAGCCGGGGGCAAACACCAGCGGCGGGCTGCCCGCCTTGAGGAATTCGCTCAGCTGGGGCGAGAGTTTCGCGCTCGCCGCTTCATCCCACAGCGGAAAGCCGGTGACGTGCGTGTTGAGGGGCCAGTCGGGCTGCGGCGGGCCGAACCACGAGGGAAACAAACCGAGCACCATCTGTGGCGAGAAATACCACTCGTGCAACACGCGTTTCACGGCGGACAGTCCCAAGTCTTGGCGGAGTGCGTTGATTTGGCGGGCGACTAGATAATCGACAAACTTGTCAGCCAGCCAGAATTGAAACCGGCGAAACCATTTGGGTAGCCACGGCTGCATCAACATGCGAAACATTTGCGGCGACTGGTGAAAGCTGCGCAGACCCATCGGAGCGAAGAAGATACTGGCCAGTGGCGTGCCGTGCTTGTCGTGATGGATGCGGCTGGCGAAATCGAGGCAATGCGCGCCGAGTACGGTTTCGCCGGCGATCACATTAGCGTCGATGATGTCGTAAAGTTCCCGCAAGGACTGGGCCATCAGCCGCATGATGAGCAATGGTCCCTTCATGGGGTTCCAGAGGTCGGGATGGTGGGCCAGCTCGTGATATTGTTCCGCCGTACCGAGGGGTAAGAACTCCAGCCCCATCGACTCGATGAGCGACTGAAAATGCGGATTGGAAATGATGGCCGCGCGATGGCCGCGCGCTTGCAAGGCGGCCCCGAGACCCACCATGGGATGAACGTCGCCGTAGCTGCCAAGGGCGGTGATGAGAAACGTTGCTTGAGTCATTGGGTGGAAAACCTATTTAGCCTCGCCGCTTGCGGCGAGTTTTAGCTGCCGACGTAGCGCGGTACAAGTACCGCGCTACTAAATAATCCATGGTCGCAGTGTCTTGTTCCAACAACAACCGCAAATCGGCGTTGCGGGTTGTCGTTTGGCGGTCAACAATAATAGGACGGAGACACAGAGATGGCTGACCAAGCGACGCCCGATGAGGAAGACGACGACTTTGAGATTGAACTCGAAGGCGTTGATCCCGAGATTTTGGAACATGCCCGCAAGCGCGCGGATCGGCAGGTGCAGGAGACCCAAGCCCGTGCGGAAATCCTCGAGACCTATGATACCCCCAGCGAAGCGGACACTCTGACGCTCGACGATTTCAAGGGGTTTCGCTTCACGACCCGGCATCTGTTGATCGCGACGGCGGTGCTGGCCGTGTTCATGTCGGTGGTCACTCTGGGGGGTGGGTGCAATGGGCTGTTCATCGCGGCACTCGCTTCGCTCGCCTACGGGTGGTGGTTCGTGCTGCGTAAAGAACGCAAAGAACGCTTGGAGCGTGAACGACGGCGGTTGGAAATCGACGCTCGGATTGCCGCCTCACGCAAGAATGCTGCAGGAGAACCCGTGGCGTCGACGGCTCGCATGGCAGGGTTGGAACCAGCAGAAGAAGAACTCGTGCCCGAAAAACCGGCGCTGAGTTTTTCCTTTTCGCTCAAACAAATCCTTTGGGCGTTTGCGGTGGCGGCGGTAGTGCTGGCCGTGGCGATGCTTTTGGGGCCCGACAACGCTTCACTCATTTTGGGTCTGATCGCGGTAATCGGCTTGGCGATTCAAGTGATGGGTTTTGAACTGCCTGGGATTATTGTGTTCGGCTGGTGGATTCTGTTGGTGTTGTATGTATTGATGAGTGCGTGGGCAATTATTGGGTCGATGGGAGGACCATGAGACCTATCAGGCTGCGTGAGAACGCCGCCGCAGTTGTTTGTAGAGCTGCTGCCGTGCGGTGTACTCCCTTGCTCGACAGAGCACACACGGCATCGAGACTCTCGCGCCGCAGCCAGGACACCGGTGGGGAGGTAACCTGTTGTAGTTGGTCTCTTCATTGAGCGAATCCGACTCACGACCGTAAAGACCCCGCTTGCCGCTGGCGATAGCGCTCACAACGCCGCGGCTGACGCCCACTTGAATGGCTATCTGGCGCTGGCTTAGCTCGCCCGCCTCGACGAGTCGGCGTACTTCTTGGATGAGCTTCAATGGCAGCATGGCGGGAGCTCCTTCGATAGACGGGCATTGAATAAGAACTCGTCGTCGTCGTTATCCCGCTCGGTCCAAAAATCGCCCGGCTCGGGGAGCGGATCGCGCTCGTCGTCATTGTCGAGAAAGATATTCCAGGGATCGTCGTCCCAGAATTCGGAATTGTCGGCGTGGCAGAATTCGTGTGGCATGGCGTTCGTCCTTTCAGAAAAGATGCTGGCTGGGACGAACAAGAAAGTAACATAAATTGGTGGCCAATAATATACGTTTGTACACTAATTTTATGCGGGGTTTTTGCGCGGGAATTTTGGCGATTTTTGGGCTAGATTTGGCCACCCGGTGCGATAAGGATCGCTAAGCCGCAAGCGGCAAGGCGAGCCGGGTTGCGTAAGCTCCCGGAGTTTAATTCGCTGACGCAAAGCCGGGCGCGGCTAGGGTTGCGACGATTCGAGCAGCCGGTAGAGTTCGCTTTCGCTGCGAATGAGCTCGTCTTTGAGCGGCGCGGTGAGTTGGGAATAGGCTTCCCTGGCCTCAGTTGCATGGTCCAGCTTTTGATGACTGATCGTGGCGGCCGCGAGCGTGAAGGCGCGGAGCGATTCGTTGGTGCCGGCTTGTTCACTCAAGTCACGCAACACCGGCAAGGCTTTGTCGTATTCTTGCGACACGAACAGAAAATGACGCACCAAACCCTGCTGGGCCAACTGCTTGTAAAATGGCTCGGCCTCGGGAAAGTTTTTCCCGACGGCGCGCCAGCCAGCTTCACTTTCCACCATCTTCGCGTGAAACAACTGCGCACTCACCGAATCGCGTTTGGGAATCGGCGCGGTCGGCGCACCACGCAACAGAAAACGCTGAGGTTGCGTGAGCAATCCCAAGAAGCAGCCAATCACGACCGCCGTGAGTAACAACGCCGCCGTTTTGCGTCGGCTCCAGCGCCCTGGTTCAAGCCGCGATTGCTCACGCATCAGCTTGCCCAACTCCGCGCCGGCTTCGCTGCGGGAATCACTCGTGGCAATCCATTCGACGAGCGACCACTGCTCAGGCCCAGCGGACCAACCGGCTTGGGCTGCTTGAACGGCCAAGTCTTTGAGTTCCACTAACAACTCCGCAGGCGCGGCATAGCGCTCGGCAGGGAGCTTGGCCATCATGCGATGCACGATCTCGACCAGTTTTTCTGCCAAACCGACGCGCACAGCACCGAGCGATTGCGGCTGCTTATTGAGATGCTGCACCGCGATCGCGAGAGCCGTTTCGCCCTGGTGCGGCGGTTCGCCGGCGAGGAGATGGTAGCTGGTGACCCCCAGCGAATAAATGTCGCTGCGGGCATCGACCGGCCGGCCTTCGATTTGCTCGGGGCTCATGTAGAGGGGCGTCCCCATCGCCACACCGACCTGCGTAAGTGTCTTGCTGTCGAGACTGAGCACGCGCGCCAAACCAAAGTCGGCAACTTTCACCGTGCCCGACGGGCTGAACAGGATGTTGGCGGGCTTAATGTCGCGGTGGACAATGCCGACTTCGGCGGCTTTGCACAGTGCCGACGCCACTTGTCGCAAAATGTCGAGCACCATGCCCTGATCGAGGGCCCCTTGGTGGGCGAGGATTTCTTCGAGACTTTTGCCGGCGACGAATTCCTGGGCAATGAAGTGGACGCCGCCCGCGTGACCCACTTCGTAAATTTGCACGATGTTGGGATGCACCAGCGAGGCCGCAGCGCGGGCTTCATTATGAAACCGCTCGACATAGCTGGGGTCGTGCGCTAGCCGGGCGTGGAGCACCTTGAGCGCGACTTGGCGACCGAGCGATTTTTGCTCAGCGAGATAGACGTCGGCCATTCCTCCCGAGCCGATGCGGCGAAGCACCAAATAGCCGCCGACTTCGCAACCGGTGAGATTTTCGGTATCGGGCGAGACTTGGCTCATCGCGTGACCTGGCCCACCGAGTTACCGAGGAAGTCCGACAATCTTGAGCACGCGCTCAGTGGCTTCCGATTTGTTGAGCACGTAGTAATGAATCCCAGGCACGCCGGCGGCGACCAATTCGGCGGTTTGCTTGGCGGCGAATTCCACGCCGACTTCAAACTGTCCCTCCGAACCATCTTCGTGCTTGGAGAGCGCGGCGAGAAAGTTGGCGGGCAACTTCGCGCCACAGAGCGACGTGATCCGCTGGATCTGCGCACCGTTGGTGACGGGGAGCAGCCCCGGCACGAGGGGAACTTTGATTCCCAATGACTCGCACTTTTCGCGGAAGGCGAAGAAATCGGCATTATCGTAAAACAACTGCGTAATCACGGCGTCGGCACCGGCATCGACCTTGCGCATGAGATTGGCGAGGTCATCGGCGGGGCTGGGGGCTTCGATGTGGGTTTCTGGATAACCGGCGACGGCGATCCCCATGTCGGCAAATTCCTGGCGAATGAATTCGACAAGCTGGTTCGCGTAGGAGAATCCCCCCTCGACGGCGCGGAAGGCGGTTTCACCTTTCGGAGGATCGCCGCGGAGGGCGACCACATTATGAACGCCCAAAATCTTGGCGCGTTCGAGATAGGAGCGCAATTGGTCGACGGTGCTGCCGACGCAGGTGAGGTGTGTGGCCACGGGAATCTTGTATTTTTGCCGCACGGAAGAAATGACTTCGAGCGTGCGATCTTGCGTCGATCCCCCCGCTCCGTAGGTGCAGGTTATGAAGCTGGGGTTGAACGCGGCGAGCCGGTCGAGATGAAAGGCCAGACCCAGTACTCCCGCCTCGGTCTTGGGAGGGAACAATTCAAAGGACAGGCCGAACTTGTCGGGGCCATAGGCTTGGGCAATCGTCGTCAACATTGGTGTCTCCAAGGAAATCGAGCGGCAGTGTGCCGGGTGTTACTCTAATGTTTTGATTCAAGGTTTCGCAATGAAGGATTTATTGCCTGTCAGCCCGAGAAACTTCGGGATGACTTATAGGGTTCTGCCGAAGAAACTGTTCCTACTGGCAATCCGCTTGGAAATAATATAGGCTAATTGCGGTAGCGGCGGCATCCGATAAACAAGCATCTTTGCCTTTCCCACCTTTGCGAGCAACTGTCGTTTCCCCTCCAGTTGATCCCCGACATTATACTCGACCGGCCCAACGCCTGTTGGGCTTTGTGATTCGGACAGCCGAAGTCAAATTCGAGCGCTAAGGCCAACCGATTCGCTATAATCCGGCAGATTCGCTCGATGTTCACACCCCGTGGACGTTTGCTAAGATAATTCCCTGAACACGGTATCGCGGGCAGCAATTTTTTTGCCAAGCCCGCTAGGATTTTTCCACACATCCGATCCCAAGATTTAAGCGGCATTTTTTGGGGAAGCCTAGAGAAAGCGAGCGTCATGAGCCAAACCGAAATCCCCGGCAGCAGCGTTTCCCAGCCCCCGCGCGACAGTTGGATGGAAATCACGCCGCAAGCCCTGTACGACAAGCTGGTCACGCTATCGCGGAACTTGTGGTGGAGCTGGCATCCCGAAGTGGTCGCTTTGTTCCGCGATCTTGATCCGGTCCGCTGGCGGCAATTGGATCACAATCCGGTGGCGCTCCTGTCGGAAATGACCCCGGAGCAAGTGGCCCAGCGCGCGAGCGAGATGGTGCTCTACACGCGGATCAATCAGGCCCACCGCCGGATGAAGGATTATCTCAAGAACACTCAAAGCACCTGGGGTGCCCGAGAAGCGGGCGTGTTGGGCTCGATGCCGGTGGCGTATTTCTCCGCCGAGTTTGGCATTCACGAATCGGTGCCGATTTATTCCGGCGGCTTGGGCGTACTCTCCGGCGACCACATCAAAAGCGCGAGCGGTCTGGGCGTGCCTTTGGTAGCCATCGGTCTGTTTTATGACCAAGGCTATTTCAAGCAACATCTCGACATCGACGGCTGGCAACAAGAAGAGTATCTCGACACGAAGGTTGAGAACCTGGCGATGGAGCCGGCCCGTGACAAGAACGGCAAGCCGATTACCGTTTCGATTGATACCTTGGACGGTCAGTTGCTCGCCAAGGTGTGGCTGATGCGCGTAGGCCGCGTACCGTTGTATCTATTGGACTGCGACGTGGAAGGGAATCGGCCCGAGGACCGCGAGCTCACGAGCCGACTGTACGGCGGCGACGTGCGGACCCGCATTCGCCAGGAACTAGTGCTCGGCGTGGGGGGCGTGAAAGCGCTCCGGGCACTCGAGATTTTCCCCGGCGTGTACCACCTCAACGAAGGGCACAGCGCGTTCGCGCCGTTGGAAGTGATCCGCGAACGAATGAGCGACGACGGCTTGTCGTTTGACGATGCGCTGCGCGACGTGGCTCAACACACTGTGTTCACCACGCACACCCCGGTTCCCGCCGGTCACGACCGTTTTGAAGGGAAGTTGGTCGAGGAGCATTTGGGGCCGTTGCGGCAGCAGCTTGGCATTTCGTACGAACAACTCATGGGCCTGGGGCGCGTGGAGCCGCAGAACGAAAATGAATTGTTCTGCATGACCGTCATCGGTCTCAAGCTCTCGCGTCGTGCCAATGCGGTGAGTTCGCTGCATGGTTATGTGTCGCGGCGGATGTGGTCGCACTTGTGGCCGTGGCGGGTGGAAGAAGAAATTCCGATTGGCCATATCACCAACGGCGTCCATGTGCCGAGTTGGCTCGCCCACCCGATGCAGATGCTGTACGACAAGTATCTTGATTCCGATTGGCAAGACCGCATGGGCGACGGCAAAACCTGGCAGAAGGTGTATTCCATCGATCCGGGCGAGTTGTGGGAAACGCATAATGCGCTCAAGAGTCGGCTGTTGGAATTCGTGCGCCGTCGGATGAGCCGCCAATGTCGCCGCCGGAACGAAGACGAAACCGCCGTGGAAGCGGCCCGCATGGTGCTTGATCCGAGCGCACTCACGATTGGTTTCGCGCGGCGGTTTGCCACCTACAAACGAGCTGATTTGTTTCTCAAGAACCTCGATCACTTCCTCGAGATGATCGACGACGTGAACCACCCCGTGCAATTTATTTTCGCCGGCAAGGCCCATCCCGCCGATGAACCAGGGAAGAAGCTGATCCAGGGGATCGCCAACCTGCGACACGATCCGCACTTCGCGGGCAAAATCGTGTTCGTCGAGGATTACGACATCAATGTGGGTCGGCATCTCACCCAAGGGGTGGACGTATGGCTCAACAATCCGCGCAGGCCGTTGGAAGCCTCCGGCACGAGCGGTCAGAAAGTCGTGCTCAATGGCGGGCTCAACTGTTCCATCCTCGACGGTTGGTGGGCGGAAGCGTTCAACGGCATGAACGGTTTTGCCATTGGCCACGGCATGCAGCACCGCGATACGGCGATTGGCGATGCCCGCGATGCCGAGGATTTGATGCGGGTCTTGAAGGATGAAATCATCCCGCTGTTCTACGACCGCGATGCCGATGGACTCCCCAAGCAGTGGATCGGGCGGATGTCGAACTCGATTGCCACCTTGGCTGCGCGATTCAGTGCCCATCGCATGGTGATGGATTATGTGAAGCACGCGTATTTGGTCGCCGCGGGTGGGTTGAGTTCCGACATGAACATGCGGTAAACGAAATTCCTAGCAAACCACAAAGGCACAAAGGTCACGAAGAAATACAAACTGGCTGTATCGGCTTCTTTGTGTTCTTCGTGCCTTTGTGGTCAATTCTGTTTGTTTATTCGAGTCGTTGGCTGAGGCGTGTTGGTTGGGATACAATGAAGGATCGTTGCTGAGCGAAATTCATTCTTTCCGAACCCGCCATGCCCACCAAGATCACCGCGCCCGATCACCCTGACCTTGCCGAGTTGTGCAACTTGATGGCGGAGCATGCGCGCGCCACCGATCTCACGGGCCAATGGCCCGGCGAGCAGTTGCGGCTGTGCGGTGAATATGGCGTGTTCGAGTGGTTTCTGGAAGAAGCGTGGGGCGGGCAGCACTGGGATCAGGAATCCATCGTCCGCGGCTATTTGGAGTTGAGTCGGGCGTGCCTCACCACGACGTTCATCATCACGCAGCGCTCGGGGGCCTGCCGGCGGATTGCCACCTGCGAGAATGAAGCGCTGAAAGAGTTGTTGCTCCCTGATCTCGTTACGGGTCGCAGCTTTGCCACGGTCGGCATTTCGCATCTCACCACCAGTCGGCAGCATGTGAAGACCCCCGTGTTACGAGCCGATCGCGTCGAGGGTGGCTTTGTGTTCGAGGGTTACAGCCCGTGGGTGACGGGAGCGCCCCATGCTGAGCATGTCGTGACTGGCGCGGTCCTCATGGAGAACGGCGCGGCCACGGCGGAACAAGTGTTGGTGGCACTCCCCACCGATTTGCCGGGCGTGTCGGTGCCACCGCCCGCCCGGTTGATTGGCGTGTCGGCAAGCGACACCGGCGAGGTGCGTTGCGAAGGCGTGTTCGTCGAAGATCGCTGGGTCATTGCGGGACCGGTGGAAAACGTGATGTCGCTCGGCTCGGGGGCGGGAACCGGCGGGCATCAAACTTCGACGCTCGCGCTGGGGCTTTCACGAGCAGCGCTGGATTATATCGCTGCGGAATCGACTAAACGGACTGGCTTGGATGCTCCGCTCGATGCGCTCGAAGAGGATTACCAAAAAGTGTTCGACATTTTGCTGGCGGTTGTGCGAGGAGAGCCGAGTTGCTCGACGGAAACTTTGCGGCAACGGGCAAACAGTTTGGTGTTGCGTGCCACCCAAGCCGCGTTGGTCACCGCCAAGGGGGCGGGCTACGTGCAAGGCCATCCCGTGGGCCGGTGGTGCCGCGAGGCGTTGTTTTTCTTGGTTTGGAGTTGCCCCCAGCCGGTGGTTTCGGCGAATCTGTGTGAATTGGCCGGCATTGCTCATTAAAGCTTCACGGAACGCCGCGGAGGGCGTTCCCTACAGAGACCGACAAAAATATGGCAGCAGAAGACCCCATCGTTGTGTGGCATGAACAAAGCGTCTCGCGCGCGGATCGTGAACGGCTCAACGGCCATCTCGGTTGCGTGGTGTGGTTCACCGGTCTCAGCGGTTGTGGCAAAAGCACGATTGCCAACGTGGTGGATAAGCTGCTCTTCGAGCGGGGCGTGCGAAGTTATTTGCTTGACGGCGACAACGTGCGGCATGGGCTCTGCGCCACGCCAGAGATGCTAGCAAAGCGTTATGGTGAGGACTTTGGCAAGCGATTTGGCTTGGGCTTCACGCAACAAGATCGCGAAGAAAACATCCGCCGGGTGGGGTCCGTCGCCGGCCTGTTGGCCAGCGCCGGCTTGGTGACGCTCACGGCCTTTGTGAGCCCGTTTCGCAGCGACCGCCAGGCGGTGCGCGCGAGTTTGCTAGCGGGAGATTTTATCGAGGTGTTTGTCGACGCTTCCCTGGAAACTTGCGAAGCGCGTGATCCCAAGGGGCTTTACAAGAAGGCCCGTGCGGGTGAGATCAGCAATTTCACGGGGATCAGCTCTCCGTACGAACCCCCCGAAGAGCCAGAGTTGGTGCTCGACTCAAACCATCTTATGCCGCCGGAGCTGGCCCAGCAGGTGGTCGATCTCTTGGTAAAATTGGGCAAGATGAGCTAGCGTGTTGGTGTTTTATCGTAGGCTGCAAATTGCTCGAACTTTCTTGCCTGAATTGGTGGTTCATGTTGACCCGTGAGCGTTAACGGGATTAGATTGCGTTACCGTGGGAGGCGATTGTCTCACACTCTTTTCACGGAGGGACGAAGATGAAAGCTCTTGTCCGTCGCGGTTTGGCCAGCGAATTGGCGGCCCGGCTCACCCTGTTGGAAGTGGAGGCCAGCTACGCGGCGGGAATCTCTTCGCTCCAAAACTCTCAGGAGCATCTCCGCTCGGAACTCGCTAGCCAGGCATTGGCCCACCGCGTTCTTGAGGAATTGGAGTCACAACTCCTCGGCCGCATTCGCCAACTCAAGGTCATAGCGTCTGACAAATTTGTGATTCTTTCAGGCTCGTGTGGCTCCTATTACACGAAGCAGTTGGCCCAACATGTGGCGATGGAACTGCTGGGAGACGAACGGCTGGTGAACAATATCGCGGTGCTGCCGGCGAAGTGAGTTAATCCCAATCAGTCGGCGTCGACATTTGTGATGATTTTCTGTAACTCATTTTCGATGGCAGACTGTCCCTTAACAAACCCGATCTCAACCTCGACGGCCCAGAGTGCAACGCCACCCAAGGTGGGCACGCGGAGCTTGACCAAGTCTTTGCGGGTGCAAACAATCGCGTCGGCATTTTGACCCCACTCGCTCAGTGAGGCCACGTCTGCGCGGGTGTAATTGTGGTGATCGGGAAACTCGCGCCAGGCAATGATCTCGCAACCAAGGGTGGCGAGTGTATAGCGGAAGCCTGCGGGGTTGCCGATGCCGCAGAAGGCGGCGACTCGTTTGTCGGCCAGGACACTTAAATCGACGTGCTGACCAGCGCTGTTGAGGAGCGCCGCGACTCGGTGTTCGACTTCGCACCAACCGGCTTGGGGGGCGAATTTGGTAACTCGGGCGTGGATTTTTTCTCGTTCGGAGGAATCGAGCATGTCCGCGCGGCTGAGGACGATCACGTCGGCCCGCGCTAAGCCGGCAAGCGGCTCGCGCAAGGTGCCTCTGGGGAAAACGTGGTCGAAGCCGAAGGGTTCGGTGGCGTCGAGCAGCACAATATCCAAATCGCGCTTAAGGCGGCGGTGTTGGAAACCGTCGTCGAGCAGAATTAGTTGCATCTGCAGTTCTTCGGCCGCCACGCGGGCTGCCGCCACGCGGTCGGGATCCTGCACGTGCGGCACGCCGGGGAGGGCGAGCTCCAGTTCCAGGGCTTCGTCGTTGTAGCCCCCGGCCCTCGCACCGTAACCCCGGCTCACAATGGCCACGCGAATCTGCGACTCACGCAACTTGTGGGCGAGCCACTCCACGAGTGGCGTCTTGCCCGTGCCTCCCAGCGTGAGATTGCCTACGCTGACCACGGGTACGCCGGCGTCATGAATTTTGGCCTTCCCGCGGGCATAGCGACGATTGCGATAGCGCATGGCGAGTGCGTAGGGCACTTCGGCGATGCGTAGCGCCGTCCGGAGGGCAACAGCCTTCACGCCGGTGCGACGACCGCTGACGAGGTCACGAAATTCTGAGGGGCTGAGCAATGGATTCTCCCCGGAGTTGGAACAACTCCGGCTAACTTTCGTTGGGTGGGCCGCATTTTCCGGAATAATGGGCTGCATCTCTAGCCCAGCTTGCCAGAAAAATGGCTCCGGCGGCCTGACCATTCGGCGTTCACTCCTATAATGGAGGCAGGTCCACCGCGATTCCAACACTTTAAGTATTTGCATGGCCAGCGTCCTCCCACCACCCCCGCCGCCGCCTGTCGCCGCCGGACCTCGTGCCGAGGAACGCATGGTCGACGAGCAAATTCGCCAAACGCGGCGTTCGCTCAAATTGGTCGATCTGGCTTCGGGATTGATCACGCTCGTCATCGGCATCTTGGTGTTCTTGCTGAGCGTGTCGGTGCTGGAACATTGGGTGATCCCGGGTGGGTGGAACGGGCTGACTCGCGGATTGTTGTTCGCAGCGATGATTGGCGGGATCGCGTGGTACAGTTGGCGTACTTTCTGGCCCCTCATTTCGCGGCCGATCAACCCAGCTTACGCAGCGCAGCTGATCGAGAGGAGCACCCCCTCGCTCAAGAACAGTCTGCTGAATTTTTTATTGCTGCGGAATCGTCGGCAGCAACTTTCGCAAAAAGTTTATCAAGCCATCGAGCAACAAGCAGCCCAGAAGCTCTCGGAAGTGTCGCTCGACTCGGTGATCGACCGCACGGCGTTGTTGCGACTCGGGTATGTGCTGGTAGCGGTCGTGGCACTTTGTGCGCTGTACCGTGTGCTCTCGCCGAAGAATCTCACAGCGTCGATGGAACGGGTGTTGCTCCCCTGGTCGAACATTGCGGCCCCCAGCCGCGTGGAGATTTTGAGCGTGACGCCTGGCGACACGGAAATCGCCCGGGGCCAACAGCTTGAGGTTTCCGCCGAAGTCCACGGGCTTCGTACCGACGAACCGGTACGGGTGATGTATTCCACGCTCGATAATCAAACGGTCGACCGTGAGGTGTTGCTCAGTGCGTCAGAGGGCGGTTTGCAATACCGCGGGCGGCTACCCGATCGCTTTTCTGGAGGAGAGAGTGGAGGGATACAACAAGACCTTGAATATTGGGTCGAAGCGGGCGACGCGAAGTCGCCCAAGTACAAGGTGAATGTCTTTGCACGACCGACTTTGGTGGTGGAAAAAATTCGCTACCAGTTTCCCGCCTACACGGGCCTGCCGCCGCGCGAGGTGGAAGGGACCGGCGACATCAGCGCCCTCGAAGGCACCAAGGTCAGCGTCTACGCGCTGGCCAATCAGGAAATCGCTAGTGCGAATGTTGATTTCGGGGCCGATGGCCGACACGATTTGCCGATGACCGCCGACGGCGAGAAAGCCAGTGCTCAATTTGAACTCGCCTTGGAGGAAGATCGCCGTACGCCCGAGCACGACAGCTACGTGTTGCAGTACAAGACGACCAAGGGCCGCACGAGCACTCTGCCGCCGAAATACAACATCGATGTGACGCCTGACTACGCGCCAGAGATTCGCATCCTCGCTCCCGTGGATGAAGAAGGAAAGCTCGTCGAGCAACTTGACGTGCCCGTCGATACGCCGTTCACGATTGAGGTGGAGGCCCGTGATCCCGACTTCGGGCTGGCCAACGTGGTGATTTTGGGCGAAGTGGCCGGTGAGCAGGTGCTCCAGCACGATTTGTTGACACAAGAACAGCCCGGCAAGTACGTCGGCCGCATGACGGCCACACCGCAAGAGTTGAATCTCAAGCCAGGCGACATTCTGGAATACTGGGCCACGGCCATCGACAATCGCCAGCCGGAACCGAACGTTGCCAAGACCGATCGTCTGCGGATTCGCGTGCTGGGGCCACCCGACTTTGGCAAACAAGGTCAAGGTGAACAACCGGGCGAACAAGGCAACCAAGGCGGCGAATCCGGCGAAAGCGGTGAAGGCGAAAGTGGCGAGCAAGGTGAAGGCCAAGCGGGCGGTGGTGCCGGTGAAGGAGGCGAACAACAAGAGGGCGAGGGAGAGGGAGCGGCTGGAGAACAAGGCGGCGAAGGTCAATCCGAGGGCGAGCAACAAGGCCAAGAGGGTCAAGGCGGCGGCGAGGGAGAGAATTCCGATTCTCAAGAATCCCAAGGCACAGGAGGTGGTGAGTCGCAGGGTGGCGAGCCCGCTTCAGCGGGCGGTGAGAAAGGGGAAGGCGATCAACAAGGAGATCAACAGAGCGACCCTAACGGTCAAGGCGGCGAGAACCCTTCTGAGGGACAACCCGGTGGCCAAGGCAAGGTTTCTGCCGAAGGTGACAACGATGGCGAAGCGTTTGAGCGCATGAACGAACATTTCGCCGAGCAGCAAGCCCAGTCTGAGGATAACCAGTCCCAAGGCGAACAAGAATCTCAAGGCCAAGAGGGTCAAACGGGCGAAGAAGAAAGCCAGACCGAGCAAAGCGAAGGCGCGAGCGAAACTCAATCGGGTCAAGGAGATGGCGAAGGTTCGCCCGAAAATCAAGAAGCGAGCGGTGCGGAATCGGGTCAGAATCAAGACCAAGGGATCGATGGCACGCAAGAAGGCGAGCAATCCGAAGGCGCAGGTGCCGAAGGCCAACCCAACGAACAGCGTGGCGAGCCCGCTTCAGCGGGCGGTGAAGAAAACCAGGAAGATAAGCAGCAAGAAGCCCCGGGCGGCGAGATGTCTACCGAACAAGGAGAACAAGGCGCGGGGAATAATCCGGGTGAGAATGAAGGTTCCATGGATAATGACGGTGGCCGCAAGCCCCGCGACAAAAGCGATGAAGGCAAGCCGGAATCGGAAATGAACGATCAAGAAGCCCCCGGTCAAGCCAATGGTCAAAAGGAATCGGATTCCGAGGGAGCCTCGGGAGGAGATCAATCCGGCGGAGGACAAGAGGGTGCGGGCCAACAAGCCGACGCGGAAGGGACCGGCGCGGCTGGTGAAAACACGGCGGCTGATGACGGCGGTGGTCAAGCTGCTGAACCCGGCGCGGGGGAAAATTCCACCAAGCCCGGTCAGCAAGGCGAGTCAGACAAACCCACCGGCGAGTCAAGCGAAGACAAGCCCGGCGAAGGGAGCAAACAATCCGATCAAGAGGGGGGCAATAAACCCGGCGGCGAGCAAGGTCAATCGGCCCCTGGTGCGGAAGGCGAACAACAGCCGGGCGAGGCCCCGACATCAGACGACCCAGCAGCGGCCGGGGAGAACGGCGAACAACCACCAAATAATGCAGATCCCAGCGGGAAGCCCGGACAGGCTCCACCCAATGGCGGTACAGGAAGCAACGACGCTTCACCACCCCCGCCGGGTGAACTCGAGCCCGGCGATGCCGCGAACCTTGAATACGCCAAGAAGCAAACCGATCTCGTGCTCGACCGCTTGGACGAGCAGCTTAAGAAAAGTGATGTCGACAAAGAGTTGCTGGAAAAGCTGGGCTGGACCGAGCAAGAACTGCGGCAGTTTGTCGACCGTTGGAAGAAACTCAAAGCCGAGGTCGAGGCGGCACCCGATGAAGAAACGAAACAGGAACTTGATAATGCGCTGCGCAGTTTGGGGTTGAATCCCAACCGCCGCACCGGCTTCAAGTCGCAAGCGATTAAGGAAAAACTTCGTGAGTTGCAAGACTCTTATCGCGGTCGGACACCGCTGGAATATGCCGACCAAGTGCGGGCCTACATGAAAGGCACGGCGACGGTGGCGGAGGAGAAGGAAGAATGAGTTATTGCTTTTCATTCTTTACATGAAATCCAATCTTCCGCTTCGGTTCTATTGGCTTTTCCAACATTTGCTGCAAGACTTGTGAGATGACCTTAATCTGATCGTCGTGCAGCTTAACCGTATCGGCTAACTTGGTGAGTTGTTCGACCAACTCTCCGGGTGTCGCCATCAGCCGGCGCAGCTTGACAAAGGTTCGCATGATTTCGATGTTGACCTGTACCGCCGTCGGTGAATTGAGAACGCTCGAAAGCATGGCAACGCCATGCTCGGTGAACACCCGCGGCAATTTTCTCCGACCGCCGTAGGTTGAACTTGATATCGCATTTTGCGACATCAAGTGCGTAAACTCTTGCTGGGTAAGCTGATAGGCAAAGTCCTCGGGAAACCGTTCCTTGTTGCGGGAGACCTGCTCGTTGAGTCTGGTGGTTGTGACGCCATACAACCGAGCTAAGTCGGAATCGAGCATCACCCGCTGTCCGCGCACAATCTGAATCGCGGCTTCGATCTCGCGGATTGCTACTGCCACCTTGGTCGAGCTTTTCTTTTTGGTCATGGTTACAGGATAATCACGGCTTTCATTCGGGAAAATTCTCTTCGTGACGTTACGGGACTAGTATCCGTTAGCCGCTTGCTTGAAAATTAGACGCATGGCCCCCCACATCCCGCGCTACCTCGTTGCCTTTAATCCCAAGCGGATTCCGCATCACTTTGTTGACGTGCTCGTGATTGGCGGGGGCATCGCTGGGATGCGGGCGACGATGGCCGTTGAACCGCGCTTGTCTACGCTCGTGGTGACCAAGGATCGCTTGAGCGAATCCAACAGCGCCTATGCCCAAGGGGGCATCGCGGGGGTGCTGGCTCCCGAGGATCGATTTGAAGATCACGTTGCCGACACGATTACCGCGGGAGCCGATCTCTGCGACAGCGAAGTTGTCGAGATGGTGGTCCGCGAAGCTCCTGGACATATTCGGCAATTGATCGAATGGGGCACCGTGTTCGACCACGAAGAAGACGGCGATCTGCTGCTCGGCCGCGAAGGGGGACACAGCCATCGCCGGATTGCCCACGCGCTCGGGGACGCCACCGGCAAGGAAATCATGCGGGCGATGATCACCCGCGCGCGCGAAGTGCTGCAAGCACAGATTTGGCAAGACACGTTCACGATTGATCTGCTGACGCATGAAGGCCATTGTCGCGGGGCACTGGTGTGGAACAAGGATCATGGCCGGACGTTTGTGTGGGCGAAGCAAACCATACTCTGCACCGGGGGCGTCGGTCAGATTTATCGTGAAACGACGAATCCCCCCGTCGCCACGGGCGATGGCCATGCGATTGCGTATCGCGCTGGCGCGGAGCTGCGCGACATGGAGTTCATGCAGTTTCATCCCACGGTGCTGTACATCGCCGGCAGCAGCCGCACGCTCATTACCGAAGCGATTCGCGGTGAGGGAGCGATTCTCGTCGATGCCAACGGCGAGCGGTTCATGCCGAGCTACGACGCACGCGCGGAGCTGGCTCCCCGCGACATCGTGAGTCAAGCGATTGCCGACCGGATGAACGCCACGAAACATCCGTGCGTTTACTTGGATTTAAGCCCGCTTGATCCGGCGCACGCCCTGCGACGATTTCCCGGCATTGCGAAAAGCTGCGCAGAGTTTGGCCTCGACATCACCCGCGACCGCATTCCCGTGCGGCCCGGCGCGCATTACATGATCGGCGGGGTGACGGTCGATCATGACGGTCGCACGACTATTCCCGGACTGTGGGGATCGGGAGAAGTCACGAGCAGCGGCCTGCACGGCGCGAATCGCTTGGCCTCGAATAGTTTGCTCGAAGGTTTGGTCTACGGCGCCCGCGCTGGCACGGGGGCCTCGGCAGCAGCACTTGATATGGCCGATTCGTTTCAGGCGCTGCCGTTGGAAAATACTTCCCTGGAACCGAGCGGCGAACCGCTGGATTTGCTCGACATTCGCAACTCGCTCAAGAGTCTGATGTGGCGGGCGGTGGGCGTGATTCGTGATGGCAAACAACTGGCCGATGCTGCCAAAACGGTCGACCAGTGGTGCCATTACGCTCTCTCCCGACAATTCGCCGACCCCGAGGGCTGGGAACTGCAAAACATGATCACCGTGGCTCGGGTGATGATCCAAGCGGCCCTCAAGCGTCAGGAATCCCGGGGAGTCCATTTGCGGAGCGATTTTCCCGAAAGTGGCGGTCCCCAGTGGCGGCGGCACCTGGCCGTGACCCATCAGACGAGCTAATTTAAGCCTGATCCTATAGGTTCGGCGAACCTTTGCCCCGTTGAGGGCGTAGCGCGTGTAGTAGGGTCCGGTATGGACAGAGCGCCCGCTGTGGGGTTAACTTTTACCTTCTTGCGGCGGGCGTGCTGAATCGCGGATCACCACGATCCGTGGCCGCAAGTGCCTGTCCTAAAAACACTTAGTGCTGGCGAGCATCAGCTTGGCCAGTCGGCTGGATTTTTTGATCTTCAGCCAGGGTGCTGGACATTCGTCCGGCGTAAGCAGCTCCCCCTTGAACGACATAGTTACTGATTGCCTATTTATCGCGTGTGAAGCTTGACCCACGAATCATGAGACCTCGATGACAAAACCCGTGCAAACACCAACCTCTGCCAACTCCCCCGCCAGCGCGGAACCGATGATCGAGGCCATTGGCCTCTCGAAATTTTACGGCAGCTTTGCCGCCTCGCGGGATGTGACGTTCGCCATTAAGAAGGGCGAAGTTGCCGCGTTTCTCGGCCCTAATGGTGCCGGCAAGAGCACGACGATGAAGTTGCTCACCGGCTACTTGGCTCCCTCGGAAGGCGTGGCCAAGATTGCGGGCTTCAACATGGCGACGGACCGATTGCAAGGTGCCAAACTCTTGGGTTATCTTCCGGAAAATGGTCCGCTGTATCCGGACATGACGCCTCGCAGCTTGCTCAATTTCTTTGGTGAGATTCGTGGACTAAGCCCCAGCGTGCTCGAACAACGAATCGCATCGGTGGTCAAGACCTGCAATCTCGAGGCGGTGATCGGCAAGCCCATCGGCAAGCTCTCCAAGGGTTATCGCCAACGGGTGGGGATGGCGCAGGCATTGCTGCATGATCCGGAAGTTTTGATTCTCGACGAGCCGACCGCGGGGCTTGATCCGAATCAGATTCGGGAAGTCCGCAAACTGATCCGCGAGCTAGGCAAAACGAAAACGATTTTGCTCTCCACGCACATCCTGCAAGAGGTGGAAGCGATGTGCAATCGCGTGGTGTTTATCAACGAAGGGCGGCTCGTGTTCGACGGCACGCCCCAAGAGTTGGCCCGCGAAGACCACAACCTCGACGAAAAATTCCGCGTTCTCACGACCGCTGTTTAACAACTCAAACGACCGACTTTTAGAGACTGATCGCCATGCAATGGAACGTTCTTAAATCGATTTTCAAACGCGATTTCGTGAGCTATTTCTCGAATCCGACGGGCTACGTGTTTATCTGTGTGTTCGTGGTGCTCAGTTCGCTGGCCACATTCTGGCCTCCGGAATTCTTTTCGGGCAACTTGGCCAACCTCGATCAACTCAGCCGTTGGCTGCCGTTCATCATGTTGGTGTTCATTCCTGCGATTACGATGAGCATTTGGGCGGAAGAACGGCGGCAAGGGACCGATGAACTGCTGCTCACCTCGCCGGCGAGTGATTTCGACGTCGTGCTGGGCAAGTATTTAGCGGGGGTGGCGATTTTTACGGTCTCGCTGTTGTTTTCAGCGTTTTCGATTTTCCTCGTGTTCAAGTGGGGCCTCGGCGATCCCGACGGCGGCTTGTTCATCAGCACCTACATCGGCTACTGGTTCATTGGCCTCGCCATGATTGCCATCGGCATGGTCGCGTCGTTTTTGACGCAGAATCTCACGGTTGGGTTCATCCTGGGCACGCTATTCAACATGCCACTGGCGATGTTCGGCGTGGCGGATTGGTTTATCAAGAATCCGATCATGGCCCAAACGGTACGGCAATGGAGCGCCTTGGAACGCTTCCGCGACTTCGAGCGCGGCGTGATTAGCTTGGGTGGCGCGACCTATTTCATCATGCTTGCCGCGGTCATGATTTACATTTGCATGGTACTCATCGGCCGGCGGCATTGGAGTTCCCAGGAGGAGGGCAACTCACAAGTCGGCCACTATTTTATTCGGGCGCTTGCGCTGCTGGCCGTGGCGATTGGCGTGACGCAACTCGCCAACAACCGCAACTGGCTGCGGGCGGATATCAGTAGCGCGGAATTGAGCTCGCTCTCCGACGATACGTTGGAAATGCTGCAAAAATTGCGGGATGATCCCGATGCCAAGACAATTTACATCGACGCCTATGTCAGCCCGCAGGTACCCACCGAATACGCGCCCGTGAAATTAAATTTGCTCTCGACGCTCGCGGAGTTGCAAGCGCTGAGTAATAACAAGGTGCGGATCACGAAGCACGAGATCGAAAACTATGGCCCCGAGGCAGTCCTCGCCGAGGAAACTTACGGCATCACTCCTCGCGAAGTGATGGTCACCAGTGGCCGCGAACGCAACCAAGAGTCTGTGTTCCTAGCCGCGGCGATCACGTCGGGCCTGGGCAAGGTCGTGATTCCGTTCTTCGACAAGGGCGTACCTGTTGAATACGAACTGGTCCGTTCGATCTCGACCGTGAGTCAAGAAAAGATGCTCAAGGTTGGCATCATCGACACCGGCATTCCCTTCCTGAATCCCCAAGCGGACCGCGCGCGCGAATGGCCGTTGATAACGGAATTGCGGAAGCAATACGACGTGGAAGATCGCGGCATCGACCTTACGCAACCCTTGAAGGGAAAGTACGACGTGTTGCTGGCGATTCAGCCCTCGATGCTAGAGCCTGAGAAAATGGATCACTTGGTCGATGCCGTGCGTGAAGGCACGCCGATCGCGATTCTCGAAGACCCTTTCCCCTACTTTTATCCCCAAGACGTGGCTGGCACCGCGGAACCGCGGATGCAGCCCAACATGGGGATGATGGGCATGTTCGGCGGGGGCGGCGGCACAATTCCCAAAGGCGATATCAACCAACTTTGGCGCGTGCTGGGAGTGAAGGTCGATCCCATGCAAGTCGTTTGGCAAGATTATCTCCCCGAGAAGAATTTGACCCCCTACGCCGATCCGCAATGGGTCTTTATCGATGCAGGCAACGGCGCGAAGGAGCCGTTTAATATTGAGAACGTCATCACGGCTGGTTTGCAACAGTTGCTGCTGATTTATCCAGGCTCGATCACGAAGGCCGAGGGGTCGAAACTCAATTTCGATCAACTGCTGGTCACCGGCAGCGGCAAATCGGGAACGGTTGATACCGCCGCCCTGCGACGACAGGCGCGCAACGACCAAGTTTATAACCGGCAACTCACCAAGACTTCGTACATACTCGCCGCCCAGGTGAGCGGCACGGTCACTGACGACGACCTGCTGCTGGCCGGCGTCGCCGCTCCGAAAGTCGAACCCAAAGCTGGCGAAACCGCAAGCGATGCGCAGACCGGCGAGGTCGCCGCGGCGACCGGTGAGTCAGAGAAAGACGACATCGACACGAGCGAAGTCAAACAGCGCAAGATTAACGCCGTGGTGGTGAACGATATCGACTGGGTGATCCCCGATTTCTTCTCGATCCGTCAAAGCGGCGACATGGAGCTCCTGCCCGCTACGCAGAATGTGACGTTCATTCTGAACATCATCGACGCCCTGGCTGGTGACGAACGGTTCATCGGCATTCGCAAGCGGACTCGTGACCATCGGACTCTCGCGAAAATCGACGAAGCGACAGAGAAATATCGCGAGGACGCTCGCACCCAACAAAACGCATTTGTCGCCGAAATTCAAACGGAGATTGAAGAAGCCCAGAAACGATTTGAGGAAAAAGTGGCGGCCGTCGACAAGATTGAGGGACTGAGCCGCACGGCGAAGGAGCAAAAAAAGGAGCAAGTTCGGCTGCGCGAGACAGAACGCCTCAAAACGCAAATGGAGTCCATTGAGTCGAGCCGCAGCCGCAAACTCAAGCAGATCAGCTACGCGACTGACCAGGAAATTCGCGGCGTGCAAGATCGCTACAAGCTGTACGCGATTCTGGTGCCGCCGATTCCGCCATTATTGTTGGCGTTGTACGTCTTTTTCCGCCGTCGCGGCGCGGAACAAGAGGGTATCGCCAAAACACGATTACGTTGATTTTTTACCACAGAGGACACAGAGTTCACGGAGATTAAGAAAAGATAATCAGAATTTTTTTCTCTGAGTCTTCTGTGCTCTCTGTGGCTAGCTTAGATGAATTATTTATTGTGATGGGATTTTGATCATGAGCGAGATGGCAAAAACTTTGGCATTCATGGCGGCGGGGGCGGTCGCGTTGCTGGCCGCGTTTGTCGTGGTGCCGACTGAAAATTCTTTCGATGCGGACGAATTGGTCGGCCAACGGCTCAATCAATTTGAAGTCGATGCGCCCAAGCGGCTCAAGATCATCAAATTCGATGAAGAAACGGCCACGCCCCGCGAGTTTGAAGTCGCCGAAGAAAACGGGCTCTGGGAAATTCCCTCGAAGGAAGACTATCCAGCCGACGCCACGAAGGAGATGGCCGAGGCGGCCACTTGCGTGATTGATCGCGAAATTCTGCGCGTCGCCACAACCTCGGCGGCGGAACATGCGCAAATGGGCGTGCTCGATCCGTCGTCCGCGAAGTTGAAATCCCAGGCCGATGGCACCGGCATCCGCGTGGTCATGACCGACAACAACAACTCGGTGCTGACCGACATGATCGTCGGCAAGGCCGTGAAGGATGCCGAGGGACAGCACTATGTGCGCAATACCGATCAAGACATCGTTTACGTGGTGAACATCGATCCCAAGAAGCTGAGCACGCGCTTTGAAGATTGGATTGAAGGCGATCTGTTAAAAATCAGCCCGTTCGACATTCGTCAGGTGGACATTAAGGATTATTCAGCGGAGTTGATGCTGACACTCCAGGGATACCAAGCGAGGTGGGAACCGCGGGCCGAAATGATCTTGGACTATGATAATACCGATTCCAAATGGAAAGCGGAATCACTCAAGAAATTCGATACAACCAGCAAGAAGTACGTCGATTTTGCCATCCCCGAGGGTGAGGCACTCAACGAAGAGGCGCTGAACAAGATGCGCGACGGGCTGGACGATTTAGCCATTGTCGACGTGGTGCGGAAACCGGCGGGATTAAGCGCCGACCTCAAGGCGGGCACCGACTTCATCAAGGACGACGAAGCCGCCGAGGACTTGATGGCCCGGGGCTTCGCGCCGATTGCCAATGCGGAAACCAAGCAGGCCGACATTCTCTCGACCGAGGGCGAGGTGGTTTGCTCGCTGCAAGACGGCGTGGAGTATGTGCTGCGCTTCGGCAACATCCCGATGGATAGCGACGAGGCGGAAGGCAAAACAGACGAAAGCGCGGACGAGGAAAGCGACAAGAAAAAATCTGACGACGGGGTGAATCGCTACATGTTCGTGATGGCGCGCTTTAATGAAGGGATGATCGAGAAACCAGAGTTGGATGAGTTGCCCAAGGTTCCCGCCGAGGCGGAAGAGAAAGAAGCTGGCGAAACCGCAAGCGATGTGGAAAGCGGTGAGGAGGGGTCGGAGTCGGATGGCGAGGTCGCCGCGGCGACCGGTGAGGAAGCCGAAGGGGAAGAACCCACGGCGGACGCTAAGCCGCCAGCGGCTGAGGATGAGGCTAAGAAGAAAGAACGCGAGGATATTCTCGCCGCGCGCAAGGAAATCGAACTTGAAAACCTACGTCGCACCGACGAGTACCAGGCCAAGATCAAGGAAGGCCAGGAAAAAGTCGCCGAACTTAATGAGCGGTTTGGTGATTGGTATTACGTCATCTCGAACGACGTCTACCAGCAAGTCCATCTTGGGCTCGACAAAGTCGTGCAGAAAAAAGTTGCCGAGGGTGACAAGGCTGCCGAGGGAGCTGAAGCAGCGGCGGGCGGGATTCCTGGGATGCCGAATTTGCCGTTTGCGAATCCACCGGCCGCTCAATAAATTGAAGCCGTGCGATGCGTTGCATCGTGGCTAGGGTTGATCGACGATGAATCCAAGCGTGCGCAGAAATTCGAGCGTGAAGAGGCCCGTGTCGTGGCCGTCGCTGAACTCGATGCTGTACGCGTAGTGCCCCAGCGGTTCCATCTTCGCGATCCGCAGCGGCTGGGTTTCTTCGACTCGCAAAACTTGGAGCAGCGGAGCAGGCTGGTCGGCACTGCGCTTTTCGGTGCAGGTCGCGCAGGGGCATTTGTCGCGCAGTTCGCGCACGGCGTATTGCCGCACCTCGCCATCGCTCCAGGCAATTTGCAGGCGGTCGGGCGCGAGTAATTTCAGTTCGCTTGGTTGGACATTCATAGTGCTCTACTCCCTTTCCGCGTTTCGCAAGTCGATGAACCGCTGGCCCTTGCCTTCATACCGCGGAAGCGACATTGAGGTGGCCAATCTGACCTCGACCTTAAGCCCCAAGCGTAGTTGCAATTCCTCGGCAATGCGAGCCGGTTGCGCGAGATGGTCTTCGACATCGACCACCATTTCATCCATCGCGCCGCGCTTGCGGACAGTAAACCGATATTCGGCGACTTCCGGAAAGCTGTGCATGATCTGCTCGATGGAGCTCGGAAAGATGTTCACGCCACGCACGACGAGCATGTCGTCGGACCGACCTAGGACGCCTCCTTCCAAGAGCACGAAGCGATTTTGACCCTGAGTTGGCCACACGGGCTGCACCAGATCGCCCGTGCGATAGCGGATCACGGGCATACCGCTGCGTCCGAGCGAGGTGAGCACTAACTGAGCCAGTTTACCTTCTTTTGCTGGCTCACCCGTGTCGACGGAGAGAAATTCGGCAATGAATTCGCTCTCCAGCACATGCAGTCCCCGTGCGTCGGCGTCGCCGAAGCCCCAGGCACCGACTTCGCTCGCCCCGCTGTGGTCGGTCACTCGCGCGTGCCAGGCCGATTCGATTCTGGCCCGAGTCGCGGGGATCGACCCCCCTGCCTCGCCAGCCACGATGATTTTTTGGACGGCGCAATGCGCGGAGAGATCGATCTTGTGCGCCGCGGCGACCTCGGCCAAGTGCAACGCATAGGTCGGCGTACACAAGAGCACCGTCGCCTCGGTCCGCGCAAGCAAATCGAGCCGACCGAGCGTATTCAAGCCGCCGCCAGGAATGACCATCGCCCCGCGTTCGACCAGTGCCTCGTGAGCACTCCAAAACCCGATGAACGGCCCGAAGGAAAAGGCGAGCAATGCTCGGTCTTTGTCGGTGACTCCCGCCGCGTCGAGCACATACTGCCAACAATTGACCCACCATTGCCAATCCTCGGCCGTATCGAGCACGGGCAAAGGCCGGCCACGGGTGCCCGAGGTTTGGTGATAGCGGAGATATCGCTCGGCAGGCCAAGTGAGATTGGCCGGTGCAAGCGACGCACCGACTTTGGGGGACAACTCGTCTTTATGCGTGAGCGGCAACTCGGCAAGCTGCTCCAGGGCGGTGAACTCGCGGGGAAAGGTGGCCAACTTCGCGGCGTAAAACTCGTTCGCTGGCAGAATCTGGGCCAGCAGCGCATTGAGCCGCGCGAGCTGGTGGGCAGCGAGGTCGTCGCGGCTGAGACTTTGCAAACGACGGCGTTCGGCGGCGGTAGTGTGCGACATGATCTGACTGCGCGGATGAGCGGCGCCTACCGCGGGATGTTGTAGATTTCGATTTTGCGATAGAGCGTGGCCCGGCCGATGTTGAGCAACTTCGCGGCTTCGGGGACATTGCCATCGGTTCGTTTGAGGGCTTCGATAATCAGCTTTTTCTCCCAGCGGTCGATTTCCAGTGTATCAAGTTCGTCGCTGCCGCCGTCGCGTAGTCCCAAATCCCGCGGGCGGATGCCGTCGTCCTCGGCAAGCACTACCGCACTGTCGATCACATTCCGCAGTTGCCGGACATTGCCGGGCCAGCGATACTCCAAGAGCCTTGCCCGTGCAGCCTCGCTCAACTCAAGCTGCGGACGGCCCCGCTGTTTACGGTAGTGATCCAAAAAGAAGTCGATCAGCAGATTGACGTCTTCTTCGCGGTCACGGAGCGGGGGAATAAACAACTCAAACACGCTGAGCCGATAATACAAGTCCTCGCGGAATTTTTTCTCGCGGACGTAGGTTTTCAAATCTTGGTTGGTGGCCGCGAGCACGCGCACGTCGACTTGCACTTCCTGGGTCGAACCGACGGGCAAAAACGGGTGCCCTTCCATAATCCGCAGCAACTTGGCCTGTCCTTCGAGCGACAACTCGCCGATTTCGTCCAAAAACAGTGTCCCCAAATCGCATTGCTGGAAATAACCGATATGATCGCGGTCCGCCCCGGTGAAGGAGCCCGCTTTGTGGCCAAAAAGCTGGCTCTCCATCAAGTCACGGGCAATCGCCGCACAATTGACCGACATCATCGGCCGGTCGGCGCGGGGACTGGAACGGTGAATCGCGCGGGCGACCAATTCTTTGCCCGCGCCGCTCTCGCCCCGAATCAACACACAGCCCGAGGCCGCGCCGACGCGCTTGATTTTCGTCTTGAGCTCCTGCATGGGGCGGCTATCGCCGACCAGTTCGTCGTAACCCGGCGACGCGCTCACGAGCCGCTGGAAGTCGCTCCGCATACTCAGCGCGGAACGCGCACGCACGAGAGAGATCGTGGCCAAGTTCGCCACGGCGATCACAAAATCAAAATCCGATTGTCGGAATCGGCCATCGCGCAGATAAACGTGAATGGCCCCGATTGTACGGCGCTCACCGTCCGGGCCTTTCTGCACCAAGGGAGCACACACCGCGTCGGCAAATGTGACACTACTCTTGGCACTCGTGGCGGCAGACTGATTGGCGACCCAAATCGCGTGACCTTGCCGCATCACCAGCTCGGTGAGCGATTTGCTCAGCCGCACGCTATCGGCGGCTTCCTTGGGGATCACCGACTTGGGCCGCAATTGGTCCTCGTCGTCGACCCACAAGAAACCAACCACCGCCGCCTTGGTTCGCTCCTTGAGCAAACCGAGCGCGATGCGGATCACTTCTTCCGGCACGTCGCAAGCCAACAGGTGAAGGCTCAATTGATAGAGCAGCACCAACTCCTGCACCTGATCGGGCGTCGGCAACGCGGCGAGCACTTCTTGATTGGTTTGCTGCACCGCAATCGGCATGTCTTGCACGATGGTTTGCGTGAGCGTGATGTCGTCGGTATCGGCCGTGGCAGGTTCATCGGAGAGATGGAAATCAAACGCATAGGAACCGATCTGCAACGTATGGCCGTCGCCGAGCGTGGCTTCCTGGTCGATTTTCTGACCGTTGACGAGCGTGCCGTTGCGGCTCTGTTGATCGCGGACCACCCAACCATCGTCTTCGTAGCTGATGATCGCATGGACGCGCGAGCACATCGGGTCGGGGACCGTGATATGGCAATCGGTCCCGCGACCGAGGAGCGTATCGCGGCTTGAGTCCAATGTGAAATTGGTCCCCGCGCGATTGCCCGTTTTGATGGTGAGATAAGCGTACAAGTGTGCAAGCACGGCGAGGATTGTGGCTGAGGTCCGTGACCTCGGTTTACAACGCTCAATCGTAACGAACTAGCCACGATTTGGAAAATAGGTACGACAGCAATTCACCGCGTATTTGTTTAACCACAAAGGCACGAAGGGCACTAAGAAAATATGCTTATAGGATCAAAACCCTCTTAAATGCGGCAACTGCATTCACTAGGATGCGCGCCTGCTTAGATACCATTCGTGCCCTTTGTGCCTTCGTGGTTAAAATTCCGGTTCTTGTGACAGCGTATTTTCTCTGATAAACTTGCGAGATTGTCGGAAAGACCGCGAGGTTCATCCCTGCGGGCTGTAGCTCAGCCTGGTAGAGCGCTGCGTTCGGGACGCAGAGGCCGCAAGTTCAAATCTTGTCAGCCCGACTATTGGCAGATTCAATGCAAGGAACCAATAGGAAAAGGGAACCCTTGTGGATAAAAAGTCCGCCACCCGCCTGCCGTCGACTTTTGATGACGGCGACGCGTACGATCTGGTGCTCAAAGACATCCCGTACGGGCTTGATTTCTACGTCACTCTGGCACGCCAGGCGAGTGGACCCGTGCTGGACATCGCCTGCGGCACGGGCCGGATTTTGTTGCCATGCCTGCAAGCTGGCGTCGATATCGAGGGGCTCGACCTGTTTGAGCCGATGCTCCAGACGCTGCGGGCGAAGGCGGCAAGTTTGGGACTGTCGCCACGGCTCCATCAGGCCGACATGAGCGACTTTTCGCTGCCACAACGTTATTCGCTGATCATGATCCCGTTCAATGCTTTTATTCACAACATGACCCAACAGGCGCAAATCCGCTGCCTGGAACTCTGCCGGGAACATCTCTTGCCGGGCGGCGAGTTGGCATTTGACACGTTTTTTCCGTCGCTGGAGATCGTGGGCGCGCCCGAAAATACGCGCGTGTTGGAAGGGGAATTTCCACATCCCCAAACCGGCCTACCGATGCGCATGTATGACACGCGTAACTTCGACCGGGTGGAACAGGTGCAGCATTCGCTGAACGAACTCGAGCTGCTGGCCGTCGACGGGAGCGTGCAAACCGTCCATCGCTCCGAAGTCAGCTCCCGATTTATCTATAAGCACGAGATGGCTTTACTGTTACGTGTCGCCGGCTTCGCGCGCTGGGAAATCTATGGAGACTTCGACCGCCGCCCGTTGACGAGCGAGAACGACGCGATGATCGTGACGGCTTGGAATTAATGATAGGAATCATCTCGTCCTTCCGTTTTCAGCCTCACAATGCAGCACGGCTGGCAATGAATTGCCAGCCGTGAGCCTACGAACAGTTTGCCGTTTAACAATTTATTCTTTGGGCATGAGAACCGCATCAATGACGTGGATCGTGCCATTGGTGCAGGCGATGTCCGCCTTCACCACATTGGCCTTGTCCAACATCACTTTATCGCCTTGCGTCTTGATGGTGATTTTCTCACCGTTGACGGTTTCGGCGGAATCCATCTTCATGACTTTGTCGGCCGTGACATTGCCGGCGACGACATGATACTTAAGTATCGCGGCCAATTTTTCCTTGCTGCTTGGCTCAAGCAACATTTCCACGGTGCCACTGGGCAGTTTCGCGAATGCTTCATCCGTGGGTGCAAACACGGTGAAAGGACCGTCGCCCTTCAGTGTTTCTGCAAGACCGGCTGCCTTCACCGCGGCAACTAAGGTCTTGAAAGTACCGGCTTTGGCTGCCGTATCCACAATATCCATCTTGGCCCCGGTAGCCACTTCTTTATTGGCGGTGACGGTCGCAGGCTGGTTGGCGGGATACTGAGTCGCCGTTTGACCAAAAGCGGAAACAGCCGAAAGCGCGGCCATTGTAAATACTGAACACAATTTCAATGTAACTGACATAACAAACTCCTAAAAACTTGATTGTTGAACGAATTGTAAACGTGTTTGAACTCGGGACTAGAAATCTGGATCGCAATAGCCGGATTGACTACTTTTCAGGGTCTGAACCTGTCACTTTAACGATCTTGTTGTAGACCCCTAGTAACAAGATCGTGGGAGCCCAATGAGCAACAAAATTGCTTGCTTCCGATTTACCCATGGATTGGAATGCAAGTGATAGACCGATCGAGCCGAGGGCGGCCCACAAAAATGTGTCGGAAGGGAGTCGCGCGGTTTGGCTTTCAATGGCCTTCGCGACCGGTCCCTCCGAATGCCTTGAGTTGCCGAGAGTCGGCATCTCGCGTGTAGCGGTAGACATTATTATTTCTCCAAATTGGTGAGAGTGACCTCGCGGCAAGTTACGAGGTATGGAGAAACGACGCAAAGCGCGAGAGGGCAAGTTTACAAACACTATGCAAATGTGGTGCCGCCCTAAGTTGTTTGGCTACGTTTCTTCCAAAACATGCTTAGGTCAAAGAAGGTTCAAACTGGCTTCGATTGGTCCAGTAACTGAATTTCGCTTACGCGATATGAGTTTTTTCGCCGCACAAGATATGCAATTGTCCACCAATTTCAGACAGTGGTGGGTGCCAGTCCAAAAAATTGGCCGCGCGCGACTTCTCGAGTTGTTAGGCGTCGAGACAAAGTCCGACGACAAACAGATTGCCGTTTAATGTCGTTTGGCGATTAAAACAGATCTCTTCGCGTGGATATGATCCTCACGTCAATATCTTCCGTGGCAGCGATAGGATTATAGCTTGCTCCGAGGATGAATTAACACTGAGACGGCGAGGACCAGGCCCAGGAGCATCGCACTATGTGGCTCGGGAACAGCGGCGAATGCCGACAGCGGGGCACCGTAAGCGCCTTGCCAATCGCTCAAATCTGCAGGACTGAACGGAGCGGGAGAGCCGCCGCGTTGCCAAACGAGAAAGTCTCTGCCATCCACGTCGCCATCGCCGTCGAAATCACCCGTGACGCCAGCGCCGGGAATGCCAAAAATGTAAATTTGCGCTGAAGAAAAATCGCTCACATAGAGCTTTTGATTGACCGGATCGAAGCTGAAATCGTAGATGCCCGAGGAAGCATCACTGGTCGAAAATGGGGTGACACCATCGGTGGCGACAAAATCGACAGCGACGGGGGTGTCCGTGGCCACGCCGTCCATGCTGGGAGGGGTGGCCGAATAGAACTTCACTTTGCTAGCAAATGAGCTGACTGTCGCATCCCGGTCGTTAACGATTACAAGTTCCTGACCTGCGAAGCTGGACGGCAGGAAAGCAACGTTGATTGCGGAGCGAAAAGGGTTCTCAAGACCGTCCACAATCGTTTGCACACCGGCGTCTCCCTCCAGAGTCGTAAATCGGCCGGGAGCAAATTCTTCTCCGCGCGCAACTCCACTGTTGGCGCGCAAATAGATATCCCCCGTGGCCAGATCGTAGTCGATATCACGCCAGCCGGTACCCACTCCCGGATAGAACAAGATGTTCTCCGCGGGAACGATCTCGTTGGCTCCTGTGGAAACGTTGATGAAATTTTGATCGTCGCAGCCGAAGCACGTGAGCATGATGTGCCCAGAGGATGGGTCAACGGCGGCCCCATCAATTCTGCCAAACGAGTCCTGCATGAATAAATTCGCGCCGTTATTGCCCCAATTGAGTACGTCGGTGCCGACATCATACGACTGCGCGATATCGGCAGTGGCACCACCGTTGTTGGTCGCGGCGACCAGCGTGGTCCCGTCGGTGTGCAGACTCACATAACCATTGGTGGTGAGGCCGGCACTGGCCAATCCCCCGTTAGTAACCGGATTGTTGATACCGCCAAACGTATTAACCAGGGTGGCCGCGCCGAGGGGATCGGAAATATGGTAGAGCGTGGCTCCCGCAAACAGGCTGCCATAGTAGAGATCGTTACCGTAAGCCGCTATGGAACCAGGGGCACCCGTGCTCAAGGCTGTGGTGTCGATCTGTTGAACCAAGCGGAATGTGATCGCCGGAGAAGGCTGAACCAGGGCTAAGAGCAATGACAAGCAGCAGCAGATTCGGAACGAGAGTAAGTGTAACATGATGGACACCTCGAATTCATAGGTTGAAACTATTCAGGGAGATTGACAGTGGTTCCGTCCGCACGATGGGCCAGTTGGTTGAGCTGTTCCACGTTGAGATCATAGTTGAGACTTATTACGGAGGCATCCGCTAAGGCAACGTGAAAGCCACCGGGATGAGCTGCCCCCACCGTAAGAACGCTGGCATATCCAGTGTTCGGTCCTGTATCCAGAGCCGAGTCATGCCGCGGGGGACAAGCCCCCGAGCGAATGGTGTCGATGTCCCAACCATCGGACCAGCCACGATCGTCGTCCGCCTTGTGCTCGTCGTACTTGGTGTGGTTAATCCGCTTCTCGGCGAACATCACGGTATGACTTAAGCCATCGGAAATCGACTCCGCGCTCACTACGGGATAACCGAGTAGCTTGGGTTTCGCGTTCAAGTCTCCGCGCTTTACGAAGTAGCTGCTACGCGTAATGACCCCGTTGAAGTCGACGTACTCTGTTCCAAGTTCTTCTCTGGTCTTGACGCCGATTACCCCATTGCTTCCGTAATCCTTTGCTCCCCAAAAGCCGTAGCCAGATTGGCACCAAGCATTGGTGGGAACATGGGCGTCGAAGAGGGCGTCACCAACCTCTCCTCGCGTGGGGACGGGATTAATCGCCGCGTAGTCCATCAGCCAATTGCTGTTGTTTGGATCCGGATTGCGCGTCGGTGGACGTCGCGAAGGACAGAAATACATGGCTACCGGGGTATCGACGATCTGAGCGGTAGTGGAAAGATTGTGGACCCCATTCTGCTCTATATAGGGCAGAATTTGAAACGCCCAACTGAGTCCTTGTTTGCTGGGACCAAACGCCTTGCCGCCGCTACTGAATTGCACTATCTCCGGCCATGAATAAATCCCCCCGCCGGGGAACACATTGTGTGCGCTTTCGAGGTTGAGCGCCGCCAAAGCCATTTGCCGGAGTTGATTTTTGCACTGGGTGCGGCGTGCTGCCTCGCGGGCCGCTTGAATCGCCGGCAGCAAGAGAGCGACCAACACGCCGATAATCGCAATCACCACCAACAGCTCCACCAGGGTGAACGCTGACAGAACTTGCTTTTTGCCACGAGAAGAATTCATAGCGATCTGTTCCGCATTCACCAAAAGAAATCGCCAGTGAGCCAAAAATCCAGCAGAGTACCGGACGGGCCGTTCACCAGCGAGCTTTCGCTCTGTAGCTGAATGCTAGGGGAGAAGGCGGTAAGTAGCAAATACTTGCCGCGATATTTTTTCCAGCGTATGCGCACGCAACACGCATTCAGTGCTTCGCTAGAATCGAAAAATTCTCTGCGATCGCTCCATTATGCGATCCCAGCAACCCGGCTCACGCTTGGTCGTTGGGCAGGTTACGCGAGTGCGCCAACTCACCCTGCAATTCCTTGCGCAGCATTTGCGCTTCGGTAGCGTAGAGAGCCGATTCAGCGATCCGACCGGCCAGTGCGGCTTCAAGCTGATCCTGGCGCAAGCGGGCCAGGAGCCGCAATTCGGCTTTGTCGCTGGTAGTCTTCTGCCAAGTTAATTTGTTTGCTTTGTTGTTTTCTCGCATGTTTGCCTCCTAATGCCGTCTTCTCGACCCTTTCTGGACGCTGTGTGATTGCTTTCTTATGCTTCTCTCAGAGAGACACACGCAAAGCCCTAGGGGTGACCCCAAAAATTGGTCGACCCACGTCCAGTGATATAACCTTTCGATTTTCCGAATCGCGAACTGTAGTGTCCTCGTTAGGAGCCGCCCATGCCAACTCCCTACATTCCCGGCGTCTGCAACATCGGCCCAGCCGAAATCAAGCTGCGTAAACTCTTTGGTTGGCTGGGATTGGTGTTGTGCGTCATCCTTTGGGGCGGATTTATCCTGTATGATGTTTCTCGCATTTGGCGAATTTTACTCTTTTTGCCGGCAATGCTGGCAGCTAGCGGTTTTTTGCAGGCCGCTTGGCACTTTTGCGCCAAGTTCGGCCTCGGCGGCGTGTTCAACTTCGGTCCCAACGTCGGCAAAACCGACACCGTTGAGCAAGCCCAGTATCGGCGTCAAGATCGCCAGACCGCACTGCAAATCATCGGCCTGTCGACATTGGTCGGCGTGATTGTCGCGGCGGCAGGTTACTTTTTGCCTCTGTGATACCATTGAGCGTACAAATAACATACTCAATCACATTAACCGCAGCCAAGAGAGCATCATCATGTCGAAACTCAAAGAAAAAGTCGCCGTCGTTACGGGAGCCTCCAAAGGGATCGGAGCGGAAATCGCCCTCCACTTGGCAGCAGCCGGAGCCGCGGTGGTCGTGAACTATTCCTCCAGCAAAGCCGGGGCGGATCGTGTTGTCGGCCAGATCACCGAAAACGGGGGGAAAGCTCTCGCCGTGCAAGCCAACGTCGCCGAGCAAGCCGACATCAAACGGCTCTTCGATGAAACCAAGAAAACCTTCGGCAGAGTTGATATTCTGGTGAACAACGCGGGAATTTATGAGTTCGCTCCTTTGCCTGAAATCACCGCAGAGCATTTTCACAAGCAGTTCGATCTGAATGTGCTTGGTTTGTTGCTCACCACACAAGAAGCGGTTAAGCACTTCGGTGAGGCAGGAGGCAACATCGTGAACATCAGCTCGGTTGTCGCCAACTTGGCTATGCCTAGCGCGTCGGTTTACAGCGCTACGAAGGCTGCGGTCGACGCCATCACACGGTCGCTGGCCAAAGAGCTCGGGCCGCGCAAGATTCGCGTCAACTCAATCAATCCCGGCATGGTGGAAACCGAGGGAACTCAAACCTCCGGCATCACGGAAAGCGAAATGCGAAAGCAAACCGAAGCCATGACCCCACTTGGCCGCATCGGCAAGCCCGCTGACATTGCCCCAGCGGTGGTGTTTCTGGTTTCCGACGATGCCTCGTGGATCACCGGCGAAACCTTGTTCATCTCGGGTGGTATGCGTTGAAGCAAATCGCTTGGATAGATTACAAGATTCTCAAAAGCCCACCCAGCGCAGGAATGGCGACAACATTCAGTGGCGCTATCTCACCCATGAGCATCAGTCCGTATTGGCTTTGCAATTGCCCAGTTGTCTTTCCCACGTATTGGGTGGGTATGTGGGGCTGTGCTACCGGAAAAGGAATGGTGCTGGCAACCTGTGCATTGAAATACAACCGTTGATTCTGATAAGAGCCGTAATTCAAGATGACCGTCGAATCATAGAATAAATGGTTAATGCTACCATTCACTGCGAGATCTTCGAAACGCAAGTTCACGTCGGTTTGCGTATATGCACCGAGGATTTCGCTCGACAATGGCAACATGTCAAAGGCCCCTTGAATGAGCACTGTGCGCCCTGGTTCCACCTGGGGTCGGACCGAGATGCCAATCCTGGTGGCGTAAGTGCCACCGTTGATGAGCGAATACCCTCGCTTGGCCACCTCAATGCCCAGATGATAACCGCTAATCGTCAGACTGTCATAAGTGATGTCTTTTGAAACGGAATTCGATTTCACGCCCGTTACGCCAATCGTGGCAAACTCGCGCAGAATGGTTAGGTTCCGCAAGACCGTGCTGTGGGAATACGGTACCTCGGCGCCAACCTCGTTGTTCCAGAAGTAAGAGTCCTCGAAAATGCTCTGCGCGTCGTGATTGGCATTACGCAAATTGTACCAAACCGCCAAGCCGACGCCTGACGAGTACCCCACGTTCCCCGTGAAAGCCTGGACGGGAACGTGATCAGAAAGAATTGATTCGGCACCGTTGGCGATCGAGGGATCAGCCAGATTGCTGGCCAAAAACATCGATTCCTGTCCGCCAAATTCCAAGCCCAGCGTGTAAAAGATGAAAGCGTGACCTTCCGCGCTGGCGGCCACGTTATCAATCACACTCACACCCGCGCCTTGGAACCAAAAGCCATCGCCCGTGTGGCCATGATCTTTTTCGATGAGTCGGGATTCAATATCATCGCCAGAGGCTTTGGTGTTGATGGCGATGTTCTCGCGGAATGTGCCGATCTCGTCACCCACTTCGGTGGCAAACGCGGCACCCGTGACGTTGTAGGACACGTTATTCGTGAAATCGACGTAGCTGCTGTGATTAACGAAACCCCAACCGTCGTTGTCTTCCACCACGCTGCCATGGACGAGTGAGGGTGCCGTGGCTGCCGAAGTCCCATTCCGATGGAAATGAACCGCATAGCGACCGCGGACGTTTGTCCCGGTGCCGGGCTGCAAATTCCAATTGGCATCGACCACCACATCGTTAATGACTTCCGACTTGTCGGTGCGTCCTAGCTTGAAAAAGCGCGCGTAATTGATATTAACGTTGCGGTTGTGCATGAACATCACATGCCCACGACGCTGAACGGCATCACCCTCGGATTCGATGATCGCGTTACGGGTAAGATTCGCGACATGGATCACTTGTTCGGCGGATAAAGTCAAATGATTGTATTGCAAGGGATCGACAATGATCAGATTACCAACGATCGCGTTGATCGTCCGCTCTTCATCTTGCTGAACGCCATGCATGGTGCCGGGAATGACAATTTTATCTCCCACTTTCCAACCAACGGGCACGCTGGCCAACTGCAACACGGTTGTGCCTGCCGTGACGAGACTGACCAATTCCCGACTGGTCGTGACCTCTGTGCCGTACATCGATACCGAGCCATGGGTAATCAGGCCGCGACTGATTCCGTACGGATCCCAGTTACGATCGATCACCCCATTATCGGTAATCACCAAACGGGCGGTCACATTGGCGCCCACTGGCTGCGCCGCTGTTCCCATCATAAACGAACCCACATCCGACACAATCACTGTATCCGCGCGGAGTTGAGTATTCACTTGGGTGGCAAACGACAACGTGCCATCAACGCGAATCGTGGCGACTTCCATGGCCAGCAACTGATCAACCGTGACCTCCACGCCAATCGGGATAAGCACGCGCGCGCCCGTGGTGGGGACGACGCCATCATGCCAAGTCGCAGTGTCGCTCCAATTGCCGCTCGCCACGGCATAGTGCGTCACTTGGTCGTAGCGTACCAATTCAAACAGCGAGATATGCTCAGTCCGCTTGCTCGGATTATCGGCATGAGGAATGAGAGTGTGAACCGACTCGCCAGCTGCGACATCCTTGAGATTGTCTAGCGAATCAAGGAGGTCAAATCCCTCGACGACAGGTAAATGATCGATCACACGAACGTCATGATGACCTGCCGTGTGACTTTGCAACTCCTCGAGGGCTTGCTGTTCCTCAGCCTGATCGAGCAAGGGATCGTAAATGTTCATCACGCCTGGCACGAAGAACCAATCCAAATCATTGCCGCCCATGACTGCATCGACGACATAATCATCGAACACGGTTTCTTCGGACTGCAAGAAGGCGGCGAAGCTCTCACCTTTGATCAGTTCGATACGCTCTTGATAAGGCGTCGAACTAGCCCATGCGGCCATCAACAGTTCGAGAGTCGTCGCGTCGTGGCTGACGATGCCACCAATCAGTAAGTCTTCTCCATAAGAGCCATTCAAAGAGTCAACCCCGTCGCCACCGATGAGCACGTCGGCACCAACACCCGCTTCCAGCGTGTCGGTTCCCAGATCACCATGAAGCAAATCGTTTCCTTCTTCACCTAGCAAATAGTCATTGCCAGCGCCGGCGAACAGCAGGTCATTGCCAACTTCGCCATACAGCGCATCGTTCCCCGCCTCACCCCACAAGGAATCATTGCCATCGTACCCACGCAGTTCATCATCTCCATCGCCGCCGTACAGCTTGTCATTGCCCAGACTTCCCCACAGCCCGTCGTTGCCTGCTTGTCCTTCCAAGACATCGTCGCCGGTCTCACCCATGAGCTCATCGTGACCGTTGCCCCCTTGGAGCACATCGTTACCGGTGCCCCCACTGAGTTCGTCGTCCCCCTCCCCTCCCAAAATCCGGTCGGCATCTTCGTCACCAAACAGCCGATCAAAGCCGGCATCGCCATACAGTTCATCGTTCCCCAACCCGCCGCGCAGGATATCATCACCATTTCCACCATAGAGCTGGTCCGTGCCATCACCCCCCGTCAGGTTGTCGTGGTCGGCATCCCCCATTAAGACGTCGTTTCCTAGCTCACCCGCCAACGTGTCGTTACCTGCTCCACCGCTTAATCTGTCGTCTTGATCTCCACCGTACAACTGATCCGCGCCATCTTCTCCCAAAAGATTGTCCGCACCTTCATCGCCGAAGAGCGTATCATCTCCCAATTGTCCATTCAGAAAGTCATTGCCCAAGCCGCCGCGCAACACATCGCGACCGGCTCCTGCTTTGAGAATATCGTTGCCATCTCCGCCAATCAGCAGGTCATCGTCGGTTTCGCCAAATATGGTGTCGTTGCCGTTGTCACCTTTGAGGATGTCTTTGCCAGCCCCTCCCAATATCTTGTCGTCACCGTCACCCCCACTGATTTCATCAATCCCATTTTCACCGGCCAACAAGTCATTGCCCGCATCGCCAAACAGCTTGTCATCCCCCAACTGCCCGTTGAGATAATCGTTGCCCGTCCCGCCCCGGAGAGTATCGTTACCACCACCCCCCTTGAGTTGATCATCGCCCTCATTGCCTGTGAGGACATCATCGCCGTCGTCACCGTAGAGCCAATCAATTCCCAAGCCACCGCTGAGGATGTCGTTACCGGCACCGCCTTCGAGAATGTCATCCTGGTCACCACCCTCCAAGGTGTCCAAGCCGGCTCCACCTGCCAGAGTGTCGTTCCCTTCGTCTCCATAGACGCGATCATCACCGTTATCACCCCAGAGTCGATCATTTCCCAAACTACCACGCAGGATGTCAGCATCATCTCCGCCAAAAATTTCGTCGTCGCCATCGTTACCATTCAGTGTGTCTAAACCCGCGTCGCCGTAGAGTCTGTCATTGCCGGCTTCACCGTTCAACACATCGTTGCCGAGACCACCCGCGAGAAAATCATCCTGATCGCCGCCTTCCAAGGTATCTGCACCTTGGCCACCATCGAGAGAATCGTTTCCTGCCTCACCATAGAGGCGGTCATCGCCGTTCTCACCCCAAAGTTGATCGTTGCCCGCGCTGCCGCGCAGAATGTCGGCATCATCTCCCCCAAAAAGCTCATCGTCGCCATCGTTGCCATTGAGCGTGTCGATACCGGCGTCGCCATAAAGTCTGTCATTGCCGATTTCACCGCTCAAAGAATCGTTGCCGGCCCCGCCGAAGAGCGTGTCGTTGCCATCGCCGCCATAAACTTCATCATTCCCATCACCGCCACTGAGAGTATCCACACCCGCATCGCCAAACAGCTTGTCAGCCTCTTGATCTCCCGACAGCGAGTCATCGCCATTCCCACCGCGCAAAGTATCCGCGCCGAGACCTCCTTGGAGTTGATCGTTGCCATCACCCCCGTAGAGGGTGTCGACCCCAGCGTCTCCCTGTAAAACATCGTCGCCGAGACCGCCACGTAAGATATCGTTGCCTCCACCACCGCTCAAGGAATCGTTGCCATCGCCGCCATCAAAGTCATCGATCCCCAAGCCGCCCGAGAGAATGTCGTTGCCTCCCTCGCCTAAGGCTTTTGACGGTATGCTCGTGGCATTGAAGAATTGGTCGTCACCGTTCCGGCCATAGAACTGAATGGACGGGACACTCGCTTTGGCATAGTTCTGAGTGAGCTCATCCCCTTCCGATTCCCAGTACAGTGTGATCACACCTGGCGTGTCTTCCGTGATCTGCACGACATCGTAGGCATCACTGCCATAGATTGTCAGTTTTGAAGCACTCAGTGTGACCTGGGAGGGATTCACGGAAAGTAGCCGCCGTGCTTCGAGTGACTCTAACGCCAAGGCGCGGTTGAGCCCTGAATTCCCACCTGCGTACTTTGATTTCCGGAAGCCGATCAGATCAAGAACTCTGGCGAAAAGTGTGCGTGCTGTGGACATGGCTCTCAAACTGGAGTGCGAGACGCAGATGACAGCAGTCGCCATCTCCGCCTGTGGATTGGTAGAAAAGTAGAGAGAAAGTGATCGTGCAACATTCTCGACGATTAATTCGCGAGAATTACATCCCTGTCGCATACCATGACTAAGTCATGGTGCCATCAAAGCGATTTACCAAAAGAGGACGCGGTCCCTGGCGTAAGGTAAATGCCAATCTGTTCCAAACGAATAGCCCCTGTATTAGAAAGATACGCAATCTCTCTCGGAAAATAAACACTGAATCCAGCAATTTACGGGCATCCGAGAAGAGCAGCGGCAACCTGGCCTATCACCGACGCCCTTAGCAATGATCATCGGATATCACTGGAGCGGCATCGCAAGAAATCCGATAGGGGAATCCCGTCTCCCCCCACAGGGGGTCAGACTGTGCCGATTAACGGCACGTTCAACTGAGAATCTCATTGACCACCTGGCCGTGAACGTCGGTCAGGCGATAGCGGCGCCCCTGGAATTTGTAGGTCAGCCGCTCGTGGTCGATCCCTAACAGATGCAACATGGTCGCCTGGAGATCATGCACATGTACCGGATTCTTAACAATATTATAACCAAAGGGGTCGGTCTCCCCGTGAACCAAACCCGGCCTAACTCCCGCCCCGGCGAGCCACATCGTAAAACAGCGGGGATGGTGGTCGCGACCGTAGTTGGTGGCCGTTAATTCCCCCTGGCTGTAACTTGTGCGGCCAAATTCGCCCCCCCAGACGACGAGCGTGTCTTCGAGCATCCCACGCTGTTTGAGGTCCGTTATTAACGCCGCGCAGGCTTGGTCGGTGGCCAAGCATTGGTCGGCCAAGCCGGAGGGCAAATTGTCGTGCTGGTCCCAGCCTCGGTGGAAAAGCTGAATAAACCGCACATCCCGCTCAGCCAATTTCCGCGCTAACAAACAATTCGCGGCAAATGTGCCGGGGGTGCGCGAATCGGGACCATACAAATCGAAGATGTGCTCCGGCTCTTGCGACATGTCCGTCACCTCAGGCACCGAGGATTGCATGCGAAACGCCATCTCGTATTGGGCGATGCGAGCGGTGATTGCGGGATCAAGCGTCTGTTCCACTTGAATTTGGTGCAATTCACGCAAACGGTCGAGCATATTACGACGACTTGCGGCGGTGATGCCCGGCGGATTATTCAGATATAGCACGGGATCCTGGCCAGCGCGAAACTGGACACCTTGATGAACCGATGGCAGGAAGCCGCTCCCCCACAGACGCGAATACAACGGCTGGCCACCCGCGCCACGACTTACGAGCACGCAAAAGCCCGGCAGATTTTCATTGGCTGATCCGAGACCATAGCTGAGCCACGCCCCAATCGAGGGTCGACCAGCGATTTGCGAACCCGTTTGAAAAAACGTCGTCGCTGGGTCATGGTTGATCGCTTCGGTGTACATCGAACGGATCAGGCACAAGTCGTCGACAACCTTTGCCGTGTGCGGCAGCAGTTCGCTCACCCACGTTCCGTTTTGGCCATGCTGATTAAATTTGAAGATGGACCCTGCCAGCGGCAAAGTGGCTTGGTTGCCCGACATCCCCGTGAGTCGCTGCCCTTGGCGGACTGAATCGGGCAGCTCTTCGCCGTTCTTTTGGTTGAGCAGCGGCTTGTAGTCGAACATCTCCATTTGCGACGGCCCACCGCTCATGAAGAGATAAATCACTCGCTTCGCCTTGGCGGGGAAATGCAAGTTCTGCAGCACGCCGCCAACCTGCGATCCCGCAGTCGACGCACCGCCAGCGGCTTCGCTCCCCAGCATGTGCGCGAGGACGGCCGAACCAATGCCGACGCTCGATCGAGCAAAAAAATGCCGCCGCGTCATTTCGCCGGCAAGGCCATCGTCGTGATTGTGATGCAAGCAACTCATTGTTTGGTCACTGTCTCGTAATGATTCATCACCGCCTCGGCCACCACTGTCAGCGCCGCGAGTTTGGCTTGGTCAAGTGATTCGTCCGCACGATGGTCGCCAACGGACAAGAACTCTTTGATCGAGTCGGGTGACTCACGAAAACTCTGCAACTGGTCGGCGAAAAGCTCTTCCAACAATTGTAACTCGGCGGCTTGGGGCTGCCGACCAGTAAATGTGCGGAACAACTGGCTGACACGCTCGCCGGTCGATTTTCCTTTGTGCTGAAGAACTTGTTCCGCAGCCGCGCGGGCGGCTTCGACGTATTGCGGATCATTCAGGAGTACCAAGGCTTGCAGCGGTGTGGCGGTCGTTTGTCGCTGGACAACACATACCTCGCGATCCGCCGCGTCGAGCGTCACCATCGCGGGAGGTGGCGAGGTGCGTTTCCAAAAAGTGTACAAACTGCGGCGATGGCTGCCCGGCCCTTCGTCACGAGCATACGACTCCGAACCCTTTTCTTCCCAAAGGCCAGCAGGTTCATAAGGTTTCGCCGGCGGGCCACCGAGTTCTTCCACCATCAAGCCGCTCAAATAAAGCGCCGTATCGCGGATCATTTCCGCCGAGAGTCGATACCGTGGCCCCCGAGCCAGCCACAAGTTCTGCGGGTCATCTTCTCGCAATTTCGGATCGCAAACAGACGATTGTTGATAAGTCGCCGACATCACTATTTGCTTCAAAAGCGCCTTCACGTCCCAACCCGATTCTATAAACGAGCGGGCCAGATAATCGAGTAAGTCCGGATGCGTGGGCAATTGCCCTTGGCTGCCAAAATCGTTGGTCGTCGTAACTAATCCTTGGCCAAAAAGCGCCTGCCAAAACCGATTCACGGTCACCCTGGCGGTGAGCGGGTTCTCGGGGTCGATGAGCCATTGCGCTAAGCCGAGTCGATTCTTGGGTAAATCATCCCGCAACTTCGGCAGCCCACTCGGCGTCTCGGGGGTCACCGGCGTGCTCGGTGCATCATAGGCGCCGCGCGCGAGCAAGAATGTTTGCCGTTTCTTGGGCAGTTCCTGCATGACCATAATCTCGGGAATGTCATCAAGAAACGCGCTCTTCTGCTGCCGAACTGTTTGCAGTTCAGCAAGGGTCTGCCGATACAATTCATCCTGACTGTGAAGATAAAACTCAAACAAGCCGCTTGCCGGCTTAGCGGAATCCTCGGCAAGTGTCCTACCATCAAACAAATTCGCCACTTCCAACGGCGTCAACTCGCGATTGAATATCTTGAGTTCATCAACCAATCCGTCTTTGAAACCACGGTCGCGAAACCGCTGGCCTATTGTCAACTCTTTGACCGTCTCCAAATCACCTTCGTTATTAGCTCGCGCTCGCTTGTCGTAGTTGATTGTTTTGGTGAGACTTTCGCGAACAATTTCCAAAGGCTCAAGATTGCCGTCGACGTAGATCTTGAGTCCGTCAGCACGACTGGAACCGTCATAACTCACAGTGACCTGCTGCCACTCATTGACGGGCAACTCCCGTTTAGTGCGTACACTAATCGCATTCCCCGGCCAAAAGTGAATCAAGGCCGCGTTGAGTTTGCCATTTTCAATCAGCAGTTCATAACCCCGACTCCCCGCGTCCGTCCAAGCCCGCGAGCGGTGCCATACGACCGCGCGGTCCTTCACGTCGGGCGTGTTGATCCACAAGCTGATGGTGAAGAGATCGTCGCGCGTGAACTCGCCACCGACTTTCGTGGAAAACTTGTTCTCGCCGCTCAGGTGCAGGCCATTTGCCAGCTTGCCTGGAACAACTTTCGGATTCCCTTCGACTTTGGCAGGTTGCGTCCGGTCGGCTTGATTCATCACGCTGTTCTCAACAATCTCCTCCATCGCAAAGTCGCCGATTAGCCCCACGCTCTCGCGATTCAACTGCTTCGCGGCCACAACCTCCTCGAATTCCGCGCGCTGTGTCTTCGCAAGAACCTGCAATCGCTGCTGCTTCTCGGCAATGATCTTGTCGAACTCCGCCAAGGTTGCCTTCTGCTCGGCAGTGGTTTGCAGCAACGTCGGCGTCGGCACGGCTGACGTATAGTGCGAATACAAACCGCTTTCGTCGATGTTGTCGAAGTACGCGAAAAGCTGGTAGTAATCCTGTTGAGTGATCGGATCAAACTTGTGGTCATGACACCTCGCGCACTGCACGGTCAAACCCAGAAAGGCCGTGCCGAAGGTATCCACGCGATCCACGACATATTCGACGCGAAATTCTTCATCGATGCTCCCACCTTCATTCGTTTGGCGATGCAAGCGATTGAATGCCGTCGCCAACACTTGGTCGTCGGTGGCTTGCGGCAACAAATCCCCCGCCAGTTGCCAAAGAATGAACTGATCGAACCGTAAATTCTCATTAAAAGCTTTTACGACCCAATCTCGCCACGACCACACGGCTCTGTACTTATCCACCTGATAACCATACGTGTCGGCATAACGCGCCACATCGAGCCAATCCACCGCCATCCGTTCTCCAAATCGCGGCGAGGCCAACAACCGGTCCACCAACTTTTCATACGCAGTGGGTGACTTGTCAGCAACAAACGCATCCACTTCGGCAAGCGTCGGCGGCAAGCCCGTCAGATCAAACGTCACCCGGCGAATCAATTGTTCTCGTGTCGCCTGGGGTGACGGCCGCAAACCCTTACCCTCCAAATGGGCCAACACAAACCGATCCAAATCTCCCTGTGGCCAAGCGGCGTCCTTAGCCGCCGGCGGCTTAGCGTCCACCAACGGCAAGAATGACCAATGGGCTTTCCACTCGGCCCCTTGTTCGATCCACCGGCGAATCAATGCAATCTCTTCTGCCGTGACTGACAGCTTCGAGTCCTCCGGAGGCATCCGCATGTCGGGATCGTCGCTCGTGAGTCGAACCAAAATCTCGCTCGCCTCGACGTCGCCCGGCACTATCGGAGAAAGTCCCGAGTCGGCTGCTCCCAAGGCACTCATCCGTTGATCCAAACGGAAGCCCCCCTGCCGATTTTCTTCGTCGGGACCGTGACAGGTGTAACAGCGATCCGAGAGGATCGGCTTGATGTCGAAATTGAAATCCACTCGTTCGGGAGGCTGAGTCTGCGCATCGGCAAACGTACTGGCCCACACCAGCATGGCGACGCAAGACAAATGAATGGCTCGAATCTTCATCACAAGGCCATGATTAGCGCGGAAAAGCGGCAACAGGACGGCAGAAAATGCTCAAAGAGAACTTCGAGATGTCCGTTCAAGCCACACTCGAATTGGCGAATTCCCCTGATTCTCTTATCTTACTCCGTAGCTTTGCCTCGGTAGAGTGCCGGAAGCTGCACGCCCACGGAGATTTTTTGCAACAGATTACGGACTCCGACACCCCAGAATTGCAGCATGAGCCACAACCACTCCCACGCACCCACGAACTATGGCCGAGCATTCGGGATTGGCATTGCGCTCAACCTGATCTACGTCGCCGTGGAAGCGGGCTTCGGCTTGTGGGACAATTCGCTCGCGCTGTTGTCCGACGCGGGGCACAATTTCAGCGACGTCATCGGTCTGCTGTTGGCGTGGGGCGGGTTCGCCCTCGCCCGCATTCCACCGAGTCCTGGCCGCACTTATGGCTGGCGCGGCTCGACGATCTTGGCCGCGCTCTTTAATGCCCTGCTCTTGCTGGCAGCCATCGGAGCCATCGTCTGGGAAGCGCTACGGCGCTTGTACACGCCGAGCGAGCTGCCAGGCACGAGCATGATCGCGGTCGCCGCGATTGGTATCGTCGTCAACACCGCTACCGCTCTGCTCTTCATGCGTGGCCGGCATCACGACATCAACATCCGCGGCGCGTTCCTGCACATGGCCGCCGATGCGGGAGTCTCTCTCGGGGTCGTGCTGGCGGGGATTGTGATACGCCTCACGGGTTGGCATTGGGTTGATCCAGTAACGAGCCTAGCCATCGCCGCCGTGATCTTCTTGGGCACGTGGGGATTGTTGAAAGAATCACTCAATCTTGCCATGCACGCCGTTCCCCCTGGCATCGATCCCCAAGAAGTTCAAGATTACCTCGCGACCGTTCCCGGAATTACCGAAGTACACGACCTACATATCTGGGCGATGAGCACTACCGAAACCGCGCTCACGGTTCACTTGGTAAAACCCGCAGTGAGCAACGACGACGAGCTGTTGTGCAATTTGCAAACAGAACTTCACGACCGCTTCGGCATCGAGCATACCACGATTCAAATTATGAGAGCACCAGCAACCGTTGCCTGTACTCTTGCCGGTGGTCACAAACACTAAAGCCAGCTAGGTAGCCAATCATGGACGAGAGCGAAATCAAATACACCCCCGCGCCGGGCGAAGCGCAGCTCACTTGGCGAGCCGTGATCGTCGGTTCACTTACCGGCAGCATTGTGGCTTGCACGAACATCTATGTCGGTCTGCAAATCGGCTGGTCGTTTGGCGCGTCGATCATTGCCGCAGTATTAAGCTATTCGATCTTCGCAACCTTTAATCGCCATCTCTCGGTCTTGGAAACCAATATCGCCCAGGCGGCTGGTTCGACGGCGGGACACATGGCAAGTGCCGCTGGCCTTCTTTCAGCCATTCCCGCCATGATGATGCTGGGCCAAACCGTGCCACCCCTCACGGTGATGCTGTGGGCGATGGTGGTCTCGCTGCTGGGGATATTCTTCGCGGTACCACTGCGGCGACAATTCGTGGAGATCGAAAAATTAAAATTTCCCACCGGCACCGCCACCGCCGAGACCATTCTCGCGATGGTCAGCGAGGGGAGCGAAGCCCTTGCCAAATCACGGGCACTCATTTGGTCGGCCGTATTCGCAGGCCTATTCACCCTGGCAAGTCACTTTGTTCCCGAGCTCAAAAAACCAGCCTTTCATGAGTGGCTGGGAATCGGCGCTCTCGCTACCGCTGCCATGTGGGGCTTCTCGCTAAACTTGGGCCCTTCCCTGCTCGGCGCGGGTATGTTGATGGGGTCACGAGTTGTCTGGTCGCTGTTGGCGGGAACCATTGTCGGCTGGGGAATCCTCGGCCCCTTCGCCCAACAGCAGGGTTGGGCACCGGGCGAAAAGATCATGGCTGATTTTGCCACGGGCCCACGCGGTTGGATTCTCTGGCCCGGTGTCGCCATTCTCGTCTGTGAATCGCTGATGTCGTTGGCACTCTCCTGGCGCACCGTTCTGAAAGTTTTCACCACGCGCGCGTCGCTCGGTGAAACTGATGAAGCTGATCCCGAAGCCATTCCCAACAGTTGGTGGGTTGGCGGACTCATGCTTGCTTCCGGTGCCATGGTTTGGTTGGCTTACTGGGCGTTCGCCATTCCTTGGTATCTCACCTTGATCGCAATCCCCATGTCAGCCGTCTTGGCCTCGGTCGGAGTTCGCTCGGTCGGCGAAACCGACGTCAATCCCGTGGGAGGACTTGGTAAGGTCACGCAATTGGTCTTCGGTGGATTGGCTCCGGGGCAGATGACGACCAATCTCATGTCCGCGGCCATCACAGCCGGTGGTGCCAGCCAAGCCGCCGACATGATGCAAGATCTGAAAACAGGGCACTTGCTGGGAGCATCCCCCCGCAAGCTGCTTATCGCCCAAATGGGAGGATTAATTGCTGGCACAATTTTTGTGGTTCCCGTGTTCGAGATTGTGACGCATGCTTGGGAACTCGGCAGCAAAGAACTTCCCGCTCCGGCCGCGCTTGCCTGGAAAGCCATGGCCGAGGTGCTAGCCAAAGGCTTTGCGGCCTTGCCACCCCATGCACCTCTGGTGATGGCGATTGCCGCCTTGTTTGGAGCGTCGCTTCCCTGTCTCCGTCGCATTCCTCGCATCAAGCCCTACGTACCAAGTGGCTTGGCTTTTGGTATCGGGTTTATCGTTCCGCCCGACAACAGTTTGAACATGTTTTGGGGTTTAGTGATTTACTACATTTGGCGAATCATCAACGCCAAATCGGCAGACAAACTCAGCTTCGCGGTCGCCTCGGGCTTCATCGCTGGAGAAGGCCTGATGGGAATCGTCAACGCGCTGCTCACAATCGCGGGAATCACGCCATCGACATAACGCTAAGCCGCAAGCGGCCGCTTGCGGCTTAGCGTCCCCCGAATTATTCTAACGGCATGCCCCGCCAACCGATCATCATCGGCCACCACATCATGTGGACACTCTACGGCTGGTGGCTCCCCAACGATCCGCGCGGATCAACATCTCAAGCAATTCGCAATGATCTCATGCATGAGCTTGGCAAAATTCATTTTGGACGCAAAACCATCCAACCAGCAGGTTGCGACCTTCGTGTTTTCTACCAACAGGCACATGGCCTACTGCAACACAAACTGCTTTCCTTCACACCGACAGAATTTGAGATCGTCGCGGAGGCATTGGGTTCAGCGATTCAAGAGTGTGGGTACACTTGCTATGCCTGTGCGATCATGCCCGATCATTTGCATTTACTGATTCGCAAACATCGTGATCTGACTGAAAACATGATTGAGAAATTGCAGACGCTAAGCCGCAAGCGGCTGGAGGGATTGCGTCCGACTGGTCATCCCTTTTGGACACGCGGTGGCTGGAAAGTGTTTCTCGATCACCCTGACGAGATGCGTCGCACGATTCGATATATTGAACAAAATCCGGTGAAACAAAGATTGCCCCAACAACACTGGCCCTTCGTGAGTCCGTATGACAACTGGCCACTCCATCCTGGCCACTCACCGAATTCACCATACGCCAAAGCCCTCAAAGCCACAGGCCGCTACCCCTAGCCGCTCGCGGCTTAGCGTCCCGGAAACAGCGCCCCATGCAACGCCTCGGCCGGATGGAGAGCCTGCCGCCCTGTGCCGTGCTTGATCTGTTGCCTGCAACTCACCCCCGCCGCGACAATCGTTGTTTCTTCACCAACGCCACGCACGGCGGGCAACAACCGACGCTCACCCATCGCGAGCGACACGTCGTAATGCTCCGCTTCATACCCAAACGACCCCGCCATGCCGCAACAGCCGGAGTCAACTTCCTGCACCTCGCCACCCGCTACCGACAACATGCGCTTGGACGGTGCCGTCCCCACCAGCGCCTTTTGATGGCAATGCCCATGGAGCAGCACCTTGCCCAGCGCTTGCTTGATGTCGAGATGGAGGGTCCCTTCATCGGCCAATTTGGCAATGAATTCTTCAAATAAAAACGAATGTTCGGCAATCACGGCCACTCGAGTTTCGTCGGGGAGTAGCGTGAACAACTCATCCCGCAGCGTGAGCAAACAACTCGGCTCAAGTCCCACGATGGGAATCCCGCGTTCGGCAAACGGAAACAGTTTTTCAACACAATCCTTTGCCGCAGCGCGGGCTTGATCGACAAAACCCTTGGAAATCGCTGGCCGTCCACAGCAATAGTGCCCCGGCAGCAGCACGTCATACCCCGCCGCTTCCAGCACTTCGGTCGCAGCGATGCTCACCTCGGGATAGTTGTAGGTGTTGAACGTGTCGTTGAACAACACCACCTGCTTACCGGTGGCTGCCGGCGCTTTGCGATTCGCAAACCAAGTCGTGAACGGTTCACGGGCAAAGTGCGGCAATTGCCGTTGGACGCTGATTCCCAATGTTTTTTCAAAAATCACTTTCACCATTCGGTTCGAGAGCATCGCATTCACGAGCGGTGCCATCACTCCTGAACTCCAACGACTCGCGCGGGCAATATCCGCCATCAGTCTGGCTCGCAGCGGCTTGCCATTTTTTTCGTAGTAATGAACCAGGAACTCAAACTTGAGTTTGGCCATATCGACCGACGAGGGACATTCGCTCTTGCAAGCCTTACACTCGATACACAAGTCGAGCGCATCGTACAATCGCTCACTGGTGAACGACTCCGGCGGCAAAATGCCCGACATCGCCGCCCGTAACAGATTCGCCCGGCCACGCGTGCTGTGCTCTTCTTCCTGCGTGACCATGAAACTGGGGCACATTGTGCCGGTGTTCAACTTGCGACAAATTCCCGCTCCGTTGCACATCTCGACGGCCCGCGCAAAACCCTGATCCGCCGAGAAGTCGAGATGCTCTTTGAGGGGTTCGACCACATATTGATCGTCGTAACGCAAATGCGCGGTCATGGCCGGGCCGTCAACCACGTTGCCAGGATTCATCAAGTTTTGCGGATCAAAAATCCGCTTCACTTGGCGATACAACCCGTACAACTCGCTGCCAAAAAACCGCTCGTTGAGCCAGGTGCGCGTGCGGCCATCGCCATGTTCACTCGACAGCACGCCGTCGCAACCATGGAGCAAATCCACCGCGAACTCCGCGATCTGAGGCAGCTTCGCAATTTCTTCCGCGGCTTTCGTGTTCAAGAGTGGCTTGATGTGCAAACAACCCGCGCTCGCATGGGCGTAATAAGCGACCTGCGTGCCGAGTCCCGCGCAAAAGTCTTCAATCTTCGTGACATAATCCGCCAAATACTCCACCGGCACGGCCGCATCTTCGATAAACGGAATCGGCTTGTGATCCCCCTTCACGCTCATCAGCAATCCCAGCCCCGCTTTACGCACCACCCATATGTCTTCTTGCTGCACAGCGGTCTTGGCCTCGGTGATCGCGGTGAATGGCACGCCCTGAGAAGAGAGATGTTCGCGCAGTCTCGCAAACTTCGCCGCCAGCTCCGAATCGCTCTCGCCCGTGAACTCGGTGATCAGCACACAATTCGGAAACCCTTCAATAAAATTCCGCAACCGGCGCGCATAGTCGGGCACATCGCGGCAGAGCGTGATTCCCATGTGATCCAACAACTCCACCGCCGTCGGCCCAACTTCCAAGATCGTTGGCACCGAACTGAGCGCGGTATAGAGCTTGTCGAAATGCACCACGGCCAGCGTCGACAGCTTGGGCTTTGTGACCAATTTCAACTTCAACTCGTGCATCACGCCGAGTGTTCCTTCGCTGCCACACATGAGCTTGGCCAAATTGAACCGCGGATCGGGCGGGATCGCGTAAGTCGTGCCCGTGGGATCGAGCCGATCCAAGTTGTAACCGCCGCACCGCCGCCAATGCCGGGGCGTATGCTCGCGGATGATTTGCTTGTTAGCCTCGCTGGCCACGAGTGCCGCTAATTCGCGATAGATTTGGCCTTCAAGGCCCGAGAGTTTGCACTTTGCTGCCAGAGCATCCTTTTCCACCGGAGCAAAGCGCGCGCGGCTGCCATCGGCCAGAAACACCCCCGTCTCCAACAGATGATCCGCCGTCATGCCGTAGACAATCGAATGGCTTCCCGTGGAATTGTTGGCAACGACGCCCCCCATCCCCGCACGATTGCTGCTCGCTGGGTCTGGGCCGAACTGCAAACCGTCTGGCTTGAGATGCGCATTCAAGTGATCGAGCACGACCCCCGGCTGCACGCGCACCCAATGCTCCTCGACATTCACTTCGAGCACGCGATCCAAATGCCGATTGAGATCGAACACCACCGCCTCATTGACGGTTTGCCCCGCGAGGCTGCTACCGCCCGTACGTGGCAAGATCGGCACGCCGTACTTCGCCGCGAGCTCCACGCCCGCATGGAGCTCTTCGATATTCTTGGGCAATACCACCGCATACGGCATCACCTGGTAGATGCTCGAATCGGTGCTGTACAGCACGCGATTAAAGCTATCGGTGCGAATATCGCCTCCCGTGCGCTTTCCCAGTTCCGCGAGATAGTCCCGTACTTTGTCGGGGAGTGGTGAAATCGTGGGGCGAGAAGAAGCGGTAGCAACACTCATGCTGGCAACATTCCAAGTACAAACATTATCGGCTAAGAAAGCGGCAGTGAGGCCCTATCATAGAGTTTGGCAGCCTACCGCTCAACCAATGATGCCTCCACCGCGAACCTCTTACCAGTTTATTAAGTCTTAGGGAAATCGCAAGCCACTGCGGCTTGTTCGGTGTCTTTCCCCAGGTTGATCGTCTACAATTTGCGATCCCTCCTCCCGTTAATGCGCAGACTCTCTCTACTGGTGACGAATGGACTCGGCGAGCAGACAACTGACGATGAACGAAGCCTCCTGGTGGCACCGGCCCAGCGGTGGGCGCGAAGTCCTGCAAGTCGCGCTGCCGATGGTCGTCTCGACCATGTCGTGGACCGTCATGACCTACGTCGATCGCGCGATCCTCGCGCACTACTCACCGACAGCCATGGCGGCCTCTTTTTCGGCTGGCATCGTCTGGTTTGCGGTCTTCTGTGTGTTCATGGGCATGTGTACTTATGTGAGTACCTTCGTCTCGCAATACCACGGCGACAACCAACCCGAGCGCATTGGACCCGTCGTCTGGCAAGGCAACTGGCTGGCCATGTTTTCGTTTCCCGTCGCATTCATTGCGATTCCGCTCGCCAATCTGATCTTCGCCCAAGCGGGGCACAGCGCGGAAAGTACCGAGCAAGAAATTATCTATTATCAAATCCTCTGCTTGGGCGGCCCCGCCATGGCGCTCGCCGCATCGTATTCCTGTTTCTATAGCGGCCGCGGCATGACGTGGGTGGTCATGTTGATCGACCTGTTTGCCGTGGTCGTCAATCTGCTGCTCGATGTCGTATTGATCTTCGGTTACGCGGGCTTTCCAGAAATGGGGATCGCGGGCGCGGCGTGGGCCACTGTGATTGGCTTCTGGCTCAAGCCGCTGATTTACTTTTTCTTGCTGCGGCAAGAATCCCATGTCGCCCAGTTCCATACCAACGAGTGGAAACTGGAACTCCCGCTCTTCCGTCGCTTGGTTTACTACGGCGGCCCCGGCGGCGTACAGATGCTCTTGGACGTGACGGGCTTCACCATCTTCGTGATGCTCATCGGCCGACTCGGTGACATGGAAGCCCAAGCCACCACCATGGCGTTTAGCATCAACACCGTTTCGTTCATGCCCGTCTGGGGACTAGGAATCGCGGCCTCGATTTTGGTTGGACAACGCCTCGGCGAAAACCGCGACGACCTCGCCAACCGCGCGACCTGGACGACCTATCAGATCGGCTTGATTTATATGGGGCTCATCACTGTGCTCTATGTGGTCTTTCCCAACCTGTTCCTCGAAAACTTTCTCGACGATCAATACGACGAAGAATACATGACCAAACTGCAGCACATGGCGATCGTGCTGCTCTATTTCGTGGCGGCCTACAACATGTTCGATGCCACGCAGATTATCTTTGTCTCGGCGCTCAAGGGTGCCGGCGATACCACCTACATCATGTTGGTGAGCCTGTTGATGGCGACCACGCTCGCCGTCACCAGCTATCTGGCCGTGGAAGTCTTCCATCTTGGCGTTTACGAATGTTGGGTCTTGATCGTGCTGTGGCTCATTGCCCTGGCAGGCGTTTATCTGCTGCGCTTCATGGGAGGCAAGTGGCGGCACATGCGCGTGATCGAGCAAATTCATCACTCGCAAGGAGCCACCTGCGACGAAGAAGAAAACACCCTTGTCGAACCCACGGCGAGCGGGGTTGCGTAAGCTCCCTGCAATGCCACGAAATACTACCGATCCTTAAACCCATTCGGATGCGCTTTGTGCCAACCCCAGGCACTTTTGACAACCGCCTCGATCTCGCGGTACTTCGGCTGCCAGCCGAGAACCTTGTTCGCTAAACTCGCGTCGGCCACGAGTGCCGGCGGATCCCCCTCGCGGCGCGGCACGATCTCCATGGGAATCGCGTGGCCCGTCACCCGCCGGCAGGCTTCAATCACTTCGAGCACGCTCGCACCGTTGCCCGTGCCTAGATTGAGTTTCAGTGCGCTCCCTACTTGCAACTGTTCCAGTGCCGCCAAGTGGGCCGTCGCCAAATCGTCGACGTGAATATAGTCGCGGATGCAGGTGCCGTCCGGTGTGGGATAATCATCGCCAAACACTTTGATGCTTTCACGCTTGCCAAGGGCCACATCGAGCACAAGCGGAATGAGATGCGTTTCGGGGTCGTGGTCTTCGCCAATCGAACCATCCTCCGCAGCCCCCGAGGCATTGAAATAGCGCAAGGCCGCATAACCCCAGCCGTAGGCGTGTGCGTAATCGGCGAGCGCGTGCTCGATCACCAACTTGGTGAACCCGTAGGGATTGATCGGCGCTTGCTTCTCGGCCTCGGTGATTGGCACAACATCGGGGACACCATAAGTGGCACACGTGCTCGAAAACACGATCCGTTTCACGCCGGCGGTACGCATCGCTTCCAGCAGCGACAGCGTGCCCACCACATTGTTGTGGTAATACTCCGCCGGGTTCGTGACCGAGACCCCCACATAGCACGACGCGGCAAAGTGCATCACCGCGTCAATTTTCTTCTCCTTGAGGGTCGCCGTCAGTTTTTCGCGATCGTGCAAGTCCCCTTCAAGGAGACGTCCCTCGGGTACCGCCGCCCGATGGCCCTCCGAGAGATTGTCGTACACCCAAATGTCATGCCCCTGCTTTTGCAGCAACCGTGCCGCATGGGAACCGACATACCCCGCCCCGCCTGATAGCAATACTTTCATCGTGAATCAAAACTCCGTGAGAATTGTATAAGAACTATTTTTTACCACAGAGGACACGGAGATCACAGAGTTAAGAAAGAATCATAGGACGTTTTCACAATTTCTCCGTGAGCTCCGTGTCCTCTTTGGTTAATTATTCCGAAAATGGTTAAAGACAATCACTTTGCAACCGCTCGCGACCTGCCAAAGTTGTATAAACAATTCCATGACTGAACAGACCGATGAATCCGCCGAGAAAACTCGCAAGCCGCCATTACGCTGCCGCTTTCATGGCAAGATGGCGGATTGGCTCCGCGCGAGCGGCGGGAGCGTGGCGATCACCACCTACACCTCGGGCAAACTGGTGCTCGTGGGCTGCGAGGGTCAAAAACTCAAATTCCACGCGCACAAATTGGCTCGACCCATGGGAATGGCGGTCAACGGCCGGCGCCTCGCCCTTGCGGTCCGCGAACAGATTCTTACATTCTCTCTCTCCGACGATAACACCACCATTGCCCCAATTCGCTCTTATCAAACCGGCAAAGTGAACGCTCACGACCTGGCCTTCGGTCAGCGGGGGCTTTACTTCGTCAACACCCGCTTCAATGGCCTCGCGAGGGTGTCTGACGCCAAGCGTTTTGTCCACTGCTGGTTGCCACCGTTTATTTCGACGATGGTCGCTCAAGACCGCTGCCACTTGAACGGCCTGGGAATGGCAGACGGCAAGCCCACGATGGCGACAGCGTTCTGTGAAACCGATGAACGGAACGACTGGCGGAAAGAAGATCGCTTCACATCGGGCGTACTGCTCGATATTCCGAAGCGGCAAATCATTGCGCGTGGTTTGTGCATGCCTCACTCACCACGTCTTTACCGCGACCGTTGGTGGCTCTGCAACTCGGGCCACGGTTCGCTTTCGCAATTCGACCCGACCACCGGCGATTGCCCCGAATTCTGCGCCCTCCCCGGCTTCACGCGCGGCTTGTGCTTTGTCGGCAAATACGCGCTCGTGGGCCTCTCGAAGATTCGCCCGCAACACATCCTCGATGCCCCACCGGTGCGCGAGCGCCATGAAAACCTCATCGCCGGCGTGGCCCTGGTGAATCTCAACACCGGCAAGCAAGAGGGCCTGCTCGAATTCACCTCCGGCGGCAACGAAGTGTTTGAAGTCGCGTTCCTGCGCGACATCAAGAATCCCCAGTTAGCCGGCAGCGTCCCGCTGCCGAGAGAAGCGTAGAGTCGCGGTCCCTGCGATTCGTTGAATCGCGGCTATTTTGAGATACCTTACATCCCTCGCGGCGTATCGACGGCAATTTTCTCCAGCGCTTCCAGATTGCTCTCAATATAGCGCACCAATAAGTACATCGCCGCGAAGCCTATAATCCCCACGCCACTCACCACCTTCAAAGCCCACTGCTGCTCGATCGCGGAGCTGAACGACACCAACAAAATTCCCAACATCGGCACGAGCGCCGACAAAGCCAAGTGCACATGGTTGAGCTTGCGCAGCTTCATCAGATCGTGCCACCTCGGACCAGCCACCACGCCGTTACGCACAATAGCGGGAAAGTAAATCCGCACGGCGAGCGTGGTGAGCAGAAAATAGGGATACACCGCCGCCGCGATCCCGCAGAGCGCCAGCGACATGAAAAAGTGCGAATAGAAGCCCACCACGCCAGGAATTTCTTGACCGAAGTTCATCGCTACGGGGAAAATCAACCCTGAAACGCTCCACATCACCAAAGTCAACCGCGACATAAACCAGCCAAAAAAAAGAATGTGCCTACCCCCTTGTGCCGACTGCACCGGCTTCTCACGATCCAACATCTGTGCCACCCGACGAATGGCCCAAATGCCGAAGATGACTCCCAACGGAAACGCAATGCTGTTGACGCACAATTGCACCGTGTCGAAGCGCTCTTTCAATCCTTGAATGTTCATTTGCTGAATGCGGTTGTGATTGTAAGTCAGGTTGAAGAATCCCGCCAAAGCGTTGGGCAATAACGCCGCCACAACCACCGTCGGAATCGGGAACGACAGCATGAATTTCGAAAACACACTCCGCGGTTCTTGCAGCAGCTTCCAGCAACGCGGCTGCAAACAAAGTCGCAAAGCCCGCGCCACCTCGGCGGCGGTTTGGTAGCGCTCGCTTTTGCGTGATGCCAAACATTTCACGAGCACCTGCCGCAACGATTCTGGGCAATCGCTGGGAAGCGCCTGACACAATTCGTGGAAGTCCGCGTAGTGCCGACGATCGATCATCCTCTGTATCTGCGCGAGCGAACCCCCTTCGCTCGGCCCATCGTCGAACGGCCGTAAGCCGCACAGCAGTTCCCACAACAAGATTCCCAGCGAATACACGTCGCTCTGATCGCGGACCAACTGCGGCGAACCGCCCAGCACGGGATGACACGCCTGCAATTGCTCCGGCGACATGTAGGCGAGCGAACCGCCAAACGCCTCGGCGGGATCTTCGTCGGCGCGGCCGCCGTTGTAGCTCACATTAAAATCGGCCAGCTTCGGCATCCCCTCGGGCGAGAGCAATACATTTGCCGGCTTGATGTCGCGGTGCAACACCCCCCGCGAATGAGCGTAGGCCAAACCCTCGGCGAGTTGCGCTCCCAAACGGCACACGACGAGCGGCCACCTGGTTTCCGCGAGCCATTGCCGATGCGTCGAAGCATCAGGCCGCGCCGCGCCACTTGCCCCCAAATGTTCGTCCACCACGTCCAGCAGCAGTTGCCCAGTCCGCTGTTTCTGCGGCGTGCCACGCACCCGTTTCACCGCGTCGAACAAGGTGCCGCCGGGCACGACTTCCATGTAAAGCAATCTCACTGGCGGATCGCCGCTCACCCGCTGGTCGAACACACGCACGACATGCGAATGGTCGAGCTGCGCGAGCGTTTGCGGTTCGCTCCCCGAATGCTTCGAGATTTTTAGCGCGACGAGCCGCTCCATGGAAATCTGCCGGGCCAGAAAAACTTGCGCGAACGCCCCGTGCCCCAACTCGGTGAGCAATTGAAAATCGTCGATCGTTTGTCCCGACTCGAAGTTGAGCTCGATCTCCTCCACAAATTTCGACGGAGCACTGGGTTTATCGCCGCTGGGTTTCTCCGCGCTAGGTTTATCGGCACTAGGTTTGTTTCTACTGGCACCACCACCTGGGTCGGCACTTCGCTTTGTTGTCGACGCATAGTAGGTGCAAGTCGGCGAGCCCGCGACCGCCATGCCCCCCACCAGTTCACACAGAGCGGTCGCCTGCTGCGGAAAGCGGCGACGAATTTCTGCTTCCGTCACCCGGTCACCGGCTTGCATCCGCACTTGCAGTTCTTCGTGAATCAAATCGACCGGCAACTCGGTCACCGGTCCCAGCGTGGGGAAGTCGGCCACGTATTCTTCCACTCGTCGCGGCGAACGGTGATACTGCCAGCGGTACTCCAAATCGACTTTCACCAACTCGGGAAGGGCCACCTTGGCGAACTCCACATCACCCACTGGCAGGAAATCGACCAGCCGCGGTTCGGTCCGCGACCCCGCAAAATGCGATTCCCAGGCCCCCGAGAGCGCATCAATCGCGTCGGCAATCCGATCCCAGCGCTCTTCTTGAATCTGAGCAGCTTTGCTATCGGAAGCAGGGCTCATTCGGCTAAAATGACTGGTACTCATGGATTTGATAAGCGAGGTTCAAGACGCGGCAGAATGATATTCACCACAAAGCCACGAAGAACACGAAGGAATTGCTATTATGTTCACACATTATGGAACATTGAAAAATGATAGCCGATTCTTAAGTTGTCAATTTTCTTCTTCGTGTCCTTAGTGCCCTTCGTGGTAAAATATCTTCGATTGACAACACTATGCACGATCATGATACAAAAATTCTCGCTGGACTGCGAACGGGCGATGAAGCCGCCCTCGTGGAGTTTCTCCAAACCAACGAAGCCGCCTTGCTGGCCTTTATCCGCAGCCGCATCGGCACGCAGTTGCAACGCAAGCTCGAACCCGAGGACGTGCTGCAAGAAGCCAGCATGGAAGCCGTGCGGACGCTCCCCCAAACCGATCTCACGAGTTGGGATCCGCTGAATTGGCTCTTCCAAATCTGCGAGCGAAAAATCATCGACGCCCACCGTCGGTTCTTTGCCAGCCAAAAGCGCGATGCCAGCCGCGAGGCCGCGATCCCCGACGGCAGTGCCGCGGCGGGCTTGGCCGACCTACTGGCCGCCAGCATGACCACCCCCAGCGACGCCTTCTCCCGCGACCAACGCCAACTCCGCATGCTCGCGGCCTTGGACACGCTCCCCGAAGAACAGCGCGAAGCCCTCCGCTTGCGTTACCTCGTGGGCCTCTCGTCGAAAGAAATCTCGAAAAAAATCGGCAAGACCGACGGCGCGACCCGAGTCATGATCTCCCGCGCGCTGGCAAGGCTCCACGAAATGCTAGCGGAATAAAAGCCTTTATTAACCACCAAGAGCACGAAGGTCACAAAGATTATTGAAACGAAATCTCTTAATTCTTCGTGTCCTTCGTGCCTTTGTGGTTATTTCTTGATTATGTTGAACCCTTCTCACAGCGCGCCGGCACTTAAGGTGGCATGTCCGCACTTCTCAGCGAGCGACCGACGATGAAGCTAACCGCCAGGGATTTGGCCGAGCTGGTCCGCGAACATCAAGCCGACGTTTGGCGGTATTTGCGTTACCTGGGTGCCGCGGCCAGCGATGCCGACGACCTCACGCAGGAAACCTTCCTGGCGGTCGCCCGCTCGGAATTCACCGAACAAAGCCCCCAGCAAACGGCGGCGTACTTGCGTACCGTGGCCCGCAACCAGTTGTTGATGGCCCGCCGACGGCAAGGCCGCGAGATCAGCACCGTGGAACTCGCCACCGCCGAACAAGTGTGGAGCCAAGCAATCGACTCCGGCGGCACGAGCGGTTTCCTGGCCGCCTTGGCCGATTGTTTGGAACAACTCGAAGGTCGCGTACGAGCTTGCATCGACGGCTTCTACCGCGACCACCTCAGCCGCGAGGAACTGGCCACAAAACTCGACATGAAACCCGACGGCATCAAAACTCTGCTTCGTCGCACGAGAGAAGTGCTAAGACATTGCATCGAAAAGAAAATCTGAGCCGTGACACAACGTGTCACACGGAAAAGACCATGAACACGCACACCGAACCCCACGACTACCCCGACGCCCTCCTCGATCGCGGCCTCGCCGAACTCTTGGGCAACGAAACCCCGCCCGATCTGTCGGAACGAATCCTCGCGGCAGCACAACTCACCGCCACGGAACCCGTCACTCTAGCGCAAGGAAACGCGACCATGAGTACCGCCACAATAAAGCAATCGCCCCGTCTGCGATCCTGGGCCATCCTAGCCGCTACAATCGCTTGCATTGCCACTGTCATTGGATTGTCCTTGCCAGCACGAAATGCCGCTCGTCGGCTTAGCGATCACGACAATCTCGCGCAAGTGCAAACCGAAAAACTCGACAGAGCTTTGGCCAAAGAACAAGCCTCGCCACAAGCCCCTCTCACAATAGACACCGACGGAGCACTCTGGCCAAAAGCCAGCCCCGCCGACATAGCCAAAGCCAAAGACGAAGTCATGATAGCCGTCACCCCTCACATCATCATCCAAGAAGAGGAAGAAGAACGCCTCGGTGTCGTCACCGAAGAAGCTTCGGAACCACTTGCCCCCTCTGCGACCGATCCAGCACAAGCTGATGAATACTTGAGTCGCACAGTTCGCGAACAGCCGAGGGCTCCCAGTGAATCACGGAGCGAAACACAGGTTCATTCCGAAGCCTTCGGCGATAGTTTTGTACCTAGCGAAAACATGGGTCTCAATGGACTCATCAACGACGCCTATGCACAAGAAAAGCCTTTATCAGGCCCTGTTGCTTATTCTAACGACGCCGAGATTGAAGCCGAACTTCGACGGCGAGCACGGTCTGCTCCTCCAGTCGTGTATCCTGACGCTGAAGAGTGGCAAGCATTAGCGGCCCGTAAGAAGAGTTACGGTGCCGTCGACTTGTCCGGACGATCGCGCAATGAATCGTCCGAACTCGAAGCCGGTGATAAGTTCTCGGACAGTTGGGGTTTCAAGCGCGGACGTGAAAAGGCTGAGGGAGAAGTACGCGTCCACCCAACCTTAGATTTAGTTCTTCCTCTAGAAACGCTCGCATTCCGCGACCAATACACCCCCATCCACGAAAACCCCTTCATCACCGCCACTGGCCCCGATGCGGTGAGCACCTTCTCTATCGATGTCGACACAGCCAGCTACGCCAATGTCCGGCAGTTTCTCCAGCAATCGCGGCGGCTTCCCCCGCCCGATGCCGTGCGGATCGAGGAGCTGATCAACTATTTTGCTTACGACTACACCGGCCCGACCGACGATACGCCCTTCGCCGCGAATATGGAAATCGCCGGCTGCCCGTGGAATCCCGAACATCGGCTCGCGCGGATTGCTATCAAGGGAATAAAGATCGACCGTGAAAAACGGCCCCAATCCAATCTCGTATTCCTCATCGACGTATCAGGCTCGATGAGCGACCCCAACAAGCTGCCCCTCTTGGTCGAAGGGATGAAAGTTTTTACTCGCGAGCTGGGTGAGAACGACCGCGTCGCCATTGTGGTTTACGCCTCCAGCGAAGGCTTGGCCCTCAACAGCACTCGCGGCAACGAACAAGAAACCATCCTCGCCGCGCTCGATCAGTTGCGCGCTGGTGGGTCCACGGCCGGCGGCGCGGGAATCAATCTCGCCTATCAGGTGGCCACCGACAATTTCATCGAAGGGGGCACCAACCGCGTGATCCTCTGTACTGACGGCGATTTCAACGTCGGCGTCACCAACACCGATGAGCTAACCCGACTCGCCGAGGAAAAAGCCAAGTCCGGCGTCTTCCTCACCGTCCTCGGCTTCGGCCGGGGCAACCTCAACGACGCGATGATGGAAAGCATCTCCGGCAAGGGGAACGGCAACTACCACTATGTCGACAATCTCACCGAAGCTCGCAAGGTGCTCGTCGAGGAAATGACCGGCACGCTCATCACGATTGCGAAAGACGTGAAGATCCAGGTCGAGTTCAATCCCGCCCAAGTCGCCGGTTACCGCCTCATCGGTTACGAAAATCGCATGCTCAAGACCGAGGATTTTAATAACGACAAAAAAGACGCCGGCGAAATCGGCGCGGGTCACACCGTCACCGCGCTCTACGAGATCGTGCCGACAGGCAAAGACGTTGCCCCGCAAAGCGTTGATCCCTTGAAATACCAACAGCCGCTTGCCGGCTTAGCGGAGACCGAGAAAAATAGCGCTAAGCCGCAAGCGGCTAGTGATGAATTACTCACCCTCAAACTCCGCTACAAACTCCCCGACGCCGACACGAGCACGAAGCTCGAATTCCCCATCACGACAAAGGCGAATCGTTTGCCACGGCGACCAAAGATTTCCAATTCGCCGCCGCGGTCGCCAGCTTCGGCATGTTGCTCCGCCATTCCGAACATCAAGGCGACACATCCTATGATGCCGTGTTAGAAATCGCCCAATCCGCACTGGGCAACGACCCCCACGGCTACCGCGCGGAGTTTTTGGAATTGGTGCGACTGGCGAAGGCACTCACAGGCGAACAACCATCGTCGACGGCAGATCCCTCGACAACCGAAGGTCCGTGAACAAGCCGCTCGCGGCTTAGCGTCCCCGAGAGGTGCGACTGCGCCCTGTGGAGCGCGAGCGTGGACCAAAAAAACGCCGCCCTCAAGGACGGCGTTCGCTTGATCGTTGCAATCACTGGCCCTAGCGTGATCGACGATTCCCCAGAGTTAACAAGCAAATGCCCAAGAGCGCGATTGTGCTTGGTTCGGGTACGCCGATAACCACGAAAAAACTGTTAGCGGAAAACTGATCGCCAGGCGACAGGAGAAACTGATTGATGATGCCAATCGTGGTTGTTGCCGGACCGCTGGGGAGCGTGGGGCCAGGCAGGCCTGGGTTAAGGGCCGGCAGATTCAACGTGCCACCCGCAGTGCCGACAGTCACGGTCGACAGGTGGGGATAAATGCTCAATACGGTTGCGCCATCAATTTGCCCACGATAAAAAGGAACCCCTGCTGACGTGGCGACGGTCGCTATCCCATTAAAGTTAGCATCCGTGAGCGCGCCCCCTATGGAACCGCCGTGGAGAGTCAACGGGCCTTCGGGGACAATCGGCAATGTCACGCTTATGCTAAACAGGAGCGGGACGGCAGCATTGTTAGTGACGGCATAGTTGAGACTCGTAAATGGGTCGGCATTCCCTTGTATGTTAAGGTAATCGAGATCCCAAGCACTACCGGTTGACTCAGCTCCAACAAGTTTGAACGAATTGTCACTCGCTATCGGAGTTTCAAATCGCACGGAGCGACCTTGCGATGTGTCTTCGGGACTCACTCCAGTCACGGTCACGACCACCGGCCTGTCCCAAATGACCGGAGTTGATTTGCCCCATGCCGACTCAGTTAACGCAGTACAGCAGCCAGCTAGTAAGAGACAAGATAAGAGCCCGGTACCGCGGGCGAGGAGTAAACTTCTGAGTTGTGTCTTCATCATGAGCGAACTACCACCTTCCCAATCGAACTCGATCTTAATAGGCCAGTCACATCTGGCCCAATCCGCCTTTTCTATGACTCTGAGTTTACATTGGCATTGTTAAGGTTGCCAACTACTTGTCCCAAAAAGTTGCGAGGCCCTACCTATGGGGGGTCAACTCCTGCCCAGTATCCAGGTGTCGGGGTAGCCACTGCAAGTGAAGTCAGCGACGTAAACCATTGCCGCTAGACTATTTATGATGGTCAACCACACACATTGGCTATCCAGATGAAGTCAGACCTGGATGCCTTGGCCCAAATCAAATTTATTCGTGTTACAAACAGTCGAATTTTGCGCGGCGTGCGCAAATTTTATGGAACAGGAGTTAGTAGAGGAAGCAGAGTTAATCTCCGTAAATGGGGTTCATCAGGAATTTTCGTGGGTTTCTTTCGCCG
>Ga0163151_10000363_pt1 | contig 80963 bp, 59 predicted proteins | sample OliLakLV19MP5IB2_FD_145596 | JGI IMG/M metagenome (GOLD analysis project Ga0163151, IMG submission 145596) | Freshwater microbial mat bacterial communities from Lake Vanda, McMurdo Dry Valleys, Antarctica - Oligotrophic Lake LV.19.MP5.IB-2 | ecosystem: Environmental > Aquatic > Freshwater >...
ACCCGCCACTGCCGGTGCTGCTCACCGTGTTCGAGAAGCACGACGGAATCGAAGGAGCCTTCGACGATGAGGCGCAGGGAATGATGGAAGTATCCCCGGAACCGAATTTCATTTTGCCATTGCGAACAGATGATGTTGACCAGATGCGGGACGCATTTGCCACGTTGCGCTGTTTTTGCCGCACGCTGACCCTCGCCAGCGAACTTATGAAACAGCTTCCCGGCAATGCGAACTGAAAGAACAACGGAGGAAAGCATGGATTGCACTCTGAGCTTGGGAAGCGCGGACACACTGACGCTCCAAGGGGCGATTCTGGTCTATAAAGGCGGGCGAGATGCATTCGCCACTTGGCATAAGGCTGAGGAGCGGAATGGGATGGCGGCTGGGTTGGGGCCGGCTCAGCCGCTATCGACGGCTTTCTTGCGCACGCTGGCGCAGGGTCTCGGTTCACGCGTCCGGCCAGAGATCCTGCCGGAGAACGTCTTGGTGCGAACTCCGGATGTCCTGATCTGGTGGACGCCCGCAAGCCAGCGCCTTATGTTCTTTCGCGAGACGGATGAAGCGCTGGGAATGCTGAGCGGACGGAACTTTCCGCAGCCCGCGCTGTTATTCCGCGTGCGCGGAAGGGAACTCCACATTCGAGCTTTGCGGACGAGCGCTCGTCCTTTCGCCACGACGCCACTTTGTGTCGCTCCCTATTACAACGCCCAGGAAGACGGGTTGATCTGCCAAGGCAGTATGCGATCTCCGGAAGGACCATTCGTCGAGGCGATGCACGGCTGGGAAGAGGCATTCTTCAGCAGTGAGTTTACCCATTTGTGGGGCGGCGGGCGGATGTGCCGGCACAAAGGCGGCGTTGCCGCGCTGTGGAGGGATGTCGCGGGGAAGCGGAGGTTCCCGGTCGAGCAACTCGCCGACGCTCGCCAAACGCTGCAGGCATTCGCCGAGCGGGAGGCGTAGAACACAGTTTCAGAATTTCGCTTACATATTCCCGGTGGGATCAGAAAGGTGTTTAGGACATCGATATTGTTTTCCAATTTCCCTCAGCGAAATTGCGGCGTTTTCGTGAAGTGTCCCACCGCCTGGTAGATGACCGAATGTCAGCCGGAGCAGCTAGTGATAAGGTGAGTCATAATACATGACACCTGAAAACTACCCGCGTCGCGGTGACAGTATCTTTCCAGCTACCAATAAATTCACAACGCGAATTCCCGATCTAGAGGGCGAATGGGTGGCTTATGCGGACAGCTACAAACAGGCGGCTGATATCCTAGCTGCGCAAACATCGGCATCGGATCAACTCTTGGAACCGACCATATTTCTTTACAGGCATCTTCTCGAACTGCGGCTAAAATCGATTATCGCCTTAGGTTTCGTGGCCGAGGAAGATGGAAATGCTCGTGAGAAACTGAAGGAACTAGTTCGAAAACATGACTTAAGGTGGCTCGTCAGTGGCTGTCGAGCGCTATGCGAGTCTCACGGGATTTTCGGAAGTGGAATCCGAGTCAAGGATATGTTTGCCGCGAGCGAGAAATGCATAGGCGAAGTCGCTGATATTGACCCCGGCTCATACTCGTTTCGCTACCCGATCGATAGGAAATTACAGGCAAGCATAAGGCGTCCATTCAATTTATCCGCCGATCACGTACGACAAATCGTCGGCAAACTCGACAACTTACTTAAGCTACTTCAGCAACAAATGGAGGCGAAAGTCGATGGCTTCGAGGGAATCGACGATACAGATGCTGAAAATGAGCGCTGTCGCAAGGAGTACTTCGGCATAGATGAAATGGAGGCGGATCAGGAGAGCGAGGAATGATCGCGGAATCTGAATCACATCCGGCCGGATCAACACACGCAGACAACCTTGATCACGTTTGATCTTGCGAAACCGTTCTGCGCACCCAGACCACTCGGGTCTCAAAACACCATAAGAATCGTAAACCGGCAGGACGGCCAGCGGTGCATTGTTTCGGCGAAAATCCCTTTCCGGTTCCACCTGCCTCCGGTTCGCTTCGCGCCATAGCCAGTCAGTTCCGCATACTTCTGGCGGCAGAGCCGAAATAACCGCATCGTCGTTCGGGCCTAGCTGAAAACGCCGTGCTCGATCTTCGTGAGTTCGTCGTCGACAAGCTCATATCGGGAGCGGTCAGTCCGCAGGATCTCGATCGGCGCGTCTCCGTCGAATAAGGGATTGGCGCGCTCCAGCCAGTGCCATGCCTTCTCTTCGGACCCGAAGGCTTCCAGAGCGTGCTGCACGATGGGTTCGGCATCACCGGACAACGCAATGGAACTTCCAGAATCATGTTGGTTCCGCAGCCTGCTCACCACTCTATTCTACTGCCTGCCGATGCACCGACGATGCCGGCCCTCTAACCAGAGACTTCGTCCGAAAAGGAATCTTCCGGCATGAAACACTTCCTGACTTCTCATCTCCTCGCCCGCACAGTCAAGGTCGCCGTAATTGGGACCGGCGGTAACGGTAGCGTCGTCGCCATGGGGCTCCCTTATATTCACCAGGCGATGCTGCTCGCCGGCCATCCAGGAGGCCTTGATGTGACTCTCATTGATGGGGACGTCGTATCCGAAAGCAACTGCATTCGACAGCCATTCGGGCGCTCGGAGGTCGGTCTACCGAAAGCGACAGTCCTCGTTTCGCGGATCAACCTGTTCTGGGACCTCCGCTGGGAATCGGTTCCAGAGCGTCTGAGCGATGAGCACAGGCTGTGGGAGTTTGACCTTGTCATCGGGTGTGTCGATACCCGATCCGCTCGCGCGGAGATCGAGAAGCGAATCACTGGGTTGCGGAGCCGGGTCTCGTATTACCTGGATCTCGGCAACGCCGCTGATGGAGGCCAGTTCGTCTTAGGTCAACCCCTGAATTCCCGCAATCCTCGGAAGGCTGAGCGCTTGCGCACGGTTGCCGAGTTGTTTCCGGAGATCGTGGATCCGTCTCTCGATGACGATTCCGTTCCGAGTTGCAGCGCTCTGGAGTCTCTCTCTCGGCAAGAGCCATTCGTCAATCAGACGCTAGCCAGCCACGCGCTGGCGATGCTCGCACGGTTGTTCCGTTACGGCGGTCTCGACCATCATCATGGAGCGTTTGTAAACATAGGGCGTCAGAACGTGCAGCCATTGATGATCGATCCAGTTGGCTGGCGGAAACTGAGGCGGCGAGGCTACGCGTGAAGACAAGTTGGAGAATTGGCGCTGTCAGCGAATAAGAGATCTTCGGCGGTGCCGTCTTCACGAGGGTGCTCTTCCGCCAGCACGAGCCAGATTCCATTGGGCTGGGTCGCGATGATCTCTTCTTTGGTCTCTTCAGATAGTGGTCCGACTTGGGCGGTCATGATTGATGTCCTTTCAGGGTGTTAGTCTACGCTTTGCAAGCGTCGGATTTCGGCAAGAGTTTCGCGGGTCCGCTTCCTGGCAAAGCCGGTCATCACGAACGAGACGCTGCGGTTGCGGAATTGGAGTAAGCCGACGTCTACCGTCGTTTGGTAGGCGCCTTCGATCAACAGGCACTGCGCGGAAGCGCGAATCAGGTGGCGCTCGTTCGGGTCCGAACTCGTCGGCAGTTCTTCGGCAACGGTTAGAAGTGGGACACAAAACGGTTCGGGTCCATACTCGCCGGCATCGGGGTAGAGCAGGGCTTCCGGCGAACCGAGCAGTCCATCGGCAATCAGAGGTTCGACGAATGAGATTCGGTCGGTGTCCCAGGCATCCTCGTATTCGATACGAATGCGGCGGGAGCGCCAGCGCAGAAGGAGGGCCGTACTCCAACAAACCAGCGGAACGAACAGCAACGCGAGGCTTGGAACTGTGATCTCGTCCACGGATCGGCCATGCTCGGCGACAACACGCCGGACCCAGGCTGGGTAGTGCGAGGGAAGCGCGTGGGCGACCACAGATATTCCCAGTACGAAGGCGATGCTGACCGGAGGAGCCGCCAGCGCCGCCAGGATCACCCACCCGGCGCGCATCAGCCATGTTGCGGCGAGGGATCGGCAAAGGACGAGCTTTTTGGCGGGAGTCGAGGCAAGCTCGAAGCGCTTGCCGTTCCATCGGCCCCGCGTCTCAAAGTAGTCATCGATTTCATCCATGGACACGACGCGGTCCATGGGGAAAAGTAGGGTGTTCATGCAAAGGACTCGACGTAGTCGGCTTTCTCGCCAGCTCGCTTTAAGACATCGTTGAGCCAGCGTTGTTTGCGGCGGCCGCGGACCACGCGTCCGATGAAGCCCAAACGGCTGGCCGCATTATTTCGGTTGTGCCGCACATCGTCCCGATCAAAGCCCGCGTACCTCTGCATGAACTCGTCCAACTGCGCCGGAGCGGAAAACAGGTACGTAGCGTGACCCGGCTCGGGGACTTCGGCGATTAACACCTGTGGCCAGACGAAGAGGTATTCATTCCGGAAGAGGAACCAAGTCCGGCTCCGCTTGCGCAACTGCTCGAAGTAGTACGGCTCGTAGTCGGGCAACCAGTTCACGTAGTGGGGCTTGAGGTCTGTCGAAACGGCCAGATCGTCAAACCACTTCTGTATCGTCGTGTGTTCGACCGGATATTTCTCGATCTGCGCGCCGGCATGGCGCACCAGATCAGCGTGTTCCCCAAGCAGGGAATGCAGGGCGCGGGCCCGGGCGATATCGGCCGCCAGGCCCTCAGGCACGCTGACCTGGAGCCGGGACGGCAGCGCCGTGGACCACTTGCGGAGAATCCATTCCCCCTTCGTCAACCGGTATTTGCCAGCCGATACAAGCGTCGCCTCAACCTCCAGACGGCTCTTGAGCCAATGTTTCCAGTTGTTCCATTTCAGGTCCCAGGACAGTCCTGGCAGAAGGTTGCCATCGAGCCAGACTTCGATTTTTCGCCGGGGATCCCGGCAAACGACGCGATCATGGAAGAATTCGCACCGCCGGTAGAGCAGAGAGAGCTTCTGGGCGGTCATCTCCGGCTTGTACGCTAGGATGCGCTGCGCGAAGAAGGCCTGTCCATCTTCGGATAGATGACCCTCGGCCAGAATAGAACCAAAGCCGCCATAAGGGAAAAGAGGAGGAGCGTCTTCGTCTTTCCGCATGTGGTCGTAACAATTGCGGAGATCCGGATGCGCCAGGATGTTGAATGCGCGTTCTGCCCGATTCCGGACGGGCTGATCGGTGGCAGCCATCCCCAATTCCACAGCCCGTAGCCGCCAGGCGAGGCGCAGGTCAGCGGGAGTGGCCGTCTCCGATGTCTGGAGAAGTTCGTAGAGAGACTCCTGCGGAGAATCAGGCTCGCCCAAAAGGTAGAAGTACTCTCGAATAGCCTCGGCCGGAAGAAAGAGACTTTTGAGACTGATCGAGCGAGGCAGTTCGACCCGGACGAAAAATCCATCGGCACCCTCTTTCGGCTGAGCGGCGTAACCGATGGTGGCGAGAAGAAGTTGATGGAACTGCCGGAGCGCGGGGCGCTCGACGAGAACGTCCGGTGCCGGGTCGTTCGGATCGGTTGTCAGAACGATGAGCCGATCATTCGGCCGCAGGCGAGAGCCGAGAATCGGCGATACCGGAATCGATGCTCCATTTGAAAGAGTACAGCGGCTGCCGTCCCGGCCGAAGACGACGCCCGTCACGATTTGCCATTGTCCGATGCTTTCCGCCGTAGTTTCGACCACGTGAGTAGCATAGGGCCGATCACCGGAATTTCAAAACGAGTTGCAGCGTTCAGTTCGAGCGAGCCACGTCAAACTCATTTTGTGAATCGATCAAGCTGCTCTACAAGTGATCTATGCAGAATCACATTCCTTCCCGGCTTCGGCAGTTGCTACTGGAACGAGCCCTCGAAGACGGAGGCTGGCCATACACGATGGGAGGCCGACAACGTGCGACCGAGCCGACCGCGCTGGCGATTCTTGCGTGCGCCAGTCGTTATGACGTTTTGTCTCGGACACAGAATGCCGACGGGAGCTGGGTGCCCGTTCACTCTGGAGCAGGCGCGGAGCTTCCCGGTGGCTGGGCGACGAGTTTGGCGATGATCGCTCTATTGCGGACGCATCCCACCGATCCCGGTCTACCGCGAGCCCTGAAATGGCTCTGCGCCGCTCGCGGCATCGAGAGCCATTGGCTCTGGCGGTGGAAGTTCAAGCTCGCCGATACCCAGGCCGCCTTTAATCCCGACAAGTTCGGATGGAGCTGGGCTCTCGGAACGGCAAGTTGGGTGATCCCGACGGCGTTTGCCGTGATCGCGCTCCGCCTCGGGCGCCAGCAAGGACTGACCGGGCCGAGGGCCGAAAATCGAATGCTTGTCGGATCGGAAATGCTGGTCGATCGGGCGTGTCCCGGAGGCGGATGGAACGCTGGTAACTCCCGGGTCTTTGGCGTCGCTTTAGAGCCGCACATCGATGCCACCGCGATCGCTTTGCTGGCCCTCCAGGAACGCGAGCGGAACGAAGTCCTGATCACGCAATCGCTGGATCAACTCGTTGCCGGGACCCGTGATTGTTTGGGGGCTTCCAGCTTGGCTTGGGCGCTCTTGGCTCTGCACGCATGGCGCCGATACCGGCACATTTCCAGGGAGCTTGCCAGGCGAGGAGGGGAACTCGAACGATTGATGCGTACGCCCGAGCGCATCGCCGACAACGCGACACTGGCTGTGTGCGCGCTTGCTCTGGATGCTTTGGCTAATGATCGGAATCCATTCGAGGAGAAGCAATGAACCGGCGCAGGTTTGCAGGGGCCGCCGCAGGACTCGCCGGCGGGGCTGTTCTTCTGAAAACCCAGGCGCCGCCAAGTTGGTTAGCCAACGACCGACGGCCAGCGCGGTCCAGAGTAGCGATCATCACCGCAGCAGCCTATTCCGAAAAGCTCGATGAGATCATTTGCGAAGGATTGCGACTATTTGACCTTCATCTCCGGGGGAAGACCGTCCTTTTGAAGCCCAATCTTGTCGAGTATATCCCGGGCGTTGATGTCAACACGAATTCCTGGCTGGTGGGCGCTGCGGCTGAGGCTTTCCTTCGTTTGGGAGCAGGGAAGGTGATCGTGGGGGAAGGCCCCGGGCATCAGAGGGACACGCAACTGGTAGTGACCGAAAGCAACATCGAACGACAGCTGACTGACCGAAGACTTGCCTTCGTCGATTTGAACCGGGACGATCTTGTGCAGGTGAAGACAAGAAGCTCCTACACGAGTTTAGGAGCCTTGTGGCTTCCCCAATCCGTAGTCGGCGCCGACGTTGTGGTTTCCATGCCTAAGGTCAAAACGCATCACTGGGCGGGCGTAACACTGTCGATGAAGAACATGTTTGGCATCATTCCCGGCGCGGTTTATGGCTGGCCCAAGAACGTGCTGCACTGGCACGGGATCGAGAGGAGCATCCTCGATATCTGTTCCACCATGCGACCGCACTTTGTGATCGCCGATGGCATTGTCGCGATGGAGGGCAACGGTCCGCTGCACGGAACAGGCCGGACGCTGAACAAGATCGTTCTCTCCGATGATCCGGTGGCGGCTGATTTCACCTGTACCCGTTTGATGGGGCTGCTGCCCGAGAAGATCTACCATTTGGAGCACGCTGCCCGTTTCCTAGGTAATGGAGCCGCTGAGGCAATTCAACTGCTTGGCGAAGAGATGCCGGAACGGATCGAATCTTTCGCCGTCCTACCGCAGTTCGAACACTTACGGAGCCAAATTCCTTGAACGAAGAGCACTCTGATGGGCCGCTGCACTCATTGCTCTTTCAAGCGCTGCGCAATTGTCTCGTATCGTGACGTGTTGACGTAAACGCCATAACCGGCGCGCACGACCAATGACGCGCCTGCTTTGGGGCCGCCGTGCCGAGCCGACGCGTGGCGGGAGCCGGAACCTGTATGATTGAATCAGCGAGAAGGCAATTTGGGATTCCGATGTGGGTCGGAAGCGCGTTCAGGACTTCCGGCGGTAAAAGCCGTTGCAAATCCTGAGATTCACGAGGTGTCCGTAGTCTTTAGTCATTGGAGTGGAGTATTACCAAGGACGCCTGGCTGAGAAGGTGATGCCCGGTGCCAACCTCCAGTCGTCGTTGACGAAGGCGCTGTATGCGGAAGCACGGAGATATTAACCCAAATGGCCGAATGAGATGGATCTCGTGTTCGAGGTGCCCAGTGGGAAGTTGTGAAACCAACCAACCCCTGCACTCGCGACCCGAGCAGGGACAAACGGATTGGTTCTCGGCTCCACACGCACGCGCTCCTCAAGCGAACCTCTCGGCGAACTGTGAGAGGACATCATCCAAATGGTTTGTCCGGCCCGACGCACCATCACCCTCTCTTAAACTCAAGCACCCTTCGGTTGACGGCTGGCTCGGAAGGTGCGAACGCGTTTGCAGCCAGGCCGGAAAGCCGCGATAGATCCTTGACGTCGAGCGCGGCTTCTTGAAAAAACTGCTCGCGGCTCTGTAGCCGCTCGGAAAACAAGAATTCTATTGCGCGCGCAAGCAGCGTGGGCCCTTCGACTGGCGTCTCGTCGTCTAGGGGCTCCCGGAGGCGCCATCCACGACGCGAATAGTTCATCCAGAGGCGCTGGGCGGCTGCCTCATCCACTACATCCAAATCCTGAACTCTCTTGATCATCATTCCGATCGAGACCTTCCACTTGGCCTTCAGCAACCGGAACGTCTCCAGCGAAACAGAGTACAAGTCGTCGAGAAACGGTTTTTCAGGAAGCAGGAAAGCGGCACCGAAGCGAAAAGCCTGCTCTTCCATCTGGCGGAACTGTGGCCTCCGGTTCAGATACTCTTGCGGGAAACCACGATGCATCACGAGGTGTCCGATTTCGTGGGCAAGATCCAGGCGACTTCGGACGGCAGATTCCTTCTCGTCGTTCAGGACTACAAACGGCATGTCTTCAGGCATGGCCCACTGCGACAAAGCGTCAAGGGTAGAGGCGTCAAGGCTGTCGACTACCACGACGGCGCCGTTACTTTCGACCGTTCGGATCAGGTGCGGAATCGGAGAGTCACCGAGACGCCAATACTCTCGAGTCTGCGCAGCGAGCTTTTCGATGGCCGCCGTACTGAACTGCGACAGATCAGTCGGGACTTCAAGCTTAGGGAAGTTAACTGGCGGAAGCTCGACATATTCTCTAACCTGGTGCACGATCTCCCTCGCCCAGGAGTAACGGACTTCAGCCCTCGTTCGTGCTGTCTTCGTCGCTGCGCTCATGGAACGATAGAAAACCGTTTGGGCAGGCGCGGCGTTGAGCATCGGCTTCAGGAAAAAATGACGAGGAACCTTCAGAACAGTCGATACCGCGGTGAGCACATCAGGCCGGGGCGATCCCGAACCGTTTTCGTACTGTGATACTGCCTGCTTCGATACTCCGAGCAGTTCGGCCAGTGAGGTGATTGTGAGACCCCTCGCCTCTCGTGCTTGCTTCAGACGGCCGCCAATGAATCCCGGTGACCCGGTCCTCATGCCTGTTTCTTCTGCTCTCTGTGTTTCGCAACAAGCTGAATCTCAGGAACCGAAGCCTCTGCGGGCGCTATGTATTGGTTAACGATGGACGGGAATGCTCTGAATAAGTCGATTCTAGCGACGTAGGAGCTACAGTCCGCCGAAGGCACCACAATCTGTGCGAAAGCCGGCCGGCTGCGTTCTTTGGCGTCCTTGCCGTGCAGCAGTATTGCGTAGAGGTAAATGCCAGGCTCTTCCTCAACCGTCTCTTGTCCAAAATTCAGACTCAACTGGGGATTCCCTGCTAAGCTCTTTCTGAACTCGGCCGACCGAATGATCGCCTGAGGGTGCTGGACGGCGGACTGCGTTAATATCACTCGGCCGCACGTCAGCTTCACGAAAGCGCCTGTTCCGTTTTTGTAGAATTCTGCCTCAACTGCGGTATCCCGGAATCGCTTTCCAATCCCCAGTAGCTCGCGCTCGATTGAGGCATAGCGAACATGTCCATTGAGGGTTCGTGCCTGCTCTGACTCGTACTCTGAGAAGCAAGCTGCGCAAGCTCCTTTATAGTTGTCAAAGATGGCGCGGAGAAGAGCCTGTTGCAGTTTCGATGGAAGATCGTCCCTTAGAACTTGTTCGCAAATTGAAGGGGTTGCCGCAGCCAAATCTATCATGTCAAGTAGAATGTCAGTTGTGTTGCAGTTTGTCAAGTAATGAATCCTAAGATCAATGTCGTCAATCGTGTAGCGGGGAGATGACAAGGAATTCATTTGGCAATCACCCAACGCGGTCGCAAGCGTAAACGATGACCGAGAGAGGTGAGGAGACGAGAGCGCCGACGGGCGGCCCGCAAGGTCTTCTCGGACTTGCCGCGTTCCAGCAAAGCGGAACAGATTCGAGCGATGGTATACCGAAGAGCCGCACCATCATCACTTTCCCGCTGGTACGCATCCTGCTGTATGCTGATCTATTGGACAACGCTATGACGAGCCTGCCTGCCTTTCTGGTGCCGGACCGTTGGTTATCGGTTGACGAACTAGCTGGCTACCTCGGGATCAAGCGAGACACGGTGTACAAGTGGATCACACGCCGCCGCATGCCAGCGCACAAGGTCGGGCGTCTCTGGAAGTTTAAGAAGGAAGAAATTGATCTATGGGTGCGGAGCGGCGCTGCAAGCGACACCGACCATGACAGGTAAGCATATGCAGGTTCAAAGTGCAGTTAATGAAATTCGGCAGCGGCTTTCGGGGATCGCCGAAAACTACAACCGGCTAGTTTTGCTGGTCGGGCCATCTGGTTCAGGCAAGACGTCGGCACTTCGTGCGTTGGCTGATACGGAGAATGTCTCAGTGCTAAACGTGGGAGCCGAAATTTCTCAGCGGCTTCTCGATTTGACTGAACGTCAGCGTGTACTTCAATTGCCCAAAATCATGGAAGATGCGGTCGTTGGGCTTTCGAGCAACCTCACGCTGCTCGACAATACCGAAGTTCTTTTCAACCCGTTGTTGAAGCAGGATCCACTGCGGCTACTGCAGGGGCTATCCCGAGGTAGAACCATCGTTGGAAGTTGGTTGGGCCAGTTCAGTGACGGATATTTGAGTTATGGAACGCCGGATCATCCGGAATTCAGGCGCTACCAAACGGTTGATTTACTCTTGGTTTGCCTCGGTCAAGGCGTCTTGAGCCAGCGGGGACAGAGATGAAATACGGCGATCTAATTCAATTCGAACCGATTGAATCAGTAGTACAACTGCGCAGCGCAGATCAGTTGGACGCGGCGAAGCAACTCGTGTCCACGTATGTGATCTCCGATGAAATGGCAGAGAAGCTGACGTCTCTGGTCATTCCTGGTCTACAACTCGAACCACCGTCGGACTACAAGGGGCTGATGGTTGTTGGCAACTACGGCACCGGTAAGTCGCACCTAATGTCGGTCCTCTCGGCGATCGCGGAGGACTCTAGCAGCTTGTCGTTAGTACGGAATCCATCTGTCGCCGCCGCCGCGGCTTCCATCGCTGGAAAATTCAAAGTGATCCGCACCGAGATCGGCGCCGTGACGATGTCGCTTCGCGACATTCTCACTGCCGAAATCGAAGAGCACCTTGCAAAATTGGGCCTGAGCTTCACTTTCCCTTCTGCCGCCACCGTTACAAACAACAAGCGCGCATTCGAAGAGATGATGGCGCTGTTCTATCAGAAGTACCCGGACCACGGTCTTCTCATTATTGTTGATGAACTGCTTGACTATCTTCGTAGCCGCAAAGATCAGGAGCTCATCCTAGACCTGAACTTCCTCCGTGAAGTGGGAGAGGTCTGCAAGGACTTGCGATTCCGCTTCATCGCCGGGATCCAGGAAGCTATTTTCGACAGTCCGCGATTCTCTTTTGTCGCAGACAGCGTACGTCGTGTGAAGGATCGTTTTGAGCAGATACTGATCGCGCGCAACGACGTAAAGTTCGTGGTCGCCGAACGGCTCTTGCGAAAGACGCCAGCGCAGCAATCCCAGATTCGGGAATACCTGCTTCCTTTCGCGAAGTTCTACGGAAACATGAACGAGCGTATGGACGAGTTCGTCCGCCTATTCCCCGTGCACCCGGATTACATCGACACGTTCGAACGGGTTACGACCGTCGAGAAGCGCGAAGTGCTCAAGAGTCTTTCGATAGCCATGCGAAAGAGGCTCACCGAAGCGCTACCTGCGAATGAGCCCGGGTTGATCGCCTACGACACTTACTGGAACACGCTCCGCGAGAATCCGTCTTTCCGCTCCGTACCCGACATTCGCGAGGTCATCGATTGCAGCCAAGTGCTAGAGTCCCGCGTTGACGCTGCCTTCCCGATGAAACCGTTCAAGCCGATGGCGCGCCGGATCATCCAAGCGCTTTCGGTCCACCGGCTCACAACCGGGGACATCCATGTTCCGGTGGGACCCACTGCGGCGGAGTTGCGTGACACGCTATGCCTATTCCAAGCAGAAGTAGCAGCGATGGGTGGGGACGGTGCCGCTGATCTTCTGACCCACGTCGAAAATGTGCTCGGGCAGATCAAGAGTACCGTCAGCGGGCAGTTCATCTCGCAGAACGCTGACAATGGGCAAGTTTATCTTGACCTGAAAAAAACTGAGGACTACGACGCTCTCATCCAGAAACGTGCGGAGACGCTCGACTCTACGCAACTTGACCGTTACTACTACGAGGCCTTGAAGCGGGTAATGGAGTGCACGGACCAAACTTACGTCAGTGGTTACCGCATCTGGGAGCATGAAATTGAGTGGATCGAGAGGAAGGTTGCGCGGCGAGGATATCTATTCTTCGGCGCTCCAAATGAGAGGTCCACAGCCGCTCCGCCTCGAGATTTCTATCTGTATTTTCTCCAGCCATTCGATCAGCCGCGCTACCAGGACGAGAAGAGAAAGGATGAGGTTTTTTTCCGCCTCAACCTCGCCGGGAGCGAAGATACATTCCGGCCAATTCTCCGCAACTACGCCGCAGCGGTGAATCTCGCGTCGACATCTTCTGGAAACCCCAAGGATACCTACGAACGCAAGGCCACAGGGTTCCTGCGGGATTTGGTGAAGTGGCTCCAAGAACACATGACCACGGCTTTCGAGGTTACTTATCAAGGGAAGGCGAAGCCTCTCCTCGGTTGGGTGAAGGGTAAATCACTCGGTGGCGGAGGTCGCATCAACGTTCGCGACGTAGTCAACATGGTTGGTTCGGTGTGCTTGGCTCCGCACTTCGAAGATCTCGCCCCAAGTTACCCAACGTTCTCACTTCTGATCACAACGGCCAACCGCGAGTTGGCTGCACAAGATGCACTGAAAGCTATCGCCGGTGGTCCACGGACGAAACTAGCCGCAGCCGTGCTCGACGCGCTCGAACTGCTCGACGGTGAGCGGCTAGATTCAGCGAAGTCTAAGTTCGCTGGTCACGTACTCGACGTGCTAAAAAGCAAGGGCCACGGTCAAGTGGTGAACCGGAGTGAGCTCGTCCGCGAAGTGTATGGAGTGGAATATTTTGCTCCGGACCGCTATCGTCTGGAACCCGAATGGCTAGCAGTCTTGCTCTCCGCGTTGGTGCATTCCGGCGATCTGGTTCTTTCGATTCCCGGCAAGAAGCTCGATGCAACAAATATCGCGCAGTTAATGGCGACACCGCTCGACGAACTCATCAACTTCAAGCACATCGAGCGTCCGAAGGACTGGAACCTCCCGGCGTTGAAGGCCTTGTTCGAGTTGTTGGGTCAACCCTTGGGCCTTGCGCAGGCCCTTACGCAGGGGGGTGAGCAAGCTGGCAATGCTGTGAGAGCCCTCGCCGGTGAATCCAAGAGACTGATTGAGAGGATTGTCCAAGCACAACAAGTACTGCAGGGCGGACTGAAGCTTTGGGCGAGAAACCTACTTTCGCCGGAGGATTCCGAGGCTCTCCGTCGCCGGATGGATGACGTCAAGCAGTTCTTGGAGTCACTGCAAGCGTATACGAATGCCGGTCAACTCAAGAATTTCCGTCACGACCCACAGGAGGTAACCGCCAAGCGCGATGGCCTTGATGCGCTGAACAAAGTGGAAGCCTTCCAGTCGATCGCTGCGGAATTCGGCCCACTGGCATCCTACCTAGCTACCGCAGAAGCAGCCCTGCCTACCGATCATGCTTGGATCAACAAAGTCCAGGGAGTCCGCCACGAGCTACTTTCCGAAATGCTTATCGCTGAGAAACGCGAATCGCATTTGTTCCGCCAGCAGGGTCTTCAGCAATTATCCGGATTGAAGAAGGACTACTCCGACCTTTACGTCGCGGCGCATGGCCGGGCTCGTCTGGGCGCCAAGGACGACAAGCTCAAATCTCAATTGCTCAAAGACCCACGGCTGGGTCAGCTGCAGCGGCTTTCAACAATCGAGCTGATGCCGCGGCAACAGCTCAGCGATTACCAGAACCGCCTTGGCAGTGTACGAACTTGTTTCGCCTTGACACAGCACGACATCGATGCCTCACCGGTATGCCCCCATTGTAATTTTCGCCTGATGAGCGAGCGAGATGCCGTTACCGCCAGTCAGTCTGTCAAAAAGATGGAAGATGAACTGGACCGGCTGCACGAGGTTTGGACGAATACTCTCCTACGCAACTTGGAAGATCCCACGACGCAGCAGAACCTCGCACTGCTTAAATCGGCACCCCGTAAGGTCGTTGACGCGTTTCTGTCCGCCCGCGCCTTGCCCGAAGACGTGAATCATGATTTTGTTGGCGCGCTGCAGGAAGCCCTGTCCGGGCTGGCAAAGGTTGTCATCACAAACGAAACTCTTCGCGCCGCATTGCTTTCCGGAGGTTCACCGGCGACCGTCTCCGAACTGAAGAGGCGTTTCGACGATTACCTCGTTGAGATAGTCAAAGGTAAGGACGCGTCAAAAGTAAGAGTCGTCTTGGAATAAACCTTTTCCATGACGGAATGCCAATGACAAAGGAAGAACTCTTAAAACGCCTCTCCGGCATCGAGTGGAACGATTGGGAAGCCAAGGAAGCACGACGTGACGTGCCCAAAAGTGCTTACGAGACAGTTTCGGCCTTTGCCAACACTGCTGGTGGCTATCTGATTTTCGGGGTCAAAGAAGACGGCGGCGTATTCGAGGTGGTCGGCGTGATAGAAGTCGAGAAAGTCCAGAGCGCATTCTTGAGCACGCTACATAGCGGCGAGAAACTGAGTACTATCGTCGATGTCACCGAGAAGCTTATCGATTGCGACGGATCGAACGCGCTCGTCTTTTACGTGCCCGAGGTTCACCGCCGTGACAAGCCTGTCTACCTGAACGGGGACATCAAAAGATCGTTCGTGCGGCGCGGGGGAGCTGATCAACATTGCACACCGGACCAGATCAAGGCGTTCCTACGCGACGCTGACCAAGTTCCGTATGATTGCCAGATCGTTTCGGATCTGAATCTCGCGACATGCCTCGAAAAGAGTTCCGTTGCCTGGTACCGCGCTGTGTTCGCGGCCAAGGGCCAGAAGTACGACCCTACAGCATCGGACGAGGAATTCCTGCATGGCAAGGGATTTATAAAGGAGCGCGACGGCAACCGGTTTGTGACTCGTGCGGCCATCCTGCTCTTCGGTTCGGAAGCCGCGGTTAGACAAACTCTCGGGCGCCCCGTCGCCATGTGTTACAAGCTCGCCACGTACCGTGAGGATCCCCAAACCGAAGAGCGCTGGGCCGACCGCATAGTTCTTGAAGAAAATCTGATCGAATCCTGGCGTGCTATCAACGAATGGTATCTCCGGCACGCCGAAAAACCGTTTTCCCTGGATCCGAAGACCTTGCAACGCACCGACGCGCCTCCAGATCAAGAGGCGTTCCGCGAGGCGGCTGTCAACCTCCTAATCCATCAAGACTATTCGGACCAGGCCCGAATCCCCATGATCAAGTTCTTCCGCGACGCAGCGGTCTTTCATAATCCAGGACATGCTTTCGCCTCCGTTGCGGAACTGTTCGCCCCGGGTGACAAAGAGGTGCGAAATCAGTTGGTTCGCACCGCATTCCGCATGGTGGGCTTCGGCGAGCAGGCAGGCACGGGCATTCCCGCGATGATGCGCGGCTGGCAGCAGCTTGGATACCTTCCGCCGAGAATCCGCAACGACAAGGAACGGCGCAGCTTTGAAGTGACCATGCTACGCAAGATGTTGTTGTCCGAGGAACAGAGCTTATTTGAGGGCAGCCTGGGAGTCTCGCTCAGCGAACATGAAGCCAGAATTTTTGCCTATGCTTGCAGCCAGCAACAAATTACAGAAGTGGAAGCCAAGACGCTTTTGTCGTTGCCAGCGATTGACACTCGCAAGGTATTGGAAAGGTTGACAGTCCAGGCTCTTCTAGTGCCTGGATCATCCGGCGAGGTTTGGTTCGTCGCGGACCATCTGCGTGATGGGTTCGCGGCAAAAGTCGAGCAGTCAGCGCCAACCAGCTTGGTCAGTGACCAAGCTGGGGGAAAGTCGGGCAGCTTGGCTACTGACCAAGCTCACCCTGCAAAGGCACCTCTTGCCAGATTGAGCGGCACTCAAGACAAGATTATCGAACTCTGTGCCGCGCCACGGCGTATCGTCGATCTGATTGGTTTACTGGAGGTTAAGAACCGAAGCTTCTTCCGGAAGACCCATCTGGAACCGCTCATCGCGGGGGGAATCCTCAAGCTTCAGTTCCCTGAAAAACCTACGCATCCCGGCCAACGATACTCGCTTACAGCGTCCGGCCAAAGGCTGCTCGATAGCCGAAGGGCAATTACCAAGCTAGAGGAGAAGAAGCCGTGACCAAACCCGGAAGCCAATCGGCATCGCTCTTCGCCAATTCCGAAGTTACCGGTGCGGTCGAGTGCCTCGGCCTAACATTCCCTTCGGAGGGCGCCAGACGCGCGCATTTCTTGGAGCAACTGCGGGACAAATTGAAGGAACCGGAGTTCAGAAGGACTGAGGGCTTTCCTAAAGGCTCCGACGAGGATATCCTTCGTCTCTCGGACCCTCCGTACTTTACCCTTTGCCCAAATCCCTTCATGGAGGAGTTCATCCGCTGCTATGGCAAGGCATACGACCCGGCTGTTCCGTATGCTCGGAAGCCGTTTGCCGTGGATGTTAGTGAAGGGAAAACGGACCCAATCTACACGGCGCACTCTTATCACACGAAGGTGCCGCACAAGGCGATAATGCGGGCGATCCTTCACTACACTGAGCCCGGCGATGTGATGCTTGATGGATTTGCTGGATCCGGAATGACAGGCGTGGCGGCTCAACTTTGCGGCGCACCGGACCCCGACTACAAGAAGGTGGTAGACGAGGAATGGAGAGCTGCCGGAGAGGAGCCACCGAAGTGGGGCGCTCGTCGAGTGATACTGGGGGACCTAGCGCCAGCCGCGACCTTCATCGCGGCAAACTACAACACACCATTCGATTTAAGCGTCTTCCAAAATGAAGCCCAGAGGATCTTGGATGAACTCAAGGCCGAGATCGGATGGATGTACGAGACGCTCCACGCAGATGGTAAGAAGAAAGGCTTCATTAACTATACGGTCTGGAGCGATGTATTCGCCTGCGCCAACTGCAGCGGTGATGTTGTTTTCCTTGAGCACGCTCTCGATGAAAAGACAGACCGGGTTAAGGATGAATTTCCCTGCCCTCACTGTGGAGCGTCCCTAACCAAGACGCGGATGGAACGGCTCTATGACGCATACACCGACCTAGCATCTGGCAAACCAGTCCAGCGGCTACGCAGGGTGCCCGTTCTGATTAACTACTCCATTGGAAAAGCGAAACACGAGAAGAAACCATCCAGCGTAGACTTAGAAAACCTGAGACGGATTTCGGAAATATCACTGCCGTCCACGGTGCCGACCCTCGAGATTCCTTACATGCACATGACACATGAACGCGCTCGAATGGAGCGATTCGGCGTGACACATGTCCATCATTTTGTTCTTCCACGTGCGATGCAGGCAATGGGACGATTGTGGGAAAAGGCGTTAGCCGTCGAAGACGAGCGGACCCGCAACATGATCCTATTCTTCGCGGAGCAAGCCATTTGGACCATGTCTGTTCTCAATCGGTATCGCCCGACCGGTTACTCCCAAGTCAATCAACATTTGACTGGTGTTTATTACGTCGGATCACAGCATGCTGAGTGCAGCCCTTGGTACATCTTGGACGGAAAGCTCAAGCGACTCAGTGGTTCGTTCAGACGCCAGTTTGCCCGATCCGGGTATGTGGCGATCACAACGGGGTCGGCGGCGCTCCTCCCAATCCAGGACGAGTCGGTCGACTACATTTTCACGGACCCGCCCTTCGGCGAGAACATCTACTACGCCGACCTGAATTTTCTAGTCGAGTCCTGGCACAAGCTCTTCACGGATTCCCAGCCCGAGGCAATTGTCGATCAAGCGAAGAAAAAAGACCTCCTCGCTTACGAACGGCTCATGCAGGTTTGTCTAGAGGAGTTTTACCGGGTCCTTAAGCCCGGACGCTGGATGACGCTAGTGTTTCATAATTCTAGCAACGCGGTGTGGGCAGCCATCCAGGAAGCGTTGGCCGGTGCCGGTTTCGTTGTCGCCGACGTGCGCACACTCGACAAGCAGCAGGGATCATATCGCCAAGTCACCAGCACAGCAGTGAAACAGGATCTGGTGATCTCGGCCTACAAGCCCAACGGCGGCCTTGAGAAGAGATTCGAGTTGGAAAAGGGTACAGAAGAAGGTGTCTGGGACTTCGTGCGTACCCACTTGCGCCAATTGCCCGCTTTCGTCACGAAAGACGGCAATGTGGAAGTGATCGCCGAGCGGCAGCCTTATTTGCTCTTCGACCGAATGGTCGCGTTCCATGTGCAGCGGAGCGTGACCGTCCCGGTCGCCGTTGGGGAGTTCTTCGCCGGTCTCTCGCAGCGCTTTCCCGAACGGGATGGAATGTACTTTCTACCGGAACAAGTAGCCGAGTACGACCAGAAGCGCATGACGGCGAGCGAGGTTCGGCAGCTCGAAATCTTCGTACGCAACGAAAAGAGCGCCATCCAGTGGCTCCGCCAGCAGTTGCAGGACAAGCCGCAGACGTTTCAAGAGATTCATTCCCAATTCATGCGCGAGATCGCCGGTTGGGAAAAGCACGAAAGTCCCATGGAGCTTCGGGATCTGCTGGAGCAAAATTTCCTACTCTACGATGGCCAAGGCGAAGTCCCTAGCCAGATCCACCGTTACCTCTCTACGAACTTCCACGATCTTCGCAAGCTTCCGAAGGACGCGCCGGTATTGCGCGCCAAGGCCAAGGATCGTTACTTTGTGCCCGATCCAGCGAAAGAAGCTGATGTCCAGAAGGGCCGGGAGAAGGCGCTGCTCCGCGAATTTGCGGAGTATCGCGAATTGAAGCAGAAGAAGCTAAAAGTATTCCGCCTTGAGGCGATCCGCGCGGGTTTCCGATGGGCGTGGCAACAGAACAACTACAGCGCGATTCTGGACGTGGCTGAGAAGATTCCCGAGGATGTCTTGCAAGAGGACGCCATGCTGCTGATGTGGTACACCAACAGTCTCATGAGAGCAGGGAGACAGGCATGATCACGCGATGGAGGCTTTTCAACTTCAAGTCCGTCAAGAGCGACACGAGTCTTGAGTTCGGGCCGCTCACCATCTTCGCTGGGCCCAATAGCAGCGGTAAGAGCACGTGGATTCAATCGCTTCTGCTGGTGAGCCAAACTCTTTCGAATCGCGTTCGGTCGCGTTCGGTTGTGCTCAATGGGTCGCTCACCAGGCTTGGCCAGTTCGACGATCTAAAATCTTACGGCGGGGATGCCAACGAAATTGTCGTCGGTTGCGAATGTGAGCCGCGAGGCGACAGTCCGATCATGACGCTCGAAGGCCCACAATCAAGTGGGCGGCGCATGGTCTTCTATGGACGAAGTACCGATCAACTCAAGGGAGTGTCCTGTGAGTTGGCGTTCGATGCAAACATCGACAGCCCGCAGCGCGATCTCTACCAATTACAGCCGCAATTGTATTCTTGCCGGGTTGGGGCAACCGTGCGCGGTGAAGACAACATCGACGAGAAGTCGTGGATAGAAATTCGGAGAGCGAATCTTTCTAGTGCCGATAGTGTGGCCGACAAGATCCGGACTCTCGCCATAGAAGATCCGGAGAACGATGTCGTAAAGAAGAGCCTCGAACTTGACGTGAGTCTGGATGAAGATTCGTTACAAGACATTAAGGGCGAGTATGTGACGGCGGAGGCGGTGGGCTGCGTCACCCGCCATTTCCTACCGGAGACTCTAGGATTGCGGATCAATGTGGCGGAAGAGGAAGCGCGCGCAATGGTTAGCACCATCTGTGAAGAATCCCCGCGTGGCCTGCGCCGGCGTATGGGCCCGGATCGGGAAGTGACCATTCCTTTGCAAGTCCTCGCTGTCTTGAGGGAAGCACTCGGCGACGAACTGTTGTCGCAGATCGTACCAGCAACAGACCAATCCGTCCTGTTTGCTAGCGAGACGGTACCCGTGGTAACTCTTCGCGACTGGAGCACGCAGGTCAGACGCCTTCCCGTCAGTCGCCGGACGGAGATCCGGAAGCTCATTCAAACAGCGCCCGGACTGACAGATAGGCTCGTTGCGGCTTTCAAAGAAGGAAAGCCTACTCGTTTCGTCGTTGTGCCGAATCCGCTGCCGTCCGACGTGATGGACGGCATCATGTACCTCGACTACTTCTTCACGAACGGGCTCAAGTACCTTGGCCCGCTGCGAGATGAGCCGAAAGCCTTGTACTCGCTGGCAACCGGCATCGATCCCTCCGATGTGGGTCTCCGCGGCGAATACACCGCCGCCGTTCTAGACCTTCACAAGGGAAAGCGGATTCGGTATCTTCCTACATCATCGTTCCAATCGCCGGATGTCAAGCCGACGACATCGATGCGGACGCTTGAGGCAGCCGTTACAGATTGGCTTCTCTATCTCGGCGTTGCCGAATCCGTTATGACGGTTGATAAAGGAAAGCTTGGTCACGAACTCAAAGTGGTGCCGCCTGGTATGACGCAGCCACACGACCTGACGCATGTCGGCGTCGGTGTCAGCCAGGTACTTCCTATTCTGGTCATGTGCCTCCTCGCTGATCCCGATACGACCATGGTGTTCGAGCAGCCAGAACTTCACCTACATCCACGAGTGCAGACGCTTCTCGGGGACTTCTTCCTGTCGATGAGCCTGATTGGCAAGCAGTGTGTTTTGGAGACTCACAGCGAATACCTGATCAATCGCCTTCGCTTTCGTGCTGCAGCGGAAAAGGAAAAGAGCGAATTGGCCAAGGCCATAAAGATGTACTTCGTCGAAAAACGCGGAGATACGTCCAACTTCCGCTCAGTAGTTGTAAATGAGTTCGGTGCAATCGCTGATTGGCCGGACGGGTTTTTTGATCAATCGCAAAGCGAGGCCGAGCAAATCCTCCGGGCTGCAACTCGTAAACGGCAGACGCGCGGAGGGAGGTTGCCACGTGCTGAGCGTCACGATTGACACGGCGGTTTTCGCTCCGCCCGCGGTCGGTTCCGGGGAAGACGAGGTGCATAGCTTCGTCGCTGCCCTGCTGGAGTGGCGCGATGCAATGACCGACGGTCGCCTTGATGTCTACACCAGCGTTCACGCCCCTGAAATTCTGGGGAACTCCGATCTCTATCCGATTCGTCCGCGTTTGAAAGAGCTCTTGCGGCAAGCGGCAGTTTTCGAGTATGACGCGAACACGGTTGCAGTGCTCGCGGAGACAATCCTCAACCGGTCGGCGAAAATCGAAGATGTGCTGGGCATTTCCGATGTTCTCGTTGACGACATCACTATCAATCCGGATTGCTTCGCGTCGCATGATCCCGCCTCTTTACGGGATGCCGCACAGCGGTGCGCGGCAGTTATTTCGCTTGCCGGTCGGTACATCAATGAACCCAGCCTCCGGTGCCACGCCATCGCCATTCGTGCAACGGATGTCGGATCTGCTGTCCGGGTCCGTGGAATCATTCTGGAAATTGCGCACACCCGCGACGATCTCGCGGGACTCCCGATTGCGCCCGCCTATTTCGAAGCTTCCACCTTAGTCTGTAGCAGCTTTCATCGTCTCCTGATGACACTGGATGAAGAAGGTATTTTGCGTTGGGCGAAGACAGGGATGCACGTCGCCACCGCAATCAAGGTAGGTCTTTACAAGAAGTTCGCCTCCAGCGGAGATTTATTACCTTGGGAGAATCTGCCAGCGTTTGAGATTGGGCATGAGTTTTTAGCCAGCCTCCAGACTCATCATGTGGGGGCAGGCTCTGGTTTGGCCGAAAGGCTCTTTCGGGCCATCCTGGAAACGATTTGCCGCGAGAACCTTGGAGCGACGCACGCGCTCAGGAAAGGTGGTGGCGGGAATGATCCGCAGAGAATGCGGGGAAAGGACGCAGCTTGGCGTAGGGATGTGGACCACGAGTACCACCTGCATTATTGGGAATGCGCCAACGGTGCTGTCGAATTGGCGGTTGTCGTCGTCCACAACGACTTCTCAATTCCCGGTTGAGGTCATCAACTATGCAGGACCGTAAAGCAGCTTCGATATCGATCCGTTCGGCATCTGGAGCTTGGTCAGTGACCAAGTACCACCGGAACAGGGTAGCTTGGTCACTGACCAAGCTACTCGACTGCATGGAGAGCGCTCTCCTATTCTCGACATTGGGGCTAAAACATTGAGTTCTGGTGGGGAGTGGCTTTACGACGAGGGCCGACGGCTACGGTGCCAAGTGCTGGAGCACGTCGATGCCTGGGGCCAGACGGCTGTGCGGGTGTGGTATCCGGAAGCTCAGACAATCCTACTCGTCGCTCCTGAACAACTGAAGCCGGTCGAGGATCTCCGAACCAGCCCGCAGGAGATCGCCTATATCGCCGCCGCCGCCAAGATTGCGGACGCGCTCGATGAGAATACTTTGCTAGCGCCGATCGAATCGTCGGTGATCCCACTCCCTCATCAGATTTCCGCTTTGCTCAAAGCTGTCTCATCAGATCGTGTACGGTTGCTGCTGGCCGACGAAGTAGGACTGGGGAAAACCATCGAAGCCGGTCTGATTGTCAAGGAATTGAAACTGCGTGGATTGATCAAACGCGTTCTTGTCGTCGCGCCGAAGGGCTTGGTAAGCCAATGGGCAGCCGAAATGTGTACGCACTTCGGCGAAGAATTTCGGCTGCTGCTGCCGAGTGACTTTCCCGCATTCCGACGAGTCGCTGGGCAAGACAACGTCTGGAAGGTGTACGACCAGATAATTTGCACGATGGACTCGGTGAAACCGATCGACAGCCGGCGTGGGTGGTCTAAGGATCAGGTCGCCGAGCATAATCGGGACCGCTTCGAAGATCTGCTCGCGGCAAACTGGGATTTGATTGTCATTGACGAAGCGCATCGCCTCGGCGGAGCGACAGACGAGGTGGCGCGATTCAAACTCGGTCAGGGTCTCGCGGAGGCGGCTCCCTATCTTCTACTCCTCACCGCTACACCGCACCAGGGCAAGACGGACGCCTTTCATCGTCTGATCTCGCTGCTCGACAAGACCGCATTCCCGGATCCGGGCTCGGTTACTCGCGACCGGTTAGAGACCTATCTTGTGCGAACGGAGAAACGCAAGGCCATCGACGCGCAAGGCAATCCACTATTCAAGCCGCGGCGCACGCAACTGGAGCCAGTTCATTGGAACGACCGGCACTTGCTCCAACGGCAACTCTACGAAGCGATCTCGGAGTACGTCCGCATCGGCTACAACCAGGCGATTCGGGAGAAGAAGAACTATGTGGGCTTCCTGCTCATCCTGATGCAGCGACTCGTGACATCCTCCACCCGCGCGATCCGGACTACGTTGGAGCGCCGGCTGGAAATGCTTGAGGCGCCGGAGGAGCAATTGTCGCTTTTCCCGCCGGGCTTCGACGACGAATGGTCGGAAATGGACGGCCAGGAGCAAATCGACATGTTGCTCCGCATGCGCACCAAGGCGCTGCGGAATGAACGGGCTGAGGTCCAACTGCTGCTCGACCTCGCGAAGAGGACAGAGGCGACGACGGCGGATGCCAAGGCCGAAGCGCTGCTCGACTGGATCTACAGGTTGCAACAGGAAGAATCAGATCCGGATTTGAAGGTTCTACTGTTCACAGAGTTCGTGCCCTCGCAAGAGATGCTGCGGGAGTTTCTTACTGACCGAGGATTCAGGGTCGCGTGCCTCAACGGCAGTATGGATATGGATGCGCGTAAGCAGGTGCTTCAAGCGTTTGCAGGCGACGTGCGCATCCTGATTTCCACCGATGCCGGCGGAGAAGGATTGAACCTCCAGTTCTGTCACGTGGTGATCAACTACGACATCCCCTGGAATCCCATGCGTTTGGAACAGCGGATCGGTCGCGTGGATCGCATTGGCCAAGCTCACGTCGTCCGGGCCATGAACTTTGTCTTGCAGGACACCGTCGAATTCCGCGTGCGAGAAGTCCTCGAAGAAAAGCTCGCGGTGATTCTGCGGGAGTTTGGAGTCGACAAGACCGGTGACGTACTCGATTCTGCGGATGCCGGAGAGCTCTTCGATGAGCTGTATCGCGACGCCATTCTCGACCCAGTCTGCGTCGAGAGCAAGGTTGATTCGCTCCTCACCAAAGTTCGCACACAGGCCGAAGGCATGCACCGAAGCACCAGCCTGTTTGCTCAGACGTCGGCACTGAGTTCAGCCGAAGCTCAACGGCTGCTTGGGCACCCTCTGCCCTTTTGGGTCGAGCGAATGACGGTGAATTATCTTGAAATCGCCGGTGGTACCGCAGAGAGATCCAGCGCTGGTTGGAAGCTCTGCTGGCCAGATGGAACGGTTACCCTGTCTGCCGTATTCACGCTCGCGGAGACGGTGCGACACCCGGCGGCGGCCCATTTGACTCTGGAAGAGCCGCGAGTTCGGGCGATTACAACTCGTATGCCGCGCTTCGTTCCCGGACAGCCCATGCCGTGTATTCAACTGACTGGTCTTCCTGGGGAAATACGAGGGTTCTGGTCACTCTGGACGGTTGGCGTTCGCAGCGCGGAGGGGGGAAGGGAGCGAGTCCTTTCCTTGTTCGTTCACGACGACGGACGCGTCCTCTCTCCTACGGCACGACATATCTGGACGTTGCTCCTCGAGCAGACGCCTAATCCATACGGTTACCTAAGTGGCGCTGAATCTGCGAGCGCCTTTGCGGAAGCCACAGCTGCTGCAGAGCGGCAAGGACATCCTCTCTACGAAGAACTATTGCGGTTCCACCATGATCGGTTAGAGCGGGAGCGTGAAAATAGGCGCTATGGCTTCGAAACTCGACGTCGGGCGATCGAACGAATTGGGTTGGCTCCTGTGCGTCAGCATCGTCTGAATCAACTCCTCAAGGAGGAGATGGAATGGGGCGGCGAGTCGGAATCACGATGCCATGTGCATCCCGAGTTGACTCCGCGATTGATCTTACGCGTGGAGGGCCTTGGCAATGCCTGACTGGCGTGAGCGTATTCTGAAGGAGTTCACGCCAGGAGTTCAGCCAATCACTGTGGTGGCCGATCCAGACGGCCTGTTAAGAGAGCCCAGTCTTAACCAAGCACTCGCGGAAATGGGTTTCGAGTCAATTGTCTTTGAGGAATCCATCTCATTTCGCTTCGCTTACGAGTCGCGGTTCCGATCACGGCTAGACGCGGGCGAAAGCCTGGATCTAGTGATCTTGTGCGGCGAGGCTGCGGTATCGCCAGCGCATCTCCCCTTTGATGTTTTCTCGACCGCCCGGTCGCTTTCGTTTGCGCTTGCCGATGTCTTCCCGCAGTTCAGCTATCCCGTGCTGCGGGCTGTCGAACCTCAGTACCTGGACATGCTCTTCGAGGCGCAACAACGCTTTAATCCTGGGGTCCTTGGAGAGAATGCCACAAAGGACTTCATCCTACGCCACGTGTTCGAGGTGGCGGCGGAGCTGATCAAGTCCGATGCTGATCTCCTGCGCACGCTGTTGCGGAGGCACTACCGGCTGCAGTCGATGCCCACACTGTTCGTCCGGCGGCTAGTGGAAGTATTCCACCAAAGCGGACGCTTTCAAAGTTGGCCCCTAGCTGAGTTATTCGCGGACCGAAGTGTGTTTTTTACATTTCTGCAGGAACGTTGGCCGAGGTACCTTAACGAGTTGGGCGAAGGTTCGCTCCAGGAGGATGTTCCCCCTACCGTTGATGGACCGATTAACCTTCCGTTCGATAACCCGGATGTGCGTGTTTATATCGACAACTTGTTTATCGAAGGAGTGCTACACCCTGTCGAAGCCACCCTCTTTCCGAAGGGATGGGCCGCAGTTGGCGTGAGGCACAATATTCTAGGTGAGGAGGCCCACCGACTGTCCGCGCTCGCCGATATTGTAGAGCGTGAACTGCCCGGAATTGATGTTCGCCCCGGGGACTGGATGTCTTTCGCGAGGGTTTGGGCAGAAGTCAATTTTCTGGTATGCGAGATCGGGACAAAAGTAACCCCGGAAATCGCCAAGCGAGTCTCTCAGCTTCGTGCGCAGGTCGATGCGCGATTCGCGGATTGGCTTCAGAAGCGATTTGGTAGCCTTTCCAGCCTGCCTGCCACACCGCCGGTACTCGTGCACCATATTCCCCGATTTCTCTCTGCGGCTGTGGATGGTGGTGGGAAAGTTGCTCTTGTCGTTGTAGACGGGTTGGCATTTGACCAGTGGCTAGTGGTCCGACAAGAGCTTAGCAAGCAGCGACCAGCATGGCGATTCGATGAGAGCGCAGTGTTTGCGTGGGTGCCGACTGTAACGAGCGTTTCCCGCCAATCGATTTTCTCGGGAAAGGCACCGATGTACTTTCCGTCGAGTATTTACTCTACTGACAGGGAAGCGAGTCTCTGGCAGCACTTCTGGGTCGATCATGGTCTGTCTAGTCAAGAGATCGCGTACACGAAGGGACTTGGGGAGCCATCTGCGCTGCCATCGATTGAAATGGTTCTTTCGGCACCCAAGCTTAAGGTCTTCGGAGCGGTTGTGGACAAAGTCGATCGAATCATGCACGGCATGGAACTGGGAGCAACGGGGATGCATAACCAGGTGCGTCAGTGGGCTGCCGAAGGGTTCTTATCCGCCTTGTTGGATTTGCTGCTTTCGAGGGGTTTCTCTATTGTTCTGACTGCGGATCACGGCAATGTAGAGTCGTTCGGCTGTGGACGGCCTAAGGAGGGCATGACTGCAGATCTACGGGGTGAGCGCGCCCGGATGTACTCTGATCCCGTCCTTCGCCAGAGTGTGGCTGCGAGGTTCCCTACCGCCATCTCATGGAAACCTGTGGGGCTACCGGCCAATTTTCTGCCGCTGCTGGCGGCGGGTCGAAGCGCCTTCGTGCCGGCGGGATATCGGACTGTTGCGCACGGCGGAGTGACACTTGAGGAGGTCATTGTGCCGTTCATTCGAGTTGTGGGAGGAAAGGATTGAGCGATCGCCAGCGCATGATCGGATACAACCGGACCGTCAAACTCCGATGGTTGGATGAGACGGTGGATCTATTCCTTTCCGGCATTTCCGACGCCGATATCTGCGAAGCCCTGCGTGATCGTCTGAAGGACGAACTCTCGGTCGGTAGTACTGCCCAGCGCGGCAGCAGAGAGAAGACAATCACGCTGCTCCTCAAAACATGGGTGCGGGTGCCAGCACCGTTGCGAGAACTGCGGCGGGAAGGGTTGAGCCTCTTGCAAGGGGTTCGGCGTGCCCAGCGCCTTCCGATCCACTGGGGTATGACGATGGCTGCCTATCCGTTTTGGCGGGTTGTGGCGGAGGTGATTGGCCGGCTGTTCCGCCTTCAAGGCACGGCTTCGCCCATGCAGGTTCAACGCCGTGTCAAAGAGTTGTTTGGTGAACGGGAAGCCGTTGCAAGGTCGGCGCGATACGTCTTGCGCGCCTTCTCGGACTGGGGCGTTATTACGGACGCCGCTCGGAAGGGAGAGTACGCACCTGCCGAACCGCTTCTAGTTGGCGACCCGAAGCTGGCCGCATGGCTTCTTGAGACAGCAGTTTTTTCAACCACCGAAGGAAGCACCGACTTCCGTGGTCTGGTTGACAGCCCATGCCTGTTTCCGTTCCAGATTCGGCGAATTGCTCCGGCACAACTAGCAGAGTCTGGGCGTTTGGAGGTTGTTCGGCACGGCGTTGATGAAATGATCATTCGCGTTCGAACGCCAAAGAACGGCAAGCATGGAATCTCTTAAAGGGCGGGGCGACACAATGAACGAAAGCCGGTGTGGTCCGCAAATATTCTGTCCGAGGCCCGCAACGTCGTTTAATCGGCCTCCTTGGCCAGGCGATACTCGTGATGTAAACCGCCAAGGACTGGTGTCCTCCCGACGCGGTATCCGGCTGGCAGTCTGTGCCGGTGGTCACTGGCCGGAACACTTTCCTGGCTGGGTTCCGGAATGCCGGGCCCTAACGAACTGTGAGGTCGGCCTCGGTTGTAGTGGAGTCCCCACTCTTTGACGATCATCCGCAAATGGCGTTCGTTGAGCGGAATCAGGAAATCCAGACACTCCCGGCGAAGACTGCCACCGAGACGTTCGCAGAAGGCATTCGCCGTCGGTGCCCGCACCGGCGTGCGGAGAACCCTCACTCCGAGCTTTGTAACCGCCTTGTCTAATTCCTGGGAGAAAATACTGTCCCGGTCGTGGAGCACAAATCGGTATGTGTGATCGCCGGGCAGGGTCTCCCGGAACTGCTGCAGGGTCCACTCCGCCGTCGGATGGGCGGTCACATTGTGATGGAGAATGCGACGGTTCCCACTTCCATCAACACGAAGACGTAAAGGGTACGAAACGTGGCCGTCATTACGACGAAGAAGTCGCAGGCCACGATTACCTCGGCGTGATTGTGGACGAAGGTGAGCCAGCGCTGCTTGGGGTCTGGCGTGCGCACCGTTCCGCCACGGCGCAGATACTTCGCCACCGTGCGAGAGGGCACCCCTTCGGCGCTAACGAAAACTTGACCACCCATGCCAGCGAAAAGTTGACCACCCGATAGGCGCCGATAGAGGGGGATGCCTGAAACGCGCAAGCGCCCCTGCCGAAATTGTCTGCGGTGGTTCTATCCCGATCCTCGGGTAGGCGCCCGCCAGCGCAGCTGCGGCAAGCCGGAATGCCAGACCGTCCGCCGCCAAAAGACACAAGCAAACTGGCGGCGGCGAAACCCCAGCTACGCCGCTGGTTACCGTATCGATCAACGCCACTCCGCGCCGTCCTCCGACCCCGAACCCCTCCGCGTTCCGCCCCCATTGCAAAAACTCCCCTGGGACATCGCGAAAGACGAGTTCGGCGACAAAGGCGTTGATTTCATTGCGGTTATGAGTAAATACCTGCTGCGCGCCGCGAAAGACCAGTCACCCGGCTATCCCATTGATCCGAAAGGGGTTCCAGGCAACAACCCGCCCTTGCCGCGAAAGACCAGTCCGGGTGGCGCGCATACTGAAACCCAAGCGCCGCCAAACCATGCCGCAAACTCTGGAGTTTCATCAATTGGACCGCCGCCTGGCGCATCTCCGGGTCCGCCACCCGGCCCGGTTCCGGCGGCTGCTGGCGTCGCTGGCTGAGACCGGACAGCAGACGCCCATCGTCGTCATCCAACAAGCCTCGCAGTATCTGGTGATCGACGGCCACCAGCGCATCGCCGCGCTCGGGCAATTGCGCAGAGACACCGTCGACGCCATCGTTTTGGACACGGTGAGCGAAGCCGAAGCCCTGCTGCTGGTCCGTTCTCTGCGCATGAACAGCGAGCCGGAAACGGCGCTCGAACAAGGCTGGTTGCTGGCGGAGATGGAAGCGAAACTCGGCTATACCATCGACGAGCTCGCGCGGCGTTTCGACCGCAGTCCGACGTGGGTGGCGCGCCGCCTGTCGTTGGTGGAAACGCTTTCGGAATCGATCCAGCAACAGGTGCGCGACGGCCACATCGCCCCGCAGATTGCCATGCGCTATCTGGCGCCGGCGGCGCGCATCGATGCCGAGCAATGCGAGCGCCTGGCGCAGGTCTTCGCGCAACAGCATTGGACGACGCGCCAAGCCGCCGATTTCTACAACGCCTGGCGCAACGCCCGAGGCCTGGCCCGTGCGCGGATTCTGGCCGAGCCGGAACTGTTTCTGAAAACGCGGCAGCAACCGCAGCCAATAAAAACAACGCTGGAAGGCGATCTCGATCAGATCGTCGCGATCGCCCGCCGGGCATTGGCGCGCGCCGAAGAGCCGGCGCCGGATAGCGAGACCCTCGGCGGCAGAATCCAGCACGCCACGCGGTTATTGAACCAGTTGGCCGAACGAATCGAGGAGCGAAAGACAAACCATGCTGAGCCAATCGCAACGCACGACGATTCTGGAGTTATCCGCCGCGGGCAAGAACAAGCGAGAGATCGCCAAGCTGCTGGGCCTGTCGCGCCAGAGCGTGCGCAAGGTGCTGGCGATGAATGCAACCTCTGTGCCGAAGATCGAGCGCGACGAGAAAGCCGCCCCGCATCGCCAACGGATTCTCGAGTTATTGGCGAAGTGCAAAGGCAATCTCGTGCGAGTCCATGAGGAACTTACCGCCGATGGCGTGACGATGTCGTATCAGACATTGACCGCGTTCTGCCGCCGGCAAGGCATCGGCCGCGCGCCCCCCTAATCCATGATAGTGGCCCGCTGGCAGCTACGATCACCAATGCCTGCCCGGCGTTGAGATGCAGCATGACACGTCTCCGCACGACGTCATCGTCGACGGCCGGAAGTACAACGCCCAGACCGCCTCGGCGGTGCTATGTTATTCCCGCCTGCTCTACTTCGAGATCTGGCCGCAGTTCCAACGTTTCGATTGCAAGGCGTTTCTCACCGCCGCGCTGCGCTACATGGACGGCGCGCCACAGCGCGTGATGATCGACAACACGCATGTGGTGGTGTTGCGCGGCAGCGGCAAGCAGATGGAACCGGCGCCGGAGATGGCTGCCTTCGGCGAACGATTCGGCTTCCGCTTTGTGGCGCATGAGATCGGCGACGCCAACCGCTCGGCGCGCGTCGAGCGGCCGTTCCACTTCATCGAGAATAACTTTCTGGCCGGCCGGACTTTCGCCAGTTGGCAGGATCTCAACAGCCAGGCGCGCCAGTGGTGCGATCGCGTTAATGCCACGTACAAGAAACACATTCGCGCCATTCCGCGCGAACTCTACGCGGCCGAGCGATTGCGTCTGCACCCGCTGCCCGGCTGGATTCCGGAAGTCTACCGCCTGCATCAACGCATGGTGGACAACGAAGGCTATGTGTCGCTGCACTCCAATCGGTACTCGGTTCCGGCAACATTCCTTGGACGCCGTGTGGAAGTGCGCGAGTCGCGTGAGAGGATCGAGATTGAGCTCGATGCCCGTCGCATCGTCACGCACACGCGCCTGCTGACAACCGATCAACGCGTGACGCTGCGCGAACACCGTCCGCCACGTGGCGAAGGCCCAAAACGCAGCGATCCGCATCCGGACGAACAAACGATTCTCCACGCCGCGCCGGAGATCGCGACTTATGTCGAGGACCTGAAACGCAAAAGCCGCAAGGTCATCGGACTCCTCTTGCGGCAACTGCTGCGGATGGTGCGGGAGTATCCGCGCGAGCCGTTTCTGGGCGCCATCGGCGAGGCCGCGCAGTACGGACTCTACGATCTGGACCGCGTCGAACGCATGATTCTGCGCCGCGTCGAACGCGACTTCTTTTTGCTGGAGGGCAACAACGATGACTGAAGAGCTCGATCAATTGCTTCGGAACCTGAAGCTGCACGGCATGCGCGCGGTCTTCGACGAACATCTCCGCGCCGCCGAGCAGCAACAGCTCACCTACACCGAATTTGCCGCCGGCCTGTTGCGCGCGCAATGGCGCGACCGGCAGGAGAATGCGCTCGAATGGCGCATCCAACGCGCTGGTCTGCCGGAACGCTGGGCGCTGGAGACGTTTCCGTTTGCCAAACAACCGGGCGTGAATCGCAAGCAGATGCGCGCCTTCGCCGAGCTCGATTTTGTGGCCAAGCACGAGAACCTTGTGTTTATCGGGCCGACGGCCGTTGGCAAGACCGGGCTGGCGTCCAGCATATTGATGAAGGCCCTGCAGAACGGATTGCGCTGTCAGTTCATGAAGGCGCAGGATCTGTTCGACGACATGTACGCTTCGCTCGCCGACCGGTCCACGCGGCGGCTGGTGGACCGCCTGGCGCGCTTGGACATCTTATTGATTGACGAGCTCGGGTACACCAATCTCAAGCCGGAGCAGGCCAATGTGTTCTTCAAGCTGATGGAGGAACGCTATCACCGGCGGTCGACGATCATCACGACCAATCTTGCGTATGAAGAATGGGCAGGCCTTCTGGGAAACAGACCGATGACCGAGGCGTTGTTGAGCCGCGTGCGGCATTACTGCCATACGGTGCGCATTGAGGGTCCGCCGCTGCGCGAGCCGCAGGGCTGATCGATGGATTCTTTCGAGTATGTGCGCCGCGTGCTGGACGCCTACCGCGCGACGCCGGGAACCTGTGGCGCGATTCGGAAGCCGGATCGCGCCTTTGCTTTGCAACTATTCGCGCGCGGCGTGCCGTTAGCCGTGGTCGAGAACGCGCTGGTGCTGGCTTGCGCGCGGCGGCTTCTGCGGCCCGCCGATGCGCCTCGGTTGGGTGTGATCCGCTCGCTGGCCTACTTCGCTCCGGTCATTGAGGAAGTACTCGGGCTTGGCGTCAATGACGCTTACTTCCAGCATCTTCGGGCGCGGTTAACGCGCCTGCGCGGCCAGTGTTAACGATCACCAGAAAACGTAGTTTTCTGGACATCAGGCCGGAGGGGAGCGTCATCATCCGCGCCACAGGCGCGAATCATCTGTCCCATTATTAAGGCGGTGGCGCGGAAAAACGACTTCACTTCCGTGTCTGCCGATGGCATAATTCCGGCGTGGCAAAAGTTTCCATTGATGGCACTCCCGTCCTCCGCCAGAAATTATGCGGCAACCCGGAGTGCCGAGCCGTATTCACTATCTGCGCGAGCTGTGATCGTGGGCAGCGCTACTGCGGCCCGGAATGCCGGGCCGTCGTGAGGTATCAGCAACGGCGGGAGGCGAATCGCCGCTACCAGAAAAGCGACTCAGGTAGGGAAGCCCACCGCCGTTGCCAGCGGCGCTACCGGGTTGGTGCGGTGGAGTCCTCGGTGACAGATCAAGGTGTCCCGGAAATCACCTCGCCGAGCTCTGCCCAGCCCCAATCGCTGTGCCGATGCGCCGTCTGCGGTCGGCAGAGTTCATGGATTGATCCTTTCCCAATCGGCCCGCACCGATACCGGTCGGCCCGGCGTTCAAAAAAATACGTTTTTAGATGATCGCCAACAGCCAGCGATAGCTGTTGTTCCGGCACGCCTTCGGCGTGGATGATATTGCCCCCGGCAACAACCCGGCGGGACCCGCGCGCCTGCCGGCGCGGATGATGATGTGCCTTCAGCCGCATCTGCCTTTCCGAACACTGTTTCCAGTGGTGGCAACTCTATCCGAGCGTACCTGGTCAAGTTTTCGTTAGCGCCGAAGGCCTGGTATGAACAAGAAGGGGAAGAGTCCTACTCCCAGGCGGTCGACACGGTCAAGAAGGCGATTCGCGCCAAGGTGCTCGAAAGCTACCATAATGGACAAGCCGCGACCGGAACTTCTGGCACTGGTGTCGGCCGACGTGATGCACGGCCTAGTACTGCTAACCGGTCGGACGCCAGAACTCGCCCGCGACCGGGACGGCCTGGCGGAATCGCCTCAAGCCCGAGGTAACGCCGACGCAAAAGCCGGGGAAGGGAAGTCTCCCATCCTCGGCTTTTTTGCTGTACGGATAGTTCGGCAGGGCCCCACCCACCCCCAGCCGCTTCGCGGACTGTATAAGGATGGCCAGGGAGTAGCTCTATACAACAAAGCCCCGACCGAAGTGGCCGAGACTTACAGTTAAGGAGAAGCAGAGTGTTTTTTTCAAAAGGTTATTGGTGTCGGAGAACACTCCGAAGACGCCGTTGGAATGGGTGTTGGCGATATCACGGGCTCCAGTATCGTTTACAACGCCCTCCAGAGTGACGTTTCCATTCTTGACGATGATGCGAATCGAAGGATTTGGGTTCAGAGCGTACTGATTAAGGGAAGGCTGTGCGAGACTGCTCGCGCAACCGCAAACCGGATCTGGTTGTTTACGTGAGTAATCCCTTCGAGCCGGGCCAACGATTACCGACCTCGGAGGGATTGAGCACGCAGTAAGGGTGCCCGCAGAATCGGTGTTCATGGCGGCCGCGCTTGGCTTGGCGGAAATCCGCCGTCACGGCTGGACAGGCGAAGTTGCCGAGCGACTGAACTGTATCCAGATAGTGGTGTGCGAAGCGCGCGAAGTCTCGCACAGCGTGCCGTTCCAAAAGCTCGTATAAGTGGGCGGGAAAAACCGTACCGCTGCCCGGCGGAGGTCACGCGCCGGGCAGCCGTACGGGAACTGCTGGCGGCGAAGAAGTGGAGCCCGTAAGAGGGTGGCTTCTGCGGCATCATGGACCTTCCTTTGACAAATTATGAGGGTATGTTAGTGTTATCAGATCCTCCTTTTCAGGACGTGTTCCCGGCAGCGGAGTCTGTCTCTGATTGGTGTGCGCCCTTAAAAGGAGGGAACATGCTCATTTCTATCTTGTCGAAGCTTTGGTATGACGGCTGGATGTACCCGATTATTATTTTGGGTTCGGTCGTGTGGTCAGTTCTTGCGCGGCGACCCGAGCCTTTCGTTGGTGTCGGATTACCGGCTGCGGTTTTCTCGATTGCTTTTTACTTTTTAAAAAGAGACCTGAAGTTATAACCTCTTTCCCCGATGCAGCCCTTGACGGGCTGCATTTTTCCAAATTGATAGAAATCTTTCGTCGCGAAGGAGTTGATTCGAAAATGGATGAAAATAAGATGGAAGTCCCACTGCCGCCCATAGACCACGCCCTCTTAACTGACATCGTGCGGAGAACCGGCCATTTGGAAAGCGAGATTCTGCAGAAGAAGAGTGTCTTTAACGCAGCGAATTCCACTTTTATGGCTACAATTGTGGGGTTCGGAGGTCTCGTGTGGGCTACGTTAGATACGCAGTGGACAGACAGAGAACGCGCACTATTACCGATCGTTGTGTTGGCTCCTTTGGATATAGCTGGTAATACTATACTTGCCGTCCGCAATGTTGGTTTTGGTCCTTCGTTGAATGGGCAGACTAAGGAAATGCCCCCTGCACCTGCTGACTCCTTAGAATTTAATCATCGCACTGCGTTGGGAGCTGGCCAGGTCGAGAAGATCACGCTTGTCATAAATAATAACCCGCTCGTAACCCTCAGCACCGATGGTGGAGATGTCACGACCACAAGCCAGGTTAAAACAACTATCGCTGGCAGTAGCACTAAGACTAGAAACATCTGCACTTCGTACCAAAATGCACAAGGCGAGTGGTATGAGACATGGCAGACTCTTCGGGTGCACTCAGACCTCTCAATAGAATTCGGGTGTTTGCGCAAACTCTCCACGCCTTCAACGCCGTGTACTCAAGAGATTAAAGTGGCCTGCCCCAAACTACCGTGAGCTATCAAGCCGAGCCTTGTATACAGCGTATAGAGTGCACACCGGGTGTGAACTCTAACCAGCTGAGTGGGATAAAAGCTTTAAGGAAAGAGAATAACAGAAGGAAAAGACACGATACGGAATTTAAAGCACGCTAAGCGGCGACTGCATGATGCGCCCGAGTACGGAGCGGTCGAAACTGATCCGTATGCGTACGACCATCCCCATCCTTGCGCCGCCCGTGGATTTCTGTTGGGACGATCGCCATGTCACTTTATTTGTCACTTCTCAAATACGCCTGATTAGTATATGATAAAGGACGTTATCATATACTAATCCACCGATCATGACACCACCCAAAACAGATGGTTTGATTGCCAGCTCCGGACGTCAACTGGCGGCCGTGGGTGCGTCGGCTGGCAACTTGCCTGCGATTTTCCTGCGCTCGGAATCGGCGGGCCGCCGATTCTGGGAATTCTTCACCGCCAACATCCGCAACCGCAATACGCGCCGCGCCTATTTCGTCGCCGTTTCCCAGTTTTCAAAATGGTGCGAGAGCCGACATCTTTCGCTGGAGTCGATCCAGCCAATTCACGTCGCCGCCTATATCGAGGAGCTTGGTCGCACGCTTTCGAAACCCAGCGTCAAGCAGCACCTGGCCGCGATCCGGATGCTCTTTGATTGGCTCGTCACCGGCCAGGTCATGCCGACAAATCCGGCACACGCTGTCCGTGGGCCGAAGCACAGTGTGAAGAAGGGCAAGACTTCGGTACTGTCTACGGACGAGATGCGAACGCTGCTTGATTCTATCGACGCATCCTTATTAATAGGGATTCGTCAGAAGAATCTGTGGGTTAGTTTCGGTTCTGGCAACTTTCCAAGTGAATGATATAAAGCCATTTCGGTGACTCTGAAGGTGCGGAAGCCGTAGGATTTTCTCATAGTGACTTTGACCTTGTTGTTCAGGCCTTCGACAACGCCACTGGAGAACTCCTTTTTCGCCCGGAAGTAGTTGAGGATGAGAGGGCGGTGGGCGCGCAGCATCTTCACGACTTTCTTCAGCGGTTCGATTTTGGAGAGCATGACCTGATGGCACCACAGATCGAGGAACTTTCCCGCCCAGGCGGGGGATACGTAACTCCAGAACTGATCGAAGTCCTCCTTAAGAAGGTAAGCGCGCACGCTTTGCAGGTTGTAGCGCAGCAGGTCCCGGAGTTTGACGTTCTGTTTTGGAGTCAGGTTTTCCGGGCGCTTGAGAAGGCACCAGCGGGATTGTTTGAGAATTGGCTCATGTCCGTCGGCGGCCATTCGTTTGGCTTCGGCGGAACGGACGTCGTCCACGGCTTCCTGCAATTTCTTCACAATGTGGAAGCGATCAAGAATATGAAGAGCCTGACTGCATTTTTCCCGAATCACGCGCAGATAGGGTTTCCACATGTCCGAGCAGACGAACTCGATCTTCGAGGACAGTTCCGGGCCGATCATGGCGAAGAACTTTTCGAATGTCTCCACCGTCCGCTCCTTGCCGATCCACAACAGAGGGGTGCAGCCGGCATCGATCTGATAAACCAGCGTGAGGTATTTATGGCCTTTTGCATATTGGACTTCATCCACGCCGATGGCGCGAATCGGCCCCAGGAGGCGATGCTCCAGACCATACCTGACCAGATAGCTGACCGAATCGTGAACCTTATCCCAGGTGGTGTGAAACGATTCGGCGGTTTCTTTCCAGGAAAGCTTGCGGGCCCAGTGCCCGAGGAAGTGCATGTGAACGCGAGTCGAGGAGTGCTTGCCCATCCCCCAGGGGACCTCTTCGGTCATAACCCCGCACTGTGGGCAGTTCACCCGGCGCATGAAATAGACGAAAAAGATCAGAAAGCCCCAGACTCCGATAAACTCAAAGTTTCGCGCCTTGCGAGCCTGATCGTAGCCTGCGGCAGGCTGATGACATCCCGAGCAGATCGCGCGGTTCCCCTTGCGGGGACGGATCGGGATGAAAATGCTCTCGCCATCGCCGGCAAAGCGGGCTTGCTCGTAGACAAAGCCGGGAAAGTGATGGCATCGGTTGAGAAGGGTGGTAATCAGCATGGCGACGAATTCTGATTCTCCCGGATCGCCGCTTTCCGCGCTGTCGGCTTACCGCTGCGATATCCATGAATGGCCGTCGAGTTGGATGGGAGACGAAAGAGATCTCCTGCCCGGCCAGAAGCTGGTGGAACGCTTCACGCCGTTTCTTCTTCATCTCGCCGCGGCCGGACTGTCAAAGAAGACCGTGTAAAAACACATCGACAACCTGTGGCTTCTCGGAGGCGAGATCATCCGAGACCTTCAGGAAACTCCGAAGCTCAGAAAGACTCCAGTGAATGAACTACTCGGGACTGTCATTGAAAACGACGGTCCGCTCCTCTATCATCGCGATTCAGAGGAACAGCAACAATCCTTTGAATCCACCTGCCGCAAGCTCCGCCGTTTCCGGTCCGAACAGGTAACGCCGGGCTAAAACTAACCCACAGATTCCCCAGACGAGCCTTAATAGGATGCCGCGATCGCGCCCTGATCGCTGTCATGGGCTACACCTTCGCCCGGATCGGTGCCGTCGTCGGCTTGAAGGTGGAAGATTACTATATCCAAAAGCGGCGAGGTTGGATTCGACTCCACGAAAAGGGCGGCAAGGTTACCGAACTCCCCTGCCATCACACGCTGGAACAGTTCCTCGATGAGTGGCTCACCGTTTCCGGACTTTCCACAGAGCCAAGCGCTCCCCTCTTCCCTACCCTCCCACATGGCAAACTTACCGGCAGGGAATCTCTTGCTCAGGCCAACGTTCACATTATGCTCCAACGCCGAGCACGCGCCGCTGGCATTGCAACGAAGATTTCCTGCCACAGCTTTCGCGCGACCGGCATTACTACGTACTTGCAGAACGGAGGAAAATTAGAAATCGCTCAACAGATGGCCGGGCATGAATCCGCCCGGACAACAGGACTTTATGATCGCCGCAACGATTCCGTTGCGCTCGATGAGATCGAACGGATCGCATACTGACGACGGAGGGTTTATCTCGATAGAACAAGAAAAGGTTCGGTGCAGGGTGGAGTGGGTCGCAAATTAACTCTCTCGTAACTCGCCTGCAACAATTGATCCGCCATTATGTGAATATATGAAGACAATGGAACAGCATGACCGGCCCATCGTAGTGCCGGAAATCCCCGTAGGAGAGCGGCTTGCGTCACAAACCACGCTCGATCCGGCGCTAGCGCCGCAACTAATACACCAGAAAAACAAGCCCGGTGGCAAGATCGCAATTGCCGTGGTACGGCTCTCACTGATAGTAGTCATAGTTTTCTGGGGATGGCAGTTCACGAAGACTTTACTCCCTTATGCCTCCGTGATCGTCCCAACCTTCATTGCTGCCGGCCAAGTTCTCTTCAAGGATTGGAACAGCTACCGCCCTAAGTGGATCAGATGGGTGCTGATCGCAGCCATCGCAATGGTCGGAACATGGGCAGTTTACTACCAACACCAACAATTCACGGACAGAGAGGCGAAGGATTTCCAGGCAAGAACTGACAAAGCGGCGAGCGAGGCGCGCGTCCGATCAGCTGAAAAAGCCCAAGCAGACAACACCGTGCTCTACCTGAGTTCCTTCGAAACGCTGAGTAATAAGATCACCGATCTTCAGACCACAGTGGCAACGAAGGAACTTCAGGATCAACTTACAAAAACACAGACTGAGTTAGAAAAGACCCGCAATGCCCTAAGTCTTCCACCACCAATAAAGATATTAAGCTCCCTGAAGTCCTTCAACATCTACGCCACAAATCCAGATCGTAATCCCGTCGACAGTATCACTCTTCCGCTAGAAGACGAGGGAGTGGTCAAAGTGCCCCTATATATCTTCAATCCCGAATCCAGACCCGCTCTCAAGGGCGAAATCACCGTAGAAATCTGCACATCCTGCAAATATGCAAAGGAGCCTACAGGATTCGTGAAGATTTCGGGGGACATGGAGACTCGGCGACAGCTCATGTTTGATCACATCAATTCAGTAACTCAATTCAATGATATCGTGCTGCATATTACTCCGCCGCATGGAGCGTCCCAAATATCCGTCGGCATATTGGTGAAGTGCACGACGTGCCAGCATTCCGAGGGGTTAACTATATTTACCGTGAAGCTTTCTGGCAAGCATCAATAAGCTGCTCGTTTACTTTATTGACCCTGATTTCTATTCTGGGCGTTGCTCCTTTTATTGGTCTCCTCAGGAAAGTGAATCCTTAGGGCGCGTTGACATTCGATTTCGGAGTGCCCCGGTACCTAGCTTTGATAGTCCTATTTTCGATCTCTTGTCGTTTCAGCGATCGAGCCTTATAATTCACTCCATCAAATAACATGGAGATCTTTCTAGGAAAACATCAGCGTACCGGCAACACCGTCTCGATCCCAGAAGAGGTTCGGCGAAAGCACATGGCCATTTTCGGAAAATCCGGCGTGGGCAAGACGACTCTCATGCGCAATATGGTTGTGGCCGACATTGAGGCCGGGAACGGCGTTACCGTTGTTGATCCTCATGGCTCACTGATCGAAGATCTTCTTGGCGCAATCCCCCGCAGCCGGACGAACGACGTTATCTATATCGATCCGTCCGACTCCGAGCGCGTCATCGGCCTGAACGTCCTGGAAGCCGTCCGTCCAGACCAGCGGTCTCTCGTTGTTTCCTCGCTGATCAGCATCCTTCGAAACCTCTATCCCAACAACTGGGGTCCGAGAACTGAGTACGTTCTCGAACACGCCGTTTACGCGCTCCTTGAGCAACCCCAGCCGGTGACGCTGGCAGCACTTCCCAAACTCCTTATTGATACCACCTACCGCGCCAGCATCATCAAAAACGTCACTGATCCGGCAGTGAAATCCTTCTTTCGTTTCTAGGTTAAAAATGCCCATCGCTCCAAAAAGGTAAAACTAGCATCGAGAAGCTTCACCACCTCTCTGCAAACCATTGATTTATAACGTTTGGCTAAATCGAACTTAGCGGGCGAATCTGATCGGCATATGCTCCCGCATTTTTCTCTAACTCTCTCATTCTATTGATCGTGTATGGAGCTTTTACCGTTTTGGAGCGATGGGCATTTTTAACCACCATGCGTTCGCCGACAACAGCGAAAATCACCCGCGCGATTTTGCCGCCGGTCAGATCGCTCCGCACTTCCCACAGACCGTTTCCGAGACTTCGGCAGTAGGCATGCCCAGTGGCCATCCAAACTCGACCTTCTGAATCTCGCGGCCGACCAGCTTCCGGTCCTCCACGGAAAGCGCCAATATCCACTCCCGCACCGGCTGGTTGCCCCGCGCCGATTCATAGAAGATGTATTTTATCGTGCTTAAAAGCAAGGGCGAAAATCGGCGTTGTTTTCGAGCTGAACTGGTACCCCAATGTGCAAACTGACACCCTAAGGTACTGGCCTCGACCATTTACACCAAACCTGCGCCAGATTCGGTCAACATGCATTTATATGTCCTGACCTTTGTAGTAGACTTGCACTCACCGGGCGAGCGCATGGCTCGCGGAATCTGCTTTCTTTGACAATTGAAGCTGGGCTTTAGCGGCTGATCGAAGCGCATTCCGAGAAGGATTGAAACTAGATGAGCTTTTCAGCGGCGTCCAGCCCGACGATCACCCTGCCCAAAGGCGGGGGCGCCATCCGGGGCATTGGTGAAAAATTCGCCGCCAATCCAGTAACCGGGACCGGGTCAATGACGATCCCCATCGCCACCAGTCCTGGCCGCTCTGGGTTCGCGCCACAACTAGCATTGTCTTATGACTCCGGAGCCGGCAACGGTCCTTTTGGTCTGGGATGGCATCTCTCCCTGCCATGCATTTCCCGCAAAACTGACAAGGGCTTGCCTCGATATGACGACGCCACAGATTCGGATGTCTTCGTACTTTCCGGTTCAGAGGACTTGGTGCCAGTCCTGGTCCAAGACCCTTCGCGAAAAGTTTTTGGCCAAAACTACGTCATTCAACAATATCGGCCCCGCGTGGAGGGGCTCTTCGCCCGTATTGAACGCTGGACCAATGAAGCCGACGGCGAAGACACTTTCTGGCGCTCCATCTCCAAGGACAACATCACGACTTGGTACGGCATAACCGAGGAAAGCCGCATCGCCGATCCCGCCGACGCCACCCGAAGCTTCACTTGGCTCATCTGCCAGAGTTACGACGACAAAGGCAATGTCGTTATCTATGATTACAAGCCGGAAGACTCCTTCGGCATTGACCTCGCGCAAGCGCATGAGCGCAACCGAACCTCTGAAAGCCGCTCGGCCAATCGGTACCTGAAGCGCATCCGTTACGGTAACCGCACGCCCTTCCTTCCCAAATTGGGTCCGTCGGATCCCCGTACGCCGCCCCCGCCTAGCTCTGATTGCATGTTCGAAGTCGTATTCGATTATCGCGAACACCGCGACCCCGCAAACCCCGCCTTCGAATCCGATCTATGGCATGTCAGAAACGACCCCTTCTCCTCGTACCGCTCCGGCTTCGAGGTTCGTACTTACCGTTTGTGCCATCGAGTCCTGATGTTTCATCACTTCGACGAAGAGCCCGGAGTCGGTATCGACTGCCTGGTGCGCTCCACCGGCTTCACATACTCGCCAGACACGAATCCCAACGACGCGCGCAACCCAATCTTCTCCTTCCTGCTCTCGGTCCAACACACCGGCCACCAACGCAACGCCTTGTCCGTCACCGGTTATTCGCATAAATCTCTTCCCCCGGTCGAGTTCACCTATAGCGAGGCCACGATCCAGCCGGAGATTCGCGATGTGGACCCTGCCAGTCTCGAAAACCTTCCTATGGGTCTCGATGGCAGCAATTACCAATGGGTCGATCTCGACGCAGAAGGTCTCTCCGGCATGCTCAGCGAGCAGGCCGGCGGCTGGTTTTACAAGCGCAATCTTAGCCCCGTCAATATCGTCGGCCCTATCGGCTCCGGTCACGTCGAAGCATGCTTTGCCCCCGCGGAGCTCGTTGCCGCCAGGCCTGCTTCTGGTCTCGGCGCCGGCCACGCCCAATTTATGGATCTGGCGGGCGATGGTCAGCCTGACCTTGTGACCTTCCGCGGACCGGCTCCAGGCTTTTACGAACGTACTCCGGATGCAACGGGTTGGAAGCCGTTCACGCCATTCGCTTCGTTGCCCGTGCTCGATTGGGACGATCCAAACCTGAAATTTGTGGACCTCACTGGAGACGGCCACGCCGATCTCCTTATCACCGAAGATGACGTCTTTCGATGGCATCCCTCTCTAGCCGAGGACGGCTTTGGTACTCGAAGGACCTCGATCAAATCCCGCGACGAGGAAACCGGTCCGCAACTCCTGTTTGCCGACGGCACGCAGTCTATTCACCTGGCAGACCTGTCCGGCGACGGTCTCTCCGATCTCGTGCGAATCCGCAACGGCGAAGTCTGCTACTGGCCCAACCTGGGCTACGGCCGCTTCGGCGCCAAGGTCGCCATGGACAACTCGCCCTGGTTCGACTTCCCCGATCAATTCGACCAGAAACGCATCCGCCTCGCCGACATTGACGGCTCCGGCGCCACCGACATTATCTACCTGCACGCACTGGGCGCACGCACCTACTTCAATCAGTCCGGCAACAGTTGGAGCCAATCGCCCGCCACCATGCCGGCCTTCCCTCCCATAGATAGTCACACCTCCGTTACCGTGGTGGATCTATTAGGGAACGGCACCGCCTGCCTCGTCTGGTCTTCGTCTTTACCCGCCGACGCGCTCCGGCCTATGCGCTACATCGACCTGATGGGCGGTCAAAAGCCGCATCTGCTGATCGGGACCGTGAATAATCTCGGAGCGGAGACGCTCATGTCTTACGCGCCATCCACTAAGTTCTATCTACAAGATAAAGCCGCTGGTAATCCATGGATCACCAAATTGCCCTTCCCCGTGCATGTCGTGGAAAAGGTGACAGTCACGGACAAGTGGCGTCGAACGGAATTCTCGACAATGTACAGTTACCATCACGGTTATTTCGATGGCGTCGAGCGGGAATTCCGCGGCTTTGGCCGGATCGAGCAAATTGATATCGAGGACCACGGCACGTTTGCCGCCGGAAACAAACCCAGCCCCTTCATCACTGACGACTCTACGCTCTACCAACCGCCCATCAAGACCGTTACGTGGTACCACACCGGTGCGGCGCTGGAACGCCATGGCATCCTAACCCAGTTCGACCAAGAGTATTTCCCGGCGCGCTTTGCCAGCCGCCTGCCCAATCCAGCACTCGAGCCCGGGGGCTTTCGTGAGAAACCGCTGTCTGACCCGGAACTCCCGCCCGATCTGAGCTCCGAGGAGTGGGGGGAAGCCCTGCGGGCTTGCAAAGGAATGGTGTTGCGGCAAGAGGTGTACGAACTGGACGCGAAGGATCTTGCGGCGCGGCCGTCTCAGCACACTCCCGTACGCATCTTCTCCGCCGCCACCCACAACTGCCGCGTCCAGCGCCTGCAGGCTGGTGGTGGAAAGCATCCTTCCGTCTTCCTGGTCACCGAGAGCGAAGCCGTAACCTACCACTACGAACTCGGGTTGAGCGAAGGCGCTGGTGTGCTCCAGCCAGGCCCGCGCATCGCTCACACTCTAATTCTGCGGCACGACGAATACGGCAACCCGCAGCAGTCTGTGGCGATCGCCTACGGCCGTTGGCAACCGGGCGACTACGCCGGACTGCCGCGCCCCGAACTGATCGCCCAGGTGCAAGACGAATTGCACATCGCCTACACCGAATCACACTACACGGAGGATGTGATTCTGAACGCAGACTTCAATGCGGACGGCCCAGCCCGGCATCACCGTTTGCGCATGCCGTTCGACGTGCGGAGTTACGAACTGAAAGGCATTCCCAGAAAGGGTTTGCACTACTACGAACTCGTCGACTTTCTAGCCTGCGACCTGAGCGGCCTTTATGGACACCGTGACGGCGAAACTCCTCCGGCTGCCTCAGTGCAATCGAAGCTGTATCACGAACCGGCGAATGGCTTAGCTCCCCAGATGCGAATTGTCGAGCGGGTTCGCACTGCCTTCTTCGACGACGCCAGCGACACCGCGCCGCCGGACAACCCCTTACCCTTCGGCAAACACGGTCCGCGCGGTCTCACGTACGAAGACTACAAGCTCGCCCTCACAACGGCCTTGCTGGATGCCATATTCCAGCAAGCTGATTCCACCGGCCAAACCGGCGACAAGCTCAATCGGGAAGTCTTGCCCCCCGTCCAAGGCGTATCGCCGGCCCGAACTGCCCGCGATCTGCTCGGCGACCCCAAAATCAGCGGTTATTGGACCAGCCCTAACCCCGGCGTGCTCCCCGGCGAATACTGGATGCGCTCCGGTACCGCTGGCTTTGCGGATGACGCACACCTGCACTTCTTCCTGCCCGAGCGCTACATCGATCCATTCGACCACGTCACCACGGTGGAGTACGACGAGCGCGACCTCTTCGTCCACCGCAGCACCGACGCCAAAGGCAATATCACAGCCATCGCGGACGCTGCCGGGAAACTCCGCTTCGACTACCGCGTCCTGGCCCCGATTGAATTGGTGGATATCAATGGCAACCATACTGAGGCCTGCTTCGATGTACTCGGCCGTGTGATCGCGGTCGCCGTGAAGGGTAAAGGGAATCAGGCCGACAATCTAACCGGGTACGGCTTTGACACTGCCAATCCGAAGTTGTCTCAGGTTCTAAACTGCTTCGACATATCTAAATTACCGACAGACGAAGGGCAGGATTTGCTCAGCGCTATTCTGGGGAATGCCACCACCCGATTTCTGTATCATTTCGGTGAGAAGTTCAACAACGGCAATCTGAAATGGATGGGCCGCCCCGCCGGGGCCTGCACCATCACCCGTGAACGTCATGTAGCAAGCGTTTTGGCGAACGCACCAAGCCCCTTGCAAATCGCGTTTGAATGCTCTGACGGCATGGGTACAGTACTCATGAAGCGCAGTCAGGCCGAGCCGGAAAACGATGGCGGCCCATTGCGCTGGATTGTCAGCGGCAAGACCGTCTTCAACAACAAAGGCAAGCCCGTCAAGCAATACGAGCCCTATTTCAGCGTCCAGTCAATGTGTTGCGCGGAAGGCGATGAGCAGGAAGAGGCCGGCGTAACGCCGCTCATGTATTACGACGCGCCAGGAAGGCTGATCCGCACAGAGATGCCCGATGGCACATTTAGTCGTGTCGAGTTTTCACCCTGGGAAGTTCGGAGCTTCGATGCCAACGACACCGTACTTGAAAGTAAGTGGTATGGAGATCGTAGCGCTCCGGATCACAAGCTTCCACTAGCCGCCGTTGCGTCACCGGGTACACGGGCCGCATGGTTCGCTGCCCAACACGCGGACACTCCGGCAGTCACAATTTTCGACAGTCTCGGTCGCGAAGTCATCAGTATCGCCCACAATCGAGTGGGTCCAGCCGGCGGCGTGAGCGATGAAAGATACCTTACTTTTACCAAGCTCGATGCCGAAGGCAAACCGCTGTGGATACGCGATGCGCGCGGCAATCTCGTCATGCAATACATCGCCCCGCCCAAGGCGAATAACGATGCGAGCGACGCCCTTCCGCCAAACGGCACTCCTTGTTACGACATCGCCGGCAACTTGCTTTTCCAACACAGCATGGACGCGGGCGATCGCTGGATGCTGATGGATGCCGCTGGTAAACCGATGTTCGCCTGGGATTTCAACGAGCGGCAGGCGTCCGTTGCTGAATCGCGTTTTTACTTCACTCAATACGACGCGTTGCATCGTCCGGCGGCCCAATGGCTCAGTATCGACGGCGGACTGCGGCGGATGGTGGAGCGATTTGAATACCGCGACACAACGGAGGCCGACGGCTCTCCCAATCTGCAATTCGGCCCTGACCAGAACGCCAATCTCATTGGTCAGCTTGTCCGCCATTACGATCCCAGCGGGCTGGCAGAAACCATCCGGCGTGATTTCAAAGGCAACGTGGAGGAACGGCATCGCACGCTCAACAATCAATTAAAATCCTCACTCGTTGACTGGCAAGGCGATCCCGCCACGCAACTGGAGAATGAAACCTTTGTCCAGATCACCGAATTCGACGCACTCAATCGGATGTCGAAACACTACAATTGGCATCGTGGCATCGGTAGCCGGGTAGCTGTCTACCAACCCATCTACAACCAGCGCGGTGTGCTTGTCAGCGAGAGCCTGACGGTTCGCGGGACCAAAATAGAGTTTGGATTCGAAGCCGGCCAAGACACCCTCGCGACCACCCCCATCGAGAAGATTCGCTACAACGTGAAGGGCCAGAAGGAATTTCTCCAGCTCGGGAACGGCACGCTGACACAGTACGATTACGACCCCACGACGTTCCGCTTGAAGCAAATACGGACCACTCGCCCGGCGGATGCGAGCGAGTTTCCTGAACGACGCTCAAACCTCATCAACCCCGCCATCGTGCAGCAGTTACTCTACACCTACGATCCCGTCGGCAACATCGCCGAAATCGAAGACCAGGCGTATAAACCGGTGTTTTTCGCTAACGGCATCGCCGAGCTCAAAAGCCTCTACGAATACGACGCTCTCTACCGCCTGATATGGGCATCCGGCCGCGAAACTGCCCAAGGTGGAGACGGCGCACGCCACGGCAATGACCCCTCGATGGCCAACGGGTTCCCAATCACTGATCAAACCTTGCGGCGTTACGTTCAGACCTACGCGTACGATCAAGTGGGCAACTTCGTCAGCATGAAACACGCTGTGCCGCACGATCCCGGGAGTGGTTGGACCCGCCACTACGAGTGCTTCGCCGACAGCAATCGTTTGCGCTACACGTGGACGGGGAGCAATCGGTTGGACACGGAGATCGAGTACCGCTACGATACCCACGGTAACATGCGAAATCTGCTGAATGTCTCGGCGGACAAATTCCTGCGCTGGGACCACCGCGACATGATTAGCGGCATCAATCTAGGTGGCGGCGGCGAGGCGTACTACCAATACGATGCCGGCAAGCAGCGCACGCGCAAACGCATTGAGCGGAATGGTAGCGGCATTGAAGAACGCATCTACCTCGGCGGCTATGAACTCTACCGCCTTACCGTCGCCGGGGGAGTCGTCGAGGAGATCGAGTCGCATCATCTCTTTGAAGGCGATCAACGCGTGCTGTTGGTGGACGATGTCATCATCGCAAGCGATACCACGCATCCTCGTCCGGATGGTCTTTCCGTCAAAGCACAAACGCTGTTCCGTTATCAGTACGGCAATCATCTCGGCTCGGCGTGTTTAGAACTCGATCACACCGCCGCGATCATTACATATGAGGAGTATCACCCCTATGGGACCAGCGCTTACCGGGCAACGAAAAGCGGGATCGAAGCGCCGCCGAAGCGGTATCGGTATACGGGGATGGAGAGGGATGAAGAGAGTGGGCTTAGCTATTGCACTTCAAGATATTACGCTACGTTTCTGGCAAGATGGCTAAGCAGTGATCCAACAGCAGTGGCGGACGGTGTCAACCTGTTCAGCTATGTTCACAATAGTCCGATTCGGCTGATTGACTCTTCCGGCACAGCCTCTAAGGAACCGACATCCATATCGTTAATCATGAATCAGAAAGGTCCGAACGATTTGCAAATCGCGGAGGCGTCTGAGTTTGGCAAAAATCTCAATTACTACTTTGAAGGTGTGAGCGTCTGGGTGTTAAAGGGAGTGACGGCGACAGGAGGTTTGCTCAAGACTTTACTGTGGGACAACTTTGGGGCCATCGTTTATGATGTGACGGGCTGGGAAGGAAATAGACAGCAAGCCGTGGACGCGAGAAATGCAAATGCGACGGTGAGGAGTGGTTTGGCTGCGGGACCTGTTGTCATGGGTAAGAGTTTGCTCGAGCCTTTGGACAACTTCAACCTAGCAATTGATAGAGGAGACTCTCAACTTGCAATGCGCAGCCTCGGACAGTTTGCACCGGCGTTACCAGTCGGCCTTGGATTCTTCAAGACAGGCGGAGGCAACCCACTGTCGGCGCCCACGATGGTAACCGCCGAAGGCTTAACGTTTTCCGGGGCGACAGCCGCTCCCTCTTTTGGGGTTGCGATTCCCGCAGAAACTTTCATGACTGTTGCAGCCGCGACGGGCCTGAACGGGCCTAAACCGCCCCCGAAAACAAACCGAGACTTTCAGGCAATGTCAGATGAGCAGTTCAAGAAAGGCGGGTGGAAGGAAAAGGATATACGACTTCCAAACAGGGGAGGACTGCATGAGCATCACCTCCTTCCCCAGACATTCAAAGAGATATTTGTGGTTAGATTCAACTTGAACATTGAACAATTCAAGATTTGGCTCCCTAGCGAGATTCACCTAAACCATTTTCACGGAAAGGGTTTGTGGAACCCGACCTGGGAGAAATACCTCATTGATCCAAAGAATCTGAAAAACACTCAGACAGACCTAATTAAGCAGCTTAAGATGATGGAGATTCAATGGGACGTAAAGACCCATTCGCTCGGAAGGGCCGCACCATAATGATCGCGGATCGATAGTGTCGAAGCGGGATGGTCGCCGCAACCACCGGGCGTGAACGGAATAACGGGTGTATCAGCCAAGTGCCACAAGTTGGCCCAACCAAAAGAGCGTTCCTCGGAGCGTTGCAGGGCTTGCAGGGTAAGGCGCAAGAGAGTTCTCAGCGTATATCAAGGCTGTCAACACATAAACGTATTAGCAGACAAGGATTACACCATGATACCCATCATTCCCCCCATCAAACCGGGTGACACCGGCCCGCCCGTGGCCAACTTACAGGAGGCGCTCTTCGTACTGCTCCAACGGAATCTCATCCGGGCGTTCGACGACCCCAACCATCCGACGCTGGAAGAGCTGGCGAAACTCATCGAAACGCTCAAGCGCGAACACGCGCAATCACTCTTCGGCGATGCCACCCAGCAGCTCATCCTGCACTTCCAGGTTCAGCAGGGCTTGGGCCGCCATCTTGGCGGTATTGTGGAAGCCCCAACCTCCGACTCGATCAACGAATGGTTGAAATCCATCGGCGCCTTCGACGAAGGCCCTCGTCTCATCGTGCGCGGTACCGTCAAGGACGCGGACGATCAGCCCATTCCCGGTGCTTCCGTGCGCGCCTTTGATCGGGATCTACGCAAGGAACAACCGCTCGGGATAGACAAGACCAACGAACGCGGCGAATACACCATTACCTACGGCAAAGAGCAATTTGCAGGCGGAGATGTGCCCGCGGCGACAACCCCCAAGCTGATCGTCCGGGCAATTGTGGACGAACAGCGAATCGGCGGGGACGTCTACCGCCCGCAGCCGTCGCGCGACGAGGTGGTGGATTTCAAAGTCCCGGCTCCACGGATCTCCGAATGGGAGAAGCTGTCCACCGGCATCATGCCTCTGTTGGAGGGGCAAGATGACGAGGGAGGACCGTTGCCTCCGTGGAAGATAAAAGACGGCGATCTGGACTTTATCGCGGAAGAGACTGGGCTGGAAAGGGAGAAGATCCGCCTCTGGGCGCTGGCCTTTGCCTTGGGTCGGGACGTGGCCGAGATCCTGCGGCCGGAACTGAGTGTCGAACCGCCTGTCCGCTCCCATTTGGCCGTCAAAAACGATGTCTCAGCTTTCGCAATCATCTATAGCTGGCTTCGCGATGGACTGCCGGCGGATCCAACGGCGCTTTGGGCTACGCCTACGGAGAAATTGCTCACCACCGGTGCCACTGCAGTGGCACAGGGAATCGCGCCATCAAGCATCGGTGCGGACTCGCGCGATTTGCGAAATCGAATCGAGCAGATCAAGCTGGATAGCGTGCTCAAGGGCACGGCGCCAGGAACAACCGCCAGCCTCGGCGATTTGCTTGCCACGCTGCCAGAGCAACTCCCCGCGGATCAGCAACGCAGGGTTGCCGCCGCCATCGCCGATCTGCGTCCTGAAGACCCGGATCTCGTCAAACGAATCGCCGGCATTGAGGGCTTCGATGGCAATAGCGCTCCTGCGGTGGCGCGCACGTTGCGGATCGGCGCCCTGACGGGAGGCCACCTGCCCATGGCGCGAGCGCTCCAGTCGCGACTACAGGCCGAGGGGGAGAGCGAAGGAACTCTGCGCCCGCTGGCCTCGCTGGGTCCTGACGAGTGGCTCGATCTCGCCTATACCCACAGCGCGCCGGAAGGGATAACCCTCACCCCGGTCGCCTTCGCCGATGCTCTGTCGGCAGGTGTTGAGCGGCTGTACCCGCACGCGGCCCTCGCGGCCCACTTCAAGGATAAACGGCGGCTGGCACAGCACGCGGCCCTCGCGGAAGTTGGCACATTTCTACTTGGAGACCACCAGAACTTCGATATCGTGACCGCAAACCTGAATGCGATAAAAGGCCAGCCTGAGCAGCTTGTCGACGGCCTGCGTTCCTTGCAGCGCATGAATACGCTGGGGGCAAGTTGGGAGGAAACGGCGGCGTTGTTAGAAAACGATTTCTACGGGCCGGACCACATCCTGGCCGCGGGGCCGGCCCAGCTCGCTGCAAGCCTACAGGGGCGAATCTCCCCGGAACGTGCGGCCGAACTTTACATCCAGGCAGAAGAACTCCACAACACGACGTTCGCCGTATTCACCGCGGCGATGTCGCCGCTCAACGCCCCGCGGATCCTTCCGATGAACCAGGGCGGCTTTCCTCCGGGTCCCGACGACGGCCCGGGCCTGCCAGTTCTTCCTAAGCAGCCGACCGAGCTGGAGCTCCTAGCCCAACTGGTTGACAAAGTTCAGACGGATAGGCGCAACGAGTTGCTGAGTCCGGCTGGGTTTACGCTCCCGCACCGCGAGATCAAAGGCCACTTCCGCGGGGACCCCGAGGTTCGATGGGGAGATGGGACCGTCGTGGAACACCACCCGACGCTCCAGGCGCTGTTCGGCTCCCAGGATGCTTGTGCCTGTGGACACTGCAACTCGGTGCTAAGCCCCGCCGCCTACTTTGTCGATCTGCTGCAGTTCGTCAAAAATGCCGGGATGGCCCACATGTTGTTGGGAGACCCCGGCTTGAGTGACCCGGGACTGCGGCCGGATCTGCAAGACATTGAGCTTTCCTGCAACAACAGTAAAACCGAAGTTCCGTCTATCGATCTGGCGCTGGAGATTCTGGAAAACGCGGTTGTGTTTGCGCCCTCGGGACTCGTGGTAAATCTTCCGCTAGGGACGAAAGTGAATGACCAACTACCTCCGCCGGCCATCGAGGGAGAGAGGGTGCAAGTTACCGATAACGTTAGAGAGGTTTTGCAGACGACCGTACGAACTCTTCTCGTTCCCGACGAAGTGTGGGCGACATGGGATAAGGGAGGAACAGACTGGACCGTCGTGGCTGGCCATCGACGCTGGAAGCTGACCGCGCTGCCTGAAGTTGCACTGATGGTGAATACGGGAAGCGAGCTCAAGCCGGCGCCCGTGGACCTGAATACGGCAGAGGTCATCGATGCCCTGAATCGGAAGGATGTCCCCAACGGCGCTAAGGCCGCGTTTGCCAAACTGTTTGACCCGAACCTTCGACCCGATTATGAAGACTATTCTGTGACGATCACGCCACAGCCGGACGGAAAATCGTGGCTCGTGAAGTATCGCTTTGTAGTTCGAGTACGGATAGATGCCCCTGTCTTGTTCCTTGAAACTAGCACCGGAAGTATGTGGCGAATGAAGTATAAACCCAGTCTGGTGACCGTTCAGCAGGCGGAGGGCGAGCTAGCGAAGAACATCATTCCCGCGTTAGTGAAGACGCTCGTCGCGTTGCGATTTCCGGAGACAAGCAGGCTAAGCGTCAAAGCGGATGAATCCGGGGCTGCGGGCTCGTGGACGATCACATCGGACGAACGCAACCTCCTGCTGAGCCGCACACCCGCGAAGTTAACCATCACTTCCTTGGCGTACCAGAGTGGCGACCCCAGCGCTGATGCGACTGCCGAGCCGGAGAACCACAACCCCGCGGCGTATGCGCGGCTCAATCACGACGATGTCGTCTTCCCGTGGTCGTTGCCGTTGGATCTGCCCTTGGAAGAAGTACGGCTGTACCTCGAACGGGCGCGCTCTTCGCGCCGCCGTTTGATGGAGTTGACGGCGCCGGCCGGACAGCCGCTCGGAGACTCCATTGATTTCGCGCTTGAGGTGCTCCGTCTAAGCAGGGCCGAAGCCCGGCTGATCGCGGAGCAGCGCCAGGACCCCTACGAATGTTGGGGGGTATCTTCCGATCAAAAAAAGATTTGGGATGCGGCGGCAGCCGGCTACGTGGACGGGTCGGCTCTAGAGCTACTTCAGAATGTATCGATCTTGCTTCAGCAATCGCGACTCAGTTTTGAAGAGTTGCAGGCCGTGCTTGCAACCCGGTTTGTGCTGGGCGGTGTGGACCCGCTAAGAATCACGCCACTGTCCACATGCAAACCAAGCGAGATGAAAGTGGCCAGCCTCACGACTGGGCATCTTGATCGAATTCACCGCTTCGTGCGCCTTCAGCGGCGGCTAGGCTGGTCCGCTCTGGATTTGGATGCCGCGCTTCAGATCGCAGGCGGCGCTCTTGGCTACCCCACACTGCAAAAACTAGCCGGTCTGGTACAACTACATGAATTGCTGGGTCTGCCCGTAGCAAAGGTTGTCGCGTGGTGGAGCCGTCCGGAGGCCTTGGGCAATCAGCCAGAACTTGCGCGGGCGCTTGGCTTGACCATCAATGAGCTAAAACACGCAATTGCACTCTTCGAAATCTCCGACGCCTTTGCGAGTGGCGAAACGCTTGGGTTCTGCCAGCGTGTAAAGAAGTTTCAACGCGGCGGCATCGCGTTTCAAGACCTCCGTTATCTGCTCCAGCATGTCGAAGCTCCCGAAGCTGCTATTCACCTGGACGTCAAACAACTTAAAGGCCTTGCCTTGGCGGCGCTCGGCGCTGCGGGGTCGATCTCAGGCACCCCAGAGAAGCGCCCGCCCCTTGCTTCAACCGGCCGACTCGAGAACGATAAGATCGCGGATGCGACCCGCCGCGTCCGGGAAAACGCGGTGATCGCCAGTCTCGCCAGCGGCCTCGGTGCTGCGCCCGAGTTGGTGGAAGAGCTGTTGCGCATTCGGCTTCGGAATCCGGAGAATTCAAATGAATCGGCTATTACCGTATTTCTTGCTACACCCGGAGACTTCATAGACCTCCCAAGGCTAGTCGAAAAGCTCCAGACACATTCCGATCCGCTAACTGCCGACCTTTGGAGCCGGTTTTCAGACGCGCACAGAGCTGTACTGCTCCAGTCGGACCCGAAACCGCTGCTACACGAAACTACTCTAGTCGCTGCCCTCAACGCGGTACTGGGGGGTACTTCAATTTTCGATTCTGCGCGTTTTGGAAAAGTCGAATTGTCCGAGGAGACGCTCTCGCTGAACCCAAAACCTCCTATCCCCGAAGACCTGATTCGGCTCAACCGTTTGCTATTGGAGGACGCCTTCCCACTGGAGATCGAGAAGCGCCGACTGTCCAAGATGTCATTCGTTGCCGCCTTCGGGCCTCAGCCGGATAGTGCCGTGGTCACAACAGTGATTGTGCGTCTCTATAAAGCCGTGTTTCTCTGTAGTGCGCTGAAGCTCAGCCGCGCGGACCTGCGCCTTATCCGGAGCACGCCGAATGACGAAAATGGCTTCTCTGCGCTCGATTTCAATACGTTGCCACCTTCTACGAAGGACGATAAGCCAGCCGCCATCCATGACTTTGAGCAGCTTTTGACGGTGCCCTGGATACGGAGTCTGGCGTCGAACGCCGGCAGTCTGCTGAAAGAGTACGCCGCGCTCACCTTCGTCGGCCTTGGGGGCGCTGTTTGGAGTTCCAAGCGGGCGCATCAGGTGCTTGAAACAGGTCTCGCGCTTACGAAGGATCAGGTCGATGCAGCCGCGAAACGGCTCAGTATTACCACCGGCGATGAGTATCGCGATCCGATCAGGCTCTTCCGTCTCATCGGATTGCTGGCCGCGCTGAAACAACTCGGAGCAATCGCGACCGTTAAGCATGCAGCCGATCTGATAGCGCCTTCGCCCACCGGCGCCACCGCCTTGATCGCTCGCGCGTTGTTACGAGGCAGATACAGTGAATCGCAGTGGCGGGATCTGATCAAGCCCATTGCCGACAAGCTGCGAAAACGGCAGCGTGATGCCTTGGTGGACTACTTGATCGGCCGCGATGCGCGCCCTCGTGACGGTGATGCGAATCCCCAAATTTACACCGGCGAACGCTTGCGCGGTGCCAACGACCTTTATGAACGTTACCTGATCGACGTTCAAACCGGCCCCTGCCTGAAAACTACCCGGCTGCTACAGGCGACCGCCGCCGTGCAACTATTCATCCAACGGGTACTACTTAATCTGTATAAGGACAAGTCGCTTAGCGACGACAAGCGCAAGCTCTGGGATTGGATGCACTGCTATCGCGTCTGGGAGGCCAACCGGAAGGTGTTCCTTTTCCCGGAGAACTGGCTGCTGCCTGAACTGCGCGATGACAAGACCGCGATCTTTCGCCAAATGGAAAGCGTGCTGACCGAGCAGGAACCGTCGCCGGAGACAACCCGCGCCGCGTTGCTCACTTATCTGGAGGAGTTGGGCGACCTGGCGCAGATCAGCGTGATTGCGATGTACCAGGAACAAACCACGCTATACGTCGTCGGAAGGACGCCGAACCAGCCTTATCGCTACTTCTGGCGCTCGTGCGCGAATTTTGGCGGGCCGAAGATGTCGTGGAGCGGCTGGGAAGCGTTGGACCTGGATAACGCCAGTGACTTCATCATGCCGTTTGTGATGGACGGCGACCTGCACGTGGCGTGGCCAATCTTCCGCGAGACAGCCGTGGAAAAAGACCCGGAGACGCATGCCCTAGACCTGTTCTGGGATGTCCAGATCGCCTGGCAGCGGCGCACCGGCCAAGGCTGGACCAAGAGGAAAATGAGCCAAGCGGCTCTGTCGTCGGTCGAGCGACAGCTTGGAATTTCGGAATTGCGAAGTTTCGTCTTCAAGGTACGGAAACACTCGATTCCATTACCTATGGCACCGAACCTGAGTCAAGATAGAATCCTGATCGATTGCTATGCTGCAACGGATCCGAAGCGTCCACCAGGCTATGGATATGGTCAACCTGTTGAGAAACGTAAGGCTCCTACCCACACAGCCGCATTTGCGGGCCCCCAGAGGAACGTTTACCTTGCAGTGTCTGCTCAAGTTTGGGAGCGATACAAACTTAAACCCGAAAAAGACTACCCCGATCCCTTCTTCCGGCCGAGCATAACCCTTAGCGTGACGTTGCACTTTTTTGAAGCTTTCAACGACTTGGCCAAGACTGGGGGTATCGACAGATCAATACCCTTGATCCTGAATGGCGGCATCGGGTGGTTGCCTGGCTTGTCGGTCGGTAATGGGTATGATATGACGCTGACCATTACTGACAGCAAGGGGGTCGTTAAGGATGGGCTAACGCGAGGAAACAACAAGCCCGGCGAAAATTACACGATCTGGAGTTGGGATCCTGTGTTTGTGGTTGACATTGGCACGCTCCAGGACAAGGACAATCAGTATCTCCCCGATCGTGAGGTTGTGTTCGAACAGTCTTGCGGAAGTTTTGTGCTTCAAGCCCGCCATGATGTAACGACCTCCAAACAAATGGCTCCAGATAAGCTTGAGAAACCGCAAGATATGACCTACCTTGCAAATCGGTTCACCACGACAGGCGGGGGCAATAATATTTCGCTGATGGGGGATGGGAGTCTGCCGGTCAGACAAGACCTTTCCCCGCCTGTGCTGATAACGTCCCCAACAGGGGTCCGAACCGCGTCGTCCTTGGATAAGCCTGGCTGTTGGCACGTTCATGATTCGAACGGAGCTTGGTATGTTCGCAAAAGGGGCAACTACTGGAGTGTGTGGCCCGACGGTCAAGATTTTGCCGGGAAGTATCGCAGCTTAGCGGCCGCATCCACGTTTGCCCTCTTTGATCCGGCAGTGCAAGGAATGAGGCGAGATGGCCCGCAAACATTGTCCGCCCCGCCACCTTCGCCTCCGCCTCCGTATAACACTACGTCTCCGACGATCAGCTTTGTGCGCACCTCGCCCTACGCTAACTACAACTGGGAGCTGTTTCTGCACGCACCGTTGGCAATAGCCGATTACCTCGCCAGCCAGCAGCGCTTTGAAGAAGCGCGGCGATGGCTGCACGCCGTCTTCGATCCAACGACGGAAGAGAAACTCAATAGAGTCCCGCAGTTCTGGCGTTTCTTAGAGTTCAAGAATGCCGCCCAGCCCGACTCGATTGCACAGATGCTCACTTGGCTTGCCAACCCGGAAACAACCGACCCGAAGGTCAAGAATTTCGAGGAGGATTTCGCGGCCCGGATCAACGACTGGAAGCAGGACCCTTTTATGCCGCATCTGATCGCGCGGCTGCGCCCCAGCGCCTACCAATGGCACACCTTCTTTGCCTACCTTGATGTCTTGATAGGCTGGGGCGATCAACTGTTTCGGCGTGACACGCGAGAATCAGTGAACGATGCAACGATGCTTTATGTACTCGCCGCCAAGTTGCTTGGACCACGCCCGCGCACGATCCCTGCGCCGACGCCACCGCCGCCCCAAACCTATCGTTCGCTCAGGGCAAACAATATTGATGCGTTCGGAAACGCCTGGGTGCAATACGCCGACCTGCCCGGAACTAAAAAGCTGTGCAGCGGGACTGCTCAGCGTGCTGCTGCGAGCCAAGCCCAGGTAATGTCTGGGGTGGCTGGCGGCACGGCCATTGCTAAGCAACCAACGAGGACCCAGAGGCAGAATGCCACGTCGTTGACTTCGCTCGCCTTCTGTATTCCACAGAATGAAAAGGTGACTGAGTTCTACGCACGGGTCGAGGAGCGGTTGTTCAACGTCCGGAACTGCCGAAACATTGAAGGCGTGTTCCGCAACCTGCCACTGTATGAACCGCCTATCGATCCACTACTGCTTATCCGGGCAAGGGCCGCGGGGCTCGATCTTGACGACGTAACTGCCGAACTTTACGCGCCGTTGCCCAACTACCGCTTTAGCTTTACGCTTCAAAAGGCGTTGGAGTTTTGCGCCGAACTCAAGGCACTTGGCGGAGCGTTGCTTACGGCGCTTGAAAAGAAGGACGCTGAGGAATTGACGCTGCTACGCTCAGGCCACGAGATCGCCATGCTCAAGATGGTGCGCGAAACACGGAAGCAGCAGATTGCCGAAGGCGAGGCCAACATCGCCGCCTTGCAACAAAGCGAAGCGACGATCCTCGAGCGTTTCGGTCAGTATCAAAAACTGCTGGGCAAAACCAGCATCACCAAGGGCCAGGATGGGCTACCGGTCGTCGAGCAGTCGTCGTCGCTGGCAGTATCAACTGATCCGGTCGGAGGAACGAGTGGGCTGGGGCTCAGCCGAATGGACGTCGCGCAACTCAATTGGATGGCAACGGCCAATAGTTATACGCAGGCAGCGAATTCAGTACATCTCGTGACGGCTATCCTCTCGATGTTTCCTGACGTGTGGGTAGGAGCCATTACCGCCGGACAGACTTTTGGTGGGGCTAATTTGGGAGGCGCCGCAAATGCAGCTGCTAAAGCCATTGAGATGGGCACCGTCAACGCGAACTATCTCGCCAATTTAGCGGGCACCTTTGCCGGCTACGAACGCCGCCAGGACGAATGGGTGCATCAGAGCAAGCTGGCGCTCGCCGAACTGAAGCAGATTCAGAAGCAGATCATCGCCGCCCAGATCCGCAAGGACATCGCCGAACGCGAGCTCACCAATCACGATAAGCAGATTGAGAACGCTCAAGAGGTCGAAGCTTTCATGCGCGGCAAGTTCACCAACCAACAACTCTACCGCTGGATGTCGTCGCAAATCGCTCAGGTCTACTTCCGCACCTACCAACTGGCGCTAGACCAGGCCAAGCGCGCCGAGCGCACCTACCAGCACGAGTTGGGTTTAGACACCGCCACTACTCCCTTCGTCAAAGGCACTCACTGGGAGAGCCTGAAGCGCGGCCTGCTCGCCGGAGAGCATCTTCACCACGACCTCAAGCGGATGGAGAGCGCCTACCTGGAGCGTAACGTTCGCGAGTTTGAGATCACAAAGCACATCTCGTTGCTTCAGTTGAACCCTGGCGCGCTGATCGCACTGAAACTGAAAGAGACCAACAAGTGCGAGTTCGACCTGCCTGAGGCTCTGTTCGACCTCGACTATCCGGGCCACTACATGCGCCGCATCAAGATGGTGAGCTTGTCCATTCCCTGTGTGGTGGGGCCGTACGCCAGTGTCAGCGCTACTCTGAAGTTGACGAAGAGTGAGACTCGCGTCAAGCCGACAGAAGGTACCTACGAGCGCGAGCCAAAAGACGACCTTCGTTTCGTGACAACCGCAGCTACTATCACGGCTATCGTAACGAGCAGTGCACAACAGGACAGCGGCATGTTCGAGCCGAATATGCGCGACGAGCGCTATCTGCCATTCGAAGGTGCTGGCGCCATCAGTTCTTGGAATCTCTCGCTGCCGGAAGAATTCCGCCCGTTTGACTACGAAACCATCTCGGACGTTGTGCTTCATGTCCGCTACACCGCCCGCGATGGCGGCGAGGGTCTAAAAACGGTATGCCGGGAAAGCCTGAAGGACGCGCTTAGTGAGATTAAATTGGTGATCAAGGATGTCAAGGATCCCCTGGGCCTTGCTCGCCTCTTCAGCCTCCGGCACGAGTTTTCCACCGAGTGGCATCGTTTTCTGAACCCGCCAGCCGGAGATCAAAAACTCACCATGACCGTCGGGATTGAGCGATTTCCGTTTCTCTTCAGAGACAGTTCCATCGCCATCACTGCCATCAACTTATTCGTAAAGATGGAGCCGGAGTTCGACGCGTCAAAGCTAAGGCTGTCTTTGAACGTAGGCGCCGCTGCCTCGACTAATTTAACGTTTTCTGGGACTGGGTTCTTGATTCCCAAGGAGACGCTACCTGCGGGTCCTTTAAACAAGCCTTGGACGATCACAGCGTGGATCGAGGGAGACGTCGTATCTGGTGGTGTCCCGCGGCAGCGTCTGGATTCAAGCGCAATCTATGACATCCTGCTCGTTTGTCGCTACACCCTCCCGGAATGAACGGAACGCCCCGCCTTACTAACACTAACCAATCTTGAAGCTGCCAAGTCCAAAGTCACATCCGCGCCATTCCGCGAGAGTTATTCGCGGTCGAACGGATGCATCTGAAACCGCTGCCTGCCTGGATTCCCGAGGTGTATCGCCTGCATCCGCGCACCGTGGACGTGGAAGGCTATGTATCGGTGAACTCGGTTCGCTACTCGGTTCCCGTCGCCTGGATCGGACGCCGCGTGGAGGCGCGCGAGACGCGCGACCAGATCGTGATCGAACTCGACGCGCGCCACATCGTTATTCATGTCCGCGTGGTGACGCCGTTGGAGCGGCGCGTCACGCTCGCCGACATCGTCCGCCGCGCGGAGAAGGCATCAAGCGAAGCGATCCGCACCCGGAGGAACTGGCGATGAGGGGTATCCGCTTGACTCAGGTAGCCCCTGCCCGTAGTGGTTTTCGCTTTTTCTCCATCCTTTCGACTGGATGAACGATTTGGTCATATGTGGTAGGTCCGATTCCCACGGATTGCTGAACTAGCCGGTAGAAGAGCTTGCCGCGGCTCTTTGAGTGGCGCCGGTTAAACCGGAACGTGAACTCGTCCAAGTAATAGTCCAGGTGCTTGCGGCTTATCGCGCCCTGGTGTGTTCCTGTGATCCATCGCTTGAGGAGCGAGATCACCCGATGCACCCTCGGAAGCAACGTCGATGCCGTGGTACCGCTCCGTTTGATGTTGCTTACTTCATGCGTGTAGAGTGCAGCAGCAAGCCGGGGGTCAAGCCACCTTCCGCTCTGGCCCTGACGGTTGAGCAACCGGGCGGAACTTCGGGTACCAGCGCCGAAACACATCGTCCAGTTCGTTGTTGAGAACCTTCGTCCGCGTCTGCAGTAACAGGTGCGCACCTCTCAGCGTCCAGCCCATCTGCTGTTTCTTGACAAACCGACGGCTCACCACCTGGTTGATGGTCGATTCCACAAACGCCGTGCTGATCCTTTCTCCCTGCCGGTACAGCTCCCCATAGTTGGGGATCGATCCCCGGTTGTTCCTTATGTAGGTCCGCAATTCTGAAATCCCCGCTGCTAACTTCTCCGCAGCAGCCGAGCATCTGCTGATCAGGTCCAAGTCCATGAAGAGGCTGTCGATGCGATCCAGTGCTTCGTCCACGTTGCCGTGCCACAGCAGGTGCTTGATGCTCTCGATCTGTTTCGACGCCGCCGCGCCCTCGTCCGGGCGCTCCGCCTGCAACGCCTTGGTCTGTTGACGCAGCACGGTCAGCCGCATAGTGATGTGAAACCAATCAATGATGTGTTCGCCGGTGGGGTGCAGATACTCCTGCACCTGCCGCACGTCCTCACCGCCGTCGGACATGAAGACCACCTGCTGGTTTTCCTGCATTCCTTGTGACTTCATCACTTCCCAGATCCGTTGCCGCGGCTTCTGGTCATAAGTCTGCACGAAGCCGAAGCATTTCGTCGGCGGAACCAAATCTTCTTCCGCCCTCCGGAAGGCAACCACGCTTCTTCCTGCGATCACCTCGAAATGACCTTGCTTGTGAGCCGCCCGCACGTAACCGCCGTCAATGCCTACTGTCATCGGACCGTCCGGCAAGGGAAGTTCAGCGATTGCATCCAGCGGCGAGAAACTACGGGGTTGCCGTTCCTCTCCCAACTCCTTCTCCATACGTTCGGCCACGGCTTGGAGGTGCTCCCGGACGGTTTCATGATTGGTGGTCTCTCCCACCGGCAGCACCTCTTTCATCAAGTCCGCCACCTTCTCAAATGGGATCAGCGAGGCCCACTTCGTCTCCAAGTACAGCAGCTCTGGACTGGTGCACGCCCCCTGTAGCCAAGCCGTGGCCGGACGGAATGTCCGCGCCCCTTCGGTTGTGTGCCGAGCATGATCGACAGCTTGAAGGTGAAAGTCCTTTTCACAACCTGATGGAGGTGAAGTGATAGCGAAGCGCAAGGGCGTTGCCGCGAGGCGGGGTCTGAAAGGAGTGCAGCAGCAAGTCGGGGGTCAAGCCACCTTCCGCTCTGGCCCTGACGGTTGAGCAACCGGGCGGAACTTCGGGTATCGCCTCGCCCATCCTTTGGCGTTTCAGCATCAGCCGGTAGCCGGTGGGCCCGCCGCAGAATTGCGGTGGCGCGGCGCCCCGGCCACCCAGACACAGCGGCGCGTCATCATCCTGGGATCCGGGTTCTTCGTCCAACAGCCGCACTTCCCATTCCCAGAGATCGATGACACCGCAGGTGTACAGGAAGGTTTCGGTGGGCCGCAATTGGAACTCGCGCAGGGTGCGGGAGCGCGTGGCCCGGCGAAAGCTGTTGAACTCCTGGCTGTGAACGCGGAAGAGGAAGCCGATGTTTTCCCAGCTGAGGACGGCGCGGAAGACGGCATCGAATTCGTTGAGGAGGAGCGAGTCGGGCACGGCGAGGATGCGGATGACCATGGGACTCACGTTACGGAGAACGGCTCGAAGAATCAATCGTTTGAAGGGGGCGTCTGCGCTCATTCCTCCAGGCTACCTGCCGCCGGGCCAACAGACCCCCGACTTGCTGCTGCACTCCGACTTGCTGCTGCACTCCTATAATGCCCCAGTGGCCCAGATCACCTACCGCCTAGTTCCCTAAGTGCAGTGCACTCATAAAGTACAGCGCGACAGCCCCAATGCAACGCGATAGGAGACCTTCGAGAGGAGAAGACACGAAACGAAATTTAAACACGAAAAGGATTCAAGGAGACCATCGGCTGTCCCGCTGCTAGAGCTGTACCTCGCAACCAACACGCCCCGCCGAAGGCGGACGAAGGGAAGAGGGCAACACGGCGGGATTTCTAATTGTCGCCGGACACACGCAAAACCTTCGAAGAAGAGTCATCCAGAAACCTCCAAGAACACCTTATCATGCTGCCTTCGCTGTCGTTACGGGACTTCTTTGCATCCGTTTCCGCTTGGTTCGGCGCAATGCTGCCATGGCCACTCCTACAGCGCCAGCTTGGGCCGGAGGCAAACCGAATCGCTGAAGACTTCAGGAAGCCTTCATTACCGCGCTGCTTGCGGCAAGTAAAAAATCGAGAGCCGTATACGGCAATCGTGCGATTACCGGATCCAAAATCGCCTCTGTCTCCGAACTGCTGAGGCACTGTAAGGAGCTAAGGAGTTGCACCGCATTCCCAATTTCATGGTTGCTAAGCCCATCTATCAGATCCTCGGTCACGTATTCGAAGGGTTGGGACCCGTTGGCATGGAGGAAGCGAATGACAGTGACCGCCTCCGGTGCGTTTCCCAGATTGAGCGAGCGAAGGAAGTCCCGCAAGATCGGACTTTGGGGATCAGACAAAGCCTGCGCCAATGACTTGACCGCGTCCTGCACTCCGCTGGGAGATTCATTCAACAGAATATGATCGAGGAGGTAGGGCCATCCGCCCGTGACGACGACAAGCTCGCGGATCTTCGCGTCGGTTGCTGGAAAATCGAGGGCCTGCAGACGGCCACCGATGGCGCTATGCGACCATTTGCGACACGTTACGAGTAGATCCCCGGTAAGGTGGGCACGGGAGGCTTCAGGGAGTTTGAACCAGCGGTTTTGGGCCTCGCCGGCGAGGGCAATGTGCAGCCGGATCAGCCGATTGGCAGAGTAATGGCGCTTACAGGCCTCGAGTGCCTCCTTAACCCAGGCTTCAATCGGAGCAGCGGGAGGGAGTTCGGCGTAAAGAACGACCCGATCGTGAGATTTGCGATTGTTCAGGTGTTGGGAGATCCACTCGCGGAGTCCATTGGATGAAATGTATTCCGGGGGGATGCAAGCGAAACTGGTGCGGCCAGCGACGTTTCCGGATGTGGCCTCGACACGTTTTGGGATGAGGAGGCGGATGGCGTCGCTCAAATCGGGGAGACCGAGTGCGGGCGAAGAAAAAAGCAGTGAAACCCCGGTCTGCCGGATGTTGAGCGCCTTCATCTGGGCAACGGAAAGCGGGTTGAAACGACGATCGTCGAGACGGAGATGTTCGTTTTCAAAATCACGGGCCGGAGGTCGGGGGGCGCTGCGTTTCTGCTCAAACTGTGCTTGGGCGTCGGCATAGCCAGCGAGGAGACGAATGAGATTGGGACTGCGGAGGCGATATCCCCCCTCGTGATCGCGGACGAGGACGCCGAGACCGCAAAGTTCGTCGAGTCTGAGATAGAACTCATAATCGGCCATGCCGACAAAGCCGACAGGCCAGGCTTCGCTGGCTAGCGCGAGCAGATCGGCGGCAGAATAGGGTTCGACGTGGGAGTCACGATTTTCTTCGACGTCCCGAATAAGCGCGTAGGTGATGATGAGGTAATCAGGTTCGAGGTTAAGGGTAGCAAGGAAGATCCCGGCGATCGTGCTGCGGACCTTTTCTTCGGCAAACGCAGTTTCCACGTGACGACTGGTGATAGTGTAAGGGACGTCGAAATCAGCCTGGCGGCGGACCATGCGAATGAGTGTCTTGCCAATCTCGTGGAGACAGACAGCGTGATAGTTGGAAAGTGACAGTACGCGGGTGAGGGTAGAGTCGGAATCGAACTGAATGCCGAGTACGGCGAGGGGATCAATAATCAGTTTGCGGGCGTCGTGGGGTTCGAGAGGGCCAACGACGGCGGCTTGGCCGAACTGGACGAGCGGATTGTCGGGAATCATGTCAAAGCGCTTCACGGAACGATTGCCGGCCAGGACGACTTTGAAACGGCGGCCGGTACGTTCCATCAAATAGCGCAGCCGCCTCAACTGGCGGAAGTTTTCGGCAGCATCTTCATCGAGGAATAGATCTGACTCGTCTAAAAGAACCAGGATGCGTCGAGAGAGATCGCTGTTCAGATAATGCGCGATATGATCGGAGATTTTGTCGGGAAGGCTGTCTTTGGTCGGTGCACCGATTTCAGCCATCCAACGTTTGAAGGCAAGCCAAAGGGCATCTGTACCCTGCGCCGGATCCTCCGCGAGGATGTTGGCGACTTCCGCAACCCAGACGAACCGGCTGTCGGCGGGAGAATGGTAGATGGACAGCAGACGTTTCTGAACGGTCGATTTGCCGAGCTGGCGTCCTCCGTAGATGAGGCACGTGCCTTCGAGACCCCAGAGTTCTTGAATCAGTTCATTGCGGCCGACGAAGAGCTCTTCAGCGACGTTCCCGCGAACATCGGGCGTGAAGGGAATGAACGAGCTGTAGGGGAGAGTGCAGCTGAGGAAAGCGGGAAGGCGAATACCGAGTTGCGAGCCGAGGAAGGCAAGCAGGGAGTCATCGAGGATGGCGGCAAGAATGGCGCCTTCGCGGGCGATGGCACCAAAGTTGCGGCGAATGGCCTGAGTGCGAGCGCCAAAGTAGAAGGCGATTACGGCGACACCTGCCAACTGACCGCGAAGCTCATTGAAAATCTCGCGGAGGCGCGCGGGTGACGGCCGGTTGGAAAGGAGTAGGATGTGCTGGCGGCCGTTGGCGAGTGAGCCAAAGGGCCACGCCGGACGAGCGGACTCCGATGAGGCTTCAAAGTCGGCCCGAAGTAGGGTCCAATCATGACCATGAACGATAAGGGTGACGGGATTTGTGACGGAGGAACGGAAGCCGAGGAACCGCAAGAGGCGGACGACATACGGCGTCATGATGTCTAGTCCTTTATGCAGGGCGAAACTGCGCCCTAACGCAGCCCAGTCCGCGAAGGCACGCTCCACTTCGGGTCGAGCTTCGGTGGGCGTTTTCAAACCGAAGTCGGTGAGGGGATCGTCACCACGCTCGAGTCGGCGTGACATCAGCTCGAATGCGTTCTGGGTGTCACCAAGATGGACGTCGAGATGGTGGGTGACCGCAATAAACCCGGTGAGGTCTCGTTTCTGGGTCGCAGTCTGCCAGCCGAGGCGCTCCCAAATGGATCCGCCATCATTGGTCTGCTCAAGAGCGCCGCGCAGGGAAGCGAAGCGTTCATCCAGGACGCGGGTATCTCCGCGACGGAGGTCCTCTTCGATCTGGCGCGTAATGATCTCGCGGTCAGCGGATTTGATCCGTGAAGCTGAGGCCATGCTGTCCCGCAATACCGACCATTGCCGACGGCAGTTTTCAAGCATCCCCTCGCGGGCATTCCGCAGTGGTGTATCGATCCCGGATTCAAGGTTGGCCTCGATACCTCCGAAGTCCATGGCCTGCTCGACGTCGATGCCTTCAATCATGTCGAGATAACGGCTGCGGTCGTCAGAAGTGATCAAGCCGTCTTGAAAGGCACGTTCGACTTCAAAGACAACGCCGTTGAGACGATCACGGAGTTGTTTACGATAGGCCTCAAGGTGTTCACGGAAACGCTCACGGGAGATCTGGGAAAGCTGAGGAGCGGTGGAATCGAAGTTCAGTAAGACGCGCTGGGCGATGCGGAGATTGCGCACTGACGTGAGCCACTGATCGAACACGGAATGCAGGGTGCGGCCCTCACCGGTAGCGAGGCGCAGGTAGCGAGCGATGGAATGGGTGTCGTCGATGAGTGGCATATCATCGACAAATTTGCGAGGGACCTCCGGGACCCACAGGAGTCTACGTTCCAGGAATGCGGCGAGTCCCCCCTCGCCGACGCGGCGACTCTCTTCAACGCAGCCGGCGAAGACAGGATCGGGCAGAGGCTTGCCGGCGGCGGCCGCAATACGGCGGATGGCGCGTTCGACGCACGAGGCGAGGAAACCGGTGAGCAGGTCGCCCCGGTGAGAAGTTATTTGCTGGAGGGCAGGGGTGAGACAAGAAACGAGGCTGCGTTGGGAGGCAGCGTGGCCATCTTCAATCAAATCAGGGCTTTGGTGCTCGACTGCGCGGCACCAAGCTAGCGCAATGGCGGCGGCGAAGAGACAACCCTGGACCAAACTTTCCCGCGGCCCCCCGACAAGTGCATTGCCGCCTTTATATTTCTTCTGAATCTCTTCGACAGCTCTCTCCCGATCGGCCCAGTAGTTGGCTCGACCAAAAACTTCTTCGAGGTTTTTCTCGTTATCTTCCTGAACCAGATCGATTAACTCCAGTAATGGGCCTTTGACTAATTCAACCCAGACGCGGCGAGCGTAGTGGAGGGCATTGCCACGCTTTTTTTGGGGTTCCTCGATCTTCCATTTCCGAGCTCGTTGAAGAACCTCGGCGCGAGTGGAGGGTTTCTGGGTCTCGGCTGGGGGCAACCCTTCATCGGACCACTGCGGGTTCAGATATTTCTTGTGGGAGGCAAACTCGCGGGCAGCCTGGGCAAGTTCGTCAAGAGCCGGAGGAAGGGTTTCGGGGAGCCACTGGTCGAGACCGGAGCCAGGAGCGAGGGTGGCTCCGCAGAGACCGACAGCAAGGCGGGCCATCGGGATCCGGACTTTGTCTGGAGTAATGGGCTGATCGAGAAGGTCGATGACGAGCACGTCATCGTCGACCTCATGCAACCATAGACAGCCCTGAAGAAGAGCGAGAAACGAAGAGGGGAACTCGGCTGCGGAACCGGTGGCCTCAAGAGACCTGGCGACCCAATAGGCGCCAGGAATGTCACCGGCAGCAAGCAGCCCAAGTGCAAGCTTTTGAAATCCAGGAACATCAGCGGAGGTAGCACGAGCGAGTTCCCAAAGGCGCTCGCTGCCGGAGTATGGCGAGGTTTTGTAAAGCGTTATCGCGGGCTCATCGAATTCCGAGGGACGGGGATCCGGTACCGGACCGACGGGTCTCGGCGAAGGCAGCGGTTCGGGGATAGACGGGACGGGTGGGTCCGCCTTGGGGTCGGGGTCGGTCGTGCCTTCTGGTGACAATAGGTCGACAGCGGGAACGGAATTGACAGGAGGTTGGGCAATGGGTTCGGGGTCTCGATCGGGTGGTGTAGCCGGGCCTGAGTCGGGATCGACAACAGCGTCGGAAATCGCCTCCGGCTCAGGATGCGGAGGGGAAGCATGCGGCGGGGGCGGATTCGGATCGACAGGTGGGTCAGGAACGGGCTCGGGCTCACTTTCCGACGGCGGCACAAGGGGGTTAGCCTCAGCGGGTTCCGCAGTAGTGGCGGAGAACTGCTTCGAAATCAAGGCGTGGCAGCTTCGGATGCGTGAATCAAGATCGATCAGTTCCAAGCATAGGCAATCGACTTCGCGGATCGGAGCATCGGGGCCGGGGAACTGAGATTCTCGGATTTGGCGCTCGGCAAGCATGGAGCAGAAGGATTCCAAGTCCTCAATTAGTCGAGCTCCATGGGCGACGACGACCTGAGCCGACCAGCCAGAGACGTCCTGGAATTCAAATCGTTCGAGCAAGCGGGCGAAATCGCCGCGAAGGGTATCGATAAGCGCCTGTAGCCTTTTGTTGCCGGACCTTCGCTCTTCCATTTCGCGCAGCAGATCCTGGCAGGCGGTAACAAATTCGGGGAAACTATCCCAGTCGGCGGACGACTCGGAGATGCTGCGAATCTTAGCCAGATGTGTTTTCCAACGATTGTTCATCGGATGCTCCATTGATTTGAGAACCACTTTCGTAGTTTTTCGGGAAGAGGGCCGCCATCGATAAGAATGCCCATGTCGCGGAGACCGCCGCCGTCTGGATTCGAATCGAACCAACGCCGGGTGGTGATCACGGCGGTTGTATCGGCAAGCACCAATCCAGCGGCGGCGCATCGAGAACTAACCTGGATATCAATGCCGGCAGCCGTGGCAGGCGCGGGGGCGATCCATTTTGGCTGAGAGGCCAGAGGAGTAGATCGTTGAGCGATCTTGGCGGCCCAGCGGTCCGGAGCTGCGACGGAGGAGGCAATCGCTAGGTCCATTTGAGCAGTCATCGAAAGGTCCTGGAGGAGCGGATCTAGATCTTGATTGTGTACGAGGCGGACTCGGCAGTTCGGTTCAGCGGTCTGCGGAAATGGCTTACGATCAAGTTCGGTACCAAGTTGACGCCACCGATATACGCCCCCGGTGAGGGTATGAACCCGATAGGTAGCCATGGTGGCTGCGACAGACAGGCAGGCCTCGCCGATGAGAGCGGGGTGACCAATAGAAACGCTAAGAGTGTCGTTCGTGTTCTCGACCTGATCGAGCCAGGAATGGGTACCCATAAGGCCGTACCAGGAATCGCCGCGATCCCAAATTAGGAGGCAAGAACCGAGCGGCAGCGGTCGATCATTGACGCGAAGGCGCGGTTGAGGATCGTCGGCAAGGAGACGATCGGCGATCGTCTGTAGTTCGTGTAAGGCGGGGTACTGGATGATACCGGCGGCGCGCGGGGAACGACTCCAGACCAGATCCACCACAACGCCGCGGCGGGCGGCGGCTTCGATCGCGACGAGGAGTGTCCGGTCCGGATTCAAAGTTGGACTGACGAGCAGGACGCTGGTGGAAGCAGTGGCCAAAACATCGAGGAGTCTTTGCTGGTGAAGGTGCACCCCGAGTATGAGATCACGGTCGGCCTCCAGGAAGAGGTTGTATCCTGGCTCACTGGCTTCGGCGACCTTTCGAGTGGCGCCGGGTGGAGACCCAAAGGCTCGAAGATCGTGCGGAGTTAACCAGCATGATTCATCCGCTATGGAGGCGGCGGCCAGGATCTCGCCCCGAAGCCTCGATTTCCAGGATTCAGGCACCCCGACAACACTCTGCTTTTCGAGATCGACTCTGGTTTCAATCCAATGCCAGCCTTTGGACGTCTGCTGGGGCGTTTGAATGTTGCGAATCCATTCGCTGGCGGTGCGGAGAATAAGGCCTTTGATCTGCCCCGGATCGATGAAGTCTTCCTGAAATTGGACGGGCAAACGGACGGCGCGCTCCCAGACCCCACGACGCTCAAGTTTAGCTTGAGTCTGCGATACAAGTTCCTGGCTGTTAACAATTCCTCCGGTGCTGCGTTCCAGGACAAGACCCATATTACGGGGAATCACGCGGTGGCTACTAGGCTCGATTTCTTTCCGGCGGCCCATCTCACCTATTTCGGTAAGCCGAAGGCTACCATTCAAAGTAAAAGTGAGCCAGCCTTCGTGAAAGAGGTTTACCATTATTTCCAGCAGCAAACGAGCGGGAAGCTGGAAACAATCGGTGAGTTGGTCAATGCGATCGAAGCCTTCCCCAACGGCGCGAATGACTAGGAGATCTAGCTCGCCGAAGGGGCGGCCGGCGCCGAGTTCATAGTGAAGCCTGAAACGGCTGACGGGAACGAGCACAGTGACTATCATTTTTTAAATTGCTCCAACTGCGTTGCAGCGTCGATGCGGACCGCGTGATTGCTTTTTTCCAGCTCCTCAAAGCGGCGAACGAGACGGAGCCAACTCGAGAGGTATCCGGTAGGGCCAGCGCCGGCGATCTGATGCTTCAAGAACTTCAGACTGCCGACGAGTACGAGCATGCGTTCGGCACGAGAGAGAAGGACATTGACGCGTTCTTCCTGATCGAGAAAGCCGAGACCGGAGCGCCGGACATGTTCTTCTAGTTGTTGCATGGGGGGTTTCATGTTGTTCCGGGTGAGGCTGACGATGACGATGTCGGCCTGATTGCCCTGAAAACTATCGACAGTATGAGCGCGGCGGGTTCCGCTTTTGCCCCGCCGAGCAAACAGACTATCTCGGTATTCGAGACCATAGGGAAGGTCGCAATCCGACTGCTGAAGTCGGCGATTCAACGCACGGACCTGCTGGCTATAGGGAGCGAGAACGGCCACCTTTTGAACAGGAGACGGAGGTGACCGAAAGCGGAGACGGCGAAGGAACCAGACGATAGCCTCAATTTCTTTCGGGTTAGTGTAGGTGGGCTCTTGTTCCTCGAAGTCCGGATCGTCTTTCGACCAAGGAAGATCGATCCAGACGATTGGCTTACCGATAACGCTTACGGGTTCCACAAATTGGTGGATAAGATCGTCGCTAGTCTCGCTGCGGATTAGGCCCTCATAGAAAACCGAAGAAATGAGTTCGCCGATTTTTGGATTCATGCGGTATTGCTGGGAGAGGAAGCCGGCAATGGCGCCGTTGGATTGTGTCAGGGTGCGTCGATTATTAGCTCCTTTAATGGCGCGATTGTAAATTTCGCGAAAGATACGTATCGAACCCTTGGCATAATTCTGGAAGTCTTCCTGATAGGGGGATAGCCCGCCATCTTTATCGTGTTCCTGATTGTTATCCGTCCATTCGTCGAGCCAGTCCTGATCCAGGAGGGAACGGTCGATGCCGGAGAGAGAGTTGAGTTCATTCGCGACCGACTTCAGGTTGCCGAGAGCTTTCTGGAAATCGTCTTCTCGATAGGGGGCAAGTTGTTTATGGTCCCCGAGGAGGAACCAGCGGTGGCCGGCCTGGAGGGGAAGCGCTAAGTCATAACCATGAACTTTACCGGCCTCTTCGACGATGACCCAGTCGAAGAGCTGTTCACCTTTTGCGAGTTCTTCCAGATCTCCGGAACTAGTGGTACAGAAGATGCAGTGAGCACCGCGTTTGACGAGTTCGCTGAACTCGGTGAACTGCCCACCTTCGCCGCTTATGGCCTGCTGAGCCATCTTTGTGGCGAGATTCACCCACTCCTGCTGCAAAAGGTGAAGGTTGGGAAGAGCAGAGAGTTCTCCAATGGCATACTCAAGAATAGATTTGGACCGACCGACCTGGGTGGCATCCTGGTTGACGGGGCTCGATGCTTCATTCGGATCTTGGTCTCTACCGAGGAGTCGGACTGTGATGGGTTTCCGTTCCGGTCTTTCGCCGAGGAAGACATCCTGAACCTTTTCGAGCAAGACATCGACGGCACCGTGAGCCTGGGCGGTAATCAGGATCTGAGCGACGGGATCTTCCGCGAGAATCTGGCGAAGTAAGTGAGCGACAAGGGTGGACTTCCCAGTGCCTGGGGGACCCTGCAGGGCGTAAATGGGCCTGGTCCGAAGGATATCGAGCATGATTGCCTTCTTGGACTCATCCACAGCCTTTGGATCCGGCAAGGCATTCAACGACTCTTGGCGGGTATCGATATAGACACGGCCAGGATTAGCGATGGCCTTCAATAGATAAGTATGATCTTCCAAGCGGTCGATCGCCTTACGTCTGCGCTCAATTAGGCGTGTTTGGCCGCGAAGTCCGAAGCTTCGGACGTAGCCTTCCGGCGGCGGGTGCGGTCCACCGCCGGTGGCGCCCGCAACGATTTCGAGCCAACCGAGCTTAGCCTCGGGATTAATTGAGGATTCCCGCGGACGAACGATGTTGTCGATGCGCCAGTCTCCCTGCTCCTCTTCGAGCCAACGCAAGGTAGGTTCGACGCTGAAAACGACCTTGTCCCAATCGCGTTTACCGGCCTCTAATTCGCGCTGAAAGAATTCGACAAGCGGGTTCTCGGTCCGCTGATAACGCTTGAGAACCGGGGACATGCGCTTCTCGTCGAACTGGATCCGAAAGCGCGGGAACCTTGGGTCGGTCGCGTCCTGGGGGCGGGCTGCAAGCCGCTTATAAGGTATGACTTCGGCCCATCGGAGGATAAGCTCCAATTGATTGGTACACCGGAGGAACTTCCAGAGATCTTCGCATTCGCGCAACATTCCTTGGTTCTTTTGCTCTTTGGGTAGAAGCGGATCCCAGCGTCTGGTATTCCCTTGAACGGGTTCGCGGAGGTGGACGATCTCGAGAGGAATGGTGCTGATATCGACGGATGGGCCGCCATGCTGCAAGGACCATGGGGCGACGGCGAAGGCCTCGTTCCATGTAGCGACCTCCGCATTAGGAACAATCATCAGATTGACGGCACGGCCGACGAGGAGAAACTGATCTTCGTCTGAACCCTGGCGACCGTAGATTGCTGCCGACCGAAAGTTATCTTTCATCCAAGCCTTCAATTGGGCCACGTGATGAAGGTTAGTGATCGTGTATATCTCTTTTTGGGGCGTCGTGGAATCGCCAGCCTCTGGAGTGCTCATGGCCCGAAACCCGGCCGCAGTCGCCGCCTTGATTAGGGAGTCCTTTCGAGGATCAATTCGAAGAATCAGGGGAGCATCGTTGTTGGGATCGCGGCGGGGATCCTCGGCAAGTTCCTCGAAGATGGTTCGAATGCTCGTGAGGATGTCGTGCGCGAAGCGAGCGCGATCTTTCGGTTCAGAGGCAATGAGATCCAGGATAAACTGGGACTCGATCGGTTGAAGGGGATTCGGCTGGTTGCGAATAGCCGTATTGAGCTGCTTATTAATGACGGCGGGTTCGAGGTTAGCAAGTCCTTCAAATGGATAGAAGAGGCGAGCGGCGAGGACGCCAAATGAATACCAGTCGTGCTCCTGGCGGAGAGTTTGTTCGGGATCGTTTCGATACTCCGGGGCGCGGTGCCAGTTTCCGACCGGCTCCTGGTTTGCTGGCATATCCGTGCCGAATCTCTTACTCCACTCGAAGCCCCCCAGTCGCCAGGAATCGGAATCGCCACCGTTAACAAGGAAAACGTTCTCCGGGATGACATTCCAATGAACGAGTGATTGTTTGTGGAGAGCTTCCAGGCCATTGGCAATACGGCTAAGCCCGCTCCAGACTTTGCGGCGACCCTTGTTAGTGCGCAGGGCGTCCGCTGCTAGCCAGCTGTGAGTGGTGCGATCGGCGATGCACTCGGCGAGAGTGAGGTAGCCTTCGGCCGTAAGCACCATCACGAAGTAACCTGCCGCCCGATCAATTCCGGCCGTATGGAGTACCATCAAAGTCTTTTCAGCCGCCGGGGAGGAGGAAAGGCGGTAAAGGGTTCTGAGTTCGCGATCCCAAAGAATTCGTCGCACGACGGTGTCGCGCTCATCCTCCGAAAAGGGCCAGAGCTTGACAAGATGATTGGCGTGATTGTGATCTTCAGCGAGCCAGCGTCGGACACCCGCGACAGTAGGGAGTTCCCGAACAAGGCTGAACTCCTCGAGCACCCTACCAGTAGGACTTTTGGGCAGACCATCCGAGCCAAAGCCTTCAGTGCGCAGACACGCCTCGTCGATGGTAGCGGCAGTGATCAGGTCTATGTGCGCGTGCTGCCATTCCCGGCGATCCTCATCCTTGATCAGGTCGTTAGTAAATGGGGGAATAACGATTTTGACGAGGTGGCGCTGTTGTGCCGCTCGTATCTTCGCGGGAAGTTCATGGACATGAATGAGTTCTTCCTGCTCACCCAGAGCGGCGAGGACAACGAATCCAGGAATGTAGGCTTCATTACGAAACACCTTGCGAAAGGCCACTGCGGCGGCGCCGCCAAGGGAGTTGCCGTCTTGGGGCACACCGGAGCTTTCGAGCAGCCAGGTGACCGAGTGAGGAGGAGCGAGTCTCCAGGCTTTTTCTAGCGTCTGCAAGAGGGTGAAACCGAAAGGGTTGAGTGCGGAACTCGGATCCTCAACAAATTCAGACAATGAGCCATCGAGCAGCTTGCGGCATTCGAGGTGGGCGACATGCGCGCCGCCAAGGCGGGAATCGGCGGCGATAACAGGGACACGCGTTTTGTGGCCGGAAACGAGGAGGCGGCGATTGGAATTGATCCAATGCATTGCCCAGAAGAGAGGTGCTACTGAAGTGAGGCGAGCGGAGAGGAAGGCTCGCTGGAGGGTTGCCGCCGCGTCGTGCCCCACTGGCTCCCGTACAAAATTGGCATCTCCGCTGACGGCTTCGCCAAACACCGGTTGCATGGCAGCAGCGGTATCGGCCATCAGCTGGTCCAGAAGAGGGCCCGGTATTCCTTGATTGTTTGCGGAGTCTTGAATGGCTTGCAGCGCAGCCCAGGCTGAGTTGATCAGCGACTTAATATTGCGGACAAGGCGAGCGGTGTCGACTTCGACCAATGACAACGCGCGGTAGTGCCGTTGGAGGGCCGATTCGAAATCCGGATCGGCCACGACTTCCAAGCAGTCGATCAGGCCGAAATCGTCGGTATCCCGCTCTTCCACCATCCGAGAGAGTTGGATGGTGATTTTGTTGATCCAATCTAGTGGGTGCCGTTCCGGCGAGCCGCTAAAGTCCTGGAGGAGTTTTAGTATTTCAACGCTGGGTGTATCCATGGCGAGGGATTCGTATCTCCGATCTAATAACGGTCAGGAAGTGGCAGCGGGATCGATCGGAAGGATCAACACGGAGATCTCTCCCTGCCCATGTAGGAAGTCCGACGCACGCTCCACGTAGGCGGTAGAGGTCCAGAACTGTCCCATGGTTGCCGGCAAGCGAAGCTCTATAGAGTTGCCGCCGTGGAGAAGCGCCAACCAGACTTCTTTCGGCGTGGCAGTGCCAGGGACTCTAACGGCGACAAAGAGAACGTCTCCAGTTTGCTGTTCAATGTGCACTTCAAAGCCGTCGGCGGCAATATCGGCCGAGTAGAGTGCCGCCGGCAAACTAGAACCTGCGTAGGCATGCCCGACGAGGGGAGCGGGCGCCGCCAGCGAAGTGACTTGGGCGCGGCCCAATCCGGAAACAGAGGCGAACCACTCCGGCCAGCGGTTTAGAGACGCGGCAAGCGACGAGATCCCATCAGTGGGGAATCGTTCCATATAGCGCGAGATACACTCCCGATCCATTGCAGGGAGACGATTTGCAATAAATAGGAGCAGGTCGGCCCATTCGGGCTTGGCCTCCTGCCGGGCCAAATTCAAGCGGCGGAGACAACGCGGACAATCATCGACGTGAGATTTGATTTCCGGCGCCTCGATCATAGAAGGACGGAATGCGGCGCGGAGGGCGAGCGGGATACTGATGGGATGAGAGGCCTCCTCCTTCCTGATCCGGCGTTCTTCGGATAGGGCGAAGGCTAGATCGTCACGGTTGATTTTCATTAGTCAATCTCTCCTTCCGGCAGGTCCAATTCGAGGTCGTGCTCTCTAAAGTGGCTGATCACGATCTTTTTGGCACGGGCGATGTAAGTGGGAACCGAAGTAATAGGGGCGCCAGTTCTCACCGCGATTTCCTTTGCTGTATAGCCGTCGCACATAAAAAGTAAGCATTTCCTCTCGTTGACGGTTAGATCTTTCGTGGTACGAATATATTCGAAGATTTCCTGAATCCTGATTTGGCGGTGCAGTTCAAGATCGAGGGCGGGAACATCGCCGATATCGGCGATGGCCGATTCCGGGCGAGCCCTGTTCCGCCGAATCTGATCGATTGCAGCGTTCTTGGCGACGCGGGTCAACCAGGTGGCAAAGCCAGACTGCGCCGGATCCCAACGAGAAAAGTGTTTATTGCGCGTTTGACAGACACGCATCCAGGTGATTTGCGCGATATCTTCCGGAGACACATCCCGATAATGACGATTTAAGCACCCGCGCGCTGTGGAGAGCACAAGGCCAGCAAAGAGCCCATGTAATTCCTTGAATGAGTCGTCGTCGCCATCATAAAACCGCTCGGCCAGATGGGGGACGGAAACGCTCGATAGTTCCTCCGACGCGGCCGTACTGTTCGGTTTCATAGGCCTATCACTCGTTAGGGAATAATTACGTATTCCTGATTTAGTTGGTCCCACTAGAATACACGAATTACTTCCACACGTGGTTCCGGTCCACTAACGAATCCGATGACTGCCTTTTGAATGCTCGGTTGAATCCCGAGAGAACTGGCCTTTTCGAGAATGCGGGCCACGATGTGGTTGCCAAAGCTGGCGGGAAAGTCCGCACAGACGAAGTCGGTACTTTTTGATATTTCGGGGAAAGCGGACGAATCGTAGAGCCACAGGCGCAGTGTCTGGTCCGGGTCCATGGAGTCGCAGGCAGTAATGCTCCCGTGAAAGTGTTTGAGCACAGCGGGCAGACCGTCAATACGGTCATCGTTGATTTCTAGCTCAAGGGCCGCAAGATTCAGGGCGTTACCGGGGGGTGGCGAGATAGCGACCGGGCGGGTGGCAACGCTATGAATTACGGATTGTTTCTGCCGCGGGCCTCCTTGGGGCGGGGCCATGGTGACGATTGTGGCTTTCAAGGTTACGGCAGACTGCTCGGGGACGAAGAGCAGGTCGCCGAAGAGGGCCCCGCCCAGCACTAAAAGGTGCAGGGCGAGGCTGAGGTTGAAGGATCGGGGTTTCATTACTTCGGATCCTTGGGAGGAATTAAGGCATCCAACTCCTCCTGCAAAGCGGTCTTACCGGGAGGTGGACTGAGTTGGGAGTTGACTGAGTAGGTCTTTACGAGGCTGCGTAGTTGGCCGTGATAGTGGGCCCAGTCCTCGCCTTCCAAGTCGATGGTTTCGGTGATGCGGGCGAGTATCTCGGCGCATTGACCAAGGGCGGCGGCAGCGGCGATCCGCTGCCTGGCAGCTTCGTGACTTTGCTGTGAGGCGGAGTCGAGAGCAGTCAGCTGCTTGCGCGTTTCAGCTTGAATCTTCTCAAGTGCTTGGAGTTGCGAACGGAGGACACTGCGGACAAGAGCCGAGCGAGGGTCAGTGGCAGCCTTCTCTTCAATCGCGGCCATCTGTTTGCGTAGACTCTGTTCCCGTTGAACCACGTGATCGAGTGCCTCGCCGACCGACTTCCGAGCGGCGCCCGGATCTTCATCGGTTTCAGCGGCGAGCCCGGCGGCGTAGGCGCCGATGGAGCGGGAGATCAGCGAGTAGTAGATCTTCTTCTGCGACAGATAGACCTGGACCATGCGCTCGCTTTTATCGATCTCGCCCAGCGCTTCGGAGGCGGGACGGTTAAGGAGGTTCTGCTCCGGCTTGACATTGAGCAGGGCCTTCCAGGACTGTTCCACTTTCCGGGCGGAGCGATCGACATCGCGCGGAGGCGCGATGCCGACCTTGGTTTGAGCGGGAGCCGGAAAGGTGATCCCAGCAAGGACACATATGAGGAGCAGCAGCAAGTGGTGGATCACTGGGTACCTCCGGTGACCCGGGGGGTGATCTTGTCCCGCCAATTAGGCGGAGGTTCTGGCTTGGGTATCGTGACATCGAAATCCAAGTCCAGGCGATGCGCCTTACCCGAGTAAAGGGCTTCCCACAAGGGACGTTCGACATCCACGCTGCGGAGAAGCTGGCGGGTCTCGAGGGAGCGGCTGCGGGCGAGTTCGCGCCGTTTATCGAGGTGCTGGACGCCGCTGTCGAAGAGGTGAAGGGCTTGGTCCAGTTTGGCCACGTTGTCTTCCTTCAGAGCGAATAGCTTCTTCAGGTCGGTGACAGCGGGCTGTTCGCCGGTTACGCCCTTTTCGGCAAGGGTCTTCACGAGATCGGTCAGGCGGCGCTGCAAGTCATCGCGGTCACGCTTTTCGACAATGAGCATATTGTTGATATCCTGCCGCTCGGTGTTGCGGGCGGGCTGGCCGGACTGGAGGCTTTTTAGGGTGCTCTGCCAGTAGTCGGCGGATTTCTGGTAGTATTCGCGCCAGGCGTCGATCTCCACCCTTTTAGAGGCGAGAACGGTATCGATTTGCGCGCGGAGGCGCTTGTAAATAGCAGGGTCCGTCAGCAAAGCGCCATTGCGGGCCTGGTCGAGTTCGTCATCAAGGCCGTTCCATTGAGAGTGCAGCTGGCGGGCCTTGCGGACCTCGTCGGTGTACAGGTCGCTCGTGGGGGCGACGCGTACCTCGGGGGCGTTGTTTTTCTGACTGTCAGCCGGGCCCGAACCTTCTGTCTGCTGCGCGGTAAGTGAGAACGCGAAGCACAGGGCGGCGACCGTCGTGAAGATATATTTCAGCAAGCGGTTCATTCTTTTCTCCAAAGGGTTGTTGGTTTGGTTGGGTTGTCCTACCGCGCTGGGCCGAAGGACTGGACAGGGCGACGAAGCTGGTGGGATTGGTAGATGCGGTAGCCGTAGTAGCTACCGCCGCCGATGGCGGCGGTAATCCCTATAGTTAGAAGGGTTTTCTTGACGATTCGGCAGCCGCGGCAAGGCAGTCTTGAGACTTCGCCCCGGGCGGAAGCGATGCGGTCGGAGAGATGATCAGTTTCGATGTTGAGGCGCGCCGCATCGCGCAAGAGGCCAAGAGCCTGACGGGGATTGTTTGCATGATCGCCGGAAGCCATTAGTTCCTTAGCCAGAGCGCGGCGGCGGGTAACTTCGAAGCTATGCGCGGCGACCGCGCAGTAGGGAAGGTTGGCCGAGTCGATACGCGCCTGGGCTGAGCCAGCACGAGACTGGGTGAGGAGGGTCGCGACCTCGCGACGGAGGGAAGCGGCGGCGGCGCGGTCTCCGAGAATATTGCGGCGAGCCCCGGCGAGGCGGGCGGTCAGCACTTCGAGAGTGTCCGAGACCGGGCACTGGAGCTTCGCGGCGGCATTGTCGAGCAGAGCGATGGCATCTGACCAGCGGCAGGTCTCGGCGGCTGTGGAGGCCTGGACGGCGAGTTCGCTGGCGGCGATGAGCTGGCATTCGCCCGCGAAAGCAACCTGAGCGAAGGTCAGCAAGAGAAGGATGTTTATCTTCGTCATGCTGGGTTGTACGAAGCAAACACCGGAAATTGGGACACGCAGTTCGAAAGAAATTTCGCTAGCGCCTCAAGACTTCGGTGACGCATTCCTCTAAGCCGCCCTTCACATCCAGAGCCATTGCGCTTGCCGCGTTGTACTTTGGGAATTTGGCTGCCCGTCGGAATTCATTGCCTCTGGCGCAGATTTGGTGCAAGCTATGATGTCCCCGCGAGTAACCGGCATCCCTACCATGACCAGCCCATTGCAAACCGGATCATCCGATGGCCAAAACGGCCCAAACGCTGGTTCAAGTGAGCATTGTGGCCGCTATCGAGTTAGAACCGATTAGGAACCGAGTGCAGTCTGCATCGCCGCGAATGGCCACCAAGTGCTGTTTGACGCTGGGCACCGACAGGCTCGCCTGCAGCTCCTTGATGTAGGCGGCGATCAGAATCGGCTGCAGCCGGAGCAGGTGCACCTCCCGCGCCGCGCACCAGGCATCGAAACGGCGGATGGCGCAAAAATACGCTTTGCGGGTGTTGTCGTTAGGAATCTCGGCGGTGAAGAACTCCCAGAACCGGCGCGCCGACTGGGGAGATCCGGCAAAGAGCGCCGGAGTGGCAATTCCCTGCCCCGGCGAGACGATCCAGGTGCCGTCGGCCGGCTGTAGTTGGGTTGCTGGGACGGGATGAGCTTCCGATTCTGCCATATTTGGGTTTCGCGAGGGCCGCAACGTACGGAATCGCAAAGAATCCAGAGCCTTTTTAGGAACGTACAAACGCAGTTTTAGGTGGCAGAGGAATGTCCACTTCAACGTAGCTACCAGGAATCGCCGCGGTGACCGCTGCCACGATCTCGGGGATGTGCTGACGCACAAGCGGCCAGGGAGAATTGCCGAGTACCACAAGAGCGATCTTGCGGCCCGACAGGTTCTGCTGGTAGCGAAGGTTCTTGTCGGCTGTCAGAAACACTTCAAAACCGGCGTCTTCGGCGGCGGCCAAAAGAACGCCATTCTCAAGGCGACCCCACCCATACTCTTCAGCCGTGGTGATCGAGTGCCCTACAAGGTGACGAACAAGGCCATAGGGGGCGCTTTTATCAAAGAGTATGCGCATCAATCGCTTGCGCAGGATTAGCCGTAGGGGGGGCTGCACTTCGTGCGGCAAAATCCAGGACCGACTGAATCTCCTCGCGGGTCACCCCATAGTTTTCAATGATCTCCTCAATGCTGGAGCCGTATTCGAGATTTTCGAAGATAACGGAGACGGGCATCCGCGTATCGCGAAGAACCCACGCCCCACTCAGACGGCCTGGAACACTCTCCACTGCCGGACACTGTGACCAGTCAAGCAAAGCTGCTGCCATAATGCGACGCCTCCTTCTCTTTTCACCATACCGGATATAAGAGGAGCTGTCACGAAATTCAAGGATCACGGCTATTTTTGCCCAACCGGCCAAAAAGGTAAAACTAGCATCGAGAGGCTTCACACCTGGTCAGCGTTCATCGGGAGTAAAGCTTGGTAAGGCTCAAATCCCAATCTTCTCGATCTCCTCCAAGGTGAGCACATCGGAGGTCCGGTCATAGAGCTTGGTGGTCCGCGGTGAGGCGTGGGCGGCGATAGCCTGCGCTTTCTCGATCGTGCCGCCGTTTTCCAGGTAGGCGGTGATGCCGGTGGCCAGGAAGGTGTGGCAGCAGGTCGATGCGGGCAGCCCGATGGTTTTTCCACGGACCTTCACCATCCTTAACACGTCAGCTTCATATAAAGGACGGGCGGTCACTTCCCCGTTCCGACCAAACGTCCGGAACAGCGGCAGTTTCCGTTCCTCACTGATGCCGGCGGCATCGATCCAGGCATCGACGTGGGCTTCCGCCTTGTGGTGGGCCGCGAATCTTCTCAATAAACCGGGGGGGGCGATTACGGAGCCCCCCACGAAGGACTGAGATTAATCGTTTTGGCTCGTTGTTGGATCAGTTCCGCCAGCGAGGGCATCTGCCGCGCGCCACTGACTCGGTCGTGGATGTATTGAAAGAAGTTCAC